>JAEEGL017396129.1_pt1 | contig 13628 bp, 4 predicted proteins | sample 9134231 | NCBI WGS metagenome assembly JAEEGL01 (sample SAMN16246548, study PRJNA631951) | gut metagenome | biome: gut microbiome; feature: rumen; material: fiber-attached | host: Bos | place: Iran: Karaj | collected 2018-10
CCTCCGAGCAAGTTCTGAATCTGATCGAGAACGCGGTCGATTTCGGCGTTAAGACTCGCTCGTTGCTCCTGATAGCGCAAGATCAAATCGCCGGGGTCGAGTATTTCGTCTTCCTGATGCGGGAACCCGCACTGGTCGAGATTATACCCAAGTTCTTCGGACAGTTGCGCATAGGAGTATTTCTTCGCCTTGTCGAACCCGTCGACGACGATCTCCTTTCGGTCGTTCCACCATTCCGTAACGGGCTGGAAATGTTCGAGTTTCATCGGCTTGGTCTTGCTGAAATGCTTATACCCCTCGGGCATGTCGAGCCGATAGAACCACGTCTCCTTCGTTTGGCCCGTTCTGTCGAAGAACAGAATGTTTGTCGTAATGGATGTGTACGGCGAAAAGACGCTGCCGGGAAGCCGAACGATCGTATGAAGATTGAACTCGTTGAGCAGCTTCTTTTTAAGCGCGACTTTGGCGCCGTCGGTTCCGAACAGGAACCCGTCGGGCAAGACGACGGCGGCGCGTCCGTTTTGTCTGAGCCGGTACATAATGACCGCCATGAACAAGTCGGCGGTTTCGCTCGACGCAAGGTCGGCGGGGAAATGGTTTTGAACGTCTTTCTTTTCGGAGCCGCCGTAAGGAGGATTCATCAGCACGACGTCGAAGCGGTCTTTTTCCGTATAGGCGAGCAAGTCGCGAATCAACGCGTTGTCATGGAAGATTTTCGGATCGTCCAGACCGTGAAGAAGCAGGTTTGTCACGCAGAGCATGTACGGGAACTGTTTCTTTTCAATACCGTAAATCGACGTCTGAAACGCCTCGTGGTCGTCGGTCGACTTGACGCTCTTTTCAAGCTCTTTGAGCCACGAGACGACAAAACCGCCCGTCCCGCACGCGAAGTCCGCCATCTTCTCGCCGATTTTCGGCTTGATCGTTTGCGCCATGAAGTCGGTAACGGCGCGCGGGGTGTAGAATTCGCCCGCCGACCCCGCGCTTTGAAGCTCTTTGAGAATCGTTTCGTAGATTTCGCCAAACGCGTGAGACTCTTCGTAGTCGTCGAGTTCGAGTTCGTCGACGATATCGACGATCTGACGCAGCAACACGCCGTCTTTCATATAGTTGTTGGCGTCTTCAAAAACCGCCTGAACGACGCGTTCGCGCAGCGGTCGACCCGCCGTCGACAAACTTTTGAGCGCGGGAAACAACTCGGCGTCGACGAATTTCAGGAGCGTGTCGCCTGTGGGAGCCTTTCCGTCGGGATTATGCGCCCAGTTCCGCCAGCGGCATTGTTCGGGAATAATCGAGCGATAGTTTTCCTCGTCGATTTCCCAGACTTCCTCTTTGCTTTCGTAGACCTTTAAGAAGAGAATCCACGCGATTTGCTCGATGCGTTGCGCGTCGCCGTTGATCCCCGCGTCGTTGCGCATGACGTCGCGTATTCTTTTGACAAAACTTCCTACGTTGCTCATCGTTAAATCGCCTCTTTCCGATAGATCGCCTGTTCAAGTTCCCGAACCGCCTGCCGATACTCCTCTTTGCCGCCGAAGTAGCCGACGATTTTGGTCGGTTGTCCCATCTTCTGAAACGGATCGATTCTCAGAATCGCCGGATCCTCTATTTCGTAAACGCCGCGGTCGGTATATTTATCAAGAAGCGCCTCGAGCACTTCGCGCGCTTTGCCGGAATATTTTTCAAACAAGCCGCTTCGTTTGGCCTGTTGCGCGCGCTCGCGGCGCGTGAGCGGCTTCTGATCGAACGCCAAATGACAAATGAAGTCGAAGTCGTCGTAGTTGGTCATGCGCTCCTGCTCTTTGAGTTCGTCGAGATCGATTCCCCAACTCCTGAAAATCTCGCGAATCAGCTCCTTCTTCGGATTGGAGCGCCATTCGTTAATGAACGTCTCGAGCGAACCGAACTGCCCGAGAACGTTGCGTTTCGTGTAGTCGACGATATTCTCGGTTCGCGTCGAGTTCGTTTCGGGGTCGAAAATGGAATAGCGCACGCCGACGACTTCCACGCGACATCCGGAGACGTCGACGATCGGTTTGGATCGCTTTTCGGTCGGCTCGGGCCTGTCGTCGCCCCCTTCCGGACGCGGCTGAGGCTTCGCGTCGGGGTCGAAATCGGGATCGATTTCAATCGGGCCGTCCCAATCTTCGTCGGCGAACAGACGCGTCGCGCCGCGAAAATCCATGACGACGAAATGCGTCTTGCCCTCGTCGGGCCGAAGCCGCGTTCCGCGCCCGATGATCTGCTTGAATTCGGTCATGGAGCCGATCGTCTTGTCCAGAACGATCAGTTTCGTCATCTTGCAGTCGACGCCGGTCGTAAGGAGCTGCGAAGTCGTCGCGATCACGGGGTATTGCGACGATACGGAGATGAAATAGTCGAGTTTGTTCTTGCCGACGTCGTCGTCGCTTGTGATTCTCACGACGTAGTCGGGGTTCTCCTTGACCAGATCCGCGTTCAAATTGACAAGTTCCTCGCGCATGCGGAGCGCGGCGTCCTGATTCTCGCAAAAGACGATCGTTTTCGCCATGCGGTCGTGTTTTTTGAGGTATTCGGTAATTTGTTCGGCGACGCGCCGCGTTCGATGTTCGAGCACGATGTTTTTGTCGTAGTCGGCGTTGTCGTAGACGCGGTCTTCAATGACGTTTCCGAACTTGTCGACCTGGCCTGCGTAGGGGCGCCAGCCCTCGCCGACGTCGAGCGTTACGTTCACGACGCGAAACGGCGCGAGGAACCCGTCGGCGATTCCCTGCCGGAGCGAATAGGAGAATATGGGGTCGCCGAAATAGTTGACGTTCGAGACGTATTTGGTCTCCTTAGGCGTCGCGGTCATCCCGATTTGCGACGCGGAGCTGAAATATTCGAGGATTCGCCTCCAGCGGCTCTCCTCTTTGGCGGAGCCGCGATGACATTCGTCGACGATAATCAGGTCGAAATAGTCGGGCGCGAACAACTCGCTGTAATGTTCCTGATCGTCGTCTCCGACGAGCTGCTGATAGAGCGCGAAATAGACTTCGTAAGACTGCAGGATCGTCTTGTCGTCTTTGGCGACGTTGATTTTATGAATCTTCTTTTCGAGCGGGCTGAAGTCCTGCTGAATCGACTGATCGACGAGAATGTTTCGGTCGGCGAGGTAGAGAACTTTGCGTTTGAGCCCGCTTTCGAGGAGCCGCCAGACGATTTGAAACGCCGTGTACGTCTTGCCCGTTCCGGTCGCCATGACGAGCAGGACGCGGTTCTGTCCGCGCGCGATCGCGGCGACCGTCCGATTGATCGCGACGCGCTGATAGTAGCGCGGCTCCTTGTCGTTTTCTTTCATTCCCCCGTAATAGGGCTGACTGAGAACGCGCTCCTCTTCCGGGGAGAGCGCTTTTTCCTTTTTAAAGCGCGCGATAAGCTCCTCTTCGGACGGAAAAGCGTCGAGGGAAATCTCGCGCTCCCGTCCGGTGAGGAAATCGTGTTCGACAAACGAGTCGCCGTTGGAGCTGTAGGCGAACGGGGCGTCGAGCGCGACCGCGTAGTCCATCGCCTGCTGCAGCCCGTGACTTGCGGGGAATTTGTTCGACTTCGCTTCGACGATCGCCAGAGGCGCGTTTTTGTCCGGAAAGAGCGCGTAGTCGGCGCGTTTGGGCGCCTTTTTGCCCGACTTGGAGCCCTGAAGAACGATTTGCCCGGCGGTGAACGCGTATTCCATGCGGATTTTGTCGGGCGACCATTTCTTTTGGATCGCGGGCGTGATGTACTGGAACTTGACGTCCTCTTCGGACATTTCGTTTTTGGAAAACAGGGACTCGGTCATGGCGGGCGCTCGATCGTCGCGAATTTCCGGCGCCGGAAGGCGGAAACGTCGACGTTATGACGGTGGTCGTTTCGTTTATTTGGTTATGAAGGTCGTTTTACGGCGGTCTTTTTGTCTTTTTTCGCGCGGTTCCGTTTCGGTTAAACGTCCGCTCTGCGACGGGATCGCTTTGTTGAAACGGGGAAAAAACGTTTTTCTATGTCCTTTTATTAAAATGTTTCCGGACGGTATTGATCAAGCGAACGCCTCGCCAAAAGGTATACTTTTTGGCGAGGCGTTAAAGAGCCTGTTTTGTCGTAAATTTGATACAAAAATAGAAAAATATGGCCTTTTTATTTGCCAAAAAGCTCCTTTTTCTTGCTTGAAAATGTTTTTTGTGTAAAATTAGGAGAAAGGATTTGATTAGGTTGCGATTGGCCAAAAAGTATAATTTTTGGCAGATTTTGCGTCTTTGAAAGAGGGACTTTTTGGCAAGCGGGCGAATTGAAGAGAAGGGCTGGAGACGATTGTTCCGCGCCGATTTGAAAGAGTCTTGTCGCCCGGTGACGCGATAAACCCTGAGTTTCAGCGGACGTTGATCCCCGGCCGCGCGTTTTTGGGAGCGCGGCGCAGTCTTTGACGACGGAACGCGCCGCGCATAATAAAAAAGGCTCCGCCTAACTAACGACGGAGCCTGTATTTAGCACGCCTGAAGGGATTCGAACCCCCAACCCTCGGTTCCGAAGACCGATGCGCTATCCAATTGAGCCACAGGCGCACATTTGCGGTTATTATAGACCGAAATTTGAATTTGGCAATAGGCGAAAGAACGGATTTTTATCGCGGGAACTACAGGTCCTGATTGCGCATTCTGTTGGTCAGAACGGCGAAACTTTCGGACAATTTGACGTTTTCGCACACGACGTTTTCCGGCAATTCGAGGACGGTCGGGGCGTAGTTCCATATGCCGCGAACGCCGCATTGAACGAGCTTGTCGGCGACGTCCTGGGCGGCGCTTGCGGGGACGGTGATCACGCCCATTTGGACGACGATCCCGTATCCGTTGAGCATCTTGACGTAGTCGAGCATCTCGCCGAACGGAATGATCTTATGCCCGTTGACCTCTTTGCCGCGCAGCCGCGGATTGACGTCGAAGACGCCCACGACGTTCAGACCGTGCGTGACAAATCCGGCGTAGTTGAGAATCGCGGAACCTAAATTGCCGACTCCGACGAGAAAGGCGTTGGTCTTTTGGTTCCAGCCGAGAAAGTTCCTGATGGCGTCGATGAGTTCGTCGACGCGATAACCGACTTTAGGCCGCCCGGTAACGCCGGTGATCGCGAGGTCCTTGCGCACCTGAACGCTCAGCTGCCCCAAATCGTCGGCGATGCGCGTGCAGGAGACGACGCGTTCGCCCCTGGCCTTCGCTTCTTCTAATAAGCGCAGGTATCTCGGGAGGCGTTGTATACTCGGAATCGGCAGGTTTTTAGGGTTGATCATAACGTCCTATCGGCGCGTCTCTTGACAGTCGCAAATAAACGGATCGGGCGAATCGCTCGGGTTCGTTTATTGTACCCAAAGTCCTGAATTTAACAAGCGGGCGTCTTTTTCGTCAGAAAAATGGACAAATCGCGAAAAGACGCTTGAAAAGGCCGAAACGTCTGCTATAATCACGTTCGATCTCGCCGAGGCGAGAGTTTTTGACGCGTCCGTAGTGTAGCGGCAACACGGTAGCTTCCCAAGCTCCAGTTGTGGGTTCGACTCCCATCGGGCGCTCTTTTTATTTCTTGTTTCAGGCCGTCTTTCGCGACGTCGCTTCTGTCTTTTCCCGCTTGATTTTTTTTCGAAAAATGGTTATGCTTTCGCGCTTATATTCCGGTTGGAGCCGCAAGGAGCCTTTAATGAAGTTTCGTCGTTTAACAATCGCGCTCGTCAGTTTGGCGATAACGCTCGCGATCGCTTTCGTCTACGATCGCGAGTTTGTCGTCATTCTTGACTACGACGCGAACGAGTCGGCGAGCTTGCTTTCGAGGGAAAACGACGATTCCTCGCGCGACGTCATCGAGAGCCAGGTCCCCGAATTGCTCCCGCTCTTTCCCAACCCCGACGACTGGCGCCGCGCTTCCGCAAACGTCGTCGTGCCCGCCGGACGCGAATGCGTCTTCCTGTCCAAAGGAGGGCCGATTCTCTCGCCCGATCAGAAGACGATCGCGCTCAACGCGTGCACGCTCGTTTTTCTTGGGTCGCGCGATCCGAATCTATCCGAACAGGAGCAAATCGACCGATCGCTGGTCTTCGAATCGACGGACAAAATCGAATTGACGTTTTCCGACTCTCTTGCGAACGTCGCCCATTTGACGTCGGAAGACTCGCCGGGAATCGACTTTTCGAAATTCGTTTCCGGGCGAATGCGCGGCGAGGTTGTCCTGCGCACGAAACTTGGGGGCGCGGACGTTATGTTGAAGACGCGCGACGTCGTCTTCAACGCGACGCAGATCCATACGAATTTCGAAGTGTTTTTCAGTATCGGGCCGAATTCGGGCGCGGGCAAGGGGCTCACGATCGACCTGGACACGCCGCTGCGATTTGGTTCGCGCGGAAAAAGAGACGTTCTCGCCGACGAGGAGGCGCCCGCGCCGGAAGCGGAGCCGGACGACCCGTTCGCCCAAGTCGACGAAATGGTCGACGCCGGCAATATCGGCGGCGGGTTCTCGCTAAAAGGAATACAACTCAACGAACTCGACGGCTGTTTGAAATTCTACGGCGATTCGTTCGCGTCGATTATCGGGACCGACGGAGACGACGAGGCCGCCGAGGTAGCCGAGACGGACGACGATCAATCGACCGGGTTCCGTAACGCGCACGTCGAGGCGCGGTGCAAGAGCAGCGTGTACTTTTCGTCGAACGCCAACGTGCTTGGCGGCTGGTGCGTTCGCTTCAACAAAGACGTCGAACTGGTCGGGTTCCAAAACGGCGCGCGCTCCAATCAGCTTCTTTGCGACACGCTCTATTTGTATTTCCAGGATCCTTCGCTCGACGAATTTGCCGGAGACAATCAGGAGATTCGCGATCTTCTGAAACGCAAACGCGTCACCGGCTCGCTCGGTCGACTCGCGCCGACGACGATTCGCGCGCTAAGGGGCGAAGACTCCCCCGCGATCGCGCGCGATTTCCCCAACAACGTTCAGCTGGAAGCGGACGAGATTCGATACGACGTCGTCGGGCAGTCGCTCGACCTGGCTTCGGAGAACGACGAGCTTGTTCGCATTACGCAGTCTTCCGCAAAGAGCGACGTCGAATTTACCGCCAGACATATTCAGGCCCAATTCAACGCCAAAGGCGAAATCGAGCGCGTGGCGGCGGGGCGCGAAGGAACGCTTCAGGCGAATTTGTTCGACGAGACCGGCAGAATCCAGCCGATTGTCGCGACGTGGGGAGAAGGGCTCTACGCCGCGCCCGCGCCGGAGAAGGCGGGGTATTTGAAGATCACGTCGTCGGGCGCCGTGTCGTTTGTCGCCGATCAATTGGGTTCGTTTTACTCCGAAGAAGGAGATTTCTGGTGTCGACTGGGGGACGCGCCGGAGAATCCCGACGATCAGGTCGGCGCGAGCGCGCCGGCGGATCCGGGCGTTCCGCCGAGCTTTTCGATCAAAGCGCTTCAGGACATGAAGCCGATACTCGCCGATTTTCGCGGGAACGTCACGCTCGATTCGCCGCGCGCCAAGGCGAGCGTTTCCGATTCGGTCGCGATTCGATTCGACTCGGTTCAGTCGCCCGGCGCGCCGGACGCGGAAGGGGGCGTCGCGGGGACTTTCGCCGAGGAAGAAAACGGCGCGCGATCCGCGTTTGCGGGCTTGGAAGAGAGTCCCGACGCGCCGACGTTCGAATTTGAGGCGCGCAAATTGGAAGCGCTGTGTCTGCTTCGCTACTTGCCGAACAAGACGAGTCCGGAAATTGAAGCGACGAGGTTGACGATGCGCGATTCGGTCGCGTTCTATGAGAAAACGCCCGACGTCGCCGAGCCGACGATGGAGATTCACGCCGACGCCGTTCAAATCGACAACCCCACGAAAAAAGACGCGATGAAGTTGCGCATGCTCGGCGCGCCGAGCGAGCCCGCGTCGTTTAGAACGGACAAACTTGCGCTTGTCGGGTCGGACGTCGCCGTCGACAGCCGCCAGAACTGTTTTCAGGTCCTGGGGCCCGGCGAATTGGAGGCGAATAAGCCCGCCGACGAAGGGGACGGACAAACGACGCGTCTGAGCCAGTTGGCGGCGGAAGGGCCGATTAAAGTGCGCTGGACCGATTCGATGCAGTTCGACGGGCAGAAATTGCGGTTCCTCTCGATGAACGACCAGTACGTGTCCGTAACGCAAGGGGAGCGAAGGCTGTTGAGTCCGGAAGTCGCGTTGACGTTGAAGAACCCGCTTTCGATTTTCAATTTCGATTTCAATAATAAAGAGACGCTCGAAGTCGAGCTTGTCGAATGTCTTGGCGACATGGCGCGTCCGATCCAAATCGACGCGGTCGTTCCGGCGAGTCCGGACTCCGCCGATCGCCGCGCGTCGAGCTATCGCGCGTTCGCAAGGAAGTTGCAATATCGCGTTTCGACGGGCGAGTTCGCCGCGCTTGGCGGGGGCGATCTCTACGCGATCGTTCCGTCGACGGGCGAGTCGCTCGAGTCGTTTTCGCCAATAGACGTCGCGCGCGAGCAGTCTGAGTCGACGCCGAAGTCGACCGCGCCGACGTGGACGAAAATTCGCGCGCGATTTCAGGGCGACGCGACCGGCTCGGTCGCAAGTCAGGAGACGTCGATCGCCGACGGCGTGCAGGCGCTTGTCGCGACCGTCTCGGATCCAAACGCGCCGCTTGAACTCGACGCCCCGGAGAATCGCCCGGAAACCGCCGCTTATATTGAAGGAAACCAGGCGTTTATGCGCGTCGTTCGAGGATCGGACGGGGCCAAAGAAACGCAGGACGTCGAATTAGAAGTTCGCGACGGCGTCGTCTTCAAGCAGAAGGACATAACGGGGCTGTGCGCGTCGCTACGCTACGCGTCGAAGAAGAATCTAGTGGTTCTCTCGGGCTCAAGCGCCAATAAGGCGGCGATTTACCGACAGGAGTATCAGGGCGCCGAACGCGAACGACTCGGCGAGTTCGCCCGCGCCGTCTATCAGCTCGACACGCGCAAGTTAAGCGTCGATTCGTTTACGCATACGGATTAAGGACGGATTGACTACGCGCTTCCAGACGACAACGACGACGCGGCGATTAACGTTTTTTGGTCATACCAATGCGACGCGTCCCGCGCGAAGCGCGTAAAGCCGCCGTTACGAAACGGCGGTCAATCGGCTCGAAAGAGCCGAGTCCAATCAGCGCGCCGCCCCGTTTGCCTGCAGCGTCCGCGCGACTTCGCGCGCTACCGCTTGCGGCTCTTATACGCCAGCGACCAACGGGAGCGGGGCTTTACGGTTCGCGCGGAAGCGCGTATCGGGAGTCCGCCGTCGGACCGACCAACGGGAGACGATTCCAAAAAGCCACCTACCGCTTGCGGCTCTTATCAACGTCGCGAGTATCGCGACGGCTCTTATTTGACCGCGGGGATCAACTTCTTGACGTCGACTTTTTCGACGTTCGCGCCTTTTTCCTGGCCGGTCAGGTCGCGCCAGGCGTCGAAGTCTTTTTCGAAGTATTTCTCTTTTAGCCACATGAAGAACGGAAGGTCTTTATTGTCTTGCCAGTAGACGTTTTCCAGCAGCTGCGGCTGTTCGGGCTTCCATTCGATATCGGAACGCACGAGACTCTCCGTCGCGTTGGCGAAGACGTTGCCTTTGACGACGAAGTTCTTCGTCTGCGCGGTGTTGCTGTAGAACATCAGACAGCGTCCGTTTTTGTCGGGGCGTTGAACGTGGCCCCAGCCGTAACCGGCTTGTAAGCACACGTTGTCGACAAACGAGACGTTTTCCGTCTTCGAATTCTCGTCGCGGTTCCAGTATTCGAACGAATATTCGCAGTTCCAAATGAGATTGTTGCGATAGACGATATCGCGCTCGACGTTTTCGCCGGAGCCCTGATTGGTGAGCGCCGCGTCGTAAATTTCCCAAAGTCGGCAGTTTTCGACGACGTTGTTTTCCGCCGCCGACCAGAACTCGATTCCGTTCCCAAAGCGGACGCGACGGCCCGTTCCGCCTTCGCCGTATTGATCGCCGCCGCCGATCCAGCAGACGTCGCAGTTGCGAATGATCATGTTTCGGCTGTTTGTGCCGCCGAACCCGTGCGCGGCGCCGTAACGAATATCGAGCCCGTCGAAGACGACGTCGTGAACGTTCGAATGATTGATTACGTGGCGCATCGTCGCGGCTTCGAGCGTCTTATAGACTTTCGCGGGGTTCTCTTTCGAATAGAACCAGACGCGCCCTTCTTTCTTTTCGTAACAGAAGTCGTCTTGCGCTTTAAGATCCTCGAGCGTCCAGCGTTTGAACGCGGCTTTGGAGCCGTCGAGAATGATATTGCCGACGTCGGTTCCAAAATCAAACGCCTCGACTTCGACTTCCTCCGCTTCGAGATTGGCGATCGTGATCGTAACGTCGTTCGGAAGTCCGCCAAAATAGATAGTTATACGCGCGTCGTCGGCGTCCGTCGTCGTTTTGAAGACGACCGACTGACGCGAGAACTCCGTCGTCGGTTCGAATTTGCCCATGACGACGTCCCCGTAACCCGACCACGGAGAGCCGCTTTTCATCAATCTTGCGCCAAACGAGACGGGCTTGGTCGCTTTGACGTCCATCGAAAGTCGATAGCATTTGCCCTTTTCGACGGGGAACGAGCTGTAACACCACTGAATATGATTAGACGCGGTTCCGCAACTTTCGCACGCAAAAACGTGCGTTTCGGCGCCCGACTCCGATTTTTCAATCGATTCGGCGACGTTCGCGCCCGATTCCTGATGAAGGAACCATCTGCCGCCGCTCATGAACTTGCCGACGTCGCCGATTTTTCGAACGCTTGTCGGGCGCGTCGCCCAGAGATTGTCGCCTTCGGGAAGCCAGCAGGATTCTTTGTCGAGCGCGATCGAACGCCAGAAACTCGGTTTGGCGCCTTTGCCGTAACTTGTGTACGTAATAGGTTTGCCCGGTTCTCCCGAGCGCGGATCAAGACCGCCGCGCCAGAATTCGCCGCATTTGAATTTGACGACGTCCCCCGCGACAAGCTCTTTTGCCGACGAGACGCGATCGAGCGTCTTCCAGGCGGACGCCGGAGAGGTCCCTTTCGCGGTATCGTCCCCTTTGGACGCGTCGACGTAGTAGTCGGTCGCGGCGGCGAGAGAGGCGAACGCAAATAGAACCGACGCCCCGGCAATCAGGCGTAAACGACGTTGAAATGTTGAGTTAAACATGGAAGCTCTCTGCTGTTGGAGTTGCGGTTGATAAAAAAGGAACGACTATCGCCCTATTATAGCCGCGGAAGAGCTTCAGACAAGTTTTTTCCCGCGCCAGAAAAAACAAAACGCGACGTCGAAAAACGTCGCGTTTTGGGGAAACGAAAACTAAACGGAACGCGATTGCGTCGGGATCATTCCGGTCGTTTGAACGTCGGCGCGTCGACGGGATTGATCTGTTTGACCTCTTCGGGGGCCTGCCAATTGGAACTAAACGTCGCGAGGGTTTTCGCTTTGCCCTGAACGGCTCCGGAAACCTCGGCGCGCGCGTAATGTCGCGTTACGAATTTCGACGGAACCGACGGTTGAGCCTGTTCGTCGTTCGCGCGATTCCACGCGGAAGACGCGTTTGTTTTGCCGCGCGTCGTCACGCCCGGATCGATTCTCATCGCGACGCGATCGACTTTTTTCGGAGCCGGCTCGCGATAATTCGACTCGGCCGGAGTCCAGCCGAAATTCTCGTTGCGCTTTTCAATGGAGTCGCCGGAACTCTTTTGTTTCGACGCGGCTTTGACCGTCTTTTGAGCGACTTCGTCCGACTCGTCCGCCGCTTCGAGCGCGACGCTTTCGTCGGCCGACGCGTCTTCGGGCGTTTCAAAGTCGACGTCAAGCGCGACGTCGTCCGATTCGGACGCGTCTTCGTCCGCCGAGATCGCCAGAGGCGCTTCGTCGACGTCGGTCGCCTGCGAGTCGTCGGAGATCTCTTCCGAATCGATTTCGTCGGGGAACACGAGCATAATCGGCTCTTCGTCGAGTTCTTCGTCCGTCGACTCGTCGGTCGAGGCCAGAGGCGTCGCGGCGACGACGGTCGAAGGCAGTTTGTTTCTCATCGCGTTTGGCTTGCCGTTGGCGAAAGGAAGCGCGACGAGCGAACGAGTCGCTTTGTTGACGACTTCGACCTCTTCTTCTTCCGCTTCTTCCTGATCGTTGTCGTTAAGCGCGAATTCGTCGGAATCGAGAACGACGTCCTCTTCGTCGAGCTCCTCGTCTTCGTCAAGGTCGGTCAAGCTGAAAAGATCGTCGTCGGACGAAATATTGGAGCTGTACGCCTGACTGTAACTTGGCGCGACGCGCGACTCCTGTTCGTCGAGAATACTCATGGCGTTAGCGCGCGTCGACGGTTTCGCGCCGACTTTGGCAACGGACGTTCCCAAGTTGTTCGGCTCGCCCTTGGAGTTGTAAATTTTGGTCATGACGGGCTCGTCGTCGTCCCAGTCGATCGTCGATTCGAAATCTTCCTCGTCGGAGAGAGAGAAGTCGAATTCGGACGGTTCCGGCTCGCGATCATACGCGATCGTACGGCCCAGCGACGAATTTCGCGAGGGCAGGCCGCTCGTCGCGTACGATTCCGGAGATTCGTACGAGGGTCGAGGGGCGGGAAGAGGCTGGGACGTCGCGACGGCGGCGTGTTCTCCAAGCTGCCCGGATCCGCGAGAGAGGATTCGCGCGTAAGTCGGGACCGGCGAATTTCTCTTCGGAAGGAGTTGGTATTCGACCAGCTGGCCCATTCTGCGCGCTTCCGCCTGGGCGCCGACGCGTTCCGCTTTCGCCGCCAGCAATCGTCGCGCGTCGGGCGAGAGCCCTTGAAGCCCCATGGCGACCATGGCGAAGTCTTCCGGATTCGCTTCGATCGCCTGCGAAACGCTGTCGATAAACGCGAGCGTCTGTTCGAAATTCGAATCGCCGATTTTGCCGATCGCGGAGCTGAACGTGCGCGCGAGCAAGTCGACGCCCGGATTCTTCAGGTCGACAAACGCGTCCATGCGGCAGACGACAAAGGGCGTTCTGTTCGCGTCTTCGGTGTAACGCGTTTGCAACGCGAGGAACATCTCGCCGCTCATCGGGCGGCCTATGGCGGCGCCGCGATAGGAGCCCGAACAGTACGCGAGCGTCAACTCGGCGTCCTGATAGATAATTTGAAGCTTGCCGGTCGAACCGCTTCGTTCGGCCAGCGCGTATATGCCGGCGCCTTCGTCGACCATGCTGACTTCTTCGTATCCCATCGAGCGCCAAAGTTCGACGATCGCGTTCGGATGCGTGAGGAAGAAGTCGAACAATTCGGGATTGCAGCGTCCGCCGGCCATCGGCAGACGTCGGTAGATCGTGGCGGAAGACGTCAGTTGACGAATTTTCTCCTGCGCGTTGGGAGAAAGAGCGTCCCACGGAACGCGCGCGAGCAGGTCGCGCGCCTCGTTGCGATCGGTCGACGCCTGCGCCAACGCCTCGGCGCTGGGAATCGCGCTTTGACGCGATTGTTGCGCCGCGTAGTTGGGCTGCGTCGAAGGAAGATAGCTCGGTCCCTCCGCATGAGCGAATTGCGGCGCGATTTCCGGCTGTTGCTGCGGCTTCGGTTGCGAACCTTTGGACGCGCGTTGTTGCGACGAGCGCGGAATGAGCGGCTGCATCCCTAAG
>JAEEGL017449635.1_pt1 | contig 13628 bp, 16 predicted proteins | sample 9134231 | NCBI WGS metagenome assembly JAEEGL01 (sample SAMN16246548, study PRJNA631951) | gut metagenome | biome: gut microbiome; feature: rumen; material: fiber-attached | host: Bos | place: Iran: Karaj | collected 2018-10
AATGCTTGCCCGGATTCAGGACTTCAAGGGTTCGAAGAAACTGGTCGTCGGGAGCATTGCGGCGAGTCAGGCGGCGAACATCGTTCTTCAATGCGGTTGCCGCGTCGAAGCCCATGAAAATTCCCGCTTGATGTTCCATTCCGCTTGGGGGACGGTCGAAGGGGGACAAGGTGCGATGGAAGACGCGGCGAAGGAAATAGCCGTCATCAACAAACCGATGATGGACCGTTTGGTTTCGCTTGGCGTCCCGAAGGAAGAAGTGGAAGAAGGATTTTCGGAAGGGCGTCAATTCGTCATGGGGGCGGAAGACGCGCTTGCGTATGGAATCGTCCACAAGATTTTGACCGGCGCAGACGGCTATACCTATCGCCCAACGGAAAGCGAAGTGAAGCAACTGGCGGAGAAATCCGCCCGCATTGCCGCATACATCCCGCAAGAGGAACCGGCGCAGACGGAAGAGCGGACGGGCGAGGAACCGAAAGCGGAAGCAACGGCGACGATTGACGAAACAGCGGTCGAAACCGAAGCGGAGTCTGAAACGGACTCCGCCGGGGAGGAAGCCGCAACCGAAACGGAAGAATCGTCCCCGGTGGAAACCCCTTCGCCGGAACAACCCCAGGAACGCCCGTCGTCCGATTGCGGCGAGACAACGCAGACGGACGCCCCAACTCTCGAAGCATTGGAGGAACTGCGAATGAAAGCGGAGCATTCGGAAGAGAACGCCCGCAAGATTCAGAGCGCAGCGTCGAAGAGGATTGACGAACTACAAAAGACGAACGCGCAGTTGACCGAACAGGTCGAAGCGCTACGCAGAGAGAAGGAAGGAACGGCGCAGACGAACGCCGAACTTCAACAGAGGATTTCAGCGCTTGAAGCAGAGCGCAAAGACCTTTTGGACAGACTTGCGACGGCAAAGCGCAGACACGCGGAAATCGTCGGCAATGTCATTTCGTCCGAAGACACAGAAGAAACGCCCGATTGGGTTTCCGCCGTCAGGAAACACGGTCCCGAAAAGGCATTGCGAATGTTCCCGAACCTTGCCCGCGATTACCGCGAAGCAATGGCGAAGAGAAACCATTACTAACCAAATTGTTTCCTGACCTATTGGAGAACAAACAAAATGATTATCGTTCCTAACGAATCCCGCCCAGACCTTGCGGTTGGACTTTCCAAGAAAGCCCTTGCGGGAGCCGCAACCATGATTGCCCCGGTCATCTTCCCACAATTCACCGTGAGCGAAAAGACCGGCACAATCGCCGCCGCCCAAGTGATACACGGGACCGGGCAGAAGAATCGCGCCAAGGGTGCTAACGTCACCGCCACGCGCGTCGAAGCAAAGGACGTGACTTATACGGTCAATTCCTACGAGGGACGCGACATCCTTTCCGATGTCGATGTCAAAGACGCCGGCGGACTGGACAACGCCCTTCAAGCCGGCGCACGCGGTGCGGGCTATGACGCAATCGCCCTTCTTGAAAGGGACGCCCGCGATGAACTCGAAAACAACTCCGACACAACGCGCTTGATTGACGTAGACAAGCCTTTCGACGCCCTGTTTCAATGCGCGCAGGATGTCAAGGACTACGGCAAGCCGCTTTTGGTTTGTTCCGAATCCTTCATTCGCAAGTTTGTTGCAATCCCCGCCGTGTCCAAGGTTCTTGTGGACCTGTTCGGTCACGGTTGGTTCAACGACATCCGCAATCTTGGAAACGTCAACAAGGCGCTTGGCGCGGCTTTCGGCGTCGATTCGGTTGTCATCGGCGACGACCAGTTTTGGATTGATTCGACCGCCGCCTATGTTGTCGGCTATCGTCCCGAAGCGCAGACGGACGCCCGCAACGTGGTAAAGCGCTTGCCGTCGCTCGGCTTCATGCCCGTGTTCCTCCCGGAAGAGAACAGCACGGTCGATGAGCCCTTCGCCGTGTCCACGGTCTATCTCCCGAACACGAAGGATAGCGCCGTTGACGTGGACCTTTACGCGGTCCCGAAGGTTGTCAACCATCAGGCAATCGCAAGAATCGCATTCCAGAACGGCTAACCGTCCGAATCTCACGGTCGCCCCCGGCGACAACTTCAAAGGGGGCTTATTTTGGGGCGACATCTATGACACTTGCTAACGTATCGGCATACCTTCCGTTCATGGTCGATTCGGTCACAATCCGCGAAAGAAAAGCGGACTGGCGCGACCACCTGACGACCGTGGACAAGGCTTGCGTCATGGATGTCGATTCCTTCCCCGGTCTTTTGGGAATGGCGAACGGGTGGAAAACGGCGGTCATTTTCAGGGCGTCCGATTACGATGGACTTCCAACCAGAAATTCGACGGTCGATGCCGAACCGAACGGGAAGTGGACCAAACTGACGGTTCAAAAATCCTACATCCAGACCGGCTTGATTTTCCTTTTGTGTTCAACGGAGGAACAACCGTGATGGGGATTACCTTCGACGCAGTTATCAAGCCCTGCCTGGACCAACTCCGCAAGATTGACAAGGCGGAGCAGAAAGCGGTTATCCAGGGCATTCGACGCGCGGCATGGAACATCAAACGCAAGATGATTACTTCCATGACGAAGAACAAGTCGATACTTTCGTCAGGCGGTTGGGGGAAGTTTTCTGACTTCGCCGCGTTCTCGAAAGATGTCATGGACTTCTATGACAAGAAACCCGGCGGGGCAATCGGCAAGTCGCCGAAAGTATGGGTCGCCGGGAGGACATGGGACGGACGCGAGCCGCAAGCGGTTGTCGGCTATCCCAAGGGCGTGAAGAAGTTTGCGGAAGCATGGCAGACGCCCGGCTATCGAATCGACGCGATGAAGGCGGCATTGTGGCAAATGCATATCGCCAACAAAACGGGACGGGTTCTGGAACTTTATTCGACGATGGACCGGAACATGATTCGAAGGGCGTTCGCGGAAGCCCGTGACAAGGGACTGTTGGAACGGCTGCACTACAATCACGGCGCGCCCTCGGAACAACCGGCGCGCCCCAAGCGCGAGATTATCGGCGACGCCCTGTATCGCTACGCGGACAAGGCGGTTGTCCATGAAATCGACAAGTGCATGAGGGCTTTCCTATGAGTAGCAATCTAACGGAACTTTACAATACCGCAATGTTCATCGTTTCGGCTGCGCTATTGAACGAGACGGTCCAGGCGAAAGCGATTCAATTCTTCGGGAAGAAACTTCGCGGCTACATCGGCGGGATTGACACGTTCAACGAGACGGACCAAGAAGCCCGCTACCCATATCTTCAAGTCACGCCAACAAACCTAGAGACGACCAACGGACACCGGGTTATCACCGTCCACGCGCAACTTGCCATTCGCGCGGACCGTTGGGGCGATTCGACAAAGCCGGTCTATTCGGACCAGAACTGGAACTTCCCGCTTCAGGTCGGCGCATACGTCGAAATGTTCGATTTGGTCCAAGCGGTCGAAGACGCAATCCGGGAAGAAAACATCGGGTCGGTCATCGATTCGATTGACTATGAATTTGACCTTGAAAACCAATATCCGGTCCAAGTCGCGGATATGACGATTACGGTTTCAGACTTGGAAGCATTCTGAACTTTATCGGAGATACTACTATGCCAACAACTCACACGAAAAGAAAAGCAGTAAAGACGTTGACCGTCACGGGAACGACCTTGCCTATTGTCTCGGCTTCCACGGGAGCCGGAAAGAGCATTGAAGGGGACGACGTGGCGGCATTCGACGACGAAATGGTCACTTCGGTTCCCCGCCTGTTGGGGTCTTACGATGACATTACCATCGAGGCATTGGACGAAGGGACGAATCCTGATGTCGCAATCGGCGACGTGAAGGATTTTACAATCACGATAACCTTCCATGACGGAACTACCACGGCGACGAAGACGGTCACGAAGAATTGCTATGTCAAGTCGCTTGCCCACGGTTCCGCACAGGTGGACGGGGAGCGCAAGGCGACAATCACGATGACGATACATCCAATCGGCGGCGACACCCTCGCGGAGTCCAACGGTTAGGGAAGGAGACTTTGAGATATGGGCAAGTTTCAACTTCCAGTCATCGAGACAAGGGAACTTTGCGGACTTCATTTCACTATCCGCGCCGTTCCCTATTCCATCGCCAGACTCTCGCAGACGATAGGCGACGACCCTGACAGACTGACGGAATTTCTTTCAGCCGTCTGGAACCGTTGCGTCGAGGTCGGCGAGGGCGAAGAGAAACCCGCGTTCGAGGAAATGCCGCTTCCCGTCCTGAATCAGATTGTGGAAATCGCTTCGACGAACACGGGAAATTTTCAGACGCCGCCCAACTGATTCGATTGGACCGGTTGGGCATTCCGGCGGACGCCCCGGCGGGAGTCGCCAACGAACTTCGACGCGATTATCTCCCCCTATGGTTGCCGGAAGCGCTTGCGGAAATCCTGTCCGCGATTTGCGCCTTGGGCGGGGCGAAGGTGGAAGCAAGGGAAATCGTGGACAACTGGATGGACCCGGACGAATGCGATAACGAAACGGACAGAGTATTAGAGGACTGGATTACCCGAATGGGAGCGAAGGACAATGGCGGCGAAAAGTGAAGTCAGAATCACCGCGAAGGGCGTGGACAAAACCAAGGGGATGTTCTCGCATATCCGCGCGAACGTCGCCAAGTTGGGTGCTTCAACAAAGCGGATTGCGCTTGGCGTCGGTGCGGTCGGCGCGGGAATCGCCGCCGGGCTAACGGCGGGACTGGTTGCAATCCGTTCCGTTTCCCGCGAACTGTCCACGTTGTCGGACAGGGCGGCGCAGGTTGGAACGACATCGGCGGAACTGTCGAAGTTGTCCACCGCGTTCAACGTGCTAGGCGTCCAGAAGTCTGACTTGGAATCCATTACCAAGGGACTTCAGAAGATGACCCAGACGACCGGGCGAATCGGCGTGGAGGGTCTAAAGGCGACCTTGGCGGAGATTGCCAAGATTGGCGACGAACAACAGAGAATCCAAGCCCTTTCGGACACCTTCGGAAAATCGTTCGGTCCTGGCATGGCGGCACTAGTCAGGCAGGGACCAGAGGCGTTGCTTGCCGGGTTTGACGGCGTTCTGGAAGTCATGCCCGCAGTATCCAACGAACTGACTGACCGCGCGGACGAAATCGCCGATGGATTCGCAATCGCCGGGGCGGGAATAAAAACCCTATGGCAAGAAGCATGGATTCAGATTGGAACGTCGATGACGGACAATCTTGGTCTTTCGGCGAGAGAGACGGCGGGCGTATTCGTGGCGCAATTCAAGTTTCTTGTCAAAGCCGCGTTTCTCTATGTCAAAACATTCGTCCACAATGCGATTGAGTTTTTCAGGAACTTCCCAACGAACATCGGAATCATGTTGAACTATGTTCGGGACAACTGGAAGGACATTTTCAAATCGATTTGGGTCTACATCCGCGAATGGACGGTTATGGTTCTGAAACAGATTGGGAACCTAGCCGATATGATTTGGCGCGTTCTGAAATCGCCCTTCACGGACGAATCGACGGCGGACATCTTCGCGGAGTTTACAGAGACGGCGGAAAAGACGTGGCGGACGATGAAAGAGAACATCGAGAAGGACGCCCCGAAACTCCCGCCGTTGCACTTGGAAGGGGACTGGAAGGAAGTTGACCTTGAACCGCTGCGCCGGCAAAGGGACGCCGCTATCGAGAAGGTCATGGACCTTGAAAGGGACATCAAGCAGGTCGCCGCCGGCGTCGCCCCGGCAATCGAAGACGGAATCGACGCGGAGGAAACCGGGAAGAAAATCGGGCGGTCGATTTCCAACGAACTGAAACGGTCCAACTGGATAACGGCGGGAACGAATGCGTTGCGGAACGTCATGTTGGCGACCGGGAAGAGAATCACGGCGACGGAACACGCCCGAACGACCCGCACGGTCACAGACGCAACGAAAGCGGTTGCGAAGGATTCGAAGGAACGCAACGCGATTCTGGAACGGATAAAGGAATTGATAGCCGTGCAGCAAGGCGGTTGGGACGGCGTAGGAAAGGCGCTCGGCGCGTTGGGGGTGGTATAGCATGGCGGACACAAACAGGATAGGTTCATTCACCGTCGGGAAAGCCGTTCTGTCCAAGATGGGCGACGGCGTTTATCAGGACGGTTCGCTTCAGTCGATAACGGACGTTTGGGCGGTCGTCATGGCGGACGGCGAGACACAGGCGACGCCAACCAACGTGACCGGGCTTCCAGAATTGGACGCCCCGTTGACGCGGAACAGAAACCTGAAGTGCGCCGGCTATACCTTCAAGCAACGCGGCACGCAGTCGCGGGTTTGGGACATCGAAGTTGAATACAACCAATCGGAATCGTCCACGTCAATCAGCGGCGGCAATGAAGCGAAGATTACGGAACTAACTTGGTCCACGCCAACACATCAAGTGGACCTGACGACGGACCAGGTCAGCAAGAAACCCGTGGTAAACTCCGCCGGGGACGGATTCGATTCGGTTCCGCAGACGGACGTTCCTGACATCCAGTTGAACTTGACCCGCAAGGAAAAGAAATTGAACTTCGACGCCCTGAAGGTGTCCGGGACAATCAATGACCGGGCAATCAGAATTTGCGGCTTCGACTTCCCGAAGCATTGCGCGCTAATCAATATCACGGTCGAAGACACACTAGACACGGAAGCGAAGTATCGCTATTCGGTAAAGTATCAGGTCACGTTCCGCCGGAACTACGTCGATTGCGAATGGATTGGCGGGGCGGACAACCCGGATGATGGAAACATCGGATGGGACATCGCCCTTGCCGATTGCGGCTTCAACGTGCTTGGCGAAGACGATGAACTTGTCAAGATTGTCATCGAGAACGAGGACGGCGAGAAAACCGAACCGTCCCTTCCGTTGTTTCTTGACGGGGCGGGTCACAGACTCCCGGACGGAAGCGAACCGAAATTCTACCGGGTGTCATGCTATCCCGAAACGGACTTTTCGGCGTTGGACCTTCCGCGCGACGTGAAAGCGGGGGTGTCCTGATGGGCGCGCATTTGGTTTCAGATGAAACGGCGGACTGGTTGCGGGACCAGATGGGAATGCCCGGCGTCCGCATGAAGCCCCGGCGAATCGTCCACCGTGGCGGGGGCGGCGGCGGGGGCGTTTCCGATATTGTTCCATGCGTGACGACGAACAACGTGACGAACATCGAAGGGATTTCCGTTGAACTCTACAAGAACGGATTTCTGGAACGCCGGACGGGCAGCGGGAAACTCTACCTGCCCGAAGTGGCGACGCACACTTTCCTTCCGTCGAATACGTCGATTCTCGCCCATGTCTGCAAGGCGACCTATACGCAATCGGACGAAAGCGAAGACGCACAGGACAACCCGGAGGAACAAACGTAATGGGCTGGCAGGTCGTCAATTCGAAGGTGTCGCAATTCAACGGGTCGCAAAGGGCTTGTTGGGGGTATCTTGTCGGCGACGGCGCGGAACAAGGTTTTTTCTGTTTCCCGCAAACGCCCTTCTTCGACCATCCAATCATTTCGGATTCCTTCACGCCGCACTTGAAGTTTTCCAACGGCGGCGCGGAATACGATGTTTGCGGCATCTCCTACGGGGGAAATGCCGTCTACGGAACCGCCCCGGAGATTGACGGATATGGAAGTTATGTCTTTTGTCCAAGGTCAACGCACGGCAATTGGATTCTGTTCGAACAACTCCGCGAACCATACTACTACACGGACATTGACGAAACTACCAAGGTCGGCGACCTGTTCTATCAGGGTGGATTCCCGGCGGTGAACGGACCGGCGGAAACATGGGAGTTGGCGGGAGCGGTCAACGGCGACGAATGGCAGCCAAGCGAAATCTCCGCCACGTTTGAACAAAACGTTTGGGAATGGCATGACAACGGAACGACGACCCAATCACGGTCGGGGGTTTGCGGTCGCTACTACAACGAACAGGATGGGACATGGAAGTTTGTCGGCATTCCGTCCTACACCGTCACGAACGGCGGCGATGGTTGCTACTTCACGAACGAAGTCTTCACGCGCTCGGCGACACGGGACCGCTATCGGAATCTTGTCTATGTCGGCGACCGTGGACACACAATCACAAAAGACCGTTCTTCGGGAAAATGGGTCATCGGAACCCGGAACCGTGGCACTTGGTCCGAATCCGATTCCGCCCCGTCGATGAACCAGAACGCCACCTTCGCCGGCTTCGAATGGGACGCGGAGAACCAGACGGCGGTTCCCGATGAAGCGGGCAACTTCGAATTGAAATGGGACACGAACAGGATGGGCGACGAACAACGGGAAGTGCTATTTGGGGAGGTGTCGCTATGGCGACCGCACGACCTTTAGACCTGGACAACATCGGCTTGGAGGATTCCGAACCGTTGGACGCGATTATCGAAATGGCGTCCGCGAGGATTTCAACCTTCCGTTTCTCTTCGCGCTACATCTTCCCCATAACCTTTCGCGGGCAAACGCCAATCATGGAGAAGTTGCAGCACCTTCGCCAGACCGTCGAAACGATTGCGCCGAATTTCGTGGACATGGACTATCCCTATTGGGATTTGACGTGGGTGAACTTCCCGAAGAAATACACGGTGGACCAAATCAACCGGGACGCGGAACACGGGTTGAACATCCTTCCGCAATCGCTATCGACCTTCGACGAATCAAGCATTGCCCTTTACCGGCAGTTTCTGAAGAACGTTGTCTATTGGCTCGGCAAGTTTCGCTATCAGGTTTCAAGCCTGTCTTACTTCGACAAGAGTTTCAAGCGGTCCTGGACTTGGAACGACTGGAGCCCGTGGACCCGCGCAACGGAAAACGGGGAGGACGTGGACAAAGACCTTGGGGCTTTGCGGTCGTCCCAAGTTGGTATCGTGGACCGCGCCACGCCTAGCCGTTTGGGGTCTTCTCTCGACATCTACATTCGGGAATATCACAACCAGACAAAGACCATCCGGCTTGACCGGGACACGGGGCTTTATGAAGAGGTCGAAAACAGTTGCGGCTATGAAATCAGCCACGTCCCGCAGAACCTGATAACGGCAAATCCTACGTGCTACCGCGCAAGGCTTCTATGGTTCATCGTCCCGGACAATTGGCGAGGCTATTTCCAACGTGAGTTTAGCCCAATCGAAGTGACCGCAAAAGAAGCATGGGCGACGCGCAGATGGGGACCGAACAACGAGAATACCGAAACGGAATACACGGCGACGGACGGCTATTCGGAAATCCGGGATGAAGAATGCCATAGGGGAGAATGGAAAGAAACTTGGTTGTCCCATCGGTCGAAAACAACCACGCACAATCGACGAACGAATTGGACCGATGACGGGACGCGCTCGGCGGTTGTCGTGGACGAGACAACGGAACATTCCGAAGACTATCCCGGAACGAACTGGAATGACGAAGACCTGACCGAATATGAAGGGTTCGGGAGGGTGTCGGGACTGACAAGCGCGCCACCTTGCTTCGAGGCGGGGACGATTGAACCGCACGAAAAACTTTCCGTCCACGTCTGCGACCAGAACGCGCTTCCCGCCCCGTCCTACGCGCGTCCAACGCCGGTCCATATCGGGGCGGGGACATACTGCTTCGGAATCGGCTCTATCGCAATGGCGGAAGTCTACGCGGGAACCAAATGGGTTCCGATACTTGATTTCGGGGACTTCGAAATTCCCGAACCGGAAGAAGAGGATTAGACACTATGCAAACGATTACACACTTGGTAAGGATTGACAGCAACAACCACGGAACGACGGCGGAGAATCCCGCCCCGGCTTTGGTAATGGGTCAGGCGACGGAATACGCGATTAGCCTGATTGACGAAAACAACCAACCCTTCGACCCGCCCAACATCGGCGGTGTCCAAGAATGGCGGTTTGTGTTGGCGGGGGATTTCAACCAGTCAACGCCCAACTGCCTGACGACTTCCGCCCGCTACGCTGGGAACGGTTGGTTCTATGCGGACGTTTCGGAATCGTGGACGGCGGAAATGGTTGCGTATCTCGGCGGTGCGGAATACAAGCCCATTCAGGCGGAAATCATCGGCATTGGGGCAGCCGGGGAAACAAAGGACGATTGGGTTTTCCAGTTTCAAACTTACATCCGAAACCGCGTTGACGCAATCGGGCATTCAGCCCCGTCCGCAATCACGCCCTATTTCACGCGGGAGGAATACCAAGCGGAAGAAGCGAACTACCTTCAACCGATTCTGACCGGCGTGGAAAGCATTTCCGGGACCGTCGGCACGCTGGCGACGAGCGCACAGGCGACCGGCATTCAATCGGCGTTGGACAACCAGACGAACGGGCTTGCCGCAATCAAAACCCGCGTTGGCGATGTCTACCAGTATCTTGACGGCTGCGTTTATCCCCAAGCCTGCGACGCGGCGACATACGCGCGGCAGAACAACGAGGAACTGACGGATTCCAATCACGGTCTTTCCACAATCCGCGCAATCGTCGGGACGAACTATGACTATCTTTCAAATTCAATCTACGGGTTGCCCCAGTTGAACGCCGCGCATACCGCGATAATCGAAAGCCAGAACTTCGGGTTGGTCCAACTGACGAACAAGGTCACGGCGATTCAGACGGCGCTTCAGAACCTCCCGGCGCTTACTCGCGAACAGATGTTGAACGTTCTTCAAAACCGTTCGCTTGCCGCCGTCCCGGTCGAATCGACTTCCATTTCCGTCCCCTTCGACATGGAAACGCAACCGGCGCTTTATGCTTTCGTCAATTGGGCGACGGAATCGCTAAAGGTGACCCTCGCCCTCCCGGTCAGGTCAATCACGATGGGAACCGGCTTCTTCCAGAATACCACCGGCGTCGAATTGTTCAAGTTGACCCAGACGGCGAATGGCGGTTATGGCGTGACCCTCCCGTCGTTCCAAAATTCCAGTTTCCGAAAGGTCTGGATTCAGCAGACGGGAACGGCGACCGCCGGACCGATTTCGATGACTGGCGGAATGTTCCAGAATTGCGGCAACCTTGTTGCAATCAAGATGGTCGGCGTTGTCAGCGCATTCGGCGCGCAATTGGGAAGTTTGCCGAACTTGGAATACATCGACGCGGGGGAATGTTCCACTTACACAGGCACGTCACAAAGTTTCGTGGCGACGACTTCAAACTACTATCCGAAACTGAAAGTCATCCGCGCGGCGAACGTCACGCAGTTTTCCAACAACTGCTTCTTGGCTTGCCCGAATCTTGAAGTGGTAGATTTGCGGTCGCGGACCCTGACAACCGTTCCAACCCTGACGTTGAACGCCGTGACCGCTTTCCACGGTCTAAAGTTTGTCATCCCGGATTCGCTATGGTCTGCATGGGCGGAAGCGACAAGCGGGAACTGGTATAACGCCAAAAACTCCGGGTATGTCACTTTTGAAAAGGCGTCCGAATACGCCGGCGACAACTATTCAAACTATGATTGGGAAGGGCTTGATACCCTTTGACGACTTCCCCCGGACCTCGCCTTTCCTTTCTGCCCATATCATCGGCGTTCTCCGGGGGGACTATCTTGAAACCTATCCTGAATGAAACTGACAGTCACACAAGCGAACCTGATTCTTGAAGCGGTCCAGAAACTACGGGAAGCAATCCGGGACGATTTGGCGAACCGATACGATTTGAACGCCGAATGGAAGTTGCCGCCAATGAAATTCGACGAATGGCGGCGGGACGTCAACTTCGACAACGGGATTCTGAAGGTCGTTCCAAGCCCGAACTTCCCCGGTTATGTTGACATTGTGATTCATCCGTTCAAATCGTCGAAGGTCAGAAACATCTTCGACGGCGCGACCCTCGCCCCGGACAATCGCAGATGGGGAGCGCTTGCCGCCGCTTGCTTCCACGATGTTTGGTATTGGTCCCTGAAAGACCTGATGAAGGAAACCGGCTTGTCGAAGAAGATACTTCGCCGTTTCGCGGACAACGCCTTTTATTCCATCATGGTCGCCGTTGGACATCGGAAGACGATTGCGCGTTGCTATCTCTACGGGATTCGGATTGGGTTTCCCGTCTTTGAGTTTCTCCGGCTTCGGGGAATCCTTCTGGTCGTCTGCCTGTTGACCTTCGCGCCGGGGTGCGGCTGCGCGGTCTTCGACGTTCCCGAACCGGGCGTGGACGACGGAACCTTCATGGACGGGGCGGTTGAACTGGCGCAACCTGAAATCACGCCGTCAGCATTGGAAGAAGAACATGACTATCGATGAAGCATTGAAGCAGGGAAAGAAGATTGTGGTATCGTTGTCGGGCGGGAAGGATTCGACGGCAATGGGATTGATGTTGCTTGAACGCGGCGTTCCCGTCGAAGAATTTTTATTCGTGGACACGGGGTTGGAATACCCGGAGATTTACCAGACGATTGACCGATTCGAAGAAGTCACGGGAAGGAAAGTGACGCGCTTGAAGCGAACGGACGGGCGGGATTATCTCTACTACGCCGCCCATCATCCAGTCACGCCCCGCAATCCAAACAAAACAACCCGGAAGGACGGGACGCCACGGCGGACGAACGGCTATGGTTGGTCCAACCCGCTTCGCCGGTATTGCACGCAACATCTAAAAGTGGAAGTGTTGAACGCATACAAAGCCGCGCACTATCAGCCGGGGACGATTGTGGACGCCGTTGGAATCGCATTCGACGAGCCGAAACGGATTCACGATGACGCCCCCAAGGTCTACCCGTTGAACGAATGGAAGGTGACCGAAGCGGATGCGATGACCTATTGCCGGTCACGCGGTTTCTACCCGTCCCCGTGCGCCTATGACGATACCAAGCGCGTTTCCTGTTTCTGTTGTCCGTTGATGGGGCTTCAGTCGATTCGATACTTGATAGGGAAGCGCCCGGAACTATGGCAGCGAATCAAGGACATGGAAGCGGAAATCGGCGACCCGTGGAAGGACAAGGGGACGGCATACTATGAAGCCCGGTTTCAGAAGGACGGCTTGACGCCCCATCCGGGGAAGAAGGGGGCTTGACGGCATGATTACGAAAGAGCATGAACGCAAATGCCGGTTGCTATGCGAGGACATCGAGAAAAGCAACCTAGACGCCACGGCGAAGGAAGGGTTGATTGAAGGGTTGGAATCTTCGAAAGAAGCCCTGAATGGTCTGACCGATGAAGAACGAATCCAGGCGACGGCGGCGAACCTGTTTTGGACTAACTCTATCCTTGCCCGTCTATATCTAAAAATCTTCGCGGACAGAACGGCGGCGAACTGGAAGGATGTTGCGATTGAATGCAAATGGGCAATCGTGACATTGGGTTTGGGCTTGTTCGCCCTTCTTGCGTATCAGCCCGAACTAGCCGCGTTGATTCAACGCCTAGCGGGGAAATAACCAAGCCCCGGAAGACTTGGGCGGAATTTGGGCAAAATCGACCCCCAAATTTGCCCAAATCCAACCAAATCTAACCAAATCGCCAAATTGGGCAAATTTGCGTTTTAGCCAATAAAATCAATGGTTTTCTAGGGATTATGCGCGCTTTCCAAAATACCCAAAAAAGAGCGCGTCCTCAATCCATGCCCCGACCGGAGGCCGTACCACGGGCCCGTCTGGATTACATGGCGAGAACGCGCCCGGTGGGGGCGCGTCTGCTTGATGAATCCAGACAAGGCGGTCGTGCCTTGTCGAAATACG
>JAEEGL011074191.1_pt1 | contig 13627 bp, 13 predicted proteins | sample 9134231 | NCBI WGS metagenome assembly JAEEGL01 (sample SAMN16246548, study PRJNA631951) | gut metagenome | biome: gut microbiome; feature: rumen; material: fiber-attached | host: Bos | place: Iran: Karaj | collected 2018-10
ATATGCAATAGTTATAAGTGAGTTTGGCTCATCAGGGCAGAGTAAGGTTGACAGAGCTGCTTATACTTCCGATTATGCAAAAAAAGCTGCAGAAATAGGAGCATGCCCTATTTTATGGGATGACGGATCTAATGCAAAAAAGGCATCTGATATTAAAAACTTTGCGATAATGGATAGGAAGAATCTTAAGTGGTATTTTCCTGAAATAGCAGATGCGCTTAAAGATGGAGACTGAAAAGGGAAACGTGTTCCAACGCGCTAGTTTACAACAATCTTTCATTGACGGAGTATATTATTTATGCTAAAATTACACCGTTTTTGGAGGATTGTTTTTATTTGGAGCAAGAATATGTCTGCAATATTTGGGGCGATTGGTTTTGGGGGAATAATAACTTCTAACAGGGTACTTGAAATTCTAAAGAAACCCTTTTCCACTTGTGTAACAGACAATTATTTTGAATTAAGAATAAAGAATTTGAACGATTAATGTGTAGCGAAAAGCAATTAATCTTGCTTTTTTAATAGGGATAAAGATTCCTGTTCGCAATTTGATTTGGTTCGATTATATTGATTGGTGTTTATATGATAGATATAAGGTCCTTTTTATTTGATAACAAAGAAAAAACAGTAACAATAAAAGCATATATTTATTCTTTTTACTACCGCTTTATTGTTAAGCATACATCGACTAAAAAGCTGGAAGAAAGACTTGGAATACGAGGAGAAGAGACTTCCCGGGAAGAGAGCAGGGATAAGATTTCTATGGTTAAGCTATATGCTTTTCATATAAATCGCATTACACAAAGGCTTCCTTGGGAAGAGAAGTGCCTTGTTAGAGCTTTGACATTAAGGAGATTCTTAATGAAGAAGCATATTCCATGTACGATCTACCTTGGTGTTACTACCAAGGAAGGTAAGCTTGAAGCTCACGCCTGGCTACGGTGCGGAAATCTCTGGGCTTCTGGTGGAAGCGGCGATGGATATACAACTGTAGCTAAGTTTGCGACTTATTAGTGAAGTATTGAAGTGACAGGTTTTACTTTGAAGTGCTTCAAATGAAAGGATTTATATGGATAACAAAAAGTATTATTACAAGATTTATGGGCTTACACTTGCGTCAGATTATGAATTTTCGCAGTTTGTGAGACTGGAAGAGCAGCCCAAAGAAACAGATATTGAGTTTGTTTATGGCGGGATACCCGATTTTGTATACCCTCTGATCAAGGAAGGGTATTATAAAGGAATAAAAAAGGATCAGATGTGGTTCTATAACAGTGCAGGTTTATTCTATATTCACGATAAAAAGACTGTTAATTTCATTGAATATAACAAGGGAACAGTTGACGATGCAGCGCTTTTCTTGCCGGGACTGTGTCTTGCAGTTTTACTCTGGTATCGAAAGATGCTTATGATACACGGTGCATGTCTGAGAATTAAAGATAAAACAATAATCGTAGCAGGAAACAGCGGAGCAGGTAAATCTACTCTTACTACTGAGCTTATCAAAAGAGGCGCTTTGCTTATGGCCGATGATCTGACCGGAATAGTGATGGAAAATGGTGAGTTTATCTCATATCCGGCATTTCCTGTTCAAAAGCTTTGCGAAGATCAGATTCAACATAATAACCTGGATACAGCAAATTTAAGACAGGTTAAATACGATCTGAATAAATATGAAGTTTCAAGGGAAAATGAATTTTACGACAAGCCTGCAAAAGTAGATGCTCTCTTTAGAATTGATGTAAAAGATGTTGAGGAACTAACCAAACAGGAGATAACAGGAGCTGACAAACTTAAGGTTGTTATAGACTGTATTTTCATCTCATGGCTTTTTAATGAGTATTTTAAGATTGAGCCTGATGATATGGTAAGGTGTATTGGACTTTCTAATCAGATTGCTATACACAGGATATGCAGAAATAAAAAACAGAATACGCTAAACGAAATACTCGAATATATAGAGAGTAATGTGTAACGGAGAGAGTTTAGATGTCGGCAATATGGGGATGTATTGATTTATCAGGAGCTGATATAGATCAGTGTATTCCTGATAAAATGAGTGAATGTACATATAAATATAAAATTGATCGCAGAGAAGCTATCGTTGATAAGAATATCTTCATGGCATGTGGTTTACAGTATATAAATAAGGAATCACGATATGAAAAAATGCCGTTTGTAAAAGACGATATCTATTATACGGCAGACGTAATACTTGATAACAGACAGCAGTTGATATCAGAAACTTCCGCAACAGAATTGGCTACTGATGGAGAATTGCTTTTTGAAGCATGGAAGAAGTGGGGAGATGATTTTGGTGATCACGTTCTTGGACTCTTTTCCTTTGCTGTTTATGACAAAAGAAAAAATGAGTTTAGGCTCTATACAGACCATCTGTCCAACAGATGCATACATTACTATGTAGATGGTAGTAAGGTGTTTTTTTCAACACTAACTTCATCTATTACTGACACTGTTCCAGGAATTGGAATTTGTGAAAAATGGATGAGTGCATCACTGATAACTGATTTTGCATATTGTTTTCTTTTTGACGGCCTTACTCCATTTGAAGGGGTTCATATACTGCCATACGGAACAGGAGTTTCTTTTAAGAATCTTTCAGGAAGCGTGTCAGTTAATAATTACAGATATTATGATCCGCTTTCACATGTTGAACAAATGAAGACGTTCGATGATGAAAAGTGCAGAGAACTATTCAGGACAACATTTATAAAATGTGTTAGAGATATAGTCAGAACAGATGGCGAATGTGGAATACTTTTAAGCGGCGGTTTGGATTCCACATCTGTAGGAAGTATAGCTGCAGAATATCTGGGTAAAGACAACAAGAATCTATACTCATATACTTCTGTTCCAATAAAGGATTTTGTTGACGAATTTGGCAGCACAAGTGGCTATTATGTCAACGATGAATCAAAGGATGTAGAGGATTTTTGTAAGTACTATCCCAACATTAAGCCAAGTTTTATAGCATGCGAAGGAGAGCATCTATTCACACATGTTGACGAAGTGTGTGATTATCTTGAGCTTCCCTATAAAGCTCTGATAAATCACGTATGGATGCACAATAGTTACGCCAAGGCACATGAACAGGGCGTAAAGATACTTCTTAGTGGTGCCAATGGAAATGATACTATTTCATATGGCAAGATGGAAAATACGCTGGCGAGACTTATAAAAAGTTTTCATTTTATCGAGTGTTACAAGCAGTTTAAGACATATACAGAGAAAGAACGTATTATCAAAAAGAAATATGCTAAGCGTTTCTTGAAAGAGCTGTTTTACGTAACAGAACGTCCGAATATTTACTGTGATGAAAATGGCTATAAAAAAGAATTTATAGACAGATTTAATCTAAAGACCGAATGGGAAAAAGTCCTTCAGGGAACGACAGGAAATATAAGAACCAATGAGGGATATGGGCGCTGTATTTTTGCCACAGGAATATTGCAATTACTCGGTATCATAAACACCAAGGCAGGTCTGTACTTTGATGTTATGATGAGAGATCCTACAATGGATAAAAGGATATTGGAACTTTGTCTGACACTTCCGTACAAGGCATATGCATGGAATGGAGTTGAGAGAAGGCTTATAAGGTCATATTTAGATGACTATGTTCCTGACGAGATAAGGCTTAACACGAGATTTAGAGGGAAACAGAGTGCAGACGCTGTTCTTCGCCTTAACAGATTTGGTGTAAGTAGTACAAAGAAGCTTTCGGATACTGTTTCAGATAAGCTTGGTAAGTACTATGATCTGGAACGGGTCAAAAAAGGAATGGATGAACCTGACAGTGACGAAAATATAGATTGGAAGGCTAAAATCGTTTCTTGCAGCATATTTCTTGATAAATATGCTAAGTAAAAATGGATGAGTTTTATTTATACGGATTGCGCAAAAAAAGAAGGAGATTAAATCTCCTTCTTAAAATGAAACCTTAGATTATCTTTCAACAGGACCGCTGAGGTACTCCTCTGCAGGGATACCATCGTTGTATCTGATGTTACCGTCGTGAGATGTAACCTGTCTTCCGCCTGCTGCTGTCTCGTTGATCTCAAGTGTTTCAATAACTGGTGTATTCCATGCCTTCATTTCATACATCCTCCTTTTATTTTTTTGTGGATTTGCTTTCCACGTTTATAAGTATATTAGAATCAATATTCTAAGTAAAGAAAACATACATAATTGTAAGAATTGTATTTGGGGTATTTTTATGAGAACAACAACTATTGACAAACTTTTTATGCTGTGCAGATCACACCTGTATGGAAATGATATATCTGAAGGTGAAAGTTACGAAGAAGATCTGGATTATCAAGAACTAAAAAAGATGATCAAAGAGAACTCCTTATCTGCGTTTATGTACAAGGCCATAAAGGAGTACAACGATCACAATAAATCTATACCAGAAGAAGAAATAGAAAAATATGGCTCAGTGGTACGTTCTGTCATGTTTAGGGAACTTACCAAGAATCATGGTATAAAAATCATCTGCCAGGAAGCAGAAAAAAGTGGAATCAGATTGGTATTTTTTAAAGGAATACTACTAGCTGATCTGTATCCTCAATATGCTGAGAGAACAAGTTCTGATAGCGATATCCTTGTAAGCGAAGAGCAAAAGGAAGAAGCAGAAAAGATATTGATCAAATGCGGATATGTCAAAAACGGAGAGCATTCTAAAGTTCACGTTCAGGTGTATGTTAACGAAGGACTAAACCATGTTGTAGAACTCCATACAAGGCTCTGGGAGGACTATACAGGACCAAGGATTGATATACTAAGCAGTATTGAACTTAGCTGCCCTCAGACGGATATAAGGACGACTGCGTGTGGCCTGGAAGTAAATACCCTCGGGTATGAGAAGCATCTTGTATATCAGCTTTTTCACATAATCAAGCATTTCAGTCTTGAGGGCATTGGAATCAGATATCTGATAGATACAACACTTTTTGTAAACAGGTATTTTGATGACATAGATTTTGATTTATTTTGGAAGCATATGGACATGCTTGGATATACTAAATTCGTTGAAGCCTTTTTTGCCATATGTATCAAAGAACTGAGAATGACAGACAGAGTTTATGAAAAACATGCATATACGCTGGATCATAGCGTAGATGATCTTAAAATGGATCTGCTTAGAGTTGGTATAACTAAGGATAAGGTAGCCAGCTGGCAAATCATGGGTGCAATGGAGGCGTATTTTACAGGTGAAGCTAAGGCTGCGAAGGCAGGATTTAGAAGAAGGCTCTCTATGGTATTCCCATCTCTTGACGCACTTCCAAAGACATATTTATATGCAAGGAAATATCCCATACTTCTTCCCTTTGCATGGATTCACAGAGCTATTAAATATCTTATCAGAAGGAAAGACCATAAAGAGGAATTTTTCAGCGTAGGAGAGAAAATCGACGTAGGTGACAGAAGGATCAGTCTTATGGATGAACTTGGACTTTTAAATAATGATTAAAAAATAGCAGCTACGATCAAAGTGATCGTAAGCTGCTATTTTTTTAGTATAGGAAGAAGCAAACCTGCAAGTGTATACGTAAGCGGATTCATGGCTTTCATAAAGCCTGCATTTTTACCTTTATATTCCTTAAGATATCGGCCTTTTCTCCAATTCGGGAACGTGCTGACAAGCTTATTCCAGTTAGAAGAAATGGCTTTCTTTCTGTCAGAAGGATCCTTGATCCTTGACATTCTTGATAATGAGCTACATAGAAGTATTCTGGTATATAAAAATTCCAGAGCTTCCCCATATTCATCCATAAATCCTTTTTCTTCATAGAATTTGTGGATATCATCAAGAATATCAAATATCTGCATAGTCTTTAAGGTTTGAAAGTTATTGATGGAAGTCCCTCTTTGAACATAGTGAACGAAGGGCTCTTCAACATATTCAATATTGTTAAGGAAAGGAACAATCTTACAATAGAAATTAACATCCTCATAGATAAGACCTTTAGGGAACCTTACACCTGTTTCTAAAAGCCATGAAGTTTTATATATCTTGTTCCAAACAACAGATCTGCCATTCATGATAAGTTCCTTCTTATCATGAATATGCCTGCCTATCTCGGTATCCTCATAATCGTCAAAGGTATGATGAAGATTACATTCTACAATGTCTGAAGATGTCTCTATGGCGCGGTTATACATCACCTCGTACATCTTGGTATCAACGTAATCATCAGAATCAATAAACCCGACGTATTCTCCGTGAATATATGAAAATGCGTAATTTCTGGCATCAGAAAGTCCGCCGTTTTCTTTGTTAAGAACTACGATCCTTGAATCTTTGCTGGCATAGTTTTCAAGAATTTTAAGCGAACCATCTGTAGAACCGTCATTAACGGCAAGTATCTCGATATCATTAAGCGACTGGCCGGTTAATGAATCGAGACACTTTTCAAGATAGTTTTCAACGTTGTAGATAGGAACTATTATGCTGACCTTAACGTTGGTATTGTTCATAATAGAATTATCCTGCCTGGTTTAAGTTTAGGTTAAAGAAATAAATTTGGCCTCTTCAAGCTGAGTAAGGAATTTCTCTGTTCCTGAAAGGCATGTTTCTTCATCTACATCGTAGATGGTAAGGAGAGTCTTTACAAGATCTCCAACAGTTGTTTCGCTTTGGATATTGTCCCAGATATCTACAGCTGTTCCTCTGAGAAGGAAATATTTACCACTCTCAAAATCAATCATGACCTTATCACCGGCCATATCAGTTACATCAATTTTTTTAATCAGTTTAATTTTTGTTTCTTTGATCATCACTAACCCCATTTTCTAAAACTATTTTCACTTAGCAGTTGTATTTTCTGCCGAATCAATATTATATTATAGTGAAAGAAATATCAAGTTAAAATTCTATAATGTTAGATCGTGGGGTTAATATGAATAGTGACAAAGCTTTACTGACACAGCAGTTTATCCGGCTGCAAAGATACGCGCTTGATAATATAAGACCGGATATTTCTTATGCTGATTGTGATTGGGAGACGCTTATTTCTTTGGGAGGGTTAAATAAATGCGGCTTAATTCTTAACAATGCCGTTAATAAAGATCCGGATTTTTTTGCCATAGATAAGGAAACTCTTGATAAGTGGAATAATAAAGCAAGGAAGGAATTTCTTGATTCTTATAATAGATTCTCAGAATTTAAGAGAGTATATAGCTCTTTGCAGGAAGAGGGTATCAGAGCAGTAGTTCTAAAAGGGTATGTTCTGGCAGTTCTGTATCCGGATGTTTTCTCAAGATACAGCAGTGACCTTGACATTAAACTTGATCCAAAAGACAGGGATAAAGTGCATGAGCTGTTAACACAAAAGCTTGGTTTTTCATATAACGAAGCTGACAGTAAGAACAATGTTCAGCTTTATATGCATGGCAATCTTTTGATAGAAGCACATTATACCTTGTGGGAAGATTATCATGGTGATAATATCGATGTGCTTAGAAAACAGAAGCTTGATGATCCGGATACCCTTGTCCTTATCCCAGTCACAGAAGATATTTCGGTATGGACACTGGGGCATACAGAGCACCTTATACTTCAGATGTTTCACATTATCAAGCATTATATCGTTGAAGGAATTGAGAGCAGATATCTTATCGATATTGCTTTGTTTGTTAATAAATATAAAGACGAGATTGATTTCCAGAGGTTCTTCAGAGTATTCAAAGAAATGAATTTTGAGAACTTCTGCGCAGTTTTTTTTACCAAATGTATTGAATACTTTGGAATGGATGAAAGTGTTCTTGCCAGAGAAGACAGGGTCTATCCAGAGGACGAGACAGCCTTTATACAGGATATTGTTTTTGTTGGAAAAAGAGATCTTAAAGATAATTCAAGCTACAGCCTTCTTGGAATACTTTCACCTTATGTTAATGGCAAAAAAGAAGCTGGAGATAAAAAGCGCGGAAGAATACTACAGGCTCTATTCCCATCGGTTTCAGATATAGATGACAAGTATGCTTATTGCAAAAAGTATCATTTTTTGTTGCCAGTGGCATGGGTACACAGGGCCGTTAGGACCATGTTTTTTAAGCTTACCAAGGGGAATAAGGTATACGGCGTTAAGGATAAGATTACCGGATCTGAATACAGGATCAGGATGATGAAGAATTCAAAGATTCTATAATAATCAAGGAAGTTATAAAGGTGAATCAGGTTTCAGTAATTGTTCCTGCATATAACAGCGGCAGGACTATAGAAAGATGCATTAAGTCTTTAATTGGTCAGACTTATGCTGCAAAAGAAATAATCATAGTAGATGATGGGTCTACGGATAATACTCCAAATATCTGTCAAAAATATGAGCAAAATGGTCAACTTAAATTTTTTAAGGCTACGCATGGAGGCGTTTCTAAGGTCAGAAATCTAGGCCTTTCAAAGGCAAACGGAGAATATGTAATGTTCGTAGACGCAGATGACTACGTCAAAGATACATTTTTGGAGAAGATGGTAGATGCTTTGGAAAGCGCAGACGCAGATATGTGTATCTGTAAATATCTTCGCGTTGTCTACAATGATCAGTATCCGATAAAAAGTCTTCAAAAAAGCGGCATAATAGATAGGAACAAGTATCTTACAGACACCCTGAAAGACCCAGGACATCACTATTTTGGCGTTATCTGGAATAAAATCTTTAAGACGAAGATCATCCGTGAGTACGACATTAAGTTTAGGAGTGATATAACACTTGGAGAAGATTTTGTCTTCTCACTGGAATACCTGCTCTATGCCTGGAAGATCAATGTAATTGATGATAAGCTTATCTATTACTGTTATCAGGACGGCAATACACTTTCAAGGATCAGAGAAAAAAAGATCACTGACTGCGAAAATGAAATGACTAATCGAAATCTTATCTATGAAACCTATGTTAAAGTAATGGACAAAGCCGGACTTTATAACCGGTATGAGAAGCTTATAAACAGGTACTGGATAGTTTTCTATCTAAGGCAGAAATATGATCTTGTAGCCAAATATAAGTGGAGCAAAGAGGATAAGAAGCTCTGGATGCAGGAAATACTTGATAATGGTAATGTAAAAGCAGCTCTTAGAATATACAAAAAGCCTGAGATCACTGCGCAGTATATGTACTACATAGTGACTCAGACTACCAAAAATATGCTTAAAGCAGTTATAAAAAAGATTAAGAGTTAAGTATTGCTAAGAGCTATATACAATAACGATGACAATTCATATATAGCTGATATGATAAGTTTTAAGTGTATCAGTCATTTCGAATGGGTAGTGTTATGGCGAAAGTTGTGCCATGATCACTGCCTGTTTTTGATTTACATTTTATAGTTCCTGAGTGAATCTCAACGATCTTCTTGCATATGGAAAGCCCAAGACCTGCGCCCGATTTGCCGGAAGGGGTTCTGGATATATCTCCTGTAAAGGACCTCTCAAAGATCTTATCTATATTATCAGGAGTGATACCGGAGCCATTATCTGTTACAGATATAATAACATGTGTTTGGGAATTATCGACATTGGCACTTAGCTTTATGCTTCCGTTTTCTCCAAGATATCTAAGTGCGTTATCGAAAAGATTATTTAATACCCTGTCAAAATAGTTAGGATCGATCATAATAGTGTGCTCAAAGCTCATAGGCACATCAAGTACAAGATCCACACCATTGAATTTCGAATCTGCCTCATTAGTAAAAAAGAAATCCTCAAGATAGTTGCCGCAAGGAAGCGGAACAGGCTTTATTATTGTGCTGTTAGTTGATAGCTTGGACAAGAGAAATATCTCATCTATCATATATTCAAGTGACGCAGCCTTTTTATCGATGAGCTTGTAAAGATCTTTTCGGTCATCAGGATCAATACCGGGAGTTTCCTCTAAATATTCGATGGCACTTCTTATAGCAGCTATTGGTGAACGAAGATCGTGTGAGATATTGGAAAAATACTCGCTTTGCTTTTGATTTATACTTCCGAGCTTTAGATTTGATTTATATAGACCTTGTGAAAGATCTTCTACTCCAAGAGATGGTTCATCGTATCTTTTTTTGGAATGTTCTTTCATCTTTCTTTATTTGATCCGTATTTAAATTAAGGATCAACCTTTCTTTTTGTTTTTGTATGTATAAAGTTAAGTTTATCTTGGAATAATGAATTTATATCCTTTTCCATAAGCTGTTTCTATGCAGTTCATAAGTCCTCCATAACTTTCCAGTTTTTTCCTGAGACGGCTGGCAACTACCATTATGGTTCTTCGATCACTTTCCTGATATATTCCCCAGATTTTTTTCCCTATAGTTTCAAAAGGAATGACTACTCCGGGATTTTGGACGAGTAATAGAAGAAGCTCATATTCCCTGTTTGCAAGTATGATCTCGGTGTCATCATTATACAGAACTTTGCGGTCTAAAAGCTTGATTTGAAGAGGTGGATATGTTATCGTATTAGCTGCTTTTGTAATGTTTTTCTTTTTGATTTGAAGCCTTATTCTAGCTGACAGTTCTTTTAAGCTGTAGGGCTTTACCATATAATCATCAGCACCGGACATAAGTCCCTCTACACGATTGTCTTCAGAGGCAAGTCCGGACAAAAGTATAATTGGGGAGTCGGTATATCTTTTGATAACATTGATGGCATTAAGGCCATCTGTTCCGGGCATCATAATATCAAGAACGATGCAGTCCGGACGAATCTGCTTAAGGGCAGATATAGCATCGTCAGCCGTCTGATAGGTATATACTTTATATCCTTCATCTGAAAGATGGTTTTTGTTTATCTCTAAAATATCCCTGTCATCGTCAATTATCATTAAAACCATAGTGTACCTCACTGCGAAAATGGGTTTTTGTTAATTATATTATATCTGTTGGAGGAAATGAATGGAATTATCAGGGGAAAAACTAAATAAAGCTGCAGATTATGCTGAAGCCAATTTTAAACTGATGTGGAAACTCTTTTCCGAAAATGATAGAGGCCGCATCCTTACAGGCATGGATGAAATATCGAATGATATCAAAACGATTGTAAAAGATACATACATAGTAGATTCAAACCCTATATACTGGCTGGAATTCCCACTTATGGGTAAGCCCGGCGTAGATCTTTCCGTGGGATACTATGCTGATGAACTTCCTGATCAGATACATATAGTTGGGGATAATCTCAGGAATAAAAAGGAATATTTCGAACATTTTCAAAAATTACTAAAAGATAATGATAAGCACAACGAAGTATGCCTTGAATTTGATGTATCTGCAGGTGAGATAAAACGTCCATCGTACGGGAGCATCCCATACATGGTAGATGATTTTACTATTTCTGAGAATAAAAAGAGAATCATTGACACCATGACTCTTATTAATCAAACAGACAGGATAGATGGAGCTCTTTCAGTCTATGATAAGAGCCCCGGATACTGGAAACCATACTATCAAGGCGTATCTGAGGCTAGAGAGAATCTACCGATGAGGATCACATGGCTTCTTGGTGGTGAGTGTAAAGAGGTTTATAAGAAGGATCCCGGGCAGCTGCAAAAAGATCTTGAAGCTGTCGGAGCGCCTGTGACAGATGAGAATACTATAAGCCAGATGCTTGAAGTCTTAAGCCTTGAAGGAACAGTTGAGCTTCAGATGGACCTTTCCAAAGATGGAACGATACTTCCGTCTATCGGTATGTGCGTAGCATCTGATTATTTTTATCAAAGCAAAGATCCTATGAAGATTTATGAGGACTATGCAAATCTTGGGATCAAGTGGGGAATTGCAGATGAAAGGTATAAATGCATTTCTCCAAAGAACAAAGTCATCATGATGCCTTACTATGATGATGAAAAGGGTATGATCCGTAAAAGAATATCCATGGGACTTTATATATTAAAATTCAAGTGGTCACATAAAGGAATCATGCCACTTAAGGCATACTACTTTTTGAAAAGTAATAAGATGATGTAAGTGTTAAAAACACTTTTGACATTAGTTTTCTGACTCATTCATATTTAATCAAATATAAGTGAGTCAACACTAGCATCACATGAGAACCAAAAGATAATAGTTTTATTTGTGTTTAGGAATGAGGTTAAGTAACAAATGGGGAAAATCAAACAATATTACAAAAAGTATAAAAGCCAGAAAGAGAGAGGAAGAGATTATTTTAAATGGCTCCTTATGTACACAAAGCCATATATCCTTCGAATAGCTATTCTTATGTTAATAAGCGTAGCATGGACATATATTGGAATTGAATATTCTATCCTGTCTCAGAAGATCATAGATACGGCTGGCAATGGGTATATTACCAAGACATCAATTGTTGTATTTATGGTACTTATCGTGATAATGCTTGTTGGAAATGCTGTAAAAACGCTGCTTACAGCTATGCTCAACGAAAGGTATTCTTTTGGTATACGTAAGCAGGTATATGATAAGATCATACGTTCTATATGGCTTGGAACACAGAAGTTTCATACTGGGGACATGATGACCAGGATGACATCCGATGCCGGCAATATTGCTAATGGTATGGTTAATGTTATTCCCAATATCATTGTATTTTTGATTGAACTTATATTAGTATTTTTCACTTTATACAAAAATTCCAGATTTTTAGCTATTTCAGCGCTGTTCCTTACACCGATAGGAGTTTTTCTTGCTTATGTTCTTGGAAGAAGACTCAAAAAATACCAGATCAAGGTTCAGGAATCAGAGACTGCATACAGGTCATTTATTCAGGAAAGTCTTGCTAACATCCTTATTGTTAAGGCATTTTCAAGTGAAGACAGGTTTTCTGATGATCTGACAACACTTCGTAACAACAGATTTCACTGGGTTTGGAAAAAGAGTAAACTGTCTGCTGCTTCTAATATGGTAATGGGTGGAACATTTGAACTTGGCTATATGTTTGCCTTCATTTTTGCAGCTGGACAGATATCTCGTCATGAGATCACATTTGGAACCATGACATTGTTTCTGACTTTATTTAGTAGAATACAGTCGCCTATTGCGTCTCTTATGAGAGAACTCCCCGGAGTAGTTTCTATTTTTGCTTCTGCAGGAAGAGTTATGGATATTCAGGAGATACCATTTGAAGAGCGTATAGAGCAGAAAGATTTAGAAGGAGCCATGGGCGTAGCGGTTAAAGACCTTTCTTTTGCCTATGATAAAGACTATATATTTACTGATGTAAATTTTGATATAAAGCCTGGAGATTTTGTAGGTATCGTGGGTAAATCAGGTATTGGTAAGACGACCCTCATAAGGCTTCTTATGAACTTTATTTCTCCGTCTAGAGGTAGTATCAGCTATTATGATGATGCAGGCAATACGATGGATCTAAGCGCTACAGTAAGAGAATTTGTATCTTATGTTCCTCAAGGTAATACCCTGTTTTCAGGAACCATCAGGAAGAATATCCTGATAGGAAAAGAGGATGCTACAGAAGAAGAGATATGGCAGGCACTTGATATGGCTGTGTGCAGGGATTTTGTGGAGAAGCTTCCTAAAGGACTTGATACAGTAATAGGTGAAAAGGGTGTCGGTCTGTCTGAAGGACAGGCTCAAAGGCTTGGACTTGCCAGAGCTCTTATCAGAAAGTCTAATTTCATCGTACTTGATGAAGCTA
>JAEEGL014330855.1_pt1 | contig 13627 bp, 10 predicted proteins | sample 9134231 | NCBI WGS metagenome assembly JAEEGL01 (sample SAMN16246548, study PRJNA631951) | gut metagenome | biome: gut microbiome; feature: rumen; material: fiber-attached | host: Bos | place: Iran: Karaj | collected 2018-10
GCGCCTTGCCGAGCCAGCGCTGGCATTTGCGCCGGTGCAGCTCCGGCAGGGGAAAGCCTTCCGCATCGGCCTCCACTTCGACATCGGCAACGTCGCCAGGCCTCGGGCAGCGGCTCTGCGCGACCTCGCGCAGGCGGACGGCCCGGCGGGTCAGCATGTCGTAGGCCTCCTGCAGCTCGTAGGGCGTGGGGGCGGCATCGACGGCCGGCATCTTCAGCGAAGCGAGATCGCCGGGCAGCGGGATGTCCGGCAGCACCGAGGCATCCGCCTCGAAGACGAAGGGCTTTCCCTGGCAGGGCACCGGCTTTTCCCCGAGCACCGCCGGCTCGCAGATCGTTTCCAGCCCCGCGTCGGCAAGGGCCTGCGCCATGCCCCGATGGACAAGCATCTCCTGCACAGCTTCTGCCGCCAGCGCCTCCTCGCCGGGGCCCCAGAGATCGGCATCCTCGGCGAAGGCTTCGGCAACCTCGTCAGCTGAAAACTCGATGTGCAGCCGGCACAGGCCTCCGGCTTCGCGCTTGACAGTGAATTGCACGGCTTCCCTCCTCATGGGGCCGCTGGTTGGGTGCGGCAGGCGGAGATCCCGAAGGGGACGCCCGGCGCCCGGCAAGACTACCACCAGCCGAAACCAGACGAAAGGCCCCGAACCTTCGCTCCTTCGCCGGCAGAAGGCCTGCCCGCCGGCATAGGGGATGCCGTCCTTGCCGCCCCGGCAGGCATGGGACGCCCCGGCAGGCATGGAGCGCGGGACATCCCGCACACGCCGGCCTTCCGCAAGCGCGCACTGCGTCCTGCACGCGACCAGAGACTCGCTGAACGCCGTCTTCCTGCCCGGCACCCGGCAGCCGCGCAGCAGTCTGCAGGCCGCCAGGAACGGCGTCGCCTGCTTCCCATCTCCGCCCAAACGCTGTATCTGCCCCTGCCATGAACCACCAGCACGACACCGTCCGCACGCCAGACCTCGCGACGCTTCGCCTCGCCATGCGCGTTCTCTTCTTTGCCATGGGCAGCGTCTTCGGTGCCTGGGCCTCGCGCATCCCCGACGTCAAGCGCGCCCTGAACCTCTCCGACGGCGCGCTGGGCCTTGCGCTCTTCGCCGGTCCGGCAGGCGAGTTCTGCGCCGTCGCCGTCACGGCGCTCGTCATCCGGCGCATCGGCTCCAAGGCCGTCATGGTCATGGGCCTTCCGCTCTACGGCGCCACGCTGGCGCTCGTGGGCGCAGCCCCCTCCTTCGCCTGGCTGGCCCTTGCCCTCTTCGGCTTCGGCTTTGCCTGCAACTACTACAACATCGCCCTGAACGCCCAGGCCGTGGCCGTGGAAGTGATGCACAGGCGACCCGTCATGTCCTCCTTCCACGGCATGTGGAGCCTCGGCGGGGTTGCCGGCGGCATTGCCGGCTCCGCGGCCGCCTCGCTCGGCATCCCGCCTGCCTGGCACTTTCTGGCTGCCGCCGCCACGGCCACGGCCGCCGCCCTGCTCCTCAGCGGCAGGATCCTGCAGCAGGATCCGCCCCGCAAAGCACAAGGGCAGGCGTCCCGCAGGCGCGGACGCCTTGCCAGCCCCGGCGCCTTCATTCTGCTCCTCGGATTCATCGCCTTTGCCAACCTGGCAACCGCGGGAACCATGTACGACTGGAGCGCCGTCTACTTTGCGCAGGTGGTCCAGCCGGCAGAGCATCTGGTCAGGGCCGGCTTCGTGGCCTGCATGTGCGCCATGGTGACGGGGCGCTTCCTGGGCGACCGCCTGGTTGCCCGCTTCGGCCCCGTCAGGGTGCTTCAGGCCGGCGGCGTCTTCGTGGCCTGCGGCATAGTCATCGCCTGCCTGCGGCCGAGCGTCCTCTGGTCCACGGCAGGCTTTGCCCTGGTGGGGCTCGGCATGTCGCCCGCCATTCCCCTGTGCTACTCGCTCACGGCCAAGAGCCGGCGCGTGGAGCCCTCCGTCGGCATCTCCCTCATCTCCACCATCGGCTTTTTCGGCATCCTGTGCTCGCCTGCTCTGACGGGCTTCCTTGCCGAGTGCTTCGGCCTGCGATCCGCTCTACTGCCGCTGGCTGCCATGGGCGTCGGCATCGTCGTCCTGGCGCCCCTGCTCCCCAAGGCGGAAGCCAGCCAGGAGGATGAGAAGCGAACGGCGGAGCGATAGCACCGGCACGATGAGCCAAGCATGCGAAGCAGAGGGACAAAGACATCGCCTACCGGATGCCCTATCCTTTATTCACGGTCCCGGCATGTTCGGCCCGCAAATCATGTACAGGTCAGGCACAGTGGCGTTTCCTAACGGGTGTGCAATGCTCAGGGGCGGGCGAACAGGGGCTCTCGTGATACTCGACGGTGCCGTCTGGGTAGCGAATCACGAATCTCCCGTCCTTGCCGTAGTAGCACAACGGGCAGCCGTCCTTCAGATCCTGTTCAAGGATATGCGGTTGATTCTCTATGGCGATCTCGGCAAGTTCCCGTAGGCTAGGCAGCATGGCTATCCTCCGTGTGCAGTAGTCCCTGTCTGGTCGATTCGTGTTTTTATCTTGCGCGTGGAATGCTCTCTGCGGTGCCCTGAGAAGCGCCGTCCTGTGCTTTGGCTAGCTCATGACTACCCCGCTATAGACTCACGTATGTCGTGCAAACAAGGGGCGGCAGTATTATGCCAGCCGAGGGCTGGCATGCCATCAACCCTCTGAAAATACAAGCTAAAAATTAGAGCAAACCAGAAGGCATGCAGATGGAACGATCGTGGCGCCGTCTCCTTTGCGCAGGTGGGTCCAGCCGGCAGAGCATCTGGTCAGGGCTGGCTGCGCGACCTGCATGTGCGCCATGGTGACGGGGCGCTTCCTGGGCGACCGCCTGGCTGCCCGCTTCGGCCCCGTCAGGGTGCTTCAGGCCGGCGGCGTCTTCGAGGCCTGCGGCATAGTCCTCGCCTGCCTGCGGCCGAGCGTCCTCTGGTCCACGGCAGGCTTTGCCATGGCGGGGCTCGGCATGTCGCCCGCCATTCCCCTGCGCTACTCGCTCACGGCCAGGAGCCGGCGCGTGGAGCCCTCCGCCGGCATCTCCCTCATCTCCACCATCGGCTTCTTCGGCATCCTGTGCTCGCCTGCCCTGACGGACTTCCTTGCCGAGTGCTTCGGCCTGCGCCAAGCCCTGCTGCCGCTGGCGGCCATGGACGCCGGCATGTCGTCCTGGCGCTCCTGCTCCCCAAGGCGGAAGCCAGCCAGTAAGACCGCGGCCAAACGCGACAGTGGTCGCGCCCCTTCGCCTGTGCCCAAGGGGACTGGCGAGAGCCTCGGGACATCCCGCAGCGCACGGAAAGCGCCGGAAGCCTCAGACGGAAGCTTCCGGCGCGCTTCATTCAGCATGGCGAGGCCCGGCGGGGCTGTGCGCGGGCTTCGGCTCGGCTATCCGCCAAAGCCGCGGGGATGCTTGGAGTGCCATTCCCAGGCAGTGGCGATGATCTTTTCGATGCCGGTCTTGGGCTTCCAGCCGAGCACCTTGCGGGCGCGGTCGGAAGAGGCCACGAGGCGGGCCGGATCGCCGGGACGGCGGGGCGTCACGACGACAGGCAGGGGATGGCCCGTCACGCTGCGGGCGGTCTCGATCATCTCCTTGACGGAGAAGCCCTTGCCGTTGCCGAGGTTGCAGATGACGCTCTTGCCGCCCTTGGCGAGGTAGTCGAGGGCCTTCAGATGCGCGTCCGCGAGGTCCATGATGTAGAGGTAGTCGCGGATGCAGGTGCCGTCCGGCGTGGGATAGTCGTCGCCGTAGATGGAGATGGATTCGCGCAAGCCCATGGGCACGCGCAGGATAAGCGGAATGAGGTGGCTTTCGGGGTTGTGGTCCTCGCCGATGGTGCCGCCAGGCAGGGCGCCGCCCACGTTGAAGTAGCGCAGGGAGACCCAGCGTATGCCGTGGGCCTCGCCGGTCCACTTCATGACGCGCTCCATGATGAGCTTGCTCTCGCCGTAGGGGCTGGTGGGCTCCTTGGGATCGTCCTCGAGGATGGGAATGTTCCTGGGCTCGCCGTAGACGGCGGCCGTGGAGGAGAAGACCAGCCTGCCCACCTTGAAGTCGCGCATGACCTCGAGCAGGGTGATCATGCCCGCCGAGTTGTTGTCGAAGTACTTGAGCGGGTTGCTCACGCTCTCGCCGACTTCGATGAAGGCGGCAAAGTGGACGACGGCGTCGAACTTGTTCTCCTGGAAGACCGTGATCAGGTCCTTGCGGTTGCGGACATCGCCCAGGAAGAACTTGGCCTTGGGATGCACGGACTGCAGGTGGCCGGTGACGAGGCTGTCCATAACGACGACTTTGTCGCCCCGCTCGCAGAGTGCATGGACGGTGTGGGATCCGATGTAGCCGGCGCCGCCGACGACAAGAATTTTCATGTGAGTCTTTCTCCTCTCGTGAGTTCGCTCCCTGCCATCCGGGCCTTGCCCCCGCGCCAGCCCCGGCGCGAAGGTCGAGGCTGGCTGGCCGGATTTGGGGACGATGCGTATTTTTGCTGTTCCGCAACGCTCATGCTGGCTGGGGGGCGGCCCTCCAGGAAGGGCAGGCCATGCCCCCGGAGCCTTGCGCAGCCTAGGATTGCGGGGCCTCTGCGGAAGAATCGCCAGCGCCGTCTTCCGGCCCGCAGGCCCTGGGTTCCGCCTGCGGCATGCTCCACTCGCCGGGCAGGGGAGCGGAGATCTCCGCCCTGTCTCCCAGATAGGGATTGAAGTAGCCGTAGCGCAGCCAGGGGCAGGCCTTCTTCAGCCGCTTCATGAAAACGTGCAGGCCCATGCTGGGGCCGTGGTCTATGCCCTGCATGAGATCAAGGTAGAATTGGGGATCGATGTTGAGATTGCGCCACTGGATCATGCTCACGCCAAGCGAGCCGCAGAGGCTCGCCAGCGCCTCGAGCTCCCGCTCGGTGTCGGTGATGCCAGGGAAGAAGAGCAGGTTGAGGGAGACGAAGATCCCGCGCTCCCGCGCCGTCCGGATGGAGGCCTTGACGTCCTCGAAGGCATAGCCGCGGGGGCGGTAGTATCTGCTGTAGACTTCCTCCCTGGCGGAGTTGAGGCTGGCGCGCAGGCTGGTGAGGCCGGCGTCGGCGAGCCGTGCCACGGCGTCGGGCCTGGAGGCGTTGGTGTTGCAGTTGACCGTGCCCCGGCCGCCGCCTTCGCGGAAGAGCCTGACGCTCGCGCAGAGCAGGTCCGGATTCATCAGCGGGTCGCCCTCGCAGCCCTGGCCGAAGGAGTAGACGGGAACCTTCGTTTCGCGGGCCTCGTGGATGCGCATGACCTCGCAGATTTCCTCGGGCGTCGGCGTGAAGTCGAGCCGGCACTGGGGCGTCACGGCGATGGGGGAGTCCCCGGCCTGCTCGGAGATGCAGCCGACGCAGCGCGCATTGCAGGTCTGGGAGCTCGGCAGGGGAGCCTCGTAGCGGCCTAGGGCGAAGTTCCTGGCTGCCGGGCAGTCGTAGCGGGCGACGCAGTCGTTCAGGATGTGGCCGACCAGGCGGTTCTGCCTATGCTCCCTGAGCAGGCGCTCCATGTTCCTGCGTATGGCGCTGCGCTGAACCTTGGTGAACTGCTGGCGCGGATCCCGGTCCACGCGCCTGGCGCAGATCCAGAAGCGCTCGTCGGCAAAGCCCACGGCGCCGTAGGCGAAGAGCGGCAGCAGGGGCGCCCCTTCCTGCCTGGCGTAGGCCGGATGCGCCGAGAGGGTGTAGCCCGGCGCGGCGAAGGCGGCGCAGGCGAGGTAGTCCGTCTCCATGGTTTCGCCGCTCTCGGGATCAAGACCCACGGCCTTGCGGCCGGGCAGGAGAAAAAGCTCGCTTTCCTTCGGCAGCGGAATGACCTCGTCGGGCTTGGGCGTGCCCCACTCTCCGCCCCGGTTCACAACCATGAGCAGGTCGGGATCGTCGTAGATGCTGCCCTGCTCGTCGGCCATGACCATGTGCAGTTCCAGTTGCTCCGCCATCCTCTGTCCTCCTTGCAAACCCCGCATCAAGGCTCCCGCCCTGCGGTCGCGCCCTTATAGCCTGCCAGGCCAAAGACTGCAAAGGAGGCGGATCCAGCGGCCAGCCCTCCCGGCGATGCGGCCGCGCCCACGGCTGCGCAGAGCGGCTGGCCGGACGCCGCCCGAGGGCATGCCCGGAAGAGGGGCCGCGACGCCAAAAATGCCGAGACAGCCCTTATGCTCCGCCTTGCCCGCCCGATAAGACTCACGTATAGTGCCCTCCCGTTGCCAGGACGGAGCAGGGCACGCTCTCGGACCGGGTGCCGGATGCCGTCATCCGCGGCAGTCCGGGCCGTTCGTCAAGGACGTCCCATGCTTTCCTACATGATTTTTCTCTTCTTCTTTGCCAGCGCCATCGTTGTTGTCCTCGCCTTCAGCACCCTGAACCAGGAACGCCAGTTCCGCAAAGCCCAGGAGGACAACGCCAAGCTCCTCACGGCCGTCCAGGCCCTTGAAGCCCGGATCCATGCTCTCGAGGCCGAACGCGACGGTGCCAGCCAGGCAGAGACCGCCTTCAGCCGGCAGATGCCTTCCGCGCAGGAGCTGCGCCTCTCCGCATAGCTCCTAGCCAGCCGCGGGGATACCGGCGGCTGCAGGACTCTGGGGGAGCCACACCGTGTTCAAGTTCCACACCCCCAACATTGGCGCCCTCCCAGGGGCGCTTGCCTGACCAGGGCCGGGAAGTTCCATGCAGATCAGGCTACCGGCGCTGTGCAAGCGCATCCTCACGATTCTCGCAGCTGCCGCAGGCGTGCTTGCGGTGCTGGCGCTCGGCACCCTGCTCTATCTGCAGCTCAACTTCCACAGCCTGCTGGAATCTGCCTTTGCGCGCTTCGAGCAAAACTCAGGCTGCACCGTCAAGGCCCGCTCGGCCACGCTCAAGCTCTTCCCCTCGCCCGTCATCACCCTGGAAGGCATCTCCCTCAGAAAGGACGGCTTCGCCTTTCAGGCCGCCTACGCCCTCGTGGCGCCGAGCCTGGTCAGCCTCTGCGAGGGCCAGTTCTATCCCGAGCAGGTGACCCTCATGCGCCCCCAGGCCGAAGGCCTGCTCCCCTTTGCGGCCGCCGAGATGGCGGACCGCCTTGGCGGCGAAGGCAAGGGCAGGGACGAAACGCCGGGCGACATGGTCAAGCGCATCTTCCCCAAGTTCTTCGACCTGCGCGTCATGGACGGCAGCTGCCTGCTCCGGGACCAGGCCGGCGCCTCCCTCGACATCGACGGCCTCGACGTGCAGGCCGAGGTGCAGAGCCTGCTCAACCGGGCCCGTGCCCGCCTTACGGTCACGCGGCTGGCGTTTACGGAAGCGGGCGGCCGTCTGTGGGCGCTCAAGAACTTCAAGGCCCACGGCGGAACCAGGCTCAGCAATCCCATCGAGCGCTGCCGCTTCACGGTGGACGGCGCCGCGGAGCTGCCCCTGCTCTCCACGCGCTTCACGGCCAGGCTCGCCTTCACGGGCGCTCCCGAGGGCATCGTTGCCGACGGCGAAATCAAGGGCGTCTACGTCTACGATGCAGCCCCCATCCACTTTGCCCTGGCGGGCAAGGCCTACCCCGCCAAGGCCGACGCCACCGGCAACCCCCTGCCCTACGCCGACCTCCTCCCGCAGGAGCTGGCGCCGAGGGACCTGCGAATCGAGATCAGCAACATGTCCATGGGCAAGGACTCGGCCGGCCTCGACGCCATCCTCTCCTTCGGCGAAAAGGGCCCTGCCCTGACGGGGCGCGCGAGCGTCACGCGCCTCTCCCTCACGCGCTGGCTCGGCTTCGGCCGCTGGATCACGCCGGGACTGCAGGTGGCGCTTGACCAGGTTTCCGAGGGCATCATCGACTTCACCCTCAACAGGGAGCGCCTGCACTGCCCGCGCGTGGCCGCAACGGCCCAGGGCTACGAGTTCAGGGGCAGGGGCGGCGTCGCCTCCTTTGCCGATCCCGTCGTCTTCCTTGATCTCAAGAGCAGGGAGGTGGATCTGGGGGTGGCCATGCCCGAGTCGCTTGGCGACATCCCCCAGCCGCCCTCCTACGTGCACCGCCCCCTCACCAGCCTCACCCTCGATGAGCTCTGGGGCCGCAGGCCGAGGCCCTCGACGTGCAAGGTCGTCCTCGAAGGCGACGGCGGGAAGGACGGAAAGGAAGGGAAGGAAGCCAAGGCTGCCAGAGAGGCCTGCGAGGCGGCGCTGCAGGAAGACGACGCCGACGTCTGCGGCTACGACATCAATCTCTCTGCCGACCTCGTGCACTACGGCCCCCTCAATCTCCGCCAGGCCAAGGTCGCCATCGTCCCCACGCCCTCAGGCAAGCCCGGCGTCAGCGACTGCGCCATCAAGGCGACGGCCGATTTCTACTCCGGCCCCTTCAAGGGCCAGTGCGTCATCCGGGGCACGCACCTCACGCCGGTCTTCGAATTCGACGTCCAGGCCAAGGGCGTGCAGGCGGACCGGCTTGCCAGGGACTGCCCCTTCCTGCCCTTTGCCAAGGGCACGCTCGAGGGGCGGGGCAAGGCCAGAGCCAAGGGGCGCGACATCGACCTCTTCCTGGCCAGCCTGCACGGCGATGTGAAGATGTCGGGTGCCAAGGGCGCCTTCCTGACGGGCGGCAGGAAGACGGTCCCCTTCGACAAGCTGGCCCTCGACTGCGACCTGCAGAGCGCCCAGCGCAAGGGCAGCATTGTCGGATTCAACGGCAGATGGCGCGCAAGCCATGCCGGCGACTGGACGGGACAGGCCGATTCCACGGGCACGGTGTGGCTGGCCTTCTCCGGCAGGGAGAAGGGCGTTTCCTTCAAGAACCTTGCCTCAAGCCTCGCCGTGCACCGGCTGGAGCGCCTGGCAGGCCTGCCGGGGTCGAACATAGATCTCGGCATCAAGGGCGGGCTCTCCTACCATTCGGCAACAGGCCAGTGCGGCCTCGAGAACGCCGCCGTGACGCTGCCGGGATGCAGGGCGCGCGTCTCCCTGCTGCAGTCGGGCGCCGAGGGCAAGGCCAGAAGCTGTGCCGGCACGGTGCACGAGGCAAGCGTGGAGCTGCCGGCCCTTCTCAAGGGGGTGTTCGCCAAGACGCCTGATCTCCATAAGGAATTCAATGCGTTCAAGGGCTCTTTCGACTTCCAGACGGACGGCTCCCGCATCGCGGTGAAGCATCTCAAGACCCGCCTTGCCGGCACGCCTCTCGCCGGCAGCCTTGACATCTCCCTGGCCGGCAAGCGCCCGCAGATCGGCTTCGACCTCAGCGCCGGCGGCCTCGATCTCGACGCCCTGCTGAAAAACGGCAAGGAAGGCGGCGCATCGAACGCAGGCAGGGCCGGCGCGCCTGATCCCGGCCGCGAGTTCGATCTGCGCTTCCTCAAGGAGTTCGATGCACAGGGCACGGCGCGCATTAGCTCGCTCATCGTCAGCAAGCTCCGCGTCACCGGCGTCAAGGCGCCCCTGACGCTCAAGGAAGGACGGCTGAGCATCGGCGGCCTGCAGGCCAGCGCTTACGGCGGAACCCTTTCCGCAACAGGGCGCGTCAACTTCGACAAGGGGCTTGCCTTCAACATCTCGAGCACGGGCCGGAGCGTGCAGCTGGGCGAGGCCATGAAGGCCAAGGGAATCAAGTCGGACTTCAAGGGCCTGGCGGCCCTGAGCTGCAGCCTCCAGGCGGCCATGGCCCGGAGCGGAGATCTGCCGCGCAATCTCTCCGGCACGCTCCACTTCTCCACCGGCAAGGGCAGCTTCCAGAGCGCCGACGACGAAGGGCGCCTCAAGGGCAAGCCCACGGAGTTCGATTCCATCACCTGCTCCGCAGCCATCGACCACGGCGTGTGCCGTACCGGAGACTTCCTGCTCAAGAACAGCGGCATGAATGTCCAGGGCAAGGGCAAGGTGGATCTCAACGCCATGCGCATCGACATGGACGTGACCATTGACATGCGGGGCCTTCCTGTCATTCCCGTGTACGTCGTCGGCCCGCTTTCCAAGCCGGAAACCAAGATCCACGGCGGCAAGGTGGTGCTCAACGCCTTCGCCGGCCTGATTCAGGGCACGGCAGGCCTCGTGGGCGGCTTCTTCCGGCTCTTTCGGCGCTAGCCGACGCCGATCGCCCTGCCTCGCCCCTGGCGACGGCCCTTGTCCTCTTGTAAAGCGGTCAAGGCCGAGGCGGGCAATCCGTCCCAAGGCGAGGGCGTGCGCGGTAGCGCGCCGAACCGCAGGCAGAACCAGCGACCGCTGGAGGCCGAGCCGCCCCTGCCCTGCCTGACAGGAGAAGGGGTCTGTGCCCAGCGCAGCCGGATGCCAGGGTGCTTTTTTGGCAGGCATGCCGTTCTCCGAAGCAAAGCGCGGGCTAAGAGGCCAAGCACAAGGCACAAACGGGGGAGCGGGGCAGCCCGCCGGCTTCTCAAAAGCGAAGAATGGCACTTCCAAGACGGCCAGCGCTGGCGTCCATGCGCCCGCGGGAAGACCTCTTTTGAGAAAAACACAAATAAAATTACTATGTTGAACTTAAAATTTCCCCCAACGCCCCCGCCGGCGACATTTCTCGCCGACAGTGTGCGCCTTGTCGCAGAGGCTTGAAGTACCTGCAGTTTCGGTCTACCTTGAAACACGTGCCTTTTTTCGAGGACGCTCGGCCTGGCCGGTGGCGGGGAGGGAACATGCCCTCGTTGCGAAGTCAGCTCCGCGAGCATCCTTGGTTCGAGGACGCATGCGATGGCCTCATTGGAGAAATTCAAACAGGTAAGATAAATATATGCATTTTCAGAGAAAAAATACTCATTATTAACCGCAAAACGTCTGTAGTCACCGCAGTAAATGTATATACATCGTTTGAGAAATGTATTTTATTTTTATTAAATATAGTGAAATAACAGCAATAAACATACGTGTTTTTTACGAAAAATATCACCTCTTTTAAACAAAATCTAACAGTAGCAACAAATATTCGCATTTTCAATTTGTTTTATTGAAAAACATTTAAAATGCGTCGGTAAATATTTTTTTCGAGGCACCAGCCTCAATTTCACTCAAAGATGGAGGAATTACTTATGAATATTCTGATTTTTGGACCCAACGGCAGTGGCAAGGGCACCCAGGGCGACCTCATGAAAGAGAAGTACAACCTGGCCCACATCGAATCTGGTGCCATCTTCCGCGAGCACATCGGCGGCGGCACTGAGCTTGGCAAGAAAGCGAAAGCCTACATCGACCGCGGCGACCTCGTTCCGGACGAAATCACCATTCCCATGGTGCTCGACACCCTCCAGCAGAAGGGCGCCAACGGCTGGCTGCTCGACGGCTTCCCCCGCAACATGGTGCAGGCTGAGAAGCTCTGGGCCGCTCTGCAGGAAAAGGGCATGAAACTCGACTACGTCGTCGAGATCCTTCTGCCCCGCCAGGTGGCCAAGAACCGCATCATGGGCCGCCGCCTCTGCAAGAACAACAACAACCATCCCAACAACGTCTTCATCGACGCCATCAAACCGAACGGCGACAAATGCCGCGTCTGCGGCGGCGATCTGAGCTGCCGCTCCGACGACCAGGACGAGGCCGCCATCAACAAGCGCCACGACATCTACTACAACGACAAGGACGGCACCCTGGCCGCCGCCTACTACTTCAAGAAGATCGCCGCCGAGGGCAAGACCAAGTACATCGAGCTCAACGGCGAAGGCACCATCAACGAGATCAAGGAATACCTCCTCTCCCAGCTCGCCTAGGCAGCTGACAGGGAGCTAGTCCCCGCTTTACCGAGCCTTCCGGCCGCAGGCCGGGAGGCTCTTTGCGTCTGGCCCGCCTGCGAGAGGCGCAGCCCTCCCCTGCAGACGCAGCAAGGCCGGCTCCGGGAATGCTCCCTGAAGCCGGCCGGAAAATCTGCGGTCCTGCCCTGCGCTATCCGCCGAGGTAGGCCTCGCGCACGCTGGGATTGGCAAGCAGGCTTTTGGCGCTGTCTTCCATGACCATGTGCCCGACTTCCATGACGTAGCCCCGGCTGGCAAGCTTGAGGGCCGCCCTGGCATTCTGCTCGACGAGCAGCACCGTGACGCCGTTTTCGCTGATGCGCCGCACGGTCTTGAAGATGCTCTTCACGAGCAGCGGGGCAAGGCCCAGCGAAGGCTCGTCCAGCAGGAGCAGGCGCGGCTGGGCCATGAGGGCCCGGCCGATGGCAAGCATCTGCTGCTCGCCACCGGAGAGGGTGCCCGCCATCTGCTCCCTGCGCTCGTGGAGTCGGGGGAAGAGCTCGTAGATCCAGCGCAGCGTCTTGGTCTTGCAGGGCTCGCTCCTGACGAGGAAGGCACCGAGCATGAGGTTCTCCTCGACGGTCATGGTGCCGAAGACCCGGCGCCCCTCGGGGGCCTGGGCCACGCCGAAGCCCACGATCTCGTGGCTTGGGTGCTTGAGCAGGTCGATGCCGTCGAAGACGATGCGGCCTTCCACGGGGTTCACAAGGCGGCTGATGGAGAGCAGGGTCGTGCTCTTGCCCGCGCCGTTGGCGCCGAGCAGAGTCACAATCTCGCCTTCGTCCACGTGCAGGGAGATGCCGTGCAGCACCTCCACCTGGCCGTAGGAGACGTGGAGATTCTCGATTTCCAGGAGGGCCATGGCTAGTACACCTCGTCGTTGTCGTCGGAGCCGAGGTAGGCCTCGATGACGGCAGGATCCCGGCGCACCACGGCCGGAACGCCCTCGGCGATGAGGGTGCCGTGCTCGAGCACCACCAGCTTGTGGCAGATCTTCATGACGAGGCGCATGTCGTGCTCGATAAGGAGCACGGTGATGCCGCGCCTGCGTATGGCCTCGATGACGTCGACCAGATCGCTCGTCTCCTGGTCGTTCATGCCGCCTGCCGGCTCGTCCAGGATGACGAGCTTGGGGTCGCTGGCCAGGGCGCGGGCTATCTCGAGCAGGCGCTGGCTGCCGTAGGCGAGGCTGCCGCCCTCCTCGCGCCAGGATTTGGCGAGGCCCACGAATTCGAGCTCCTGCATGCAGCGCTCGACGGCGGCCTTCTCCTCGCGGCGCTGGCTGGGGAGATGGAACATGGAGGCAAGAAAGCCGCTCTTGAGCCGGCAGTGGCGGCCGGCGAGCACGTTCTCGAGCACGGAGAGCCGGCTGAAGAGGCGTATGGTCTGGAAGGTGCGGGCAATGCCGAGCTCGACGATGCTGTGGGGCTTGAGGCCCTTGACGCTTTTCCCCTGGAAGCGCACGTCGCCGCGCTCGGGCACGTAGTTGCCGGTAATGCAGTTGAAGACCGTGGTCTTGCCGGCGCCGTTGGGGCCGATGAGGCCCACGACGGAGCCCTCCTCCACGGTGAAGTCCAGATCGTTGACAGCCACGAGGCCGCCGAAGATCTTGCTCATGCCTTCGACTTCGAGCAGGTTCATGCCTTGCCCTCCTCTCCGGCGCCGCTCCGGTCAGGGATGCGGTAGCGTCTCGGCCTTGGCGGCATGAGGCCCTGCGGGCGCCAGACCATCATGATCATCATGGCGAGGCCGAAGAAGAGCATGCGGGCGGACGAGAACTCGCGCAGAAGCTCGGGCAGGCCGATGAAGAGGAAGGAGCTGACGAGCACGCCGAGCTGGCTTCCGCCGGCGAGGATGACCACGGCGAAGATGATGACCGACTCCATGAAGTTGAAGGAGGCGGGCGCGATGGTGGTCATCTTGGCCGCGTA
>JAEEGL014939140.1_pt1 | contig 13627 bp, 11 predicted proteins | sample 9134231 | NCBI WGS metagenome assembly JAEEGL01 (sample SAMN16246548, study PRJNA631951) | gut metagenome | biome: gut microbiome; feature: rumen; material: fiber-attached | host: Bos | place: Iran: Karaj | collected 2018-10
AAAGATTAGATGAAATTGATATTGATAAATTAACACCAAAGGAAGCTATTAATTTAATATATGAGCTAAAGGAGATTGAATAATATGGGTAAGATATTAAAAATGTCTCCTGAGCTAGCAAATAAAATAGCGGCTGGTGAGGTTGTTGAAAGACCATCAAGTGTTGTTAAGGAATTAGTAGAAAACTCAATTGATGCAAATTCTAAAGCAATTAAGATTCAATTAAAAAGTGGTGGATTAGAATTCATTAGAATAATTGATGATGGCGATGGTATGGATAAGGATGATGTTGAAATGGCATTTGTGCCACATGCAACATCTAAAATAAAAACTGAATATGATTTATTTAGAATCATGACACTAGGCTTTAGAGGAGAAGCTATCGCCTCTATAGCAGCTGTATCTGAAATGGAGATTATCTCATCAGAAGATGGCATAGAAGGGTATAGATGTCTTTATAAGGGCGGTATTAGAAAGGAAGCTTCAATAACACCTTCTAATAAGGGTACTCAAATTACTGTAAAGAATCTATTTATCAATACTCCTGCAAGACTTAAATATATGAAGAGTGAAAAGAGTGAACTTGCCTCTATCTTATTCTTTGTTGAAAGAATTGCGATGGCACATCCTGATATTAGATTTACTGTATTTAATGACGATAAGCTTCAATTTCAAACATCTGGATCTAATAAAATAACAAATTTGGTTGGTGAGGTTTATGGTTTAGACGCTGCTAAATCTGTATTAGAAACATCATATGTATCTGATGGATATAGAGCGCATTTAGTGCTATTAAAGCCTCAATTTTATAGATCTAATAAATTAGAAATAACATTAGTAATTAATGGTAGATTTGTAAAGAATTATGCTATTACAAATACTACAGTTGATGCATATGATACATTCCTACCTATTGGTAAGAATCCAATTACAATTCTATATTTTGATATTGATCCATTATTAGTAGATTGTAATTGTCATCCTAATAAGCTTGAGATTAAGCTTGCTAATGAGGCTGAAATTTGTGCCTTATTAAAGAAGAAAATTCAAGAATGCTTAAAGGGTGAAACGCTAATCCCAACAAGAGAGATTAATAAACAAAAATCATATGAGAAAACTACAATTTTTGATTCAGTATTAAATGAAGAACCTACATATAATAAAGATGCAAAAAATGAATATGTAGATGAAAAGAAATCTATTTTTAATTTAGATGTTAAAAAGGATGAATATATTGAAGAAAAAGATGAAGAAATTAAAAAAGAACCAAAAGAAGAAATAAAGCCTATTGAAGAAAAGAAAATAGAAAATAAAAAGAAGCTTCCATATATGGAATATGTAGGACAAGCTTTTGGTACATATTTAATATTTCAAAATAGTGATGGCTTATATTTAATGGATCAGCACGCAGCGGCTGAAAGAATTAATTTTGAATATTATTATGAATTATTAGGTAATGATAATCAGCCTAAGACTGATTTATTAATTCCAATTTCCTTATCTATTTCTAAAAAGGAAGCCTTATATGTTGAGGAACATTTAAGTGATTTTAATGATATTGGTTTTAGTTTAGAACAAATAGGTGATACTGATTTTGTTATTAGAACAGTTCCTCTTTGGGCTAAATTTGATAATTTTGAAGCAATCGCATATGATGTCATTGCTAAAATGATTGAAAATAATAAGGTTAATGTTGCTTATTTTAGAGAAGCTATTTCTAAAATGGTAGCATGTAAGGCATCTATTAAGGCTAATCATGCCTTATCTAGAATTGAAATAGATTCATTGATAGAAAGATTAAATAAATGTAATAATCCATTCACATGTCCACATGGAAGACCTACAATTATTAAGCTATCTACTGATGAATTAGAAAAAATGTTTGAGAGGATTCAATCTAAATAATGAAGAAGGTAATTGCTATATTAGGACCTACAGCTGTAGGAAAAACCAAAATCTCAATAATGATTGCTAAGCATTATAATGTTGATGTTATTAGTGGTGATTCTGTGGCTGTCTATAGAGGGCTTGATATAGGAAGTGCTAAGCCAACTAAAGAAGAAATGGATGGCGTTATTCATCATTTAATTGATGTTAGAAATCCTGGTGAGGATTATAGTACTGCTGATTTTCAAAGAGAAGCTAGAAAGATAATTGATAATAATGAATTATCTATTATTGCTGGTGGTACTGGATTATATATTAAAAGTGCTATATTCAATTATGAATTTATGGCAAAGGGTAGAGATTTATCATTTGGTGATAAATATGAAAATTTATCAAATGAGGAATTGTTTGATTTATTATTAAAAAAAGATCCAAACATTGATAGAACAAAGCTTCATCCAAATAATAGAAAAAGAGTATTAAGAGCTTTAGAGGTTAAAGAGGATACTGGAGATTCTATCCATAGTTTTAATCATAAGGATGAGCCTATTTATGATTATTTCATTTGTTATTTATCTCTACCTAGAGATATTTTATATGAAAGAATTAATAAGAGAGTTGATCAAATGTTTGATGATGGCCTAGAAAAGGAAGTTAAGGATTTATATGATAAAGGTATTTATCCTCACGCTATAGGATATCAAGAATTCATTCCTTATTTTAATGGAGAAAAGACATTAGATGAGGTAAAAGAGACAATTAAGCTAAACACAAGGCATTTAGCTAAAAGACAGGAAACTTGGTTTAAAAATCAAATGAAGTCACATTTTTATACTGTCAACCTGGATAATATAGATGAGACTATAAATGATATAATAAAAGACATAGATGATTGGAGATTAAAATGAGACTTTATTTAATTGGTATGATGGGTTCAGGTAAATCTACCCTAGGTAAAAGATTAGCAAAAGAATTAGGATATGAATTCATCGATATGGATTTATATATTGAAGAGACTGCTCAAAAGACTATAGAAGAAATATTCCATGATTATGGTGAGGCTTGGTTTAGAGCATATGAAAAGAATACTTTAAAAGATTTCCAAAAGATGGATAATGTAATTATCGCAACTGGCGGTGGCGTAATTAAGGATAAGACTAATAAGAGTCTAATGGATGGAAAATGTATCTATTTAAGAGTACCTTGTGATATTTTACAAAAAAGATGTGATGAGTCTGATATCGTAAGACCTTTACTTCAAACTAGAACAATAACTGAAATCTTTGAAGAAAGAAAAGATTTATATGACTATTTTAAGGATATTGAAGTTTTAAATGTCGATATTGATGAAGCACTAGCTAATTTATTAAAGGAGCTAAAGTAATATGAATATATTAGTAATTAATGGTCCAAATTTAAACATGCTAGGAAAAAGACCTAAGGAGCATTATGGTTCTTTAACATTAGATGAAATAAATGATTTAATGATTAAGAATAAGAGCGCTGATATGAATTTAGAATTTTTCCAATCTAATAGTGAGGGAGATATTGTAACTAAGATTCAAGAAGCAGTCTTAAATTCATTAGATGCAATTATCATTAATCCAGGTGCTTATACTCATACATCAGTTGCTATTCATGATGCTTTAGAGATGTTTAATGGAGAAAAGATTGAAGTTCATTTATCTAATGTAGATGATAGAGAAGACTTCAGAAGAATAAATTTTGTAAGAAGCGTATGTACTAAAACTTTCTCAGGTAAAAAGGAAGGCAGCTACTTAGACGCGATAGATTATTTGAAAAAATAATATAAATTTGATATAATACTTTACATAATTGGATTTAAGGGGAGAAAACAATGGTTTCAAGTAATGATTTTAAAAATGGAATGACAATTTTATATGAAGGAAACTTATATAAAATTTTAGAATTTATGCATGTAAAGCCTGGCAAAGGAGCAGCCTTTGTTAGAACTAAGCTTAGAAATCTTAGAAGTGGAGCTATCGTAGATATTACTTTCCAAAATGCAGAAAGAGTTACTTTAGCAGACATTGTTAAATTTAAGAGTCAATATCTATATGATACTGGTGATGCATTATGCTTTATGGATACTGAAACTTATGAGCAAACTGAAATCCCATATAATCTAGTTAGTGAAGAACGTAAATTTTTAAGAGAAAATCAAATCATTGAAATTGAAAAATACAATGATGAAATAATTGGTATTATCTTACCTGATAAGGTAACACTTCAAATTGTAGAATGTGAGCCTGCAATTAAGGGTGATACAAAATCAGGTGGAGCAATGAAGGATGCCAAATTAGAAACTGGCCTAGTTGTAAAGGTGCCTTTATTTATTGAAAATGGTGAAGAAATCATCATTTCAACAATTGATGGTAAATATTCAAGTAGAGCTTAAATAAAATAGGAGTGTAGAGAATTGGACGTACAATCGATTGTACCTCTTTCGATAGGGGTAACTGGTGGAATTTTAATAGCAGTAATGGTAGTGCTTGTCATCTTTTCGGCATTTTTCTCAATGAGTGAGACTGCCTTTTCTTCAACAACAGATGCTAAGCTAAGATTATTAATTGAAGAAAGAAAAAAAGGAGCTAAGAAGGCTTTACAATTAGCTACTAATTTTGACAAGACATTAATAACATTATTAATAGGTAACAACATTGTAAATGTTGCCTTATCAACAATTGCAGTATTATTCTTTGGATATTTAATTCAAAATGAGACTATTATGTCTGTTGTATCTACTGCTGTAGTTACAATTACTATTTTGATTTTTGGTGAAATATTACCTAAGGTAATAGCAAAGCAATGTGCAGAATCTATAGCTGTTAAGGTGGCTTGGCCTGTATATATTATTATGTTAATATTAACACCACTTGTGTATTTCTTTATGGGAATCCAAAAATTGTTTACTAGAAAGCAAACAGAGACAGAGGCTATGGATGAGGATGAGCTTGGTGTTTTAATTGATCAAATGGAAGATCAAGGTGAAATTGAGCATGATGAGGCTGAAACTATTCGAAATGTATTTGATTTAAATGACCGTTCTGTTTCGGATATTATGATTCCAAGAATTCAGATGGATGCCATTAATTATGAATCAACATTAGAAGAAGTTAAAACATTTATGATTGATAATCCATATTCAAGAATTCCTGTTTATAAAACTGATAAAGACCATATTATTGGTATATTATATGAAAGAGACTTCTTCCCAGCATTAATAAAAAATCCTAAGATGAGTTGGAGAAGAATTATTAGACCTGCTAAATTCGTGGCTGGTTCAATGAAGGTTGATGCCTTAATTGAAGAATTACAGAGGGCAAAGACTCATATTGCAATCGTATCTGGTGAATATGGAGACGTATTAGGTCTTGTTACACTTGAGGATGCGATTGAAGAGATTGTTGGTGAAATCTACGATGAGCATGATATTCCAGGTGACAATGATTTAATCTTCTTAGAAGAAGAGGATGGAGCTTATATTGTTGATGGTGAATGGTTCGTTGATGATTTATTTGATAAGCTTGGAGTAGGCGATACTCCAGATGATGTTCCATCAAAGCTTTCAGGATGGATGTTTGCTAAATGCGAAAGTATTCCAGAACCTGGCTTTTCATTTGATTATATAGCTATCTATACTAAGCAAAATGAAGAAGAGGAATATGAGGATTTTGCTAAGAATATAACATTTACAATTGATAAGGTTAAAAATAGAAGAATTGAGACTGTAAAAGTTGTTATAAGAGACGCTACAGATGAGGAAATCGAAACTCATAAGAAGCAGATGGAAGAAGAAAAATAATTGTAAAATGGCCTTTAGAATGGGAATAGCCAATTCTAAAGGTTTTTTTATTGATTAATCAAAAACTATAAATTATTTTTATGAAATTAATGAAAAAATAAAATCGAAACAAATATACAAGCGCTTTATTGAAATGTTTGAGAAATTAGGTTAAAATTAATATACTGAATTAGTGTGAATAAAGTAATGTTTTACTTTATAAATTTTAACGAAAAGGAGTGATTGGTATGATTTTTGATGATTTAGATGATCTAGATTCTGCCAAGACAAAAATTAAAGTAATTGGTGTTGGTGGAGCAGGAAAAAATGCTATCAATCACATGATTGAAAACCAAGTAATGGGCGTTGAATTCTACGCTGTTAATACAGATGCCCAAGACTTAAAGATTTGTAAAGTTGATCCAAAAAGAAAATTATTAATTGGTCGTACAACAACTCATGGTTTAGGTGCTGGTGCTAACCCTGAAATTGGTAGAGAGGCAGCTATTGAATCTGAGGATGATATCCATGAGATGATTGGTGATGCTCAAATGGTATTTATCACTTGTGGTATGGGTGGTGGAACAGGTACTGGTGCCGCACCTATTATCGCTAAGGTTGCAAGAGAGCATAACTGTTTAACTGTTGGCATTTGTACAAAGCCATTTGCCTTTGAAGGCCCAACAAGAATGGCTAATGCCGTTGCCGGCTTAGAAAATATGCGTGAATATGTAGATACACTAATCGTAGTTCCAAACCAAAGATTATTATCAATGGTAGCTCCTGGAACTTCAATTCTTGAAGCATTTAGAGAAGCTGATAATGTATTACGTCAAGGTGTTAGCGGCATCGCCGAAATTATTCAATTACCTTCATTAATTAATATCGACTTTGCCGATGTCCATACAGTTATGTCTAATAAGGGTACTGCCCTAATCGGTATTGGTGTTGCTAAGGGTCCGAATAGAGCGGTAGAAGCTGCACGTAATGCCATTCATTCGCCATTACTTGAAGTTACACTTGATGGTGCAACTGACGCTATTGTAAATATTTCTGCTTCACAGAATTTATCATTAACTGAGGTTGATGCCGCAATTGATGAAATTAGAAATAATTCTGGTAAAGATGTTAATATCATTTTCGGTACAGCAATTAATACTGACTTAGATGATGAATTAGTTGTTACTGTAGTAGCTACAGGATACGAAATGAGAGCTCAATCTAATGGCTTCATTGATATTAAGGATGCAATCTTTAGAAATATGAGTGATCAAAATATTTCATTTACTAAGATTGATAATAAGACAGATGATATCTTCGATACTGATAAGCCACAAGAATCTTCATATGATAACTTATCTACAGAAAATACTCAAAGATTAGATGAAATCTTTGAAGAAGTAGATCCTAAGGCTCAAAAGAAGATGAGACGTGATGAGAAGAAGCGCGAAAGACAAGAAAAGAAATTGAGCAAAAAAGGAATTGTGGCTGAAGAGCCTAAACAACAAAACCAAGGCAACATGCCTTCTTGGTTACATAAGTAAAATTAAGGGAGATTGTATTCAATCTCCTTTTTTAATGCTAAAAGAAAAAGGAGAACAGTTAGTTCTCCTATATTTTTCTTAATTCAATGAAATTACGCCTTTTTAGGTCTCTAATTTTGTGTTTTCTTTCAGAATTATATGTTTTAAGCTTTACATTATAATTAGCTTGTAATTCGGCTAAATTCTTGAAATATTTACTTCTTGAAGAGAAGTATTCTTGTCTATCTTGAATCTTTTGTTTTTGGATATTCTTATTGATTTCTTTTGTATCCTTTGTAAGGTTAATTTCCTTTTCTTTTATCTTTTCAGGTAATTCCTTTACATATTCATGTTTTTGTCTTATGAATTTCTTTAATTCCTCATCAAGATTAGTCTTAGTTTCATTTAATTTATGAACTAATTCATCTTGAATACTAATAGATTCTTCAGAATATTTAGCTATTGTTTCTTCATAATCCTTAACAATCATTGCTTGATTGTCTCTAATAGCATAAAGTTCAGAATAGAACAGTTGTTCTAATTTTTCTTTTAATAATAATGAATTCTTAGAAGTATAAGATTGTTCATTAGTGAAATTTTTTTCCATTAAATAATAATAATGATTTGTATTACTAATACGTTTATTAATTTCAACTACTGAATTATCATGTGTTCTATTATCTTCCTCAATCTTTTCGTTAATTACAGAATATTCATTTTCGGCTTTTTCATTTAATTTAGCAATATCCTCTTCATATTTAGTATCAGTAATCTTATCAGTCTTTTCAAAATTACTTATAGAATTGAAAGAAAATCTATTCATAATGCCATATAGTTTATTAAATAAATTACGATTGAAGTTTAATAATTCAATACGCTTATTAGTTAATTGATTTTCATATGTAGTTACATCAATATCGCCATCTGAAATAGTAAATAGCTTTGATTTAGATGCGCTTCTAATAGTAGAAACACAAGCAATGAATTCTTTTTTCATATTGTAATATGAAATAGAACCATTGTATTGAATAAGGTTTATTTCATTTTCTTTTTTCTCATTTTCTTCTCTAACATGACTTATTTCAGTAACTAAATCAGTTAATTTTCTATTTGTTTCATTTTGTTCATTTATTAATCTAATTAATTCAGATTCATTATATTTTTGTTGTTTACGAAGTTCTGAAATACTCTTTTTAATACCATGACCAAAATTAGATTTATTATATGGACTTCTAACCATATTGATCTGATTTTTAAGTGCGAAGATAGTTTGATTCTTTAAATCTATTTCAATACTTAATTCAGTTAATTCACTTTCTAATCTATCCTTTTTGTCATATAGCTCTTCAAAGATAGCATTGTATTCAACCATTAGCTCTTCATAATTAGATTTATATTTGAAGTCTTTTTCAAATGCGAATCTATTTTCAATTAATTCATTTAAATAGTTATAGAAGCTTTCAACTAAATCATCATAATAATCATAGATTACCCCAAAAACCGAAGTCATTATATCTCTTACTAAAGTGACATATTCAGGTCTAAATACAATATTATCAAAGAAGCAGTCGACTAAGAATGTTGCGGAATGCTCTAACTCCTTTATTAAGGCAATAAAAGTAGTAACTAACTTTGAAATTGTATTAAGCTCACAACTAAATCTATCCTTCAATAATTTATTTATTAATGATTCTGTATCATATAGTAGTTTTCTTTCTATGACTTCAATTTTCTTATCTTGCTTTAAAGAAATTAAATTAATTTTATTATTATTTTCTAATATTTTCTTTTCAGCTAAAACATTGTTTTTCTCTATCTGTAATTCAGCTAAAGAAGAGAACTTACTATTTTGCATATGAATATTTCTCTTACTTAGCTCTAATATCTTTTTAGCATTTTCAACATTTTGATTATAATTTCTATTATTGAATTCAGCTAATGTTTTACATTTTTCTATTTCAAGTAGATTATTAATAGTTAAGAATTTAATGCATTTATTATGTCTTAATGATTCATACTCAGTCATCTTTTTTTGAATATTGATTAAAGTATCTAATTCAACATTAGTTTTCTTTAAAATATTACTTAATTTTTGAATCTCAATTTGATGATTGATATTTTCTTTTTCATCTTTAGAGTCAATAGCAATAGTCTTTAATGCATTTTCTAATTTAATGATATTAGCACTGATATTATAGTTATTGTTATGAATCTTTGTTTTAAAATCAAAGTCATTTTCATCAATGTTATTTAATGCTTGGAAATATTTATTATCAGCATTTTCTTTTTCATTATTAATCTTTAAATCATAATTTCTATTTACATCTAAGATATTCTTATCTAAATTGTTATTTGCAAGCTTTCTTTTATATTCTTTTTCAATTTTAGATAATTCACTCTTTGTCTTATTTCTTTCTAGCTTCTTTAATGCATCAAATCTTTTTTGGATTTTCTTTATCTTTTTAGAAGCCTCCTTAGATGTATCATTTATATAATTTTTAACATCTGATTCCTCTTCCTTATGTTTAAGAAGAAGTTCGTATTGTAATTCTTTTTCAATTTTACTTTTACTTGTTTGGTAGCTATCTCTCATATTTATCATTTGAGAATTAAGCTTATCCATGTTTAATACGAATTCCTTAGATGTTTGTTGAGCAGATAATAATGATTCACGCTTTTTCATATCATGCTCAATCTTATTTACGTTTTGGTCCTTAGAATAATCAATTCTTTCGGCAACTATCTTTTGATTTTTTTCATTAACTAGTGATCTAATTCTTGCGTTTAAATCTACAGTTTCAATATATCTTTTCTCTTTTTGAGCAGCTTGAATATTATTATATTTATCAATATATTGATTTAAGGCATCACTTTCACTTTGAATATTATTTTCATATCTTTTTCTGATGTTTTCAGTTCCATCATTATATTCTGATAATTCAACCTTATATTTACTATTTTCAGCGTCTAGCTGAGTCTTTAAATCACTATTAAAATAATTGACTGTTTCATTATAGGCTACCTTTGAATTATCTAACTGATAATCAAATCTAGCAATAGAATTTTCATATTCTGTTTGGAATAATTTTATGTTGTTATCATTTTTATTTTTGTTCCAACTTACTTCAAGTTCTATTTCAGTCGTTTTCTTTCTTAATTCAGAATTGATAGAAGAATTAGTATCTGTTAATTCTTTAATCTTACCAATTGTTTCAAGATTTAATTCTTTTATTTCATTTTCATAATTGATATGTAATTGATCTCTTTTAGCTTTATGAGTTTCTAAGAATTCATCAAATAGCTTAATATTCTTTTCACTAGTATTGTTATAAGATACTATTGCCTTAACTGATTTTGAAACAAAGTTTTTAATTTCCTTTTCGGCAGTAACACTCATAGAAGGAGTAAATAAATTTGGATTATCTGATTGATAAGATTTAATGATTTCTAATAAATCATTAGAGAATGTTTTTAAATCATCGATAAAAGCCATATTTATACCTCCTTCGTTTTTCTTTAATTATACAATTTATGATCTTTTTAGTAAAGATAATTGAATTGTGGTTAAGTAATTAATTACTTAATAGGGAGTAATGCTCTTTAATTTTTATGCTAATTATGATAATATTTAATAGGTGGTTTAGATGTATGGATATATTAAGGGAGTAGTAACAAAAATAACTCCAAAAAACATAATAATTGAAAATAATGGAATAGGCTATTTAATTATAGTTCCGAACCCATATGTTTATAAAATTGATACTGAATATAAGGTATATACTCATCAGTATGTAAGAGAGGATATCTTAGATTTATATGGATTTATAAGCGAAGAGGAAAAGGAACTATTTTTAAAATTGATTTCAGTTTCTGGAATAGGTCATAAGAGTGCATTATATATTTTAGCAACTGGTACTGTTAGTGAAATAACAAATGCCATTGAATCTAGAAATGATGTTTATTTAAAGAAATTCCCTGGTATTGGCGCTAAGGCTTCTCAACAAATCATTTTGGATTTAGCTGGCAAATTATCATATGTACCAACTAAGATAACAAATGCTCAATATACATCTAAGCTTAGTGATGTCATCGACGCGTTAGTGGCATTAGGATATACAAAGAAGGAAGCTACTAAGGTTGTAGAAAAGCTAGACCCTGCTATGGATGAGGGATTATTAGTTAAGGAAGCATTAAAGAAACTTGTTAAATAATTTTTGAGGAATTAGGAAAGGATAATTATGGAAAATAACGAAGAAAGAATTGTTGATCCAAATATAGAACCAAATGAAGCTCAATCAGAACTTTCTTTAAGACCTCAAAAACTTAAGGAATATATTGGTCAAAAGGAAGCTAAGGAAATGCTTGAGGTTTATATTAAGGCAGCCTTAAAGCGTAATGAATCATTGGACCATGTCTTATTATATGGACCCCCAGGATTAGGAAAAACTACATTAGCTCAAATTATTGCCAATGAGCTTGGCGTTAATTTAAAGGTCATCTCTGGACCTTCAATTGAAAGAAGTGGAGATTTAGCATCTGTATTATCTACACTTGAGGCTGGAGATGTTTTATTCATTGATGAAATACATAGATTACCTAGATATGTTGAAGAGGTACTATATAGTGCAATGGAGGATTATGTATTAGATATTGTTGTTGGTAAAGAATCTCAAACAAGAACAATAAGAGTTGATTTACCTCCGTTTACTTTAGTTGGTGCTACAACTAGATTTGGTGATTTATCAGCACCACTTAGAGATAGATTTGGTGTTGTTTTACGTCTTGAATATTATAGTGATGATGAATTAAGAGAAATCATCACAAGAACAGCAAAGGTATATGAAACTAAAATTGATTTAGAGGCTGTAAATGAACTTGGTATGAGAAGTAGAGGTACTCCTCGTATTGCCAATAGATTATTTAGAAGAGTAAGAGACTTTGCCGATGTTAGAAATGATGGTGTCATTTCACTTGATGTATGCAAGGATGCTTTAAAGAAGCTAGGCATTGATAATGATGGATTAGATTATACTGATTATAGATATTTAAAGGCTATTATTGAAACATTTAAGGGAGGACCTGTTGGAATTGAAAGCTTAGCAGCTACTATTTCTGAAGAGGTATCTACAATAGAAGATGTTTATGAGCCATATCTATTACAGGAAGGATATATTAAAAGAAGTAATCGTGGAAGAATTGCCACAGAAAAGGCCTACCAAAAGCTAGGCATTAAGTATTATAAGGGGTTATTTTCATGATAAGAACAGAGGATTATAATTATTATTTACCTGAAGAGCTTATTGCTCAAACTCCTCTTAAGGTAAGAAGTGAATCTAGATTAATGGTTCTAGATAAAGAAAATAAAACATATGAGGATAAGAAATTTAGTGATATCTTGGATTATATTACTGAAAATGATGTACTAGTATTAAATGATACCAAGGTTATTCCAGCTAGACTTTATGGAGTAAAGGAAGAAACTAATGCCGCTATCGAATTATTACTTTTAAAGGATTTGGGAGAAAATAGATGGCAAACATTAGCAAGACCTCAAAGAAGAGTTAAGCTTGGTAGTATCATCAGCTTTGGAGATGGTATCTTAAAAGCTAAATGTGTAAAACTATTAGATCAAGGTGTTTGTGAATTTGAGTTAATCTATGATGGTATTTTAGTTGAAATATTAGATAAGCTTGGTGAAATGCCACTTCCACCATATATTCATGAAAAACTATTAGATAAATCTAGATATCAAACAGTATATGCTAAAAATCCGGGTTCAGCAGCCGCACCTACTGCAGGCTTACATTTTACAAAAGAGCTTTTAAAAAAGATTGAAGAAAAGGGAGCTCAAATCATTTATGTAACATTACATGTAGGACTTGGTACATTTAGACCTGTTGATGAAGAGGATGCATCCCTACATAAGATGCATACTGAATATTACGAGGTTTCAAAAGAGGCAGCTGATAAATTAAATAAGGCAAAGAGTGAAGGAAAAAGAATTATATCTGTTGGTACAACATCAACTAGAACATTAGAATCTAATTATAAAGATGGTGTTGGATTTAGAGAAGCATGTGAGGATACATCTATCTTTATTTATCCAGGATATAAATTTAAGGCAATTGATGCTTTAATTACTAATTTCCATTTACCTAAATCAACTCTTATTATGCTAGTATCAGCACTTGCAGGAAGAGAATTTATATTAGATGCTTATAAGCATGCCGTAGAAGAGAAATATCGTTTCTTTTCATTTGGTGATGCGATGTTTATAAAATAGGAGACTAACTATTAGAAGTCAAGACTAAATTTAAAGAATTAATTAAATAAAAAAAGGAATTAAAGCGTAGTTCCCCTTACCCCAAAGACTTCTAATAAAAGCCTATGTATTATTTTAAAAGATTTGAAT
>JAEEGL015316890.1_pt1 | contig 13627 bp, 9 predicted proteins | sample 9134231 | NCBI WGS metagenome assembly JAEEGL01 (sample SAMN16246548, study PRJNA631951) | gut metagenome | biome: gut microbiome; feature: rumen; material: fiber-attached | host: Bos | place: Iran: Karaj | collected 2018-10
GACTGCGCGGAAATCAAGTCAGCCACGGCTTCGGCTTCTGTCAGGTCCAATTTGCCGTTCAGGAAGGCACGTTTGGTAAACTCTCCCGGCTCGGCCAAAGCGCAACCAGCATCGATGAGAGCACGCACAATGGCTTGTTGAACATACTGACTACCGTGACATGCTATCTCCACTGTATCTTCTCCTGTGAAGGAATGCGGTGCGCGAAAGACGCTGCACAATACATTATCCAGCACTTCGCTGTCATTAACCGCCTCGCCATAACGAATTGTGTTAGCAGGAGTGTCGGCAAGTAAGTGACGCCCACGGAACACCTTGTCTGCCAACGGGATTGCATTTTGTCCGCTGATGCGGATAACAGCAATACCGCCGACTCCGGGAGCTGTAGATATGGCGCAAATCGTCTTCATCTGTTCAATAGTTTTTTCATTGCCAGCCAACGCCATTCACCCCGTTCTTTTTTGTCAATGGTCTCAAGGCCGTAGCGAGATGCTTCGGAGATGATGGCAGCGCAGTCGGTCTCGTAGAAACCACTTAGCCACAATTCCCCACCCTCTTTGAGGAAGCGGGAGTAGTCAGGCATTTGGGCAAGGAGGATGTTGCGGTGAATATTGGCAAGAATCAGGTCATAGTTGCCTTCGGGCGGTGTGTCGCCAAGCCTGACATCCAGCGAGACATGATTGGCTTGAGCATTCTCAAGGGTATTGGCAACGGACTTGTCGTCGATATCTACTGCCACTACCTGTTCCGCTCCGCATTTCTTTGCAAAAATGCCGAGCACTCCTGTCCCGCAGCCCATATCAAGGACCGTTTGTCCGCTCAAGTCGCGAGTCAACAATGCATCAATCATCATCGAGGTCGTCTCGTGGTATCCTGCTCCAAAAGCACAATGCGGCGTAATGCGAACACCCAGGGGTAATTCCTGTACAGGATGCTCCGCCTCCCAAGCAGCGTTCCAGTTTTGGTCCGGGACCTCGGAAATCGAACGGATTGTCTGGCTGTTTTCGGAGGCATATGCACGCAGAGCCTGTTCGTCAAATAGGTTCGCAGGAATGTATGCAGCATCGTCCGTAAAAGACTCAAAGCCCAAATCGGCCAATCCCTGCACAAACAAGTCACGCTGGTATTCCTCCTGAAAATCAAAGCCAAATAGCACTTCTATGTACTGCATACTACTCCATATTAAATAATTTCGCTGCAAAATTACTACTTTTTTTTGAAATGTGCAAGAAAAAAGCGAAAAATATACGTTTTTGTTTGCATATGTCGCAAAAAAGCAGTACCTTTGCATTCGCAAACCATTCAGCAAAAGACGATGAAATACGAAGAAGCGTTAGAGTATCTGTTGAACTCCAGGCCACCGTTTCATGTGGTTGGAGCAGCGGCGTATAAACCCGGGTTGGAGAATGTGATTCAGTTAATGGAACATGTGGGTGACCCGCAGAAACGGTTTAAGTGCGTGCATATTGCCGGCACTAACGGCAAGGGATCGACTGCTCACCTGATAGCAGCTGCACTGCAGAGCGCAGGGCTGAAGGTGGGATTATATACCAGCCCGCACCTGGTGGATTTTCGTGAACGCATCCGTATCAACGGAGAAATGGTGGGCAAGGATTACGTGGCTGACTTTGTAGAAAAAAACCGTGAATTTCTGGACAAATTACAACCATCGTTTTTTGAAACAGTAACCGCTCTCGCATTCTCTTACTTCGCAAAAGAGAAAGTGGATGTGGCTGTAATAGAAGTGGGATTGGGCGGGCGATTAGATGCGACAAACATCGTCACACCATTGCTGAGCGTTATCACCAATATTGGTTTGGACCACACGGAGTTTCTGGGAAATACGTTGCAGAAAATTGCCGGAGAAAAAGCAGGAATCATCAAGCCTGGCACACCCTGCGTAATTGGTGAGACGCAACCCGAAACAGAAGGCGTATTCTTGGGGAAGGCTGCGGAGTGTAGAATCTTAGGTGACGGACTTGAAACTACGAACTGCACGATTTGGTTTGCCGACCAATGCGGTTATCTAAGCAAGATGCGGAAGCAAGAAGCTCCTGAATCTGAGCTGAAAGGTGCGTATCAAGAGAAGAACCTGCAAACAGCCTATGTGGCGTTGCGCGTACTGCGTGACACCTTCCCCACTCTAACGAAAGAAGCCATAGCAGAAGGGTTTAAGCATGTATGTACGCTAACAGGACTACGTGGGCGCTGGGAGGTGCTGTCACAAACACCTTTGATTCTTTGCGACACAGGCCATAACGCTCACGGCATCCGAACGTACGTAGAGCAACTGAAAGAACTCTCCAAAGGCGACAGCCACTTGAGAATGGTGTTCGGTATGGTGAACGACAAAGACGTAGATACCGTGATGACTTTGCTCCCGAAAGAAGCATACTACTACTGGACGGAAGCCCAGACAAAACGGGCAATCGACTCTGACGAAATGTGTCGCAAAGGGTTGTTGCACGGCCTGATAGGTCAAGCCTACGGGCCGGTGAACGTAGCGCTGAAATCAGCTATAGAAGATGCCAAAGCCGATGATGTAATCTTCATTGGCGGAAGCAACTACGTTGTCGGAGAGGCGATGGAAAAAATGGAAAATTGAAAATTCTTTCCTGCGGACGATTGCTTCGCGTGGATGATCAGTCAAACACTATACGGTAGTCACACGTGCCGTTCTTGCGGAGGTCCTGCAGAAAAGCATAGAACGGACGGTCAACAAACAGTTGGTATTTACTGCTGCTCAACTGGATATGAGTCTGGTTGGTCTCGTCGCGCAGAATCACCTTGAGTGCTGCAGCAGCAAACTGCTTTTGCTGGTTGGGATGCACGTTGGCTTTTTTCTCCGCTTTACGCTGATTCTCAATTTCTTCCCCCAACCTCTCGCACTCGTCACGAAGTAGTTGATTGAACTCGTCGTGGATATTCTCAATGGGCATTTCGAGCACAATCTCGCGCAGCGACTTGGCTTGTAATCCGTCCAACGATTCCACCTCTTTGATAAGGAACTCATACTCAGCTTGGTCGAAAGGCAGCGGCTCGTAAGGCTTGCTGTTACGGAACTTCGCTCTGTTCTGCCGGATACGCTCGGCACCACGTTGCTGGAAGACACCGGTAATGAAGACGAAACTATTGGGCTGAAGGCGCGGTCCAAAGTTTACGAAATCCTGGCCAAAGAGTGTGAAGGTGTAACTGCCCATATAGTCCTCGAGCGTATATTCGGCATAGGAGTTGCCGTTACGCGAGACGCGCGGTGTGAACGAAGTGATGATGCCGCCAATATGAGCCTGTCGGTCCTCATGTTTAAGCAACCACTCCTGAGGGTCGGGTTCACCTTCCGCAGGCACATAGGCTCTGGGCCTGTTGCGTGACGGATCTTCCTGATTAATCAGGTTGCGGTTCCACTTGGAGAAATAGTTCATATCATCGGTGTGGATATCGCACATCTCGTTGAGTTCGAACTCATATTCGTCCAAAGGGTGCGCAGAGAGGTAGATGCCGATGAGGTTCTTCTCTTTATTGAGTCGTTCGATGGTTCCCCAGCGTTCGGTCTGCGGCATTTCGGGATGCTGAATCTCCACCCCTCCCTCATCGCCGAACATGGAGAACAGCGAGTTTTGCTGTTCCTGTTTTTCAGCCTGGAAACGGTTGCCGTAACGCATGATGGTGTCCAAAACATTGTCGCCCTTGCTGTTGGTGGCAAAGAGTTGTTCGCGGTAGAAGTTCTGGAAGCAGTCAAAAGCGCCGCTGGTGGCGAGACTCTCAATCACTTTCCTGTTGCAGGCAGTGAGGCTGACGCGTTCCACGAAATCGAAGATAGAAGTGAACTTTCCTCCACTCTGGCGTTCATTCAAGATGGCGATGACAGCACCTTCGCCAACGCCCTTGATACCACCCAAACCGAAGCGGATGTTCCCCTCTTCGTTGACCATAAAATTGAGGTCCGACTCGTTGACATCAGGAGGCAAGACTTTGATTCTCAAGTCTTTGCACTCCTCCATCAGTTTAGTCACTTTGGTGATATCGTCCTTGGAGACGGTCAAGTTGGCTGCCATGAATTCAGCGGGATAATGTGCCTTCAGATAACCTGTTTGGTAGGCCACCCAAGCATAGCAAGTAGCGTGCGATTTGTTGAACGCATAGGATGCAAACTTCTCCCAATCCGTCCATATCTTGTCGAGGATTTCCGAATCGTATCCGCGCTTGCGTCCTCCCTCGATGAACTTGGGTTTCATGGCGTCAACAATGTCCTTTTTCTTCTTACCCATGGCCTTACGGAGGGAGTCGGACTCACCACGCGTAAAGCCTGCGAGAAGACGACTAAGCAGCATGACCTGTTCCTGATAGACCGTAATGCCGTAGGTGTCCTTGAGATACGTCTCCATGATGGGGATATCATACTCAATAGGTTCCAAACCATTTTTGCGGCGGATGAACTGCGGAATGTAGTCCATCGGTCCGGGACGGTAGAGGGCATTCATGGCGATGAGGTCAGGCAACACAGTAGGTTTGAGTTCACGCAGGTATTTCTGCATGCCCGCCGACTCAAACTGGAACGTAGCAATGGTGCGTCCCTCCTGGAAAAGTTTGTAAGTCAACTCATCGTCCACCGGTATGTGGTCAATGTCCACTTCCAGCCCGTTGTGGGTCTTTTTGATGTTCTCAAGCGTCTCCTTGATGATAGTCAGGGTGATGAGGCCGAGGAAGTCCATCTTGATGAGTCCGACGGATTCGACCACGTGTCCGTCGTACTGTGTGACCATGATATCCTTTCCGGAAGCGCGGTCTTTGACCGTGGCGAGCGGAGCAAACTTGGTCAGGTCGTCTGCGCCGATGATGACACCACATGCGTGAATACCTACCTGACGAATGGTGTCCTCCAGTTCATCGGCGTAGTGCAACATGGCTTTCTCTTCTTCGTTATCCGAGCCGAGAATGTCACGCAGTTCCTTTACATATTTGTAGCAGTTGGTCAGGTTGACTTTGGGCGACTTGCCTTTCTCGTCCTTGATGTTGTCCGGAAAACTGCGTTCGGGCACATAGGACTTGATTTTGTTGACCTCAGGAAGCGGGATGTTAAGCACACGTCCCACATCGGCTATGGCTGATTTAGAGGCCATTGTGCCGTAGGTGATGATATGCGCCACATGCGTTTTGCCGTACTTGCCACTTACCCAATCCAACACTTTGCCTCGTCCGGCGTCTTCGAAGTCCACATCAATATCCGGCAGCGATATTCGGTCCGGGTTAAGGAATCGTTCGAACAGGAGGTCGTAGGGCAACGGGTCCACGTCCGTGATGCGAAGACAATAGGCCACGACGGAGCCGGCAGCCGAACCACGGCCCGGCCCAACAGACACGCCCAGTTCCTCGCGTGCAGCGCGGATGTAATCGTACACGATGAGGAAGTAACCTGGGAAACCCATTGTTTTCATCACGTGCAACTCAAAGTTGATACGCTCGCGAAGAGCCTGACCTTCAGGCGTTTCGTCGTCAACCCGGTCACCATAGCGTTTGCGTGCGCCCTCCCAGGTCAGTTTGGCCAGATAGTCGGCCTCAAACTTGATGCGGTAGAGTTTCTCATACCCGCCTAAGGCCTTGATTTTCTTCTCAGCAGCCTCCTGCGACAGCACAACCTTGCCGTTTTCATCGCGAGTGAACTCGTCGAACAGATCCTGCTCGGTATATTTGTTGCGCCATTCGGCCTCGGTGCCAAACTCCTCGGGAATGGGGAACTTAGGCATAATCGGGCCGCAGTCGATATCGTAGGTCTCAATCTTATCTACTATCTCCTGGGTGTTGGCAAGCGCCTCGGGCACATCGCTGAAGATAGCGGCCATCTCCTCGGGCGTCTTGAGCCATTCCTGCTTGGTGTAGGCCATATTGTCATCGGTCTCATCGTCCATGCTTTTGTTGATGTCAGCCATGGTACGACCGGTATTGAGCAGCACCAGCAGTTCGTGCGCATCGGCATGTTCCTCTTCCACAAAATGCGCGTCATTGGTGCAGATGACCTTGATGCCGTTGTTTGCGGCTATTTCCATGAGTACGGGGTTGACGAGCATCTGCTGCTGATAGGTATCCTGATTACCACGCACTTTGTCGGTCTGATGACGCTGAATCTCGATATAATAGTCTTCACCGAAGATGCTCTTGAACCACTGCGCACTCTTCTCTGCCTCGTCGCGTTTGCCTTGCATAATGAGTTGCGGCAGTTCGCCTCCGAGACATGCTGAGCAACAGATAAGTCCTTCGTGATATTCCTCAATCAGCTGCTTGTCGATACGCGGCTTACCGTAGAAACCATCAATGAAGGAGATGCTGACCATGCGGCAGAGATTGCGGTAACCCTGAATGTTCTTGGCCAGCAGAATCAGGTGCCATCCGGACGAGTCGGTTATCTTCTCCTTACCCTTGGTATTGCGGTATTTGACGTTGCGGTCTTTGTCCAAACGGCTTCGGCGAGCGCAATAGGCCTCTACACCAACAATAGGTTTGAAGGGGATGAACTCCGCGGCTTTCTTTTCCAGTTGGGGCAACTCTTCCTCGTATTTGGGCAGTGCTTTTTCAGCCGTCTTGCTGTCCTGCAGTTTCTGCGTCACATCTTTTCGGTCGTGCTCGGTCAATTCGGCACCACCATCCTCTTCAGGCCAACGCCCTTCACTCAGCACTTTTTCCCACTTGGGTTTCTCGGCAATACGCTCTTTGGCCTTTGCAATCCGCTCCTTGCAGTCCTTCACCTTGCCTTTGGCAGCCCCGTTCACTTTCTTCGAATAGTCGAGAAAATCCTTCACACCGTACATATTACCATGGTCGGTCAGGGCCATGGCATGCATGCCGGTGCGGAGGCATTTATCCACCAATTCGTTTATCTTCGACATGCCGTCGAGGAGCGAATAATGGGAGTGAACGTGCAAGTGTGTGAAGGTATCCATTCTGTTATATTGTGCTTGAGTTTATTGTTTGAGTCTAAGTTTCATGCCCGCGAGAATCGTCTCGGGGTTGAGGTGGAAGACGCTGTACATCTCGCCTCCCATGGAAAATCCGCAACGGTCACAAACGCCGTGGGTGTATCCCATACACTTGGGTGAACGGCTGCCGTCGGAGAAAATAAAATTGGTTATCCAGCAGTACCGATCGGTGCAGACGACGCGGTTGCCACGCACTTTCATGGCTTTGAGTCCGCTGACGGTATTCATGATGGGATAGCCTCGCCGCTTGTAGTCTATCAGCGTGTCTATCAGGCGGTTGCGTATGTCGTTGTCCAGATAGAGCGATTCCGTTTCCTTGAAGGGGGTGTGGAAGTTGAGGGCTATCTGGTCGATGTCAGGGTTGTTCTTGACGTACTCAATCGTCTCCTCCACACAGGTATAGTTGCGGTTGTTGATGACCATGTTCACGCAAACGGGTTTCTCGCGGTGGAACTCGCGAATGTGTTTCTCGAGTCTTGAAAAAGTTCCTTCGCCACGGATATCGTCGTGGTAATGCCCCACTCCGTCCATAGACACGAACACCTGGTCAGCATGCGAACCGTTGAAAGGAATCTGCGCGTTGGTGGTGATAGTGGCACTGTAGAAACCTATTTGATGCGCCAAGTCGATGACATCGTTGATGTCGTATTCAGCCGCAGGTTGGTTGTCGTCGGACACTTGCCGGTCCTTCCACAAGTACAACTCCCCACCCTCGAAATCGACAAAGCGACTGCCGGCGCGGTAACAGTCCTCCAGTTCCTCGCGGATTGTGTCGAAGGACTTGCAACGCGGATGCTCCAGTTCATAGACCGAACAATGCTTGCAACGCAGATTGCAACGGTCCAGGATGAAGATAACACTCTGCAGTGGTGCGCGACGTCCCAGTAGAGCACGCACGTACCACTGTCCGAGGTATGCCAACTGACCTAATTTGTTCATCCTACTATACTAATAATATATAAGGTGATTTTCACCACAGCCATGATGAGGCAGAAGCCCGTGTTGACGTTACGCATGGTGTACCAGCGCATCAGGTAGTACCGGTTGTCCTGTTCAATTTTGTCCCAGTTGTCCATCGGACCGAGCCAGCGCGGAGGATTGTCGGTGGGCACCTCTACCTTCTTGGCGAACATCACCATGGCCCACATCACCCAGATAGCGCGGGGCAGCATGAGCAGCACGAGGCTGTACGCCCAATGGATGTATCCGGCCACTATGCAGCCTATTACCAGCATGAACGGAACGAACAGGAAGATGGCGTATGCGGTCAGTCCGGCGGCATCGGTTTTGAGCAACACTGCCAGCGTTTTCTTATGACTCACCTCGTCCACGTGCCGCTCTACGAAAGAGTGCGTATAGAGGATATTGGTCACGAACATACCTATGGCAAAGCCCAGCATCAGTATATGCCATGCAAAGCCGTTCTCGGTGAAGAGTCCACCGCATGCCGACTCATAGACGCCGCAAACCAGACACGGACCGAAGCACAGACCGATTACCAGTTCACCCAGACCATGAAAACCGAGTTTGAAGGGAGGAGCCGAGTAGAAGAAGCAGAGGAAAGCAGCAATAGCCGCAATGACTACGAGCGTCATGTCGAAGTCGCGCGCAATCCAGATAATCAGTCCGCAAAGGAGAGCCAGTCCAAAGAACACGGCAATAGCAGCACGCAACTGCCCTAATGTGGTCGAACCGTCGCGAAGATAAGGGTATTTGTCTGTAAAAGCCTTTTCGCCCTCTTTTCGGAGTTCCTCACGATAGTCCAGCAGTTCGTCCTGCCAGTCAAAATAGTCATCCAACAGGTTGCCGCCAAGGTGTACCAAGCATACGCCCAGTACGGCCAGCAAGCCCAACCAGATATTAAAACCGGACACGCCCAAAGCCATCACTACGGTCAGGATGCTGGGCATCAAATTCTGCGGAACAGAGAAACTCCGTGCATTGTACAGCCAACGTTTAATCATTTGCAATTTTACAATTAACGATTTACTATTGATTGACGATTATCTCTATGGTTCAATTCTTAAATTGTACATCAGTTACCTGATCGTCAATTATTTAATTCCGAGTTTTTTGCGAATGTCTTTGGGAATAGCGTCTTTGTGTACGACGATGTTGTTGGTCTTATAAGCCATGAACGCACGGCTGACGTACCAGATGCCTTTGTAGTCTGACTTGGCTGTACCCCATGAGTTCTTCACCATATAGTATTCCTTGCCGTTCTGGTCCTTGGCGATGCCGAATATCTGCATGCCGTGGTCGTCAGTGGTTTCCCAGTTGTCGTAGGCTTTCTGGCGCATCTCCTGGGTCACTTCTACTTCGGGCAAGGGTTTCTTGGTGAGTTCTTTGCGCTTGTCGTCGGCAGAAAGTCCGAGCCATTTGGCCGCGTCGGAGCCGGTGATGTCGGCACCATGGTCAGCGTCGGGCATCACGCCTATACCTTTGCGGGTGAAGCCTGTTTCGCTGACATCTGCGCCCCAAGCCAGGGTGTAGCCGTGACGGATAGCATTGTCGATAATCTGCATCATCTCGTCCATCGGCACGTTGTACATCTGATCCATGCGCCAGTTGTCAGGCACTTCCAGCGCAAAACGCGTATAGAAGGGGTGATGGGTGTAGGAAGTAAGAGACACATAATCCGACTCTTTCAGTCCGAGCCACTCTTTGAACTCCAGCGGCGTGTAGGTTTTGCCGTTGTAGGAGAATGTCTCCGGACATTTGCCCAGATAAGTATCCCAGATAGCCTGGAACGCCTCGCGCCAAACGGGGCTGAGTTTCTTCACCTTACCTCCGGTGATTCCGCCCAAAAAGCCCTTGCAGATAGCATCAACTTCGGTGTGGTTAGGCAGCGTGTCGCCATAGCGAATGCCGGGCATAGCGTCTTGCGTGACCAGTCCGTAGTGCTCCATGCAATACAGCACGTCGTAGGCCGAGCCGCCGGGGGCGTACTGGCTACCCTCGCCGTACTGACGAACGAAATACGTGGCGCGGTCCAGCATATTGTGGTTGACGATGAACATCTCGCTCAGATCCAGTTCGATGCCTTTGGTACGGAGAATCTCGCTCTCCAGGAAGCCGATGGTCGAGAAGCACCAGCACGTGCCCGACCTGTTCTGGTCCTTGACAGGCGTGATGCCGACAGAGTCGATGGTGGTAAACTGCCAACCCTCTATCGAGTCGGCTTGCTCTTCAGCGCAAACGGGGCTTATTAGTCCTATCAGTCCTATAAGTCCCATAAGAAATCTTTTCATATCAGTTCATCATTAAATAGGCTTTGATAAATTCGTCCAAGTCGCCATCCATCACAGCGCCCACGTTGCTGGTCTGGTAGTTGGTGCGGTGGTCCTTGACGCGGCGGTCGTCGAATACGTAGGAGCGAATTTGGCTACCCCACTCGATTTTCTTCTTACCGGCCTCTACTTTGGCTTGTGCTTGACGCCGTTTTTCCAATTCCAGTTCATACAACTGCGAACGCAGGTGGCGCAAGGCGTTCTCGCGGTTTTTAGGTTGGTCTCGCGTCTCGGTGTTTTCTATCACTATCTCGTCGTCCTGCCCTGTCAGCGGGTTCACGAACTTGTAATGCAGACGAACGCCGGACTCCACCTTGTTGACGTTCTGTCCACCGGCCCCGGAGCTGCGGAAAGTGTCCCAACTGAGTCCTGCGGGATTGATTTCCACCTCGATAGAGTCGTCGATGAGTGGCACTACGAAGACGGAAGCGAAGGATGTCATGCGCTTGCCTTGGGCGTTATAGGGCGAGACGCGCACCAGACGGTGTACGCCGTTCTCGCTCTTGAGGTAACCGTAGGCCATCTCGCCTTCCACGTTGAACGTGACGGTCTTGATACCGGCCTCGTCGCCCTCCTGGAGGTTGGTGATGGTGACCTTGTATCCGTGACGCTCGCAGTAGCGCTGGTACATGCGCATGAGCTGTTCTGCCCAGTCCTGCGCCTCAGTACCGCCGGCTCCGGCGACAATCTTCAGCACTGCGGGCATCTGGTCCTCTTCTTCGGACAGCATGTTCTTCATCTCGAGGGCTTCCACCTCGGCGAGAGCATGAGCGTAGGCGTCGTCCACATCCTGCTCGGACACAATCTCTTCGCGGTAGTATTCCACGGCCAGTTCCAGTTCCTCCACGGCCTTGCGCACCGACTCGTAGCCCTCTATCCATGCCTTGATGCTTTTCACCTTACGCATCTGAGCTTCAGCGGCTTTGGCGTCGTCCCAAAAACCCGGAGCCTGCGTGTGCAGCTCCTCTTCCTCCAGCTGGATGCGCTTCTCGTCGATGGCCAGGTAGGCCTTCAGTTTCTCCGCACGATCCTGCACGTCTTTCAGTTGTTCTATTGTTATCATTTTAGCACTTTTATCAATTTGGCTGCAAAGGTACAAATAAAATTTGACATACGCAAATCTTTTGCAAGAAAAGTGAAAATTTTTTATAAGTTTCGTCTTTGCCAGCCCAAATGATTTGACTTATTCCAGTTCCATGGTGTTGTCGTCATTGATTTGTTTGATGACGGCCAGAGAGTGGAATGTGATGCCATGGGACTGCAGAAATTCGTGCCCCTTGCACCAACCCTTCTCCACCAGAAAGCCCATGCCGGCGATTTGTGCTCCGGCCTGGTTGCATAGGTCGATAGCGCTGCCCGCAGCATGGCCGTCTGCCAGGAAATCATCGATAAAGACGATGCGATCTTTGTCGGTAAGGAACTTCTTGGCGATGCAGACCGTAGTTTTGTCGGCTTTGGTGAACGAATAGACCCACGATCTGAACGTATTTTCTACATTCTTGGGGTTGTTTTTCTTGATAAAAACCACCGGTATTTTCATCAGATAGCCCATCATGATTGCCGGCGCAATACCCGAAGCCTCGATAGTGACAATCTTTGTAATGCCCTGGCCTTCAAATATTCGCGCAAACTCCTGCGCACAATGCATCATCAACTGCGGATCCAACTGATGGTTTAGAAAGCTGTTCACCAACACCAGATTTCCCTCTTTTTTTGCTCTGCCTTCCCGCAGAATACGTTGTTTGAGTTCCTCCATAAAAAATCACCTATTTGGGTTTGTTGTTCCGCGCAAACTCAAACAAAGCCAGAGGCAAGTGGCAGTAGCCGTCGGGATGCTTATCAAGATAGTCCTGATGGTATTCGTCAGCGGGATAGAAATTCTGCAGCGGCAACTTCTCCACTACCAAAGGCTGAGCGTATTTGCTCTGCTGTTCGGCGTAGATACGCTCGATGACGGGCAAGTCTGCCGGGTCGGCAAAATAGATGCCGGTGCGGTAACGTGTGCCCTCATCGTGGCCCTGTTTATTGAGGCTGGTAGGGTCAATCGCCACGAAGAACATCCTCAGCAGAAACTCCAAACTCACCACTTCGGCATCATACACCACGTGTACCGTTTCCGCATAGCCGGTTTGGTCGGTATAGACCTGTTCATAGGTCGGGTTTTCCGTCTGCCCGTTGGCAAAGCCCACTTCGGTCTCCACAACTCCGCTTATCTGCTTGAAGAAATGCTCCGTTCCCCAGAAACATCCTCCGGCCAAATATATGTGTTTACGTGTCATATGTTGTTTTTGAAATGCTTGTTATTATCGCAGTATTCTGCCGGTTGCATCGTAGGTGCAACCGTGGCGCAAGATGAGAAGATGGCCGTTGTGCAACAGCTTGCGCGGCGCTGACGAATCCTCGGGCAAGCTCTCCAAGGAATCTTCTGCGTTGAGGGCAATCGGTCCGTCATAGACAAACGCGTACTGCACTTCGTTCTCGCAAACAATCCAACCCTCGACATGGTAACCTGCATCGGTTTTGCTGATGGTAAACTCCTGGTCGTAGGCATACTCGTAATCCATTTCGTCAGAACTGAGTTGCACGTAGGTGTAGTCGCCCACGTTGAAATTGTAGAGCGAGTACTCGCCACTGAGGTCGCCTTGCTCTGCCGAATACATGTCGAGCCATACGACGGGATAGCCCTCCGCGGGAGCCAACGAAAGCCAATAACTGTAGTGCCCCGGAGCAGAAAACGTGGTGTCTTTCGAATAATCTGCAGCCTCAACGGTTACGGCAGTAAAGCGAACCGTGTCGGTTACTTCGCCGGAGATTTCACCGGGGTTTTCCGTGAAATACACCTCGACGCTAAAGCATCGGAGCTGGTTGACGCAACTGATGGTCACCGAGTCGTTGTTGATGTCCGAGATGGTCAAGACGGGCTCACCGGTAGTGTCATCGTATTCATCTGACATATAGTCGATTGTACCATAATCAGAGTCGGCGGAAAAATTCTTTTTTACCCACCCGTTGATGGCGATGCCTTTGATTGAGTCGGCCGAGCTGATGGTCATGCTTCCGCCGGCCAGACAGGCAAAATAGGTTGTTCCCAGGTTGTTCCACTCGTGCGTTGCAGGATAGGCCGATCCGTACGAGACGGAGATGGTCACGCCCTGCGATTGGATTGTGTAAGCCGTTTTGTTGATGACGGTGTCGACTGCAGGGACGACAATTGGTGCCTCTTTGGCTTGCAGCCCTTGTGCGGCCATGCATAATACCACGGCCAAAAATGTAAGTATTCTGTTCATGATAAAATAACTATTGTATCTCTTTTCGCGAATTGGGCTGCAAAGGTACTGCTTTTTTTTGAATTGTGCAAGAGAAAAC
>JAEEGL016189480.1_pt1 | contig 13627 bp, 16 predicted proteins | sample 9134231 | NCBI WGS metagenome assembly JAEEGL01 (sample SAMN16246548, study PRJNA631951) | gut metagenome | biome: gut microbiome; feature: rumen; material: fiber-attached | host: Bos | place: Iran: Karaj | collected 2018-10
CCTATTAGTCCTGCATAACTAACTACTACATAGTTCCACTCGGGGCGGCAATAACTAGACTGGCACTGGCACTGGCATCATCACCATCATCATCATGAAGAAGGTTAATGATCATTCATACAAAGACCATATGAAATCATCAAATCATGTTCCGGAGAAATATGGGGTAAGAAATCATGAAATATATAATCCAGTTACAAGATCAGATGGTAAATTCAACGATAATACAGAGAATTTTTTTTTACCCCAATTTTTTTTTGCCGGGTTAAAATTTGTACCGCACCTTTTGACCGCTTTAATTTTTAATTCATAATTTATTCATAATTCGTCAAGCATGATTAATCTTGGTCTTGGGCAGAAGAAATCCTCTCCCTGTGAAAAGGAAGAGGATCTTTTGATTATTATTTGATCTTCTTATCGATTGTATCACTCATTTTATCAAGACTCTTTTTGAGGTCATTGATTTGTAAACAAGATGTTACTGATCTGTAATAATGATATAATCAAAAAAAGCCCCAAATCACAATATTGCACAAATTTTTTAGACTTTAATTGTTGGTATTAAAGAGGGGGAGGTGAGAATGATGAATGTTCAAGAAAGATGTGAGGAAGTTATCTTGATGCTTCAAACCATCAAAAGTTGTATCGATGAAGAAGCTTCTGATGAATTTAATAGAACTGTCCTTGCAGGTTGTGGTCAAGAATCAACAAAGTTTGTTATTGACGAAGCAATCGGGTTTATCGCCGAAATTGGATTATTTGACTTGAGGTGAATGAAATGCATAAACACAAATATTGTATGCATCTGTTCTGTGAAAAGAAATCTGTGGAAAATGTCCACACTGCAATTGATTACCTTGCACCGAGAGATTTATGTCATCTTATGACAGCACAAAATACTCTTGAAGGGAGTGCAGTTGTTTACAATGGGAAAAGTTATTCTCTTGGGTATGAATCTTGTGTTTGGAGAATGATTGCTGCGATTGCAAAAGATCGTGGTGAAAAGGTTATGTATCTTTGTGCTTTGATGTCTTATATGTCTGTTCTTGAACAGCAATTACCTTATTGCGAATATGAAGAAAGTATGGGTAATCTTGTTTATATCCATAATTGGAAAAAGAGACATAAAGAGATTGAGGAAGAAATTGAAACCGCAATGAAGTCTTGGAAGGAGAATAAAAATGGAAGTAACCTGGAAAGAGATTGAATCAATGCTTGAGGAAAAAAGACTTGAATTGATTGAAGACGCAAAATATATACAGTTTGTAATCGATGAAATGAAAAAGATTTTGGAAAAGTATGAAAAAAATAATTAAAATCAATCAAAAACGAGGATGAAAAAAGACTATATAATCGTTACACGTTAAGAGTTGAAAGATCAAAAGCCCATTTTAAAACCTTCTTCCTCTTATTTTATTGGTTGCGGACCCTGGTTTGAGGGGTGCTTACTGGGGTCCATAAACCATATGACGTGTCAAAAAAGAAGCACTTGCACTGTTTCTTTTATAATAATACTGCATACTTTGTTTCAAGGCATGTGGGAACTCGGTGGGGTGCAAGACCACCGAACCCACATGCTTTTTAAATCCAGAAAGGGGATTATTTTATGAGAGGACAAAGATCTTATAATTCAAGAAGAAGAGGTTCTTCTTCAAAAAGTCATTGGGAACCGGAATATTGCAGCCGGGGAGAGATAAGTTTTAATATCAACGGTTATGTTCAGAAGATCACGGAAGATGCGGATAATGACCGTGACTTTGTAAAATTCATCGTTGATAATCCTTATAAAGAAGGTAATTATAATGAAATCAGTATCCAGGTACCTTGGGAAGGTTTTCCACAACTCGAAGAGGGTGATAAGGTTAATGTTTTCGGTATGATAAGAAGTTGGTTTAATGGAAAGGATAAACCAACATCATATTCTTTTGTTGCCGAGCAGATTGAAGTTATTGATGAGATCACGAAACAACAAATCAAAAAGACCAGAAGGGGAATTGTAGATCCTTTGGAGGAGGAATAATTATGGCAAAACAACTTGGTCCGGCATGTCAAAAATTCGATGAAATTATGAAATCAGTGACTGTTGGGGAGCCAGAATTTTTAAAAAATCATAATCGATTGGCAGAACTCGGTTCGGGTGATCTTTTTGATGCCTGTGATTATATTTCAAAGGATTATGTACCACCAAAAAGTGGAACTTATTTCAATAAACAAGACATGATTGAACTGATGAGAGAAGTTGAAGAGGAGTTAGGATATAAATTTGATGATTGGAGGTGTGAGTGAAATGCCAAAGAAAAACAAATTATTCTCAAATCCAAGACCATATAAATCAAAATATTATGGTCAGACGGAAGAACAAAAAAGGATAAGAGAGGAAAGAAAAATCCGTGCGAAAACAGGAACAGAAGAATTCCGTCGTGCCAGGTTGAAACCAGAAAAAAAAGGAGAAATTGCACATCGAAGATTCACCCTTATAATGGATGCCCTTCCAGAAGAGTATCGGGACCTGATAAGAAATAAGATTGAAGATTCTGATGCATATTATTCATCGGGTGACGTTCTTGATGCCGCACAAGAAATTGCAGATGAAATTGAAGGCGAAATTTACTTTTCAAAATATTATATTGATAAAAAACTCAAGGAGATAAAAAACCGACCTGCGACTAAAGAGGATATGGACAAATTAAAAAAGTTCATGGAAGACAATCCTGATTTATAAGTGTGGTGATTATTGATGAAACCCCAAGTTGTTTATGTTGCATATTTTGATGTTGAAACAAATCTTTTTGAATTGAGAAGATACGATTCAAAGGAATTTATAGGATTTTTCAATCTTATACAGTTCAAAGATTTCGTAAAATTCAAAGAAAGAAAAAGGGTCTTCATCAATGATCTTAATATTATTGCAGCTTTGATTCCTGGTGGTTCGATTGATGGTGTGAAAAACATGAACGAAGTATCAAAAGAGTACATAAGATACACCATTTCAAACTGTGTTCTTGAATCAATAAGTGTTAAATGTCCATCAGATTGGGGACCAAAGACACTTAAAGATATATATTGTTGTGAAAGTATTACATCTGCAATGATCGAACTGATTGAATCTATGGGAGGTCCGGTAAAAATCAGCCGGACCTTCGCATCACACTCAAAAAAGGAATTCTTTCGGGACATTAAAGATATTCTTTGGGAAGATAAAAAGGAAAGAAAAGCATATATAAATACTGTTGAAGAATTCAATATACTTCATGCGGGTTGTAAAAAGGGTTTTCTTTCAAAGCCAAATAAATTAAAAAGGCAAGAAAATGTTACAGAGTGGGATATCAAATCAGCTTATCTTTCTGCATTTGTGTATGATAACAAGTTTCCAGTTGGAAAGCAAAGAATTTCAAAGAATAAATCTTTGTTTTTTGAGGAAATTTCAAAGGGAAATAATGTCAAATTCGTGTGCAATGAAAAGATACCCGAGATTGAGGAAAAGGTTTCTTGTTATGGAATATCTTATTGGGATGATTTTAATAAAATGACCGCAATGGAATTTTATGATATTATTGATGCCACAAAGCTCGGTGTCAATTTTACAGAAATCTTTAATAAATATGATTGCACATTTGTTACCTATGATGAGACAAATTATACAAATTATACCTTTGCAAAAAAATGTGTCGAAGTATTTGAAGAAAAAAATCGCCTTCCAAAGAGTGATCCTCAAAGACCTTGGGTAAAGGGTCAAACAGAAGTTATTTATGGAAAATCAATTCAGAAAAGAATATTTAAAAGTAATAAAGAGGTTGTTCGGTATTATAAGGGAAGGGGAGATAATTACCTTACCCCACAAATGGGAAATCATGCAAGCTCTTTTGTAAGACATCAGATTTTCCAGATCGTTTTTGATCTTGGTGACGATGTTCTTTATTATGATACCGACGGTGTCAAAGTTCGTGAGAATGAAAGAACACGTGAATATTTCAGAAAAAGAAATGAGATCATTAAGAAGAAACTTGAGGCAGCAGGATTTAAAGATACAAATCTTGGAACCTGGGAAGATGAGAATTTTGATGAATTCCTTCCTGTTAGAGCAAAGATATATATCACAAGAAAAGGCGAAAATATTAAATACACAGCTGCCGGTCTTGATGAATATGCAGTGCAGCAGGCAGACGATATTTACAGAAAATTGACAAAGGGTTGTGGTGGAACAAATAAAATCATTACATTGATTGAAAAAATGGGATTATTGTTCATGCCAAAACAAATCATTCTTAACGAGGAAAAGAATGGTGTTGTTGTTTGCTACCCATTCCGTGTTCTTTTATCTGATAACAATAAAACAAAAAGGCTTGATGATTTACCTGATTTCTTACAGAAATTCTTCATTGTATAAGAAAAGGGAGTGGTTTAATGCCAAGAAAAAAGAAAGAAACTGTGAAGCCTGTAAAATATGAAAAATTCACAGTAAAGAACTCTAATTTCAGTGCCCGTTTATGCGAGTTGATCAATAAATACTTCGAATGGGTCGAGATGGAAGAAACCCGTAAAAATAGGCGTTATTTTCATGCAATTCCTCAGATTGTAAAATATCCCACAGCAAAGTATTATGTAACAGTTGGTGCCCGTTCCACAGGTAAAACATTTGAACCTGTTGCCCTTGGAATTCTTTCATACATTGCCGGAGATGGAGTTTTTGCTTATGTTCGAAGATATGACAGAACGATAACAGAGAAGAACATGACAGCTCTTGTCGGTGGAATGGGAAAGATGCTTGAATATGTTACAGACGGTGAATATAATAAGGTTGCTTGGTGGAGAGGTTGTTGGTGGCTTGAAAGATGGGAAACTGACGAAGAAACAGGTACCAGAAACAGAGCATACAGAAACCCCATTCCTTGTGGTGGTGCCTGGAGTATGAATACATGGGAGAATGATAAAGGTCCTGACTTTGGAGCTGATAAAGGTGGATTTTCTTGTATTCTTATTGATGAGTTTCTGTCCAAGGGCGCAAATTACATTCCTGATGAATGGGGAGTTGTGGAGAATGTCATTTCTTCTTTAATCCGTGATAATGTTCAAAAAGGAACCAAGGTATTCATGCTTGCAAACCCAGTTTCAAAGTGGAAGAACCCTTATTTTAAAGCAATGGGAATAAAAACAGACATCTATACTGAGCCTGGTGTTCACGAAATTAAATTCCCACTTGCGGAAGGACAAAAGAAACCAATGACAGTTATCTTTACATACATTTGTGCTGTTCTTGACAGAGATGGAGAAACTGCAACAGACGTTGATCCCACAATGACAGACCTTTACAACGAGTATTTCGCATTCCCGAATTCCAAGGGAAAGAGTATGTCGATTACTCATGGTATATGGGAGATGGAAGATGCTGCGACATTGCCGGATAAATACCTTAATGACAGTATTACCGTCAAAACCGTTTATTTTAAATCTTCAGAAGATGAATTCTTTGCCTGTGATATATCGAAGTTTATGGGAACCGGTCAGTATTATCTTTACTTTTACGACCCAGAACTTATTGAAATACCTGACAAACACTTTTATTTTACTCTGTTGCCTGAGATGGAAAAGTATGCAATAATTGCAGGGGGTAAAGACGGAAAAGGAAATGACAATAAAGTATGGGCAAGAATAAAGATGATTTACAACACAAACAGATTATATTACAGCGATCTTGAAGTTGCCGATGCTTGGCATGGATGGATCAAAGAAGCTTCAAAGTACATTCCTTAATGGGATGTACTTTTTTTATCGTTGAAAAGGTTTAAAATTAATTCATTTAAACACTTTATAATTGACACCAAAGGGAAAGGAAGTGAAAGGATGGATTTTGGAAGAAAAGACAGTTGGCATGACCGGTATGGATCTGACCCTGATGGAATTTGTAATTTTGAACAGAATTACAATTTTTACTTCAAGTGGCTGACAGACAAGGTTATGCAAATTTTTGTCATCAAAGGTATTGATAAGGGGTCTGAAAAAGGATTTAACACTAAAACGATCAACCTGAATTACCTCAAGTCAAATCTTCTTCTTGACGGAGATATATGTTTGACCGATTTTGACAACAACATATATGCAGTAACGGGCAATCTTGGTGGTGAACCAGATGAGTATTATGTTCCAGTTGTTTATACAATCGCAAACCCAATTCTTGGTTCGAAGATGGTTTACAGAAGGGATTTCGGAGATCATAAGCAAACTGGTGTCGTTCTTTTCAATACCGACATTGACAGCCTTGGGTGGTCACAAGGTCCTTCAAGAGGTTTGTTTGATTTAATTCATCAGACAGCAACACTTCTTGCGGACAACATCGTGTCAATCAATTGCCAGCAAATCAATTCTCGTGTTCATGTTTTCTTTACTGTAGAAGATGGTGATGGTGAGAATAAGGCAGAAGCCGGAGCAGAAACACTTCGTAAGATGTATTCCGGAAGACCTTATCAAGTTCTCAAAGAAGACCTGTTTGGAAGTATTAAAGTAAACCCCGTTTCATCCTCCAGCGTGGCGAACAATATTACTCAACTGGTTGAATTACAGAACTTCATTATTGCAAACTTCTTCCAAAGCATTGGCGTGAAGGCAAATAATGTAATGAAGCGTGAACGTCTTATCAGTGCTGAAATTGATGAACAAAATGACATGGTAGCTCTTTCACTTTTGGAATGCGTCGAATCTTGGGAAAAAGGATTAAGAGAGTTCAATGAACTTTATGGTTGTGACCTCCATGTTGAGCTTAATCCTGTTCTTATTAAAGAGATTGCAGACCAATTCGCAACAGAAGGAGAGGAACCTGTAACGGAACAACCAGAAGAACCTGTTGAAGAAACTCCAGCAACAGTTGAAGAAGAATCACAGGAAGAAGAGGTTGTTGAGGAACCTTCCGGGGAACCTGCTGAAGAACCTGAAGAGGAGTCAAGCGTTTCAGAACAGATTGAAGAACTTGAAGAAGTTGTTGAAGATGTTATTGAAACAATAATTGATGAAGAGGGAGGTGAGTCAGATGTCGAAGATGTTGAGAGTGACTGATCTTTACCTTAATGGCTCAACTCCGAGTAGTTCTTACATCGAGGAAATAATATCAGATACGACAAATGTTGGAGATCAAGTTTATCTTTTTTCAGACATTTTTATGCCTGTTCGTCTTTATGATGAAGAAACTGGAAAACTTGCTGATGAATATGAATATGTCAATGTTGGCATGACAACAACAGAACTTGCCGATCTTTATTGGACTCTGTATTCTGGTGAGTATTTGATTGGTGCTGGTCGTGGAAAAGATTTGGAAACAGATATCCTTTTACTTAAAAAGAGATGCAGAGCGATATTTAAGAAAAATTACGGCAAGTATCTAAAGTTGATTGAATTGATTGGTCTTGAATGGAATCCGTTGTGGAATGTGGACGGAGTTGAAATGCACCAGTTACTTGAATCCCATGGTGATGAAGCGAATGTTCGCACGAAATCAACAAGAGAACTGCAAGGATCAAATAACCGTAAGACTCACGATACAACACCATATGATGGAACAGATTATCGTTCAGAGTGGAGAGAAGATGAAAAAGGTCAAAGTGCCACTTCATCTGGCACAGTTTCAGCGTCATATGGAACTGATACTTATTCTGCACAGGCAACAGCTACTGATGTTGCACATGATATAGGTGGTGCAGAAGCATCCCTTGATAAGAAGATGCATGAACAGATTTCTTATTCCGTCAACGCAAGTGACACAGTTTTTGGCACAGGTCTTAGTGGTGCGGATATCATGCACACAGAAAAGACAGTCCGTCAAGGTAACATTGGTGTTACCAAAACCACAGAGTTACTTAATGATGCCAGAGAATCACTTAAATTTAATATAATTGAGGAATTCTTCAAGGACATCAATAAAGTTATTTTAATTGGAATTTATGATCAGTAAATATGAAAGGATGATATTAAATGAAAGTAAGTCAGATTTCAGGTATGCTTAATGATGTTTTCAAGTCTGTGCTTGGAGACAATATGTTTGCAGAGGACTTGTCAAACGTCGTAGATGCTGGAAGAATTATAACTGGTTCAGATGATGTTTTTGGTTCTAATTTTGACAATTATGCCGGAAAGATTATCGACAAGGTTGGTCGTACCATCTTCTGGGACAGAGTTTATACCGCAGATGATCTTGGTATTTGGAGAGATTCTTGGGAGTATGGTTCTGTCCTTGAAAAGATCAGATGCGAGGTCGGAGATTATGAGGACAACTGCGAGTGGAAACTTACAGACGAATCCGGAAACAACACTCCTGATTATAATGATAACATTGCAAACCATATTCAGGAACTATTTAAGTTCTACCCTGCAAAGGTTCAGTCAAAGTATTTTAATAGCAAGACAACCTTCAAGACAACCATTTCAATTACTCGTAAGCAACTTCGTGAAGCATTTAACAGTGCATCTGAACTTGGCAGATTTATTGGCATGATCGAACAGCGTGTTCGCTCCAAGATGGAGATTTCTAAGAATGCCCTCCAGAAAATGGTTATTGCAAACCTAATGGGTGAGCATCTTGCACAGGGTAAGCAGGTCATTGACCTTGCAACTCTTTACAATACTGAAACCGGACAGACTGCTGGTACTCTTGCAGCCGCTCTTAATGATAAGACCAAGTCACGTTATATTGCACAGAAGATGACCTTCTATCGTGAGATGATGTCTGAACCTTCCAAACTTTACAGCGCAAGCGGTGAATTCTGGAATCACACTCCTGTTGAGGATAGCAGACTGATTGTTCTTGCTGACCTTGACTCTGCACTCCGTTTCAATGTTTATGGCGATACTTATAATGAGGAATTTGTTAAGCTGAATAATTACCGTGTTGTTCCGTTCTGGCAGACCACTGGTAAGACAAACACTCTTGCTGATCGTTCTGGTATTTCAATCACCACTTCAAATGGTAATGGTGTTACTCGTAATGATATCATTGGTGTTCTGTTTGATAAGGATGCCGCAATGATTGCAAATGATGAGCCGGACATCAGAACACAGTATAATCCTGATGGAAACTTCACAAATTTCTTCTACTGTGCAGACTGCTCTTATTACAACGATTTTGATGAAAACTGCATCGTTTTCACTTGGGGTTCTGGTACAGTTGTTGAAAATAGTATTACAGTAACCGCTGGTTCTGCGGCTAATACAGTTGTTGTTACCGCAGTTGCTCCTACTGCCGGAACTGGTGAAACATTCCAGTACAGAGTTAAGAACTCCGGTGCAGATGTTGCTGATGTTGTAATTGGTGAGGCTGTTCCTACTGGATTTTCAAGTCTTACAGTTGGTGCTGTTGGTACTGGTACTGCTGTATCTGCAACCAAGGGACAAATCCTTGAAGTTGTCAGAGTTAAATCTTCCAAGGTTATCGGATACACTTCTGTTAAAGTTTAATCAAGTGCCATAATAAACGCCTTTCAATAATGGGGAGGGGAATAACCCCTTCCCCAATTTTTTTAAGGAAGTGATAACATGACAGCTACTTTTTATGATTACACAGGAGTACCTTTTCAAATAGATAAAGTGCTTGGAGATCCTTTCGGTACATCAAACCTCTTAAAACCGTATGAGCCTTTGTCAGACCTCGAAGGAAAAATCATATTGGAGTATAATCAGCTTTACTTCAGATCAAATTACTGTATCGTAAACTTCAATGATCCTGAAAGTCAGGAATACACAAAAAATTATTTCATCACGAATCGAGAACTTTTGCCAGGTGGGAAGATGGCACTTTATCTTTCGGTAGATACTCTTACGACTTACAAAACAGGTGTGCTTAACACGAATGTCATATGTGTAAGATGCTCTTTGTCAGAAAAACAGAGTTCCTACATTTATGATATTTATGCACCTGTGGAGACAAGAAGAGAAGTAAAACAGCAACAAAGCTCAATTTCGCAATTTAACACATATGGTCCCACATATCTTCTTGTAACAAGCGGATAAGGCGGTGATATAATGAAAAATCTTGATATTTACACAGACAGGACATACACACAGCTTTTTGAATCTGCTCCTTTTTACACACTTGACTACGGAACTTTTCACGGCACAGAGCACGCAGTGACAGGAGGTGACGGAAAAAGATATGTAGCCATAGGTGGTCTTGATGGAGACTTTGCTTACTTTGACAACGTATCTCCTATCACTGGTGGAAAATACACCTTTTCCACAGATGATCCTATGATTGATCAGACTTTTTACTGTAGAAATGGCTTGTCTTTTACTATCACAATGGACTCTACTGCATATGCAGACTGCTCTATGTCAAACTTAAAGGTTGGAAACACACAGATTGTACAAGGATCATCTACCACACACAGACCTGATACTACGACTTGGGTTTATGCAGTACAAGCTGTGGTAAACGGCGTGGTTTACTATGGCTTTGTCGGTCCTGCATCATCACCAGGATACGATAAAACTGTAACATGCATCTTTATGTCACCAAAGGGATTCTGGGAATCTGCTTTCAGGCCACCTTACAACTATGGCACTGAGCCTGATCCAGACGGAGGTAATGGTTCTGGTGAGATACCCGGTGGTGATGTAACAAGAAGTTCAACTCCTTCTGGATTTGTACCTACTGGTGGAAGTGGTATGCACTGGTACAAGGTAAGTGCACAAGAGTATCAGAAGATGATCGGATTTTTATGGGGATACTCTACAAGTGGTATGGATACGCTTTCAGGAATCTGGGAGATGGTACAGAACAAGTGGAAGAACACCTTCATGAATCCTTTTGACTCCATAATCGCTTGCTACACACTTCCGACTGTCTTTATGAGTCATGTGGTAACGGGTGCATCAGAAAGGATATCTCTTGCAGGAACTTGGTCATCATCTACAGGAAATCCTGTGCCACATCAATTCATAGACGTATCAATAGAGTTCAACACTTTGGATCCTCCTTTCAGATCATGGCTTGACTATTCAGGAGTCACTTGTAAAATCTTTGTGCCTGCATGTGGTGAAATCTTAGTACCTGCTGAAAAAATCTTAGGAAGAGCAATAAAGATGGATTACAGATGTGATGTGTACAACGGTAACATCTGCTGTTATGTGAGTGCAGATGGAAGGGCTTTGGCAGAACTGTCAAGTAATGTGGCTTACTCCATACCAATCGTAGGTGGTCGAGATTTGGTTCTCCCTGCACTTGGAGCTGTAGCAGGAGCAACTGTATCAATTGCTGCCGCTGCCGCTACAGGTGGTGCATCAGCAGCCGGAACTGCGGCAATGGGTGCAGCCGGATCATCTCTTGGTGGATCACTTGTGGGAGAAGCAAAGACATATGCAATAAACACCAATCTCGCAGGATCAGTGAATGCCTGCTCAAATGGCATAGCATATGTGGAATTCATACAACCCTGCACCGCATACCCTTACAAAAATTCAGATGCTTATCTAAAAGCATATGGACTTCCTGCTGTATCATCTTCCGGAAAACTGTCAGCTTTTACTGGTGGATGGGGTACTTTTGAAGTGGTAAAAGGAAAAGATACAGAAGAAGGATATGGTTGCATGTACATACCAAATGCAACAGCCGCAGAAAAAGAAGATATCATAAGAAAGCTGAGAGAAGGTGTCATAGTATGAGTGTAAGAATGTACGACTCTGGAAATCTTTTAAGTGATGGTGTGGATCAGTACGCTATTATACACATGACCGCTGATAATTCATCTGATCTTGTAGGTTTGCAGACTTATGACACGGTGAAACTTCTTCAAGGAAGCACTGTCATTGACATATCTACTGGCGACAAATACATGATGAAATCTGATTATACTTGGGTGCTGCAACCCAATGCCTCTCAAAGTGTAAGCATAGACATACCTGACTTTGATGCACTTGAAACAAGAATGGATACCGCAGAAGATAGACTTGATGTTGCAGAAGATGATATTTCAGCCCTTGAATCATCAGATACAAAACAAACAGCAGCAATCACTGAACTCATCAACACTGGAGGTAAAAATGCCGCACAGATAAATGATGGATCTGGAACAAGAAATATGGTAATTCCTCTTGATATTCCTGCCGGAGATTATGTTATGTACATTGGAGAGATAACATCAACTGATACAGACGCATCTGTTTGTCGTATTGCGGTTGCAGACGCATCTGACAGTGCAATTTGGACTGGTGGATCAACAAGAGGTACAGAAAAGATCATTGAATTTACCATTGCTTCTGACGCAAAGAGAGTATATGTTTATGCATCAGATACATACAACCATTCATCCGGAGATACAGTCACAATCACTGATTTTATGATATGTACAAAAACGGATTGGGATATTTCACAGCAATACGAACCATACTGTCCCAAGGTTGATAAGTTGTATGCTTATGTGGTATCAGAACTCTCCGGAATTAACACGTTACTGGGGGCGGGAATATGACTGTAATTGAAAAGATACAATCTCTTATAACTGCATCAAACAGTACAACAGGTTCAACGGATTCAGACCTTACAGCCGCAGTTCAGAGCCTTATAAGTGGATATGGTGGAGGTGGTGGTGATACTCCGGTATTTTACACCCCCACCCCTGCAACAGGAGTAAGTACAATATATGGTAAGATTGTAAAAATGGGGCATAAAGTAACATGGACAGGACGAGTTGATTTTCCATCAAATACATCAGGCGACAAACACATTTTCACACTTCCTTCTGATCTTCGCCCATACACAAAATACTTATTCAAATGCGGTTCTGGTGGTTCTGCATATGATGATACCGGATATGTTTTACCAAATGGTGAAGTACATATTGTACTTGCAAGCAACAAGAGCTTCACAATGGCTGATATGTCATGGGACATTATAACTCCTGATTACATTGTTTCTGTTAATACATCAAAGGTTACAGCTTCTTCTGGCGGACTTGAAAAGATTGGTTCTTTGGTAATTATGCAAGTTTCATTTACTGTTTCTGGAATTGGTGAGGGATGGCACAGTGGAATTTTCACAGTACCGACAGGTGTAAGACCAACAAGCACTCAATTCCCATTCAGCATATACAGAGGGCGAAACACAGCACAATATCCGGATACAAATATCGGTACTGATGGTCTTTGTAATATATATCTTTCTCCTTCTCTCGGAACAACGATTGATGTTATGAGTATGTGGCAGGTTTAATGAAAGGATGGTAAATATGTATGAAAAATGTGCGTTTTTATTTGGTGCTTTAATCACTGTTGAAGGGACAGAACAAGGTTTACTGAGTAAACTTGCAGAATACGGCATTCTTGGAGTAATGCTTGCCCTAATGATATACAAAGATTGGAAGAATGAACAATTTTTACAGAAACTCATCAATGACCTCAAAAAGAGTCTTGATAAAATGTCAGATACAATCGACAAAAAAATCAAATAAATATCCGGCAAAAAAAACCGCATCTGATAATCATAATACAAGACACATATCAAGAATGACTCGGTAAAAAACAAAATAAATACCTTCATTAATCATTCCTCTTCTCTTTTTTCCAATACAAAGAGAAGGGGATTTCTTCTTCCCAAGAGAAAAGGTGCGGTACAAATTTTAACCCGGCAAAAAAAAATTGGGGTAAAAAAAAA
>JAEEGL016890119.1_pt1 | contig 13627 bp, 16 predicted proteins | sample 9134231 | NCBI WGS metagenome assembly JAEEGL01 (sample SAMN16246548, study PRJNA631951) | gut metagenome | biome: gut microbiome; feature: rumen; material: fiber-attached | host: Bos | place: Iran: Karaj | collected 2018-10
CCTCTATCTGACAAGGTATTAACGAACATACGTTCCCACATTGTTAAACTTTTAACAATCGAACGTCTGTTCTAGTCAACTTGCACAATCCAGGGCCTTAAAGTTTGTGCAACATTACATGGATGTTAGCATTGACTAACAATGGGCGGCTGTGCTATACTCTATATGTAAGGGAAGGCAAGCCTTGCCTTGGAGCACTCTTGGGCGTTTGCCCTATATGTCAATAATTGACTGAATTGTAGCCACAATAGGCACAATTTGCGCAATTGTCAGACAATTCCTTGCCACGCAAGGGAGTGCTTAATGTACCATGAAAAACAAAATATCAACCTCGTGTCAATAATTGACATGACAAGCCAAAGGAGGACTAAACAATGGCAAACAAGTTAGCTGAAACTAAAGTCGTAATTTCTACACCTGTAGCGAATGAGCTAGTGGCGAATATCCGTGATGGACTTCGTACTATCAACAAAGGATACCTTGCTATCGCCCCTGATGTTGCGAAGTTATACGATGGCGAAGCATACAAAGCGCTTGGATACAAGAACTTTGACGAGCTTTGCAAAATGGAATTCGAGATGGCCCACGGTACGACCGTAGGAATTCGTAAAGTGTTCGCAAAGTTTGGCAGTAAGAACACGAAAACCGGCGCTTATTCTATTCCGGAAAAATATATCGAGTGGGGTTATACAAAACTCTTGCTGTTCTGTGATAAACGCTTTCAACAAGTGGGCATAAATCCTATCGAAGAGTTCGACCCAAGTATGACCATCGGGCAGATGAGAGCTACACTTGATAATTTACTTGAGGATAAGGCAAAGGCTCAAGAAGAGAATGCTATCGACACCGACGCAAAGGACGTTACCGATGTTTCACGTGAAACATCCGACGAGAGCAAGTCTAACGAGAGCGTAACCGCTGAGGAGCGTACCGACAAAGATTTACTCAATGACATTATGTCAATCGCAAAGGAACTTAAAGAGCGCATGAATTATATCGGCGGAGAAAAATCTTGCTTGCTTGACGCAATTATTGCAGATGCAAAGGAACTCAAAAAAGTTGCAAAGTAAAACTGAATATTGAATCGAGGTGGGTAAATTCTACCCACTTCGATATTTCTCAAAAATTGTCAATAATTGACAATTCAATCCAAATCAATACAATCCAATGGAAGGCAATACAATGCAAATCATTATTAAATCACTTTCAATCGAAAAAATCGACAATATCATTTGCCAGGATATGGATCGTTTCGCAAAGACTTTCGAGCATAAACAAGAGGACGCCGTTTTCGTCGATGTCGTCGTTCAGTGCATCAAAGCCGTTGTCGTTTGCGAAGAGACTGTCACATTCATATTTAACAATGGAAACATGTTCGTTGCCAATATCACCGTTACTGATTACTATAAGATAGAGGTGTTATAATATGGCTGGAAAACGATTTCAACCGTTCCAAACTGACTTGTCAATAAATGACATTCGTGTATCAGCATGGAACGCATCACAAGGCTCTACGGAGTCTTATCAAAAATTAGTTGAACAAAACCGTCGTTTAGCAAAATTAGCCAATTCCCGTATGAGAGCATTAGAAAAAGCGCAACTCGATATGAATGCTTACAACAGAGCCAGAACATACCTGGACAATATGGGTTTAAGCAGGTTTTCAACTCGTTTAGCTCCACAATCCGACTATAAAGGCATGGTTAAGCAATTAGAAGAACTCGTTACATTCGTAAATGCAAGGACATCGACCGTCGGAGGAGCACGTACTGCACTCAATTCAAAGCTAGACAAATTGCAAGAAGCAACCGGTCATACATATACTCAAGAACAAAGAATTCGTCTTGGAAAGCTTCTAGGAAACGATTCAATATCGTCGTTGTTAAGAGAAGTTCGCGGTGACTCAGGTGATGTAATTGAAGCATTAGAAGAGTTATCAATGGATGAATATAATAGAGATGAAATCGTGTCAATTATTGACAAACACTTAGAAGGATACAACCCATTCGAAGATAATCCATTCTTTGCAAATTTTGACTACATGAATTACGATCAAATGATGAACGAACTACGCAATCTAAAACCAAAAGGGAGAATGTAACGCATGGAAACAATAACAATCGAATTCAAAAACGGACTAAAATTGACGTTAAAAAATGTCGACAGCTTTTATATTGGAGATGATAAAATTTGGAGATTTTTCAACGATTTAAATGACTTAGAAGTCATAAAAGATCCTAAGAATTTATACATTCCAAGTGAAGTAGAATTTGACGGAGATACCGTATTTATCAAACACGATATTATCAAAGCAATATTTTTCAACTAAGGAGATAACATGGACAGCGCAATCTACCCAGAATCAGCAACACAGACATTAGCAGACGGACAACTCACAACAGACAGACTTTATAGTGTTCACAATTTTCCATTTGAACTTGTATGCGATAAGCTTTTACGCTACCGCTATTGTGGAGCGCACCAGACAGCATACATTGGCGATTTTGGAACATTCGACATTGAAACTACAAACTATCAAATGTCAATAATTGACAATGAACCGCAATACAATGCATTCATGTATCATTGGCAGTTTTGTATTGATGACAAAGTAATAATCGGAAGAACATGGGGAGAATTCTTATCACTCCTTGAGGGTCTCAAAAGATATTTAGGATTATCACACAATAAACGATTTGTAATATATGTACACAATCTTTCATTTGAATTCCAATTCTTCCGCAACTTTGTATCACTATCAAATGTGTTTTCACTTGAACGCAGGAAAGTCGTAAAATGCATCGTAAATGATGTTTTCGAATTCAGATGCGCATGGAAGCTCTCAAATATGGGATTACAGAAATTTGTATCAAATACTCCAGGAGCATTATATTGGAAGAAAAGTGGAGATTTAGATTATTCGATTGAAAGAACACCATCTACTCCACTCACAAATGAAGAACTTGCATATTGCTACAATGATGTTCGTGGGCTTCGAGAAGCTATAAAATATCTCTTAACTTCAGAGCACGATACTCTTGCAACAATACCGCTAACATCAACCGGATATGTGCGCAGAGAGTTTAGAGCAGCAATAAACAAAAATTCAGCAAACCACTACTTATTCAAAAACTTAAGATTAGATCCTTTTCAATACGCTCTACTCAAAACAGCTACACGAGGAGGAAATTGCCATTGTAACCCAGTTCTCTCTGGAGCGGTAGATGACCGCAATGTATTTACAGATGTAGGCTCTTATGATATGTCTAGTGCATATCCAGCAGTAATGACGCAATGCAAGTTTCCTATGTCACCATTCATAAAGCGTGGCAATGAAAAGTCAATAATTGACAAATATATCGAAGATGGCTCGCATGCATTACTTATAGATTGTGTATTCTACGATATAAAAATCAAAACCTTAAATACTGTTCCTTATATCCCAAAAGCAAAATGCACAAAGCTATGGGAACCACGCATAGACAATGGCAGAGTACTAAGTGCAGACTTTTGCGGAATGGTAATGACAGATATTGACTGGACTATTATAAATAGTCAATACGAGTATTCACATGTAGACATACTTAATCTATACTCAGCAAAATACGATTACTTGCCAATAGAGCTTAGAAAAAAAGTAATTGAACAGTATACAGATAAATGTAAATTAAAATGGGGAGATCCATATTTATATACTAAATATAAAAATAAAATAAATGCAGACTTTGGAATGATGTTAACTGATATATGTAGACGTGAAATATCATTCGATCCAACTACTAAAGACAACCCCTTTAGCCTTGAGCCTTGGAATATAGAAGCATCAATGGCTAGATATTATAATTCAAGAAATTCGTTTCTTGCCTACCAATGGGGAGTCTGGGTAACGGCACATTGCAGAAGGCGCTTACAAAAAGCAATTGATAGAATAGGTATCGACTCCTTCTATTGTGATACAGACTCCCTAAAATTCCTCGGAGAACATGACGAAGATTTTAAAGAACTTAACAAAGAAATCTTAAAAGAAGCTGAAGATTGTCAATTATTGACAAGTTGCGATGTAACAGCTCCAGATGGAACAACACATCATTTCCAGCTAGGAATTTGGGAAAAAGAAAAAACTTATGAAGTATTCAAATCATTAGGCGCTAAGAAATACGCTTACACATACCCCAACGATCCCGATCTACATATAACAGTTGCAGGTTTATCAAAAGTAAAAGGTGGAAAGTGGCTTACAGAACATGGCGGAATGGAACGCTTTAACACAAAAACTATAATCCCAGCTGGTTCATCCGGTAGAACAGTATCATCCTACATAGACCACAATAAGCCATATAAGTTATTATTTAAAGGCGAAGAAATATTAACAGGTTCAGCAATAGCAATTTATGATACTTCATATACGTTTTCAATAACAAGTGAATATCAAGAGCTATTAGCAGATTTGGAAGGAGTTGGTATATAATGGACATGGCAACTATCGCTCAGTTAATCAGTACAATAGGTTTTCCAATCGCAATGTGTATTTACTTACTCATCTACATAAAATCATTTGATGAGAAATATTGCGAGCAACTCAACAACATGTCAAAGGCAATTGAAAACAATACATTGGCAATAACAAAACTAATGTCAATGATTGACGATTTAGAAAGCAAGTGAGTAGAACAAATGGTAACAATAAAAACAAAAGAGATCAAAAACAAAATAAATATACAGTCAGAGATTAAAGCAACATCAGAAGAATTAGCAAATTCAATAAGAGCAATACACTTATTTTTTCGTGACAATTATCCAGAAGAAACATTGCTAGCAATGGCATGGCTTTCTAAGGATTTAGAAGATTAAGTGAGGTGACTTATGCTTAAAGGAATAGATATTTCGCATCACAACAACTTAACAAAGATTTTGTCAATAATTGACAAGCCAGACTTTTGCATCATAAAGGCAACAGAAGGCAAAACCTATGTAGATCCAATGCTCAATTCCAACATAAAAACGTGCTTAAGCAGACGTATCCCACTTGGTTTCTACCACTATGCTAGACCGGAGTTCAATGATCCGGTAAAGGAATGTGAGCACTTCATAAACTACATAGAACCCTACGTTGGTAATGCAATATTTGCACTTGATTGGGAAGAAGTTGCTCTAGAGTACCCTATAACATGGGCACGAGACTTCATGCGATATTTCTATTATGCTACTAAGGTTCGCCCGCTTATTTATTGCTCAGCCTGGTACACACAACGTCCGGAATTCAAGAAATTACTTGATGAAAACTTCGGCCTCTGGGTAGCACAATACACATCAAAACCAGCACCACAAACAGGAGTTTATCCACTTTGGGCATTTTGGCAGTATGCTTCGCCAGAGCATAACTTCACCGGCAAGCCATGTGTATGTGACTATGACTATTTTAATGGTAATCTAAAACAACTTCAGTCATACATGAAAACTTTATAGGGCATCACAGAATGTCAATAATTGACAATCTGTATATTATAACAATTAACAAATCACAATTCAATCACAAAGGAGAAAAGAACAATGGAAGAAATCAGAACAAGCGAATTCACAGCAAAGGATATGTTTAACTCAGCAACAGCTATGCCTCTCAAGAGTGCTGTTGGTGAAATTCTCACCATCACAGGAATTTGGGTATGCGAGAGACCTGACCTCAATGGAGAAATCCAGGTAGTTGCCAACCTCAAGACAGAGGACGGTACAATCTACGGAACAATTTCCGATACAGTAATCAGATCAGCATTAGCACTTCCCGAGATGCTCGAGGATGGACCTGTTGCTATAAAGGTAGAGGAAAGACCCGGACAGAAAGGAAGAAGTTATCTTGTGATTACACTTGCATAACTAGAGCAACTATGAGTGAGAATTTTTATTTCGATATCAAAGGACGTTCTGCGATGCCATTTCAAGTATATATAGGTGGACGAGGTATCGGTAAATCTTACTCAGCTCTCCGGGAACTGGCAACCGATATGCCAGAAGATGAGAAGTGGATATACATGAGGCGCACAGGTAAAGAAATAGAAGCATGTGCAACTGAATTTGGTAATCCATTCAAAACCATCAATAAAGACTTTGGGACTGCAATAGTCCCAATGTCTGGTGGTAAAGGAGCGGCTGAATATTTCTACAATCAGATAGATGAAGATAATCCTATACTTTGTGGATATGGAGTTGCTTTATCAACATTCGCTGGATTACGTTCAATGGATTTGTCCGATGTTACTTTGGTAGTATTCGACGAGTTTATTCCAGAACGACAAGTTAAACGTATAAAGGCAGAGGGAGATGCATTACTTAACTTTTATGAAACAGTAAACCGTAATAGAGAATTACAAGGTAAGCAACCTCTTCGCTTAATATTACTAGCGAACGCAATAGACTTATCTAATCCTATATTAGAAACTCTTGGAATTATTTCAGAATTAGAAAACATGATTTCGCATGGCGAGCATCGTCGTACAATACCAGAGCGCGGATTATACATTGAACGAGTTGGCAAAGTCGGAGTAACAAATGCAAAACAGCATACAGCTTTATACAAATTAGCCAATGCTGATTTTACAAATGATACTTTGAATGCAGATTTCTTATCCGCAGACTTGACAACAATAAAACGCAATGTAAATCTCAAAGAATACAAACCAGTATTCCGATTTGGAGATTACGTGATATTTAAATCATCAAAATCATTCCATGTACAGAAATCAGATATAACAGTAGCCAAAAACTTTCCCGAGTCAGCAGGAGTTAAAGTGCGGACATTTTTCGCACCAACTTATCGAGTAGCAAGAGCATATGGTAACATAACATTTGCAGATTATACTACTCAAGTTTTCTTTGACGACCTGTTCCAGTGGGATACTTAACATAGCTTGGTGGGTAGGGAGGAAGTGACTAATCAGATTGAAAAACCAACTCCCAGAAGGAGTGTCCACGGGTGGTACCCGACAATCCCTACCTTCCTATATAAACATAACAAAATTGTCAATAATTGACTTTTTGTATAAAGGAGAGAATAATGAATGAGCAAACACATACAACCGAGGAAACTATTCTTAGCGAAGAAACTCACAAAGAAATCGGTACAAACAGCGATGCAGAACAGACTAAGCCAGAAGAGAGTGGGACCCCATCTGGGACGCAGGAGTCAGGGCAAGTAAACTTTTCTCAGATGTACGACATGCTAACAGAACGTGACAATACTATCAAGAAACTAACGACAGAAATCGCAGACCTTAAAAAATCAAACACAGAATTATTACTTAAAGTTAACTCATCTAAATCATCAGATGGAAGTTTCAAGAATCCATACGAATCATTTATTGATGCGATGGTAAACAGATAAGGAGAGAATATGGATACTAACCAGATTTATAGTATTGTAAACGCAGTAGCACAGGAAACAATGGGAGAGTCAGCAATCACAGCTACAGACACCGCGTCACTTGTAGCAATGGGTAATGCTATTCTTTCATCTTCTTCAAATACTGAGTGCTTCATCGACACACTTGTACAGAGAATTGGTAGGACAATGATTTCCTATCGTCCTTACAAATCAAAGCTTGGTCTTCTTGCTGTATCTGATATGACAATGGGCGCAATCATGCAGAAGATTAAAGTTAAGATGCCCACAGCTGTAGAAGACGTTACTACTCAGCTTATTGATGGACAGTCTATTGATCAGTACATTATTTCAAAGCCCAGAGCAACTCAGAAACTTTTTGTAAAAAGAACACCTTACACATTCTATATTACAATTCAGAAGAAATGGCTCAGAGAAGCATTCACATCTGAAACAGCTATGGGATCATTCATTTCTGCTATCTATGGAGAAGTAGAAAATGCTCTTGAACTTTCCCAGGAAAATCTTGCTAGACTTTGTATGGCAAACTTCATGGCATCCATTTCATCAGCTACAAACAGAGTTATAAATCTTGTATCAGCTTACAATACAGCAACAGGCAGTTCTGTTCCTACTGGCGCAGATGCTCTTCTCAGTGAAGGATTCCTTCGCTATGCTCTTGGACGTATGAACAACATTGCAAAGAAGATGGAAACAATGTCTGTTCTCTATAATGATGGAACTGAAACAAGACATTCACCCATTAAAGATCAGAGATTTGTTTCACTTGTTGATTTCCAGACAGCACTTGAAACACAGGTTCAGTGGGCAGCTTTCAACGAGCGCTATGTTCAGAAGCAGAACGGTATCGAAGTTCCCTATTGGCAAGCAGCTCAGTCACCTCTCGACATCAATCTTGTAATCGAAGGAGATGATCCGGAGGAAGAAGAGTCAACAACTCTTACAAACATCGTAGGATTTATCCACGATAGAGATGCACTCGGCACATACCGTAAGGAAGTAGAAGTAGCAACAACTCCTCTTAACGCAAGAGGTCTTTATACAAATCAGTTCTGGCACATGAACGATCTGTATTTCAATGATGTAACTGAAAACGGTGTAGTATTTACACTCAACTAATTGTCAATTATTGACAATCACTATTAACTTTAACACCCAAAGGAGTAGAGTATGGCACTTACAGCTAAGTTTTATTCATTTCAAAAAAGAAAAAACTCAACAAAGCAACCTACTGGTGCCAGCTCAGATTTCAATATAGTATTAAAAGGTGGGAGTAGTCTTCTCACTCCCACTTTTTTACTAGAAATTGGGAGCAGACCGACATTCAATTACTTACAATTCGAAGATAGATATTATTATGTCACTGATATAGTTAGTACAAGAAATAACTTGTGGGAAATATCATGTGTAGAAGATGTATTAGCTACACGCAAAACAGAAATAGGAAATACTTCCGCTATGATACTATATGCTACAGGCGGACGCAATGATATTATTGACCAACGCATTCCGACTACTGCAGATTTAAGCATTAATATGGACGCAGTAGTTTTAACTGGAGATTTTACAGGCTTCACATCATCTAGCGAAGGAATAGCAATAGTTTCAGTTACTGGAGAAAATGCTTGTGGAACTTTTTTAGTAGATGCTGATAAAGTAAAAGAGCTTTTAGTAAATATAAATCTGTGGACCGGAGGCATATCAACAGTAGAAACAGCATGGACTCAATTTCTTCGTGGAGGAGATGCTCCAGCTAATCTAAGAAGTGTTATTAACATTCCAATAATTTTATCAACAACTCAAAATTTCGGAAGCCCAGTACAACTTTATTTAGGAACTTATCCTTGCACAGATAGCAATAGCTCTCCAATAGAAGGTAGACGAGTTGAAAATCCATTCTTAGAAGCTCATGGTACAGTTTCAATACCATGGCAATATAGTGATTGGAGAAGAAATGTGCCATATACAAAAGTATTCTTATATTTACCAGTATTTGGTGTTATCAGTCTACCATCAGCAGATTTAATAGAAGACAATACACTTAGTGTATATTATTCACTAAACTTACTAGGTGGCGATATAGCTTTTCAAGTAAGAGGTGGCGATACTGGTGCAATGATAGCTACCGGATCTGCAAATATTGCAATGCAAACACCATATGGATCTGCAAATATAAATGCTAGTAAAGTAGCAAGTGCTATTGGAGTCGGCTTAGGCTCAGTAGTAGCAGTTGCATCAGGAGCCATTACCGGAGGCGCCGCGGCATTAGCATTAGGAGCAGGATTAGCATCATCAGCCGCAGGTTTAAACTCTGCATTAGGAGGGCAAACAGGCGGTGGCGGTGGATTATCTGGTTCAGCCGTTACTGGACTTGACCTAGGTATAAAATGTTGGACTGTAACACGCACATTAACAGATACGCAAGCAAATCTCGATCCACTCATAGGCAAGCCAGTTATGGCTAAGCATACAATAAATACATATTCTGGATTTGTACAAACAGATGGTATGTGCGTAGATGGAGCAATGACAGAATCAGAGTACAATGAAATAAATACTCAATGCGACAAAGGAATTTATTTTGAATAATGTCAATTATTGACAAAGGAGTAGTTATGCCAAACATAAAAGATAAAAACTTAATAAAAGATTTATCATTAGCTCTCCAATCAGCTTTTGGTAGAAAACCAACTGATGTATCTGGTATTGAGAACATATCATCAGCATACTACTTTCAGTATCTATTAAGACTTACGAAAGGTATCTTTGATATAAAGACACCAGACCATTGGGACAGCGACTTCCTATTAGATACATTATTGCTCAATGGAGTGTTTGGTATATTTGAACACAATTCAGAACCTTTAGCAATGAATTGCCAACCCTACGGTGTTAATATGTATTATAAGCCAACGTCTTTTAATATAGCTAACCCTGTACTCGGCACATTCTCAAAAACTATTGGTGAAGATGGAGCAATAATATACTTGGAAGAAGATCCATCAGCCAACGCCCAGTTCAGAACAATTAGACCTCTACTTACATTTTATTCATACAAACTTGCAGCTTGTGATAAATGTATAGACCAGTCACTAATGAATTCTGGAGTAACTGCAATCTTTTCAGCATCATCGAAAAAAGCCGCAGAGTCATTCAGATTTATGTACGATGAAATATCGGAGGGGAAACCTGCGGTGTTTGTTGACGAGGAGCTAGGGCTGGCGTCCTCCAATTCCCGCAACCTCCAATACACACCCGCAAAGGACAATTTTGTGTGTGACAAAGTGCAGATTGAAAAGCGCCAGATAATTGAGGAATTCCTCACAGCAATCGGAATTAACAATGCGAATACAGATAAACGTGAAAGACTTAATTCAGATGAAGTTAATTCCAACAATCAAGAATGCTATGTAGCAACTGAAGTGTGGAGGCGCAATCTCAAAGAAACAACCGCGCAAGCAAAGAAGCTGTTCCCAGACCTGGACTTCTCAATCACCATAAGGAATATGTCAATTATTGACAATTCCACACAGCTCCCCTACCCCGATCCGAAAAAGTCAATTATTGACAATAAAAGTAATGATGATGAGGGGAGGAATGATGAATGACATATCTTGATTTAATACAGATTTATAATTTGCAAAGTGACAGAGATTTGAATGATATTGAAGCAATATTTGCAGATATTGATATTGATGAAAGAATTGATAAAACCATTCTAGCGGGAACTATATTAGATGAATGCGGGGCAATGAATTGTATTTACACGACAAGTCCAACATTCAAATTCATGAGTGATAATTTCTTTGCAAGAAATAAGGAAAGTATTAGTAGAATTATGGATACTTTAGAAATAAAGTATAGCCCTCTCGAAAGTATCAATTTTGGTTGGACAGAAAAGACTGACATTAAGCAGGATCTGGATACAACAGAAGATATTACAGAAGATAGAACTAAAACTAATACTGGTACAACTACGACAAACACCACAGGAACTACAACTACAACTGAAACAGGAAGTACGACTACAGATGAAACAGGGAGTGTGGATACTGCAAATACAGGTACGCAAAATACAACAGGTAGCTTAACTGAAGAAAATACAATAAGTGCAATGAATGATAGTAACTATCAGCCAGACTCACATAAAACAAGTTCATCGACTAATAACAGAACTGATGATTTATTAGAGCATACTGAAAAAGATTTAGAAACAGTTAAAAACGAAAATCTTACTAAAGAACAAGAAGATTCTCTTACTGAAGAACAAGTAGATGACAGATCAGAGCAAATAAATGCTAATAACAACAGAGTAAAAAATGAGGGGTTGGTATGGAATGAAACTGATACACATAATGAAAAAGGCAGTAAAGGATTTGCATACCAAGACTTAATTAACAAAGAGCTAAAGATAAGAAACTTTAGTATATATAGTTGGATTGCTAAAAAGTATGCTAAAGAAATGTTCTTATTGGTTTACTAAATTGTCAATAATTGACAATTAGAAGGGAGAGTAAATGAGTTATACACAATGGGACTTTCCACATACTCATTTTTATGAAACTGATTTAAGAGAACTCATTGCTAAATGCAAGAGTTATGATGAAGTAATCAATAGACTTAATCAGTGGATTGAAGAAAATGATCCAAAGATTAACGAGATCTTAAATTTTATGAGGCAACTGGAAGATGGATATATTCCTCCGGCATTAAAGGAAACTATTTATAAATGGGCTACTGATAATTTATTACCTATAGTTGCAAAGACTTTAAAAACTGTAGTATTCGGGCTTACTGATGATGGTTATTTTGTAGCAACTTATTCTGATTCTTGGAGTGATATAACATTTAATACTACTGAGTATGATATCTGGACACCACTTCAGACTCAGTTCGGCCATCTTACACTAAGCATATAAAGGAGGTTATTATGTCACAGTTACAGTATATCGGTGCACGTTATGTACCAGTATGGTACGAAAATACAGACGATCAGAGCGCAGACTGGCAACCTAATGTTGAGTATGAGCCTTTGACTTTTGTAACTACTAGCAACAATCATTTGTATCTTTCTAAAAAAGAAGTACCTGATACTATTGGAAATCCGGCCAATAATATCGCTTACTGGCTTGATATGGGTGTATTTACAAATGCCCAGATAGCACAGCTTCAGGCTCAGGTGGATAATATCGAAGATGTAACTATTCCAGCACTTGATGATAGAATAGATATTCTTGAAATGGAAGATAAGATTCTTTTTGTAGGTGACAGTTACGGAATAAACACCAACTCAAGCGGTAAAACAATACCTGATATCGCTGCTTCATATCTTAATATTGCATATGATCAGATTCACAGAGCCGGAGCCGGTTTTACAAGAGACAATATAGGCGTCAATTTTAAAGATGTTCTCACAACATATGACGGAGATGTTAACAAGATAACTTATATCTATATCTTTGGAGGAGCTAATGACAGAGCAAGTATTATAGCTAATATATTAAGCGGCATGAGTGAGCTTGTTACTTATGCAAGAGCAACGTTCCCCAATCTTAAAAAGATACTGTTGGCCGCTGTATCAATGTCATTTGATCCGAGTCATCACAGAACCGGAGTACGAAACGCATACAAGACACTCGCGGACTCAAATCTATGCGGAATTACTTATGTTAAGAATAGTGAATATGTGATGCATAACACTAATCTTTTCAATAGCGATAAGCTTCATCCGAATAGTAACGGTGTAGACGAGTGCGGTCTTCAGCTTGCAAAAGGTTTTAGTGGAGAGTGTGATGTTAAATACTTTGTTCAGGTAAGTGGCAGTGCCTACAGTGGAAGTGATTATACTGTAGCTCCTGGAGCGGGTCTCTTCAGAATATTGCATAATAATGAAAACGCAATATATTTTCTTGATGAAACAATAGCAACTATCAATTTCACAGCAGCTAGAAGCACAAACAACTTCAATGATCCTATTTTTAATGTTGCATCACCTTATATCATTCCATGGGATCCACAGTATGAGAGTAATGTTAATAATTATTATTACACTTCATGCGACTGTATAGCAATTATTACATATAGTGGTGGCACAGTTACAATACCTGCTAAATTATATGTTGATACAGATGGTCATCTTGTTTTCAGGTGCTCCACTGGTGGCTCTGGTCTTACTTCAATTACAAGTGTTACTATAAGACAGACAGGACCAATGCAATTCATGACAGACATGTC
>JAEEGL017321791.1_pt1 | contig 13627 bp, 14 predicted proteins | sample 9134231 | NCBI WGS metagenome assembly JAEEGL01 (sample SAMN16246548, study PRJNA631951) | gut metagenome | biome: gut microbiome; feature: rumen; material: fiber-attached | host: Bos | place: Iran: Karaj | collected 2018-10
TAGTCGATCCCGAAGCGGACGCCAAGCTGATAACCGTGGAGCAGCTCGCCTCCGCCGCCCATTCCGGCGACACCGAAGCGCTCAGAAACGGCAGCCTGGGCCGCATATTCGGCATGGACGTATACACCACTCAGGCGGTGGAAAAGCACGTTTCGGGCGTGAGCGGGTCCGGCGTGAAGCTGGAAAGCGCGTCAGTCGAGGGCGATCTTCTCGCGCACCTTGCGGGCACGAGCCTTACGGGCAGCTTCGTAAAGGGCGACCTGATCAAGATCGGCTCCGACAGCTACACCGTCACGGAAGGCGCGACCGCCGCGTCCAACAAGGCTACGGTCAAACTGTCTCCCGCGCTCAAGGCGTACAGCGCGAACACGCCCGTCACGCTGGTTGGCAGCCACACCGCCTGCCTCGCCTTCGACCCTCGCGCGTTCGTGTTCGTGTCCAGACCGCTCATCAATCCCGACGGGCAGGGCGTGGAAAGTTACGTCACGACTTACAACGGGCTCTCCCTGCGCGTCACCAAGGGCTACGACCAGAAATACAAAAAGAGCACTTACTCCATGGACGTGCTTTACGGCTTTAAGACCGTATACCCGGAGCTCGCCGTGAGGGTGCTGGGATGATCCCCGAGGCGAAGCGTCCGGGCGCGATAGAGCTGGAGATCACAAGGGCGGGCGGGAGCGGTTTTCCCGCCTGCCGCGTTTCGGGCGTAAGGGCGGTAAAGGGCGCACGAAAGCGTGATCACCCTGGCGGGCGAACGGGTTTATCCCATGGACAACCGGAAGGCGGAATTCCGCTTCCACATCTCCCGCCTGTACGGGAAGGCGGATCAGATCCTCATCGACATCATGCTGGACTACATGGACGGGCGCGGCAGCGACGAATACGACGTTACGGTGTATTTGGACGGCTATGCTGTCACGACTCTGCGCGGCTGCCGCCTGGTCACGGACATGCGGGACGTCATCGTGGTCGCATAGCGGATAATGGGGTCCGCTTATGGCCGGAAAACAAAAATGTTACACGTGAAACATTTTCCGGAAGCGGACCCTGAAATCACCAAAAAAGCGCCGAAAACGGCCCGAAAGGAGGCAAAATGAACATTTACGACATAGAAAACCTGATCGAAACGCGGGTCAGGGAACTGACGGAAAGATACCTGGAGGAAAGGCTGTACGACGCGGTGAGCGACGTGCTGGCGGGCAGCGTGCTGCTGGGCGAAGCCGCCGCGAACGCCATAAACCGTTCCCGCTCGAGCCAGGGCAAGGAGGAACTGGAATTATGAACAGCATAATGCGGTTAGCTGTGGGCAACACCATATTCGACGGAATGCAGTCACCGAGCTTCTGCCGCATAAACGCCAAAAACGTGCTTATGCCGGAAAGGAACGTGTTCGGCAGCCTGGCTCAGGGCGAGGCGCTGTTCAAGCGGCACGTGCGGGTGGAGTGGATGTGCTTGAGCGCGGAAGAGGCGGCGGACATACTCGATATTATCACCTCTGCTCACTTTTCGATCATACTGGGCGCGGCTCAGGGCGGCACCGCCTGCGGCGACTACGTGTGCGAGGACTATCTGTGCGACCTGGAGCGGGTGAAAGACTCCCGGGCGGAATATTCCCTGAGTTTCAGCGCGAGAGAGATATAAAGGAGGCATAAATGAGGCTGTATGAGCTGAGCGCCCTTATGCAGACGGGAGAAACCTGCGCGCTGGACCGGGAGAGCGTGCTTTCCGCCGTGATCGAGGAGGCGTTGGGCGAGGGTTTCCCCCTCGGAAAAACGCCTTCCAAGCGCTTCACCCTGCGCCTGGCGCCCTACATCTACCCCCGGGCGGAAAAGCTGATGGGCGCGCTTATGCGCCTTAAGCTGCAGACCGAGGAAGGCGAGGTGCTGCCCGCGGGGGTGTTCCGGGTGACGGAAGTCGAGAGGGAGCCTAAGCAGGTGACGCTTTACGGCGCGGACGAAATGAGTCTTAAGATGGAGGAAGGCTTTACCGACCGCTTGAGCTACCCCATGACCCTCAAGGGGCTCTTGGTGAATGCCACTGTGCGCGAACTGAGCGCGGGCACGGTGGCTTCCGACGAGCTTTCGGCGGGCACGGCGAAACTGCTGGCGGCGTTCACGGTGATCACGGCGGGCTGCGCGGCGTTCGACCGCGCCACGGTCACGAATCTGCTGGCAAACGCCCTGCATCTGGAGTACGGCGCGGGCGGAGACGTGTTCATAAAGAACCTGTCCGCCGATTACGCCAAACTCGTGCGCGCCTGGGTGGGCAACCTGTGCGTCAGGGCGGCGGACGGCAAGTATTACCTGCTGAACGTAGGCGCGGACGGCTCCGTTTCCGCTTCGGAGTACGCGGGCATAAGCGGCAGCGAGATAAGCGAGGGCGTGACGGGCGGCGGGCAGACCATAATCGAGACGGAGATCGCCGCGGGCGACCTGTCCGCGTCGAACATAAAGGGCGTGTACGCGCTGATAAACCGCCTTGACGCGGCGCGGATAGACGTGGACAGCCTGTACGCCCGGGAGGCGTTCATAGACCGGCTGAACACCGCGGACATCACCGCCAACCAGTACCTTAAGCTCGCCCTGGACGCCCAACAGGCCACTTTGGACGAAAACACCGGGCGGCTGGACACCGTGAGCCGCTATATCACGTTTTCGGCGGAGGGCATGCGGCAGAGGCAGAGCGGCAGCGTGTATTCCACCCTGGTAAACGACACGGGCTTCCACATCGACCGGGAGGGCGCCGCGGGGCATCTGGCGTCCTTTGCCGGAAACGGACTGGGCGTGGAGCAGATAACGCTGGGCAGCATCCGAGCAAAGCGCACGTCCACGCGGGGATGGGCATGGCAGATATTTGATTGAAATGCCTCTGCGACGCATTTCAATCATGTGTTTGTCCGCTGTGTCAAATAGACACAGCGGGCAAACATGGAACGCTTTTTGCTGAAAATCTGCGGATTTTCCGAGCGCAAAAAGCGCAAGGAAAGAATTTTTGTTACGGACGGCAAGCTGTCCTTCGCGAAAATTCTTCCTCGAACCGGCACAGCCGGTCCTGCGGATAAAAGCAGAACGAAGATGAGTACGGAACGCAGAACGGTTTACGCGTCATTGCGAGCGACCGTAGGGAGCGTGGCAATCCGTACTCCGCTCAATAAGGAACGGATCGCAGGCGTGAACGCGTTTACCTTACACTGACGCAGTTTTGTAAAAAACGAGCGCTACGGCGTAATTGACAATGCGTAAAACGGCAGGTATAATGCCAGTAAAGCGCCTGTGATGCGTAAAAACAAGTATTCGGAGGTCGTATGTCATGAAGAGATTCACATCCCTCGCACTTATCCTCGGTCTGCTTCTTTTATTTGTTCCGTTCGTGCTTGCCGAGCAGGGTCCCGACATCAACTGTGACACGGTCCGCATTCCCGCTTTGGGCGAGAAACTGGAAACTCCATTGGAGATCGTATCCTTCGAGGGCTTTACCTTCAGCCTGTACGGTATTGACAAAACTGATGAAGAACTGATCATCTACGCGCACATCAAAAACGAAACGTCCGCGACGCTGGATTGCACCTTAAAGAAGATGTATTATGGGGCGGAGGGGCGCATGGGCCAGGAATATGCGGAAATGCCCTGGAAAGACAGACCCGAAGCGGGAGCCGAGGTCGATGTGGCTTACCATCTGCCGTATCCGAGTTTCGCAAGTGACGTTTCTGATAACATGGTAAATCTCTCGTTTGAGGTGCTTCCGTATATCAGCAGCGCGCCCATGTGCTATGCGAATACGGATCTGCGGCTGGGCGATCCTGTGCCCTGTGAGCTCGATTTCCCGTATCCGGGCACGCCCATTATCATGTACAAGCAGACTACCCGCGCCCCGCTGTTCAGAGCCAACGGCATATACATAGGGATCATTGAGGGTTATAATTTCGACTCGCTTGATCTGAACCTGAGCCACAGCGGACACGATAAGCCCATAAAGGTCGCTTTTGAGAATATCACGGTAAACGCCGAAACGATCGCCGAAACATATGAATTCGAGCTGACCCCCGAAAGCAGGATGGATGAAGTTTCCCTGCCGCTTAAGGATGTAAAAACCATGACCTTCGATCTCGCGGTGTACGACGGCGAGACCGGCGCGCAGATATTCGAGAAGACCAAGGTCATACTGGGCGGAGAGACCGAAGCGGAGTAAGCGTTTAAGCCGTTTCGGCTCAGTATATTATCAGCGAAACCACGGAAAACTGATGTTTCCCGTGGTTTTTTATGCGAAAGCCCGCGGCGGATACGGATCCCGCCGCGTTTTTGACAGAAAGCCGGGGAAAGTGTTTTGTGTCATTGCGGCGGTCGAAGTCCGCGGCAAAAAGTAACCCGGCTCGCGTCATTGCGAGGAAAGCCCGCAGGACTTGACGTGGCAATCCGTAACCCAATCAAATAAAGGAACGGATTGCCACGCCTCGGAATGTCCCATTCCTCCGCTCGCGATGACGCGGGAAAGATAAATGACCAACGACCAATGACCCATCATAAAGGAACGGATCGCCACGACCCACTGTGTGGGTCTCGCAATGACGCAGGAAAGAACGACAGTAGACCAACGACCAATGACCCATCATAAAAGAACGGATCGCCACGGCTTGCGACGCAAGCCTCGCAATGACGCGAGGAGAGCAACTGACCATCGACTACAGGCAAATGACAAACGACAAAAGCGGCGCAACGCGCCGCCTCTGACAGCTAAGAGCTAAAAGCTAACGACGCGGCGAAGCCGCTTCTAAAAGCTAAGAGCTGACAGCTAACAGCTAAAAATCGACAGCTCCCATCACGAAAGGAAACACAGTATGCAAATAAACCTTACATTGTCTAAAAATACCGCCGTAAGCACGTCCGCGTGGACCGGCACCGCCCAGGAGCGGGTGGAGTACGTGGGCGGGCTGCAGCGGGTGTACACCGTCTACACTTACTCCGCGCCGGACGTCATATCCGACGACAGCGTGACCGTCACCGTGCCGCCCTCCCTAAGCGGCGTAAAGTTCGTTTCGGCGCGCCTGAGTTACGACGTGTTGCAGACCCAGGCAGGCGGCTCGCGCACCCTGCAGTTCGCGGACACGGGCAAAAACGTGACCGACAAGGCGATACTGGCGCGGCTCAGGGCGGGGGATACCTCCTTCAGGATCAGGTTTTACTTCCGCACGGCGGGCGGCACGGGGGGCAGCGGCGCGAATTACGCGACCTGCACCTGGAAAAACCTGAAGCTCGCCGCGGAATACACCCCCGCCGGCAGGATCCACGGCCATGTCGCGGTGGCGGGCGTGACGTTTTCGCTGTCAGGCAGCGCGGGGGGCGGCGGGAGCGTGACAAGGGAAGTGACTGCTTCGGAAGGCGGCGCGTGGGACGATTCGTTTAACTTCACCCTGCCGCAGACGGACGCTTCCCTCTGGAGCGCGCGGGTGGGCGCTTCAGCCGATATTTGCATACTCATAGCGTATTCGGACGGCACTTCGGCTTCGGCGGGGCCCGTTTCAGTGGCGCTGAAATTGGTCAGGGAGCGGCTTGCGCCTGCGCTTTCTCTGGATTTCACGGACACGGCGGGGGTGTTCGCCGTTTACGGCGCGTACGTGCAGAACCGTTCCTCGCTTGCCGCCCTGCCCTCGGTCACCCTCGATACGGAGGCGGACCAAAACAACTCCGTCTCGGCGGTGAGTCTGCTTTTCGGCGGCAGCGCGTACGGCGGGGCGGGCGGAGCGATAGACATAGGCACGGTGACCCGCGAAGGGGCGGTGCCGTGGACGCTCACGGTCACGGACAGCTACGGCGTGACGGGCACGCTTTCGGGCGCGCTTTACGTCACCCCCTGGAGCCCGCCGTTTCTGGACGGAATAGAGCCGGAAAGGTACTCTTCGGGGGTGGACACGGGCGGAAACACTGTGTATTTCCCGGACGACGGGGGCACGGACATCCGCGTGAGCCTTTCGGGCGGCGTGAGCCCGGTGAACGGGCTGAACGCCTGGACGCTCACCATGTCCGCCACCGACGGAACGAACACCTTCACCCGCACGCTCATGTCGGGCGCGGACGGCTGCGGTATAAGCCTTGACGGGGACAGGAGCGTGTTTGACGCGCAGCTCTCCGTGCAGAGCGACTGGGCGGTCACCCTGACGCTCTCGGACGGCTTTTTTTCCGCGGTATACAACGGCATAACGATCCCCCGCGCGGGCGCGATATTCAACATAGAAAGCACGGGAGTTGCGGTGGGCATGCGCTCCACGGGCACTCTGGCGCAGCCCCTGTTCCAGGTGGCGTACCCCGCGGAGCTGGCGGATATACGCAAACTGGGCGGAAGGGTGTACGATACGGGCTGGGTGGACCTGTCCGGGTACGCGGACACGTCCAAAGTCAGCATCCGCGACGGCCGCTTCCACGCAAGGAGGATAGGCAGCACCGTGCACCTGTACCTGGGCGTCACATCCAAACAGACCATAAACGCCTCCACCTGGGTGGCGGTGTCCGGCGCGATACCCGAAGAGTTCCGCCCGAGCCAGGAGACCTTCGCGGCGAGCTACAGCCAGGTGCCGGGCGGGTACATGGGCGTCACCGCAAGCGGGCTCATCCGTCTCAGGAACCAGACGGGCGGGCAGACGCCAATCGGGTTCTGGGTATACTGCATGGGCTCGTACACGGTCTGAAGCGCGGCGGGGCGCGAAAAGCGCAAAAACACGGTATGCAAAGGAGGTAATCATGGACACGGTACGTAAGGGCAGCCGGGGCGAAACGGTCAGGCTGCTGCAGGAGACACTGAATAAACTGGGCTGCAACTGCGGAAAAACGGACGGGATATTCGGCAAAAACACGCTTTCGGCGCTCAAAAACTTCCAGGCGGCAAGCGGGCTCAAGGCGGACGGCGTTGCGGGACCGCTCACTTGGGCGGCGCTGATGACCTTATCCGGAGCTAAAGCTCCGCCTTCCCCCGAAGGGGAAGGCCTTGGGCACACCGGCATGAGAATACAGCCCCCGGACTTTAAGCAGTACGACCCCCGCTGGGCGGGGAAGATGTACTCCTCCCACGGGGACAAAACGCAGACGATGAAGTCTTCCGGCTGCGGACCTGCCGCCATGGCGGACGTGGTTGCGGCGCTGATCGACGCCTCGGTCACTCCGCCGCTTCTGGCGGACAGGGCGCTTGCCTGGGGCGACCGTTCCCGTTCAAGCGGGACCGCCTGGTCGTTTTTCAAACACGTTTCGCAGGCGTATCCCTTCGGCAGGTACCTTAAAACGGGCAGCCGGGAGGAGCTTTTGAACTGCCTTGATTCGGGCGGGCTCGCCGTGGCGAGCATGGGAAAGGGCTACTGGACGAAGGGCGGGCACTACATCTGCGTGTGGAAGCACGACGATGCGTTCATATACGCAAACGACCCCGCGTCTTCCAAACGCACGCGGCAGAAGATATCGGACTTTATGAAGGAACGCAAGGCGTTCTTTTGTTTTTGGAAATATGATAATACTGAATTGCCTTGTTTATTAATTTGTAATTAGATAATAAACCTTATTATACCCATTTTTAAGCAGTGTCAACCAGTCATTCGTACTGAATCCGTTGATTCTGTTGAATGCAACGATTTTTGCAATGAAAATGAGTATGTAGAACAAAGAGACTAAGACAATAATAGTATTGTTGTACCATACAAAGGGTTTCTTTAATCGAAATACTTTTGATAGCAAGGTGAGAATAGTGTTCAATATTTCTTTGACGAATAACAGGGGTGACAATATATCTTCTTTTATGTTACGAATAATAGTAGTTATTAGTTTTCGAAAAGATAGTTTTGTTTTTCTTAGACCGAATTCTACAATCAGAGACATTATAAAAGCAGATATATATATGCCAAGGGAATACAGGAGCGGTAATAGGTATATGTTTTTGTCTGCTTTGAATGCAAATATGCTTACCGTCAGCATCAAAGAAGTCCAAAAACCAATATAAGAAAATAAACCAAGAAAATGGAGCAAATACTTTTCAACTACGGAAGCGCCGCTGTCTATATTATCCCAAGATATGCTATTCTTGTAGCCACATTTTCTACATTTCCATATATATTTATGGTCGTTAAATCCTTTTTGAGAATTAAGTGAAGCTCCACAATAGTCACAATACCATGATACTCCGGGAAATCTTGGTTTTCTTCCCATGAATTACTTATATGCCTCCTTGTATAATGTTGAACGTTCATTATTTATACAAATAGTAGGTATATAAATACATTCTTTATCTACAAATACATTTCCTGCAAAAAGATTAATGAGGTAATAATAAATGACGGGTTATTCTATTGATCGTATCTGGATAAAGATACAGATATTCGCGGCGGCGCTGGGCGGCTGGCTGGGCCGGTTTTGGGGCGGCATGGACGGGCTTATGACGGCGCTGCTGGTATTCGTCATACTTGACTACGTTACAGGGCTGATGCGCGCCGCTTCGGACAGGAAGCTGTCCAGCGCAGTCGGCTTTAAGGGCATCTGCCGCAAGGTGCTGATATTCGCGCTGGTCGGCGTGGGGCACGTGCTGGACACGCATGCGGTGGGCACGGGCAGCGCGCTCAGAGCGCGGTGATCTGCTTTTACCTTTCGAACGAGGGCCTAAGCGTGTTGGAAAACGCCGCGGGGCTGGGCCTGCCCGTGCCGGAAAAGCTGAAAAGCGCGCTGAGCCAATTGCACGGCAGAAAGGACAAGGAATAAAAAACGCGGCAGGCATAAAGCCTGCCGTGATTTGCCGCGTTTACATATCCTTCTTCTGCCGTTCGCGCTCCATATCGGCTTTGACGGCGAGGTTCGCGGCGATGGCGCTGTTTTCCGCCGCTTCGCCCACGGCGTAAAGCCCGAGAGAACAGAGCCAGGAGCCGACACAGCCGAATATCAGCACGATGATGCCGTTCACTGCCAGCTGCGCGCTGCCCGTCCTTACCAAAGCGGACAGGATAATAAGGACCAGCCCCGTGACGACGCTTAACGCGATGCCCGTGTAACACAGAACTTTGGCTGCGGTCTTGCATTTGCTGCCGATGTTGGTGAACATTAGCGGTCCTCCTCCTTCATTTTCCTTTTGTACTCTTCCAGATAGGAATATTCCGTCTTTTCCGGGGAGGCATACGCGTTTTCCGCAATGTCGTCCCCGTCAATGCCGCCGGCGGGCGCCTTTCCGAAAGAAATATACTTCATCCAGGACACGGCGCACACGCCGCTGACGATGCTGCCAAGCAGCTTGACGAGCATGGGCAGCGCAAGCGAAAACGTGACCGCGCGGGAGGACAGAAACTCGTCTATCACCCGGGCCCTTACGATGCTTTCAAGCAGGCTCAGCAGTATGCCTAAGACCACGCTCACGGCAAGCACGGGGATAAGAGGGTATATTTTCGGGTCTTTGACCGCGGCTTTGACGAAGCAGTAGACCGCCACGGGCAGACACAGACCTGTGACGTGGGCAAGGTAATTGAAACGGGCGACGAATTCCCCGACGGTGAGCTTCCCGTTATATACGCCCAGAGCGTATGCGAGATCCAGCCCCCACGTCATGAGGCTGAGCGCAAGGCAGGCCAGCCCCATGACGGTATAGGCGTTTTTTCTGCCTTTGAAACATTTTTCGATCAGTATGAGCACCAGCGCGTAAAGTCCCATTTTCAGATGTCCTTTCCAAATAAAAAGCTGTGAACGCGGGGTATTATACCCGAGACAGGCGTTTTTTTCAACACCGCGCGGACGTTTGACGGCGAAAAAAACCGGCGGGGGAGCGTTTCCCCTGCCGGTAGTTATCTTTTATTCCCTCGACCGGATGTAATCGACCATGTCCTGCGTGGCTTTGGAAAGCACGTGGGCTTCCGGCAGCATCACGATGCGGAAGTGGTCGGGATAAGGATAGTCGAAGCCGCTGCCGGGCACTATCAGTATGTGCTTTTTGTCCAGCAGGCCCATGGCGAGCTCCCTGTCGTCGGTGACCTTGAAGCGCTTGGCGTCGAACCTAGGGAACAGGTAGAACGCGGCGTCGTTGGGCACGTAGGATATGCCGTCCGCCCGGTCCAGTACGTCGAACACCGCCCGGCGCTGCTTGTAGAGCCTGCCCTCGGGGGAGAGCATGTCCCTGGTGGACTGTTCGTCCTCCAGCGCCGCGGGGATCGCCAGCTGGGTCAGGGTGTTGGAGCACAGCCTTAAGGAGGCCAGGCGCTCTATGGCGTCCCTCAAGTCGTTAAGGCCGCCGTTCACGCCCCTGATCGCCATCCAGCCGCAGCGGAAGCCGCAGATGATGTGGCTCTTGGCCAGGCCGTTGAACGTGACCACGTTAAGGTCGTCCGCCAGGGCGGCGGTGGACACGTGCTGCTTGGGGGCGAACACCAGCCGGTCGTAGATCTCGTCGGAGATCACCAGAAGCCTGTGCTGCCGGGCCACTTCCAGTATCTGCTTAAGCACTTCGGTGTCGTACAGCGCGCCGGTGGGGTTGTTGGGGTTGATGAGCAAAAGCGCCTTGGTGCGGGAGGTGATCTTGCGCTTTATGTCCGCGATGTCGGGGTTCCAGTGCTGCTGTTCGTCGCAGGTGTAGAACACGGGGCGCCCGCCCGCCAGGTACACGCTGTTGGACCACAGGGAGTAGTTGGGGCAGGGGCACAGCACCTCGTCACCGGGATCGACCAGCGCCAGGCACAGCATCTCCGCCGCCTCGCTCACGCCGTTGGTGACGAATATGTCGGAGGGGGTCAGGCCTTTTATGCCCTTGCCGAGCTCGTAATCGCAGATGGCGCGGCGCGCCTCGGGCATTCCGCGGCTGTCGCAGTAGGGCACCGCGGCGTCCGGGTCCATGTAAAGGGCGTTGCGGACGCTGTCGGGCATTTCAAAGCCGAAGGAGGCGGGGTTGCCGGTGTTCAGACGCAGCACCGGTATGCCCTTCTCGCTCATTTCCAGAGCCTTGAAGTACAGCGGTCCGCGGATATCGGAATGGATGTCGTTCATGCGGCGGGAGATCGGGATCATATATTACCTCGTATGAAGCTGGATTCGGAATCTTGGATATGCCGTTTAAGGCAGGTCAGGTGAAAGAGAGGATCGCGGCCAGAGCCAGGAACGCGATCGTGACGAATATCATTATCGCGGTGTACAGGCGGATCTTGCGGTCCGGCTCCACGGGGCGTGCGCTGGCTTTGGCGGCGGCGTTCCTGCGCCGGCGGCGCCTGGAGCGCTCCTCCCCGGAAGACTGCATCTCGCGGTAGTTGAGCTCCTTTAGCACCGTGTCGCGCGAGCGGCGGCAGCGGGCGCATTCTATTTCGTCCAGGGGATTTATCCGCCCGCACACGCACCGCCAGAAGCGGTCCTGGGTCTCGGGGTAGATTATGGCGTCGTCCCCCGCGCGCTTTCTTAAGCGCTCCAGTTCCCTTCCCTGCAGGGTATGCGTCTCGCCCACGTCCACCAGGTCGCCCTTTTCCGCCTTCCAGGGCTCGGCGTCCGTGAACTCGCAGTCGGAAAAATACATTTCCAGCCGGTCCGCGAACAGGGGAGCGGAGGCGGAGAGCATCAGGCGGAAGTTGCCGCCCGGGGGTATCTCCAGGGCGTCCACCTTTACGTAGTCGTTCTGCGCCTGATCGGTGCCGTCCTTGCTCCAGCGGGCGGTGGCCCGGTAGGCGCTCAAGGTGTGGTCCGACACGTTGGACAGGTCTATATACGCCCGGGCGCGGCCCAGGTCGTCGTGCAGAAGCTCGTACCCGCGCATTTCCACGGGACAGGACAGGTCGATTATCAAGCTTTCCTCCGGTATGGGACGCCGGCGCGCTTTTTTTGCACACCCTCCCACTTTAACATTGCGTATTGTATCACCGGAATGTTACTTCTTTATGAACATTTGGCGCCTTAATCACGCTTTAACCAAAATTGCTTGAACATGGCGGCTTTTTGTGTATAATATATAAAGCGCGCGTATGCGGCGCGTTTATTACACGTGGAGAAATGTACCTGATGAGCGAAATTCTGCGTATCAAGGGCGGGGCAAAGCTGGAAGGCACGGTGCCCATCAGCGGCTCCAAGAACGCGGCGGTGGCCATTATCCCCGCGGCGATACTGGGCGACAGCCCATCCGTGATACACAATCTTCCGGATATAGACGACGTCTACAGCTTCGTCGAGATACTGGAGTATCTGGGCGCGGAAGTGGAGTTTAATAACGGCACCATGCGGGTGGATCCCCGGAGCATAGACAAGTACGAGCTCCCGGACGAGATGGTCAACCGCATGCGCGCCAGCTATTACCTTGTGCCCACGCTCATGAACCGCCTGGGGCGGGCAGTCGTGCCCACGCCCGGCGGCTGCAATATCGGCAACCGTCCCATCGACCAGACGGTCAAGGGGCTGACTTCCTTAGGCTCGAAGGTCGACACCGCGGGCGGCGTGATCCGCGCGGAAAAGACCGATTCCTTCGGCGGAAACGACGTGTACCTGGCCATGCCCAGCGTGGGCGCCACCATAAACACCATGCTGTGCGCGGTTATGGCGCCGGGCAGGAGCACCATCCACAACGCCGCCCGCGAGCCCCACATAGTCGACACCGCCAACTTCCTTAACTCCATGGGCGCGCGCATCCGCGGCGCGGGCATGGACACCATCCGCATAGAGGGCGTAAGCAGCCTGCACGGCAGCGACGAGTACTGGGTGATCCCCGACCAGATCGAGACCGGCACGCTCATGATCGCCGCCGCCGCCACCAAGGGCGACGTGATGCTCAGCGGCACCATCCCCACCCACATGGAGAGCCTGACCGCGAAACTGCTGGAGATGGGCGTGGACGTGCAGAGCGACGACGACGTGATCCACGTTAGGTCCGTAGGCGACCACAGGATGATAGACGTGACCACCGCCGTGTATCCCGGCTTCCCCACAGACCTGCAGCAGCCCCTGACCGCGCTGATGACCGTGGGCTGGGGGCGCGGCAGCATGACCGAGACCATATTCGAGAACCGTTTCCGCTATCTGGACGAGCTCAACCGCATGGGTGCGGACGTGCGCCTCAGGAACAATTCCGCCGAGATAAACGGCGTTGAAAAGCTCTACGGCGCCCGGGTCACCGCCACCGACCTGCGCGCGGGCGCGGCGCTGGTGGTCGCGGCGCTCATGGCGGAAGGCGTGAGCGAGATCAGCGGCGTGGAGTACATAAAGCGCGGCTACGAGCATATAGACGAAAAGCTCCGCCACCTGGGCGCGAGCATCGAATACGTCGAAACTTAGCTGGATCCTTGATTAGCGGCGGCCTTATGGCCGCCGTTTCGCTGTCTTTTGAAGCAAGCCGCCGCGCCTTAAGCCGGCAAGACCGCTTTTTCTGCGTGCCGTCAGCACGCTTAGCCCGGCAGCCGCTGACTGCCGCCAAAGGCGGTCCGCCGTCCCCGCGCCGCAAGGCGGGCTCTGCGAGAGGCCGAGGACGAGCCGCAACTGATCGTCCTTTTCCAAAAATTAAAACTTCGCCGCGCGTTCCTTATTGACAAAGACTGTCCGGACGACTATAATAGTAATGTTCATGCGGCTGTGGCGGAATCGGCATACGCGCACGTTTGAGGGGCGTGTTCCGCAAGGAGTACGAGTTCAAGTCTCGTCAGCCGCACGTAAAAACAGGA
>JAEEGL013063486.1_pt1 | contig 13626 bp, 9 predicted proteins | sample 9134231 | NCBI WGS metagenome assembly JAEEGL01 (sample SAMN16246548, study PRJNA631951) | gut metagenome | biome: gut microbiome; feature: rumen; material: fiber-attached | host: Bos | place: Iran: Karaj | collected 2018-10
TATTGGTGCCGACAGACGAGCCGTTGCCGATTGCAAAACCAGAACTCTCGACCGCTCAATGGCTCAAACGTCATTTCTTCGACGACGACTTTTTGCAGTTTTCGAGCGACGTGCACGCCATCACCGTCAATCCAATCTTCCACTTCCAACGCACCTACCTCCGCAACGACAAGGAGACGGAGCTTGCGTATTTCAAGCGCAAATACCCAAAAGCCGACAATGACGGCGACAAGTTTTACTTCCTCAACACCCGTGGTTTTGAGGCATTTGGACGGCTTGGAAAGAAGATTTACTTCAATACAGAGTTTTACGAAAACCAGGCGCGCTACACCCGTTATGAAGACAGCATCATCAACGTAATGCGCGGCATACCGGGTCAGGGCTTCGGCAAGGCTTTCAAGGACGACGGCAAGGACTGGGCGATAGTGTTCGGTCATCTTTCCGTCAATGTCAATAAGCATCTCACCATCACCCTCGGTAACGGCAAAAACTCCATTGGTTCGGGTTACAGGTCGGTGATATTGAGCGATTTGAGTTTCAATTATCCCTTCCTGCGCACCGACTTGAACTTCGGCAAATTCTATTATTACGTGCTGTGGGGCTATATGCAGTCAGACCATTGGAGTTATTTCTCCACGCACGAAACCGGCGAAAGTCATTATAAATATGCAAGTTACCACGTGGCGGGATGGAAACCCAACAACAAACTCGAACTCTCTGTCGTAGAGGGCGTTATGTGGAAAAACACCAACAAGGACAATGTTTACAAATATGGCCCTAACGCGATGATGTTTGTGCCGGTGATTGGATTGCCGCTTGCATCGTATGGCTTCAATGACGACAACCGTGTGCAGATTGGCTTTGATGTCAACTATACACCCATAAAATACATCAAACTTTACGGTCAGTACAATTATCAGGGCAAAAACAGAGCCGTCAGCACCAAGGATTTTCGCGGATACCAATTGGGTCTGCATTGGTTTGATATGACATTTGGCAACGTCAACGGGTTGAAAAGCCATTTGCAGATGGAGTACACGAGTTCCATCATCTCCGACGGCAGGTTGAGTTCCGATTTTTGGAATTATGGCTACCCGCTCACGACCCTCAATGTTGTGCGTGGCGACATCGACGAAATCTACATCGCCGCCGAACTCGAATACAAGCGCGTAGCCGTGGAAGGCTTGTGGCAACACACTCAATTCAGCGACCGCAAGTCATTGACGCTCCGTTATATGCTCAACCGCAAGACCAAATGGAATATCTACGCGACGATGATGAGCCGCAAGGTGGAATTTCCCAATTATGACTACGACAACAATATGCTCGTAATCGGCATGGCGATTTGCCCGCAGAATTTTTATTTTGATTTTTGACGTCATTAACATTCTAACCAACCTCAAAACCTTAAACGCAAATGTACAAGTCAAAACTTATCACATTCGTCGAAAACAAGTTCGACATATTGGAAACGATACTAATACTGGTGTTCCTTGTATCAACGATATTGATGATCAACACCATCCCCTACTCCATCAAATGCATACAAGGCTCGCTGATACTATTGGCATTGCTGTATTTCCTGATGGCATTGCGCCCCTTCGAGGGCAAAGTGGCGGGGCTGAAAATAGTGGTTAGGCGCGTGGTCTATATCTCGTTTGTATTGGGCTGCCTTACCACAATGTCGGTATTCAGTTTTGACGAGAATGTGGACGTCCACAAACTCATCATCGCCACGCTGATATTTTTGGCGGTGTCAATAGTGGCGTTGCTGCTGTTGAGATTCAAGATGAAGGTCAAGGAACGCACCACAGGCCTCTTTGTCCGCTGCGGAATATTCACGGCGGTGCTGCTGTGGCTTTTGTCTATGCACAATTAATGGCAATGCATAATTCATAATGCATAATCGGGCATCCGCAGAATGGCAATTATGAATTGTGAATTATAAATCAAGAATTCAATTTAGCATAGTGTTTAGTGTATGCTGCCGAATGGCAATTATGCATTATGCATTATGCATTATGCATTAAAGAAATGATAGAAGTAATGTCTCCCGTGGGGAGTTATGAGACGCTTGCGGCGGCGATCAACGCCGGGGCGCAGTCGGTGTATTTCGGATTGGGCATCCTCAATATGAGGGCAAAATCGACAGTCAATTTCACCGAGGAGGATTTGGACAATATCGTGGCGACGTGCAAGGAGCATGGCGTGAGGTCTTATCTTGCCATCAATACAGTGATGTTTGACGAGGATTTAGCCACAATGCGCCGACTTGTCGATTTGGCGAAGCAGCACGGCGTCACGGCAATCATCGCCTCCGATGCGTCAGTATTGCAATACGCACTTAGTCAAGGCGTTGAAATACACGCATCCACTCAATTGAACATCAGCAATATAGAAGCAGTTAAGTTTTATGCACAATTCTGCGACGTGGTGGTTTTGGCGCGAGAGTGCAGTCTCGACAAGATTCGCAAAATCCACGAGCAAATCATTGCACAAGACATTCGCGGACCAAAAGGCGAACTCGTTAGAATTGAGATGTTTGTGCACGGCGCATTGTGCGTGGCAACGTCGGGCAAATGTTACCTCTCATTGCACCAGATGAACAGCAGCGCCAACCGTGGCAGCTGTCTGCAAGTGTGCCGTCGCGGCTACGAAGTCACCGACCTCGAGACCGGCGAAAAACTCGCCATCGAAAACGAGTACATCATGTCGCCCAAAGACCTCTGCACCATCGAGTTTCTCGACCAGATACTTGCCGCCGGCGTTGAAGTCCTCAAGATAGAAGGCCGCGCCCGTCCGCCGGAGTACGTGACATTGACGACACAAATCTACCGCAACGCCGTCAACGAAATCCAAGCCAAGACCTACACGCCCGAAAAAGCCGCCGCCGACAAGGAACGCCTGCGCGACGTCTTCAACCGCGATTTTTGGAACGGATATTACCTCGGCCAACGCCTCGGCGAATGGACCAACCACCCCGGCAACAGCGCAAAATTCCACAAGGAATTTGTCGGCACGGTCAACAATTATTTCTCGCGGCTCTCCGTTGCGGAAATTTATCTCAATACAGGTTCATTGAAGGTTGGCGACACGGTGATTTTCATTGGACAGACCACCGGCGCATTAGAGGAGGAGGTCAAGGAATTGCGACTCGACGTTGCGCCAATACCATCCGCCAAGAAAGGCGACGTGGTATCGATGCCTGTCACCGAAAAGGTACGAAGGGGTGACAAGGTGTATCTGAAGGTGGCGAATAAATAAAAATGTGGTGACGCACGGACGTGCGTCACCACGATTATATGCATTATAATGTGCGTTTTTTTACAATACCGGGAACAAGAATTTATAAATATTTGACAATTCCTTCTGCAAATCCGGCGAATCGGCGGTGACGGCGATTACCGCGCCCTTGTCGGGGCAGACGATTATGTATTGACCCCTTGCGCCGTCAGCGCGGTACGAATTTTCGGGACAACGCCACATCTGATAGCCGTAGCCGAGCAGCCAGGCGCAATTGTCGGTTGTAAGACCTTTTTTCTCAACCTCGTCGGGACGTGTGCCAGCGGGTACTGACGGCACTTGGTATTTGGAAGCCTCATCCACCCAAGCCTCGCTGATGAGCTGTTTGCCATTCCACATGCCTTTTTGCAGGAACAATTGTCCAAACTTCGCCATGTCTTCCGTCTTGAGGTAGAGACCCCAACCGCCGCAGTTGATGTGCTGCGGACTTTCCTCCCATTTGGGCTTCTCGATGCCGAGCGGTTCAAAGAGCCTTGGCGTGAGGTAGTCGAGGATTTTTTCGCCGGTCACCTTCTGAACAATTGCCGACAGTATGTAAGTGCCCATTGAATTGTAGCAATACCACGTGCCGGGCTTTTTGGTGACAGGATGTGCGAGAAATGCCTCCACCCAGTCGGCAGGTTTGCCGCCCTTGTCTTCAATCCTTACTTCAGTTTCGTGGCCGCAATTCATTGTCAGCAAATCCTTTATTGTGATTGCCTTGAGATTGTCAGACACCTTGGCGGGCAGCTTGTCGGGGAAGAAGTCAACGAGCTTGTCAGTCACCTTGAGTTTGCCCTCGTCAACAGCCATGCCCACAGCCGTGGCGCAGAATGACTTGCTCACCGAGTGCATCACGTGCGGCACGTTAGGCGCACCACCATTAGCCCAGCGTTGAAACACCACCTTGCCGTCCTTGAGAATCATGATGCTCTGCAAGGTGACATTCTCCATCGTGTCGGCGGCGGCAAAGAGGCTGTTGGCGGCGGCGGTTATCTTTTCGTCGGCAGCACACGGCAGCGAATTGGCGTCGCAAGCGGGCTTGTTGTTGGCGTCGGATTGGTCGGCTGACTGCTGCGTCACCGCACCGGAGGATTGTTGGTTTTGATTGTTGGCGCTGCCTCCGCATCCGTACAGGGCTGCTGCGGCAAGGAGCGCAATTAATGTCGGTCTTCTCATAATAATTGTCTGTTATTAATTGTTGTTACATCAATTTAGATTGCACTGATACATTCAGGTTTAAAAGAACCGTTGGCGTTATTCACGACAAAGGGCAGTCCACGGTTGGCTGCCCTTTGTAAAATTGTGGATATTGTTAATCGTCAATTGAGGATGTCAATCGACCGCCTTATTTTTTCAGGCACTCCTTGACAGCCGCCTCAATGTCAGGTCCACGGAGTCCGCGACGCACGATGGTGCCGTCAGGTCCAAAGAGGATAATCTCGGGGATGCCTTGGATGCCGTATGGCTGCGTGCCTTCTTCCTGCGCATTGAGAATCTGCGGATAATTGATGCCCAATTCGGCAATCGCCTGTTCAGAATCTTCCGGCTCGTCCCATACTGCCACGCCAAGCACTTCAAACTTGTTGCCCTTGTACTTGTTGTAAACCTTGATGAGATTGGGAATTTCGCCACGGCAGGGGCCGCACCACGACGCCCAGAAGTCAACAAGAACATATTTGCCCTTGCCAACATAATCTGAGAGCTTGGTGGTCTTGCCATTGTACTCCACCGAAAAATCGGCGAACATCTTGCCCTCGGCGGTTGCCTCGAGGTTTTTGCGGCTTTCTTCCTCGCGGCGGATGCTCTCGTCCTCCCTTGCGATGTACCTGTCCATCCAGTTTTTGAAACGACCGTTGCGGATTTCGGGCGGGAGGCTGTCGTACAGGCGGTGCGGACTAATGCCCACCATCACTGGTGCGCCATAGAGGATGCCTTCCTCGGTACGGTGCGCCATCACATAATCCTCCTCCTTCTTCATCGTCGTTTCAACCATCGAATTGAAGCCGTCGATGTCTTCCTGAGTGAGGTTATCCTTGCTCCTGAGCTGGTCGCGGAGTTCTGTGAGCGCCTTGTGGTCGCTGGTCGTAATGGAGTCCAGATTGTGCCATTGCTGGTAGAATTGCGTACCATTGAATTCAAAATAGCCGTTGCATACCTTCAGGTCGGCTGTTTCGCCCGGCACAAGCACAAAGTCCACATACGCGCTGCAAACTTCGCCATTCTTGAAAATAGCCTGCAAATTGATCAGCCTCGGCTCCTTGATGTCGGAATTGGTGTAGCTGAATTTCTTGTCCTTGACAATGATGGTGTCGTTGGGAACACCCTTCATATCCACGTTGAAGAGGGTGTCGCTGATAAAAACGAAATACGCGGTGTCGCTAATCTCGTCTGCAACTGTGCCGTTGATGCGGAACGGCTGTTGGGTCTGTGTCTGCGAGCATGCAGACATGGCGCATATAGCAGCTGCCGCGCCAAATGTTTTCAAAAAGTGTTTCATAGTTAATGTGAAAATGTTTGTGTGTTTTTCGGGCGCAAAGATATGATTTTTTTTTTTGTAATTGGCTGAAAAATCATCATCTTTGCAAAAATTATTTCAAGCCATGGCTCATCAATCTTTTTTGGACAATACAGACAACAACAAGCCCGCGCTCGTCGTCATGCTCACCAAGGACGACTTCACAGTGATGAACGCTGCCGACATCTTCGAACAGTGCAAGGACACCCGCGCCACGTGCTGGGGGTTCAAGGAGCACCCATTGCCGCTGCCGCAGATGAAGCAATTGTACTCAAGAATGAAATCGTGCGGCAAGACCACCTTCCTCGAGGTCGTCGCGTACACGGAGGAGGAGGGTCTCAATGGCGCAAAGATGGCGGCTGAATGTGGCTGCGACATCTTAATGGGCACTTGTTTTCACGACAGCATCAATAATTATTGCAAGGACAATGGGCTCAGATACATGCCTTTCGTCGGGCAGATCGAGGGGCGACCGTCAATATTGGGCGGTACAATTGACGGTATGATAGCCGAAGCCCGCGAGTACATCAGCAAAGGTGCGTTTGGCATCGACCTTCTGGCTTACCGCTACACCGGCGACCCCGTGGAATTGTGCCAAAAATTCCTCAAAGCCGTTGACGCGCCGGTCTGCATGGCTGGCAGCATCGACAGCTTCAAGCGGTTGCAGGAGGTCAAGGAATTGTCGCCATGGACATTCACGATAGGAAGCGCATTTTTTGAAAACAAGTTTGGCGGCACGTTCCCCGAACAGATTGACCGTGTCTGCGATTATATGGACGGCGTCAACGAAGTGGTTGACTACTACGACACAATAGCCGGCGACTACGACCAAAGCCGTTTCAACAATAGTTACGGACAATTCATCGACGCCGAGGAGCGCAAGGTTTTGGATCAATTGATAGACACCAAAGCACCCACGCAACGCTTAGAGATAGCCTGCGGCACTGGCAGGCTCACCAACTACGCCACACACGGACTCGACGCCAGCAGCGAAATGATGAAGATTGCCATCAAGCAGCACCCCAGAGTGCAATTCAAACAAGCGTCCGCCACAGATACTGGTTATCAGGACTCGAGTTTTGACTTGGTGTATTCGTTTCATCTGCTGATGCACCTCGATGCCGACACCATCCAAAAGATATTCAGCGAAGTACACCGCATCCTCAAGCCAGGAGGACGTTTTATATTCGACATCCCCTCCAAAAAACGCCGTCACCTGCTGCACCACAGCCAAGAATCCTGGCACGGCGGCACAGAGCTGTCAAGCGACGAATTGAAACAAATAGTAAAAGGCAGCTTTGAAATCGCCAGCGAACACGGCATCATGATGCTGCCCATCCATAAATTGCCTTCAGGCATGCGCAATTCGCTGCAAGGCTTTGACTTCTTCATCGCCAATGGATGGATGAAAGAATACAGCTCGTACATTATCTTTGAACTCAAAAAACTATCATAATCACCCATGGAGAAGAAAAAAAAGCTGTTTTGCGAAATATGCCCAGCCACATATTACATCTCGTTGCAGAAAGAAAAACTTAAACGACACCTTAAAAACCTGATGGGCAACGAGCATTATGCCAAGGAATTGTCCTCAGAACAAAAAATGCCCGTAGTGATAAGCGAGCACGGCGGCGACATGATCAAGCGCGGACCGGGCATCGACCCAGTATTGCAGGCTAACAAGGCCGACAACATCCGCCTTGCATGCAGCAAAATCAACGGCATTGTGATAAAGCCCGGCGAGACTTTCTCATTCTGGCGGCAGGTGGGCAAGACCTCAAAGCGCAACGGATTTGCCGACGGTCGTGTATTGGTCAATGGCAAACTTGTGGCGGGAGTTGGCGGCGGTCTCTGCAACCTTGCAAACACAATCAACCTCCTGATACTCCACAGCCCGATGACCATCACCGAAATCCACCATCACTCCGACGCACTTGCACCCGACCCCAACGGCGTACACGTGCCATACAGTGCGGGGACATCGGTCAATTACAATTTCATCGACTATCGATTCCGCAACGACACCTCGCAGCCCGTACAGCTCTGCACTTGGTGTGAGGGCGACAATCTCCACGCCGAGCTGCGCACCACCGTCCCCTACCCCAACACCTACCGTCTCACCGAGGACGACCACCATTTTCACCTCGAGCCCAACGGCAAATATTACAGGATATCAAAGATTTACCGCGAGACCATCGACCGCGAATCGGGCAAGGTGATAAGCCGCGAGCTCAATTGGGACAACCATTCGGAGGTGATGTTTGACTACGAATTGATACCCAAAGAACAAATCAGGTAGCCGGACAGCAAAATAATAAAAATTAATTTTGCAATGACCGCGCAATTAGGTATATTTGCAATCGATTATGGACAAGCAAGAGGCACTCGACCGCCGCTATCTGCGCATGGCGCGCATCTGGGCGGAAAATTCGTACTGCACGCGCCGTCAGGTGGGCGCGCTTATCGTCAAGGACAAGATGATCATCTCCGACGGCTACAACGGCACTCCATCGGGGTTTGAAAACGTGTGCGAACTCGAAGACGGCACCACAAAGCCATACGTGCTCCACGCCGAGGCGAACGCCATCACCAAGGTCGCCAAAAGCAACAACAACTCCCTCGGCGCAACGCTCTACGTGACAGCCTCGCCGTGCATGGAGTGCGCCAAGCTCATCATTCAGAGCGGCATCAGGCGCGTGGTCTATGGCGAGATGTACCGCCTCACCGACGGACTCGACCTCCTGCACAGAGCCAACATTGAGACAGTCTTCATTGACATCAACAATATCGAAACCGATTAAATGAAACCACACAACCTCCTCCCTCTACAACTCTTTGCCGCCTGCCTTGTGGGGCTGCTGCTCGGCAAATTCTGCTTCAGTTCATCGAAGGAGAAGGTGGAATTGTCATTGTTTAACGGCAAGCTCTCCAAGCTTCAGGCCATCATCAACATCATCGACAATAAATACGTGGACTACGTGGACATCGACAGCCTCAACGAACTTGTAATCCCCGACGTGCTTGCCCGGCTCGACCCGCACACGTCATACATCCCCGCCAAACGCCTCAACGAAACCGAGAAGAAAATCGTGGGCTACTTTTACGGCATTGGCATCGAGCATTACACATTTGACGACACAGTGACCGTGGTGAGCGTAATCCCCGGCAGTCCGGCTATCAATGCGGACATAATGCCCGGCGATAAGATAATCTCGGTGGACAGCACCGACGTCACGGGAGTCAAATCTAAGGACAAGATTTCGGCGGCAATGAGGGGCGAACGCGACACCGAGGCTACGCTACATCTCGTGAGGCACGGCGCAGACTCCACATTGACCACAATCATTAGGCGCGGCAACGTCCCAGTGCCATCCACATCGGCGTCGTACATCATCGACAGCACCACGGCATACATCAAACTTGACAATTTTGGCGACAATTCATACATCGAATTTGCCAAAGACGTGCTGAGGCTCAAGAACGACGGCGCCACCAAACTCATAATTGACCTCCGCGAAAACCTCGGCGGACGCCTCGAGCAAGCCAAACTCATTGCAAGCGAAATCCTTGCGCACGGCGACACCATCACCTACACCATCGGGCGCGAAAACGACACAGAAGATCTTTATATCAATTCAATGGACAATGGAATCTGTCAGGACATGCCCGTGGCCTGCCTTGTGAACAGTCATACGGCGTCGGCGGCAGAAATTCTCTCGGCGGCGATACAAGACAACGACCGTGGCGTCATCGTCGGACGAAGGACATTTGGCAAAGGTCTCGTGCAATCGCCGATACAGATGCAGGACGGCAGCCAGATAAGGCTCACGACAGCGCGTTACTACATGCCGTCGGGACGCTCGCTGCAAAAAAGTTACAAGAATTACGACAACGACATCTCCAACAGGTACAAGAAAGGCGAATTTGACAGCGCGTCGGCATTCACACCCACCGACACCACCAAATATTTCACCAAGAAGGGCCGCGTAGTGTATTCCAAATGCGGCGTGATGCCCGACATCTTCGTCCCGCTCGGCGACACTCCCCTGCCCCTCTTGGCGTACAGGCTCGATTCCACGTTCACCACAATGCGATTTGCCATAGAGAAATACAACATCCTCGGCTACAAAGACCCGCAGCAATACATCAACGCGTTGTTTGACGACGAGGAGCGCACATACGACGAACTTATCGCATTCGCAATGCGCCACGGCATCGACATTGACCTCCGCAAGCAGAAAAAGGAGATTGCGGAGTCATTTCATTTTATAATGACGCTGCTCAAGTCGGAGGCGTACCACGTGGCGGGCGACGACAATATGAGCACGTTTTATTACAATTACGACGACCCTGACATCAAAGCCGCCATCGACATCCTCAACGACGACGAGAGGCGGCGCCAGATACTCAACGAAACACCATCAACAACACAACAATAGACAATGGCAAAACCCCAGCAATACATAACAGCAGAAGAAAACGAAAAGGCTATCATCATAGGCATCATCACTCAGGACATCACGCCCGAAAAGAGCGCGGAATACCTCGACGAGCTCGAATTTCTCGCCAAGACCGCCGACGTGGACTGCGTGAAGCGTTTCACTCAGCGAGTTGACCACCCAAACCCGAGCATTTACCTCGGTCAAGGCAAAATTGACGAGATAGCCAAATACATAGAAGACAATGAGATAGACGCCGCCATCTTCGACGATGAATTAAGCCCGTCGCAGTACCGCAACATCTCCAAGATATTCAAGTGCAAGATTGTGGACCGTTCCAACCTCATCCTCGACATCTTTGCCAAGCGCGCACAGACGGCGCACTCAAAGACACAGGTGGAACTCGCTCAATATCAATACCTTCTGCCGCGTCTCGCCGGTATGTGGACACACCTCGAGCGTCAGAAGGGTGGCATCGGCATGCGTGGTCCGGGCGAAAAGGAGATTGAGACCGACCGCCGCATTGTCCGCGACCGCATCGCCCGCCTGAAGGAGGAGTTGCAAAAGATTGACAATCAAAAGAATGTGCAGCGCAAAAACCGTGGCAAGCTCGTCCGCGTCGCCCTTGTCGGCTACACCAACGTCGGCAAATCCACGTTGATGAACCTTTGGAGCCATTCGGATGTTTTCGCCGAAAACAAGCTCTTCGCCACCCTCGACACCACCGTCCGCAAGGTCGTGGTCAAGAATTTGCCTTTCCTGCTCTCCGACACAGTTGGCTTCATCCGTCAGCTGCCCAAAAACCTCTTTGAGAGTTTCAAATCGACGCTCGACGAGGTCAACGAGGCCGACATCCTCATCATCGTCAATGACATCAGCCACCCGAATTTTGAGGAGCAGTTGCAGACCGTCAACGACACCATTTCCGAAATCACGAAGGAGCACAAGTCAATCTTCTACGTCTTCAACAAGATTGACAACTACACCTACGACCGCAAGGACGACGATGACCTCACCGAGCGCACCGTCCGCAATTACGACCTCCAGCAGATGGAAGACTACATCCGCATGAAATACGCCTCCACCGCCCCCTGCATCTTCATCTCCGCCAAAAACAAAACCAACCTCGATGCCCTCAAAGAGACAGTCTACACCGAGGCACGCAGGATTCACACGGAACGTTATCCGTATGACGATTTGCTGTATGCAGATGTGGATGAGGAGACGGAATAATGTAGGGATGTGCGATGATGTTGTAAATATACGTATACGATATAATTGCACGACAATATTGTAAATGCAATAATGATGCACGACAAAATACGCATCATTTACGCACGACAATGTTGTAAATACACATTATTTATGCACGACAAAATACGCATCATTTACGCATGACAATGTTGTAGAGACGCACGGCCGTGCGTCTCTACGATGCGTGGTGCAGCATTATTCAATTGTCAATTTTCGATAGAAGGTCGGTGATATCGTCATTGACGGTCTTTGTCCATTCATCATCGGGATTGTCTTTCAGACATTGCTGTGCAAGAGGTTTGATTTCCAAGAGGGTATTCTTCACCTCGTCGAGGTCTTTGCCGTTGTTGAATTTGATTTCGGACAAAGAATGTCTGTATCCTAACCAATAAATCAGATATTTAGAATCCGTTTCTTTCAATTTGGATGCAATATCAACGGCAGTATTTATGGCTACGATAGCTTTGTCGTAATTGCCAAGTTTGTCGTATGTATATGCAAGGATATTGTACGAATCTGTCAAATCGTTTTGATAATCAGGATTGTCTTTTGGCAATTGTTCTCTGATTGCTATCGCTTTTTCACAGTTTGCTTTCGCCGAATCGTAATCTCCCAAATGGTTTTGTTGCAAATTAGCAAGGTTATTGTACACGCTTGCCAACACGTTTTGATAATCAGGATTGTCTTTCGGCAATTGTTCACTGATTGCTATTGCTTTTTCATAGTTTGCTTTCGCCGAATCGTAACCTCCCAAATGGTTTTGTTGCAAAATAGCAAGGTTTGTGTACCATATCGACAAATTGTTTTGATATTCAGGATTGTCTTTCGACAATTGTTCACTGATTTCTATTGCTTTGTTGTAGTTTATTGCAGCGGATTTATAGTTGTTTAGTTTCTCTTTCTGTAAATTTGCAAGCGTGAAATAACGAACAGCAAGGAGGACTAGATATTCAGGGTTGTCTATCGACAGTTTCTCGCAAATTTTAATCGCTTCCTTGTAGTTTGTTTCTGCAGATTTGTTGTTGTTTAGGTTCTCAGTCTGCAAGTTCGCAAGATCATAATATGACGTTGCAAGATTATTCTGGTATTCAGGATTGTCTTTCGGCAGTTTTTCCCATATCTCAATGGCTTTTTTGTAGTTTATTTCGGCTGATTTATAGTCGTTAAGGTTGTCGGACTGTAAAATCGCGAGCATGGAAACCATGCGAGCAAGGAAGTCCTGATATTCATGTCCTTCTATCGGCAGTTTCTCCCATATTCCAATCGCCTTCTTGTAGTTCGTTTCGGCGGATTTGCTGTCGTTCAGGTTATCTGACTGCAAGTTCGCAAGACTATTATATGACTTTGCAAGATTGAACTGATACTCAGTGTTGTCTTTAGGCAGCTTTTCTCTTGCATCAATTGCTTTGTTATAGTTCGATTCCGCGGATTTGTAGTCGTTTAGTTTTTCTGACTGCAAGTTCGCAAGGTTAATGTATGTCTTTGCAAGGTTATCCAGATGTTCAGGGTTGTCTGTTGACAGTTTTTCCCAAATCGAGATTGCATTTTGATAGTTCGTTGTAGCAGAAGAATCGTCGTTGAGGTAACCCGTCTGCATAACTGCAAGATTGGCGTATGTTATTGCAAGATTATCCTGGTATTCAGGATTGTCTATCGGCAGTTTCTCCCATATTCCAATCGCCTTCTTGTAGTTCGTTTCGGCTGATTTGCTGTCGTTCAGGTTATCTGACTGCAAGTTCGCAAGATTATTGTATGACTTTGCAAGATTGAACTGATACTCAGTGTTGTCTTTAGGCAGTTTTTCTCTTGCATCAATTGCTTTGTTCAAGTTCGATTCCGCGGATTTGTAGTCGTTTTGTTTTTCTGACTGCAAGTTCGCAAGATTAATGTATGTCTTTGCAAGGTTATCCAGATGTTCAGGGTTGTCTGTCGACAGTTCCTCCCAAATCGAGATTGCATTTTGATAGTTCGCTGCAGAAGAAGAATCGTCGTTGAGGTAACCCGTCTGCGTTACTGCAAGATTGGCGTATGTTATTGCAAGATTATCCTGGTATTCAGGATTGTCTATCGGCAGTTTCTCCCATATTCCAATCGCCTTCTTGTAGTTCGTTTCGGCTGATTTGCTGTCGTTCA
>JAEEGL014855071.1_pt1 | contig 13626 bp, 10 predicted proteins | sample 9134231 | NCBI WGS metagenome assembly JAEEGL01 (sample SAMN16246548, study PRJNA631951) | gut metagenome | biome: gut microbiome; feature: rumen; material: fiber-attached | host: Bos | place: Iran: Karaj | collected 2018-10
AGAAAGGCTTCTCCCCTCTTGTTTACAAGAAAGGGGGAGAAGCCTTTTTTATTGTGTGCAACTCCATGAGCCAGCAGGGATGTGAAACGTCCCGAATGGCTCATGGAGGGGCTCGGATCGTGAGAGCGATTTGCGCGGAACGATCCGTATGACTTATTTATTTCCTATAATACGCCGCAACCTTCTTCACGGCCTCAATCACGCTTGCCTGCTGTGCGTCCGTCAGGCCGTAGTACAGAGGCAGCGACATGATCCGTTCATAGAGATGCTCCGCGTTGGGACACAGGCCTCGCTTGTATCCCAATTTTTCGTAGTAGGGATGATAATAAACGGGGATGTAATGCACCTGGCAGCGAACCCGCTCCGCAACGAGAGCGTCGAAGAATTCCCGTCTCGTACAGGAAAGCTTATCCGTATCGATCTGCAGGATGTACAGGTGTCTTGTGGTGTCGGATTCTTCCGGTTCCTTTTGCAGGATGATCCCGGGGATCTTTGCGAGTTCTTTGTTATACCGTTTTGTCAGTTCCTTTCTGCGTTCGGAAAACAGGGGCAGTTTGTTTAACTGACTGGAGAGGAGTGCCGCCTGAAAATCGGTCATACGGTAGTTGTAACCAAGCTCCAATTCCTCGTAGTACCAGGGGTCATCCGTGGGATGAGCCATAAGATCCTCATCGTGGGTAACACCGTGGCTGCGGGCACGCAGAAGCAGTTCATAAAGGTCTTTGTCATTGGTGGTGACGGCTCCGCCTTCTCCTGCGGTAACGGTCTTTACGGGATGGAAGGAAAAACAGGTCATGGAGGCGCCGGGAAGGGAACCCACGGGCATGCCCTTATACTTGGTGCCGATGGCATGAGCCGCATCCTGGATCATGATCAGGTTGTGTTTCTCACAGATCTCACGAAGGGCATCGTGATCAAAGGCCTGACCGGTATAGTGTACGGGGATGATGGCCTTTGTTTTTTTTGTGATATGTGCTTCCACGGAGGCGGGATCGATGTTATAGGTTTCGGGATCGATATCCGCAAAGACAGGAGTGCCGCCACAGTACAGGACACAGTTTGCGGATGCGGCGAAGGTCATGGGAGTGGTGATGACTTCATCACCGGGGCCGATCCCTGCGGCGATGCAGGCGATGTGAAGGGCTGCGGTACAGTTGCTGACCACTACGGCGTATTTGGCACCTGTGATCTCGCACAGTTTTTTCTCAACGGCTTCCACTCTGGGTCCAGAGGTCAGATAGGGGCTTCTCAGGGCCTCGGAGACCGCTTTGACATCAGCGTAGTCGATGTATTGATGACCGTAGTAGATCATCTCATCGGATGCGGGAACTCCGCCTGCGACAGCAGCCAGCGCGGGGGCCTTTTTCGTTTTTGGTTTGTCGGTTACGATCTTCTTTGTTGCCATATCTTACCTCTTTCTGTATCAATTCGGGTTTCGTCATATCTTACCGGCCGTTTATGGCCGCCATATTTCAGGATGTTTGCAAACACCGAAAGGTTTGCACAGCAAAAGTATAGCACGACCACGTAGTCCTTGCCATTTATATTACCGAAAATTATAATAACTATGTATGCCCATGCTATACTGCGGGCTGAATGCAAAGGAGTCTGAAGAAACAACAGGGACATGAAAGACAGGATCTATATTTGTCATACCTATTATCATGCATATATCTCGTTTTTAAAGGAACTGGCGCTCCCGAAGGAAAAACAGGGAGGAGCAACGCTGATGCTCAGCACCATGTCCAACCGTTTCGAATCCTTCGGAAAACGGGCCGGAAAGACGGGGCTTTTTGAAGATGTCATCATGTTTGAGGAAAAAAGGGAAGACTTTTTCCCGGAATTGGCATCTTACAGAAAGGATAAAGGGAATCTTGTCGCCAACCTCCTGCAGCGGATCAGGTTTACCAGGCGGTATGCACAGCTGGAAGCACCTTTTGTTCCCGTGAACCTTAAGGAGTATGGGGATATCTACGTATTCTGCGATTCCGATCCCATCGGCTATTACCTGAATCAGAACAGGATCCCTTACCATGCGGTGGAAGACGGTCTGAACTGCCTGGTGCATTTTGATGCCGCAAGATATGACAACCGTGGGCACTTCGGGTTAAAAGCTTTTCTCTCGGAAAAGTGCAATCTGATCTTTGTCCAGAACGGATACGGAAAATACTGCATGGACATGGAAGTGAATGATATCGCTGCCATTACCATGCCCTGTAAAAAATATATCGAGCTGCCCCGGAAAAAACTGACGGAGCGCCTTACGGCCGAGGATGTGGAGCTTCTTATGAAGGCCTTTGTCCGGGATCCGGAATTTCTTGAGAAAAAGATCGCGGAATGCAATGCGGGTGACGGAAAGAAGATCCTGATCCTGACGGATCCCGTGTGTGAACTGGACGTGCGGGAACAAATCTTTAAAGACATCATCGCCGTTTACGAAAAAGAAGGCCAGATCTTCTTAAAACCCCACCCCAGAGATCTTCTGGATTACGCCGAAAAGTTTCCGGAATATCCCGTGTTTGACGCATCCATGCCCATGGAGATGTTAAACTTCGTGCCGGATCTCCATTTTGATAAGGTGGTGACCGTGTACACGGATCTTAAGGGGATCGAGTTTGCCGATACCTGTATCCGCCTCGGGGACAGTTTCATGGACAAATACGAAAAGGCGGAAAAACACGGATTTAACCTGTGGGCCGGGATCACTCCCATCGAAGCCGACGATAAACTTGGAGCATAAGAAAACATGATAAAGATACTGAAAAAAATGAACGTCCTGCTGGACGGAAAGCAGAAGAAGACCATGGTGATCCTGCTGGTCATGATGGTCATCGGAGCCCTGCTGGAAGCTTGCAGCATCGGCCTTGTGATCCCCGTGATCCAGGTGGTGACGGACGAGGAAGCATATGATAAATATCCGCTGATCCGGACGATGTACGACCTTTTGGGGATGCAGAGCATCAGACAGTTTACGCTGCTGATCATGCTGGCGCTGATCCTTTTGTTTGTGGTGAAGAATCTGTATCTGTATATCCAGATGAAATCCATGTATCGCTTCGTGTACACCAACCAGTTCCGCACTTCCGAGAGGATGATGAAAAATTACCTCCGAAAGGGATACGAGTTTTATTTAAATGCGGATACGGCTGTGATCCAGAGAAATATCACTTCGGATGTCAACAACATGTATGCCCTGATCCTGGCGCTTTTGCAGCTGGCTTCGGAGATCATCGTGTTTGTGTTTTTGATGGTGGTGCTCTTAAAGACGGATTGGAAGATGACGATCCTTATGGGCACTCTGTTGGTTTGTACGCTTCTGCTGATCAAACGGGTTGTCAAGCCCATTATGGAAAAGGCGGGAAAGGACAATCAGGACTATTACAGCGGTCTGTTCAAATGGATCTCCCAGACGGTCCAGGGGATCAAGGAAGTCAAGGTCGCGGGAAAAGAGCAGTACTTTGTTGACGAATACGTAAAATGCGGTGAGGGCTATGTCAACGCCGTTCAGAAATACACGCTGTATAACAGCATTCCCAGGTTATTGATCGAGACCATCTGTATTGCCGCCATGGTGGGGTACATGATGGTGCTGGTTATGTCCGGTCAGGACTTTACGGCCATGATGCCGATCCTGTCGGCCTTCGCCGTGGCAGCCATCCGTCTGATGCCTTCCGCGAACAGGATCAACAACCAGCTCACCAGCATTGCTTTCTATGAGCCCTTTTTCCTTGGGGTCAGCGATAATCTGCAGGATGAGATCTCCGGGAAGAATACGGACATGAGCTTTGCGGACGGCAGCGTAAAAAAGCTTCCGGTGGAGAAGAACATCACCTTAAAAGATCTTGTCTATGCGTATCCGGGAACGGAAACTTTGATCTTCGACCATGCGGATATGGAGATCCCCGTTGGATGCGCCGTGGGTATCGTTGGTACCACCGGTGCGGGAAAGACTACGGGTGTGGATATCCTTTTTGGGCTTTTGGACTTAAAGAACGGCGGCGTGTTTGCCGACGGTAACGACATCCGGGTGGGTACCGGAGGCTGGCGGAAATAGGTGGGGTACATCCCGCAGATGATCTTCATGCTGGATGACACCATCCGGAAAAACGTGGCCTTTGGCGTGCCCGAAGAAGAGATCGACGAGGAACGGGTTTGGGAAGTCCTTCGGGAAGCCCAGTTGGATGAGTACGTAAGAAGCCTTCCGGAAGGGCTGGATACCGGTATCGGTGAACGGGGCATCCGTTTGTCCGGCGGTCAGAGGCAGCGTATCGGCATCGCCAGAGCCATGTATTACGATCCCGAAGTGCTGATCCTCGATGAGGCCACATCGGCTCTTGATAACGATACGGAAGCGGCGGTCATGGATTCCATCAACCGTCTCCACGGAAAGAAGACATTGGTGATCATCGCCCACAGGCTCGGCACCATTGAAAAATGCGACATGGTCTACCGCGTGGAAGGCGGCAAGATCAATTTGGAGAGAAAATAACGGATCATGAGGTGAAAAAGATGGCAACACTGGCGATCATTACCGCCCGGGGAGGAAGTAAACGGATCCCCAGAAAAAATATCAAGGAATTCTGCGGAAAACCCATCATCTGTTACTCCGTTGAGGCGGCGTTACAGAGCGGCTGCTTTGATGAGGTGATGGTGTCTACGGATGATGAAGAGATTGCCCGGATCGCTGAGACGGCGGGAGCAAAGGTCCCTTTTTTCAGGAGCGCCGAAACGTCCAATGACCATGCGGGGACCAACGATGTGATCCTGGAGGTTCTTTCCGAGTACAAAAAACGAGGCCAAACCTTTGACCTTGCCTGTTGCATCTATCCTACGGCGCCCTTCATTACCGCGGAAAAACTGCAGGAGGCTGTGGGAAAACTGGAGAATTCCGATGCGGATACACTGATCCCCGTGGTTCGGTTTTCTTATCCGCCCCAGAGAGCCATGGTGATCCGGGAGAGCCGACTGGTATTTCGAAAACCCGAGTTTTTGGAGAGCAGATCCCAGGACCTGGAGCCCTGGTATCATGATGTTGGCCAGTTTTACGTATTTCGGACAGAGGCTTTTGAAAGGAACAAAAAGCTGATGATCGGGAATATCCTTCCCTATGAAGTGGATGAACTGGAAGTACAGGATATCGATAACGAATCGGATTGGAAGATCGCAGAGATCAAATACGAAGCCATGATGGGAAACAGAGAGGATTAGTTCTCAAACTGTGAGTGACAGATTTTATATCCGTGCCGACGGAAACGGGACCATCGGTATGGGTCATGTACAAAGATGTTTATCGCTGGCAAACGCCCTGAGAAAGCGGGGAGCCGATCCGATCTTTCTGATCGCCGATGAAGAGCCGGTAACCTGGCTTTTCAAGGCCGGTTTTTCCTACATTGTCCTTGGAACGGACTTCCGGGATATGGAGGCAGAGCTTTCGAAGATCGAAGAGATCCTCAAAAAACAACCGGGGCCGGTCCTTGTGGATTCCTATCAGATCACCCCGGAGTACATGAAACGCCTCAGTTCTCTGTCGAGAACGATCCTGATGTCCGATGATAACGATGGGCGTTACGACTGTCACGATCTGATCAATTACAACATTTATGCTGAAGATCTTTCCTATGAAGAGACCTACGGGGAGTCGGAGTATCCGACAAGATTTTATCTGGGCCCCCGATATGCACCTCTGAGGGAGGAGTTTTCCGATAGAACGCGCGGAGAGAAGGCAGGAGAAATCCGAAAAGTCCTTCTGACCACGGGAGGCAGCGATGGCTGCCATTTGGGACTTTTGTTTGCAAAGCGTGTGGCGGAAGGCAGAATGCCAAAGCCCTGTGAGTACCATGTTCTTTGCGGTCCCTTTTGCGAAGACGGTGAAGAACTTCGGGAGATCGCCCAAAATGTGGACAACCTGGTGATCGACGGGCCGGTCTTTGAGATGGCGCCCTACCTTGAAACCTTTGATCTTGTCTGTTCCGCAGCGGGAAGTACGCTGTACGAACTGTGCGCACTGGGGATCCCTGCCATGGCGTTTACCACGGCGGGAAATCAGAAAAAGAATCTTCAGGGGTTTCTTACCCGATCGAAGATGATCGGGCTGGGTGATGCGGAGACGGATGCCTCCGGGGTACTGGATCAACTGGAACTTCGGTGGAAAGAGCTCCTTGCCGGAGGGGATAAAAGCCTTTCCGATATCGCAGAGTCCATGCACCGGGTGACGGACGGTCACGGCGCGGATCAGTTGGCAAACGCTTTGCTCGCCGGGGAGGAAAGGAACGATACCGGGAAAACGCGTCGTACCCTTCTTTGGGGACTGCTTTTGATCCTTGCAGGCATCCTTGCTTTGTACGGACTTTGGGGAGCTCAGAACAAAAAGAAAACGGAAGCGGAGTTCAGGGCCCTTTCTCCCGCGGAAGAGAGGATGCTGGATGAGGATCCGGAACTCCTGATCTTCGGAGACAGTATTTTTGCCATGGCAAGGGACCACGTAACGATCCCCGACCGCATTGCGGAAAAGACGGGCCTCAGGATCTTTAATGCGGCCATCGGCGGAAGCACAGCGGCATCAGCAAATGAGGAACTGGATTTTTCCAAACATATGGATGCCTTCGGCTTATGGAGTCTGCAGGAGGCGATCCTGGATGGAGACTTTGGTACGATCCTTGCGGAAAACGAAACGGATCTGACAAGGCAGGATTATTTTGAGATCGTTGCACACCGGCTGGAAAAAGTGGACCTGAGCCGGGTCAGATATGTACTGATCGCCTACGGATCCAATGATTACACCGTCGGACACGATCCCTATAACAAAGAAGACCCTGATGATATCTGCAGTCTCGGCTGTGTCCTTGAACGGACCATCGAGAATCTCCGGGAGGCCTATCCGCAGATCACGGTGATCCTCGTTACGCCGAAGTATTGTATGATCGCCGGGCAGGACTGCCTTACAACGGATTACGGCGGCGGCGTGCTCACAGCCTATGTGGATGCCATCAAGGAAGTCGGACAAAAAGAAAATGTACCCGTTATCGACGGGTTTTACGAAAGCGGTTTTAACGCAGAAAATATCATGTATTACACCAGCGGAGAAGGCCTTCATCTGAACAGGGAAGGCGTGATCCTGTACGGAGATTTTTTGGGAGAAGAGATCCTGAAGATCATTCAGTAGGAGGACGCGGGAGGACGGAAATGCGGACGGTAACGGACGTGCTGCAAACATTACATAGCAAGATCAAAAAGGAATGGAAGGCTGCCTTTTTTACCGCGGTCATTCTCGGCCTGCTCATCCATCTGCCGGTTTTTACAGGGGATTTTCCCAATCATGACGGGCTGGACAGCATTTACTTTGATCAGAACATGATCACCTCCGGAAGGTGGTTTTTGACCATTGCCTGCGGGATCAGCTCATATTATTCCCTGCCCTGGATCACAGGGCTTTTGTCCCTGCTCTATCTTGGGATCGGCAGCGTAGCGTTGATCGAGTTTTTGCATGTTAAGGAACCTGTCCTTGCGGTGATGATCTCGGCGCTTACCGTTTCTTTTCCTGCGTTGGCTGCGACCTACGGCTATCTGTTTACCGCAGACGGCTATCTGATGGCTTGGATGCTCGTGATGCTATCCCTTGCGGTGACGGATAGGTATTCCAAAGGATTTCTTCCGGGAGCGATCCTCCTTTCCTTTGCGGTAGGGATCTACCAGTCCTACCTTGCCTTTGCGGCGATCCTTGCCTTAACGGGAATGCTGCGGATCCTGACGGCAGAGGGGGATGCGGGATATGGAGATTCCTTTGCGCAGAGAGGAAAGAGAGCCCTTCATTTTGTGTATCTCGGCGCTCTCGGCATGGCCGTCTATGCGGTGCTCCTCAGGGTGCTTTTGTGGATCCAGGGTAAGGAACTGGCTTCCTATCAGGGGATCAACGGGGAAGGAGTGACGATCTCCCTGATCACCAGGCTTCGGCACCTTTATTGGGATTTTGCGGCATTTACTTTTAAGGGAAAAGTTCTCGCGGGCAATATCTTTGCGGTTTTGGCACTCTGCCTGCTTGCGGTGCCGGCACTTTGGGTGCTGGCGGTAAAGGCAAAAAAGAACCCGAAAAACAGTTTGCTTTTTGTGCTGTATCTGATCCTGATCCCTTTATGTGCCGACTGGATCCTTTTGGTGTCACCCACCGTGAATTATCATCTTCTTATGCGGTATCAGTGGATCCTCCTCCCCATCCTGCTCACCTGTCTGGGCTGGAAGGCCGGGACGGAAGGGATTGACAAAAAAGAAGGAAAGTGGCAGGCACTTTCCGGTTGGATCTGCCTGATCGGTGTTTTTGTTCTCGTTTTGAATTACACGCTGACGGACCAGATCGCATACGGCAATCTGCAGAAAAAGTATGAAAAGACATATGCTTATTGTCTGAGGCTTGCGGACCGGATGGAGCAGACTCCCGGCTATTACACCGGGATCCCGGTGGCTATGGTGGGAGTTCCCAGTGTCAATAATTTCCCGCTGACGGATGTGACCACGGATGTGACCGCACCCATCATCGGCATGAACGGTGACTACCTGCTTTACACGGATACGAATTACAAAGAGTTCTTCAAAAACTATTTGGGCATCACATTGAATCTGGTATCCGATGAGGAGATGGAAGAGATTTATTATTCCGAAGCTTATCAAAACCTGGACAGTTTCCCGGGAGAACACTCCATGGAAGTGGTGAACGGGATCTTATATATCAAAACCGAGTGAAAGAGAGAAAAGAATGAGCCTGATTTCGGTGATCTTACCGGCCTATAACGAAAAAGACAATATCGCCCCCGCGGTGTCGGCTTTATCCAAAGTGTTTTCCGAAACGGATGCGGACTACGAACTGCTCTTTGTCAGTGACGGTTCCGTGGACGGCACGTATCAGGAGATCCAAAAAGCCGCAGAAGGGGATCCCCATGTCAGAGGGGCTGAGTTTTCCAGAAATTTCGGAAAAGAGGCAGCCATTTTTGCGGGGCTTTCCCTGGCAAAAGGAGATGCCTGCGTGGTCATGGACTGCGACCTTCAGCATCCGCCGGAACTGATCCCGGAGATGGTGAAGCTTTGGAAAGAAGGCTTTGAAGTCGTGGAGGGCGTTAAGAGCGACCGCGGCAGGGAAAGCCTGCTCCACAGAGCGTTTGCTAATTGCTTCTACGGTATCATCAGCGGACTCATGCATATGGATATGAGATCCTCTTCGGATTACAAGCTCCTTGACCGTAAGGTGGTCAATGTGCTCCTTGCCCTGACGGAGAGAAATACCTTCTTCCGCGCTTTAAGTTTCTGGGCGGGCTTTCGGTCCACAAAGATCTCTTATGAGGTCAGAGAGCGGGAACATGGCAGCAGCAAGTGGTCTTTCCGGTCGCTTTGCAAATACGCCGTCTCCAATGTGACCTCTTTCAGTACCGTACCCCTTCAGATGGTGACCTTTATGGGAACCCTGTTTTTGATCCTTGGATTTGTGCTGGGGATCCAGACGCTGGTGCGGTATCTTATGCATGACGCCATGGAAGGATTTACCACGGTGATCCTCCTGCTCCTGATCAGCGGAGGTTTCATCATGCTGAGCCTTGGCATCATCGGTCACTACGTGGCACGGATCTACGAAGAAGTAAAGGGCCGTCCCCGGTTTATCATCAGCCGGACGACGGATGAACGATAGGACGGAACATGGACGAGATCAGATCCGGAAAACAAGTACATACGGAAAGAAATCATGGCATCGATCTGCTGCGGATCGTTTCCATGCTGATGGTGGTCTCGCTGCACTATCTCGGAAAAGGCGGATTTTTGGAAAAAGGCGGGGAGGACACCTCTGTTTTTGTCGTGGCCTGGCTGCTTGAGAGCCTGTCCATCGCGGCGGTAAATACCTACGCCCTCATCAGCGGATATCTGCTTTGCCAAAAGCCCTTTCGAAGCGGCAGGATCCTGAGGTTATGGTTCCAGACGCTGTTTTACAGTGCCGGACTTACGTTGGTGATGATGCTCCCGGTTCCGGGCGGCGGACAAAGACCGGCGATGCATGAGATCCTGATGTCGATCTTCCCCATCACCATGGACCATTACTGGTTTATGACCGCGTACGTGATCATGGTGCTCTTTTCTCCCCTTATGAATGCGGCGCTCAAAAGACTGGACAGAAAACAGCATCTGATCCTGATGTGCCTTCTGCTGGGACTGTTTTCTCTGCCCAAGAGCATCCTTCCCGTCCGGCTGGAATTTGATGATTTCGGCTACAGCGGCCTTTGGTTTTTGGTGGTATATGTGGTGGCTGCTTATCTGCGGAGGATCCGGGACGAAGAAAGCGAAAACCCCGGAAAAGAAAAAAGGGCAGGGAAGTACCTTGGGATCTATCTGTTGGCCGTTGCAGCCATGTGGATGGTGACGCTGGCCCTCGATCTGATCTATGTCAAAACCGGGCATCTGTGGGAGATCCAGGAACTTCCCATGGAGTACAACTACCTGTTCAATATCGGTGGGGCGGTGTTTTTGTTTTTAACCTTTTCCCATCTTCCCATCCGTTCTCCCGGTCTTCGGAAACTGATCGGATGGGTGTCGCCCTATACACTGGGCGTGTATCTTTTGCATGAACATGTGCTGATCCGTTATGAATGGCCGAAACTTTTCGGAGCCAGGGGGAGCGCCGGATCCGGCGTTGGATCGCTGATGGGATACTGGTTCCTTGCGGTGGTTTCCGTGTTTGTCCTCGGAGTCCTTGTGGACTTTATCCGGGAGCGGCTGTTTGTCCTGATAGGAAAGACAAAAGTCTGTCGATATTGGAAAGAAAAACTGACGGGTGTGGATGTCCGTCTGGAGATGCGTGAATGACAAATAACCCGAAATTTCGGGAACGGGGGATCCTTCTTTTTCTGTGTGCCATTTTGTTCTGTTATCCGCTGCGGCATATTTTTATCGGCGTGGATCTGACGGATGGGGCATACAGCCTGGGAAATTACCTGTATCCGGAAAAACTCGATCCGATGTGGTTTTTCTCCACCTACCTTGCAAATGCACTGGGCGCCTGTCTGGTGAGGCTGCCGGGGGGAGATACCCTCATGGGAGCAAATGCATATTGCAGCCTGGTGCTGTCGGTGACGGCCCTGATCTGTTTCCTCTTTGCGGTAAAACATCTGAAGGGAAACCCCTGGGTGGTCTTTGGAGCGGAAGTGGTGGCACTGTCCCTGTGTTGGGCGCCGAACACCATCCTGTATCATTACATGACCTACGGTCTGTTTGATCTTGCCGTGATCCTGTTATACCTGGGACTGTATAAGGAACGGGATCGGTATCTGTTTGCGGCGGGGATCTGCCTTGGACTGAATTTGGCGGTGCGGTTCCCGAACATCACGGAATGTGCCCTGATCCTTGCGGTATGGGCAAATGGCCTGTGGATGAGAAAACGCCTGAAAGAGGTTGCGGCCTCCAGCCTGGTCTGCATTCTCGGCTTTCTTACGGGGGCAGGCCTGGTCTTTTTGCAGATTGCCGCTTCCTACGGCGTATCGTCTTATACGGATGCGATCCTACGACTCTTTCAAATGCCGGAGAATGCATCGGATTACAGTATGACCTCCATGATCCTGGGGCCGCTTTTTGAATACCTGGAAAAGGCAAAGAGTTTTCTGATGCCGGTCTCCATTGTTTTGATCGTGACGGGACTGGGCATTCTGACCACCGGTCTCGGTAAGGAAAAAAACAGACGGACGGTCATGATCCTTATCACGGCAGCTGCGACGCTGGGACTCTTTAGGATGTGGAAGGCAAGAGGATTTTTCGGATTCTTTTATTGGTCCTACACCAGCATGTATTTTTGGGCCGCGCTGTATATTCTTCTTTCCCTGTGCCTCTTTGCGGGCTTTATCCTGTCCCGCCGGATAGAGAGAAAACGGAAAGTCCTTTGTCTGATGATGATCCTTATGATCGCCCTTACTCCTCTTGGAGGAAACAACAAGCTTTATGCGGTGATCAATAACCTGTTTCTGGTCCTTCCGGTGAGTGCTGTGTGCCTTACGGAACTGTTCACCGGTTTTACCAAGTGGGATGAGCGTAGAAAAGGCCTGCTGGGGGGAGTGAACATGCCCATCAGAGCGCCTCGGATGCCAAGGGCACCACTGCAGGTCGTGCTCCTTTTGACGGTGGCAGCCTTTGCCTTTCAGAGTCTTCTCTTTGGCGTATTCTTTACCTTCCGGGACGGTACCGAGGGGATAAAAAGAGATACAAAGATTGAAAACAATGCTATACTAAAGGGTATGATAACGGAGCGGGATAAGGCTCTGGCGCTGGAGAACCTGACGGCTTATATGGAGTCGGAGGGATTGACGGACCGGGAAGTGATCCTCTACGGGGATATCCCCGCCCTCTGTTTTTACCTGCATATGGAACCTGCGATCTCCACCATCTGGCCCAGCCTTCGGAGTTATACCCCCGAGGTCTTTACGGCAGAGATGAAGGACTTAAAGACGGAGCCGGTGGTGATCCTTTCACCGAAGATCCGGGAAGCCCTGATGGATGATACCACTCCGGAAAATGCGGAGACGGAGGCACCGGGGCAGCAGACAAAACTGCAGGTCCTGAAAGAGTACCTCATGTCAAATGATTATCTCGAGACCTATGGCGACGAGATGTTCAGTGTTTATACAAGGAGATAAGAATGATCAATTTTAACGAACCGCCCTATACAGGCAAAGAGATCGAATACATCAAACAGGCCGTGGAGAGCAAAAAGATCTGCGGTGACGGTGCATTTACCAAGAAAGCCAACCAGTGGTTTGAGGAAAAGACCGGAACGAAGAAGTGCCTTTTGACCACATCCTGCACCCACGCAACGGAACTGGCGGCACTTCTTGCGGACATCAAGCCCGGGGATGAAGTGATCATGCCTTCCTATACCTTCTGCTCTACCGCAGATGCCTTCGTGATGCGGGGGGCGGTCCCCGTGTTTGTGGATATCCGTCCGGACACCATGAACATCGACGAGAACAAGATCGAGGCGGCCATTACCGATAAGACCAGGGCCATCGTGCCGGTCCACTATGCAGGCGTGAGCTGCGAGATGGATACCATTATGGCCATCGCAAAAAAACACGGTTTAAAGGTGATCGAAGATGCGGCACAGGGCGTATTGTCCAAGTATAAGGGCAGATACCTCGGTACCATCGGCGATTTCGGATGCTACAGTTTCCATGAGACCAAAAACTACAGCATGGGCGAAGGCGGAGCACTCCTCATCGACCATGAAGAGGACATTGAAAGGGCGGAGATCTTCCGGGAAAAGGGAACCAACAGAAGTAAGTTCTTCCGGGGCCAGATCGACAAGTATACCTGGGTGGATTTCGGTTCCTCCTACCTGCCCAGTGAGATGAACGCAGCATACCTCTATGCACAGCTGGAAGTTGCGGATCAGATCTTCGATGACCGGATGAGAAGCTGGAATCTCTACAGAGAATTGCTTCAGCCTCTTGCAGATGCAGGGAAGATCGAGCTTCCTACGGTGCCCGAAGTCTGTGAACACAATGCCCACATGTTCTATATCAAGGCGAAGGATCTGGAAGAGCGGACTGCGCTCCTTTCCTTCCTGAAGGATGAGAAGGGTATCCTTGCGGTATTCCATTACATTCCCCT
>JAEEGL016048760.1_pt1 | contig 13626 bp, 9 predicted proteins | sample 9134231 | NCBI WGS metagenome assembly JAEEGL01 (sample SAMN16246548, study PRJNA631951) | gut metagenome | biome: gut microbiome; feature: rumen; material: fiber-attached | host: Bos | place: Iran: Karaj | collected 2018-10
GAAGCCGGCTGGATTTCCAAACATGTTCCTTTTTTGCCAAACGAGACTGAGAACAGGTTGCGGGACGCCCCGTCTGCCAATTATAGCCGCTGGTTTGGAAATCCGATGCAAAAGTACTGCTTTTCTCTGACCTGTGCAAATATATTGACCCTCTCTTGCACGATAGATGCCAAACTATTGCACGATAGCCTTTACAGCCCTTCTTCTAACTGATACCCCAACCATTCGCTCACGGCTCTGACCTGCTCCGTGTCCAAACGTTTGCTCAGTTTGTCATAATGCGGAATACCTTTCGTCTCGTCCATAATCTGTAACCAGCGTCCGAACTCATTCGTACTGATCGTTACGCCTAATTGACGTGAGATAGACTCCGCCAACTCTTTCTTTGTAAATAAAACGGTACGTGCCATGTCTCCGATGGATTCAATTAGTTTTAATTCTCGCTGAAATACTTTCATCTTTGTTTATGCATTCTTATCTTTGCGACGCGCTGTGCCGTAGCGTCTCCCGAAAGCCTCGCGGTTTGCCGCTTCTGCCGGCGTCGCCTTATGTCCTGACCGGTCGGGGCGAGCCTGCACAATAAACTCCACCGTTCCGTCTTTGCGCTTGTAACGCCGGATATAGAACGGATCACTGCCTATCAACACGCCCCTCACCGCATCAATTCCCATATCAAAACTTACTTTTCCCATATACTTACCTGGTTATGTCGGGTCAATAACGCGACCATCACGGGACCACGTCCCGAGAACGACCTAAGGAAGGTCCAAGGAAGTCCTGATCTCTTACATAAATAACCTGTTGACCCGTCGGATTCTCCATTTTCCATCCGTCACGCTCTTCTGTCGTGTGATAGCGAGCGTAGTACGCTGCATAACTTAGCACCTGTGGAGGTTGTTTCCGTTTTTGTTGAAGCGCCACATCCTCGATCGCAAAATACGGATTCGGATTGATCCAGTCACCTCGCTGTCGTGCCTCGTTGATCGTGTCATACACTTGCTGCCGGGTAGCCTCGTCATAGCTATCCCACAGCCTTTCGCATCCTCGCCGCCTTCGCTTGTACTCGCCTTGCGGCTTGAGCAATGCCCACATGCTGATAAATGATGGTCCCATAAATAATAATTTTAAAATATTTGCCAAGCCATGCCTCGCCACGCCTTTTGTCTTTGAAAATCCTTCGGGGCCCCCGGAAATCTGCTGATGTTACATCGTAACGACTCACACAAGCCTTAACTTAAGCTTGGCATGGCTTGGCTTTCTTTGTAATTTTCTTTTATCAAACTTTTCTTTTATTCCCTTTCTTTCAAAACCCGCTGCAAAATTACTTTTTTTTGAGTGAAGGGTTGTGGTGGTTTTCACCACTTTTGACATCGACCTGCAATTATCTGCCGAATTTGTTCCGCAGAGAGGTAAAAATGATACCCGACCACCTCATACGCATCCATAAAAGACATATGTCTGTTAATAGTTAAATACTCAAACATCGTTTTGATGTCTTGGTTCCTTCTTGCGCGGCGTTCCGCCGTGCTTTCCAAAAAATCTTGAATCATAATTGTTTAATTTTTCTTGTTATTTGATTTCTCCCGACACCAAGCCGGCGAGGACAACAAAAATACAAAAAATATAGCAACTATTTGTCCGTATCAGATTTTTTTCGTAACTTTGCAGCGAAAAAATAAAAATACGCCTTATGAGGAAATTATTGTTTGTCATATTTGTTCTATTAAACATTACTCTCCATGCTCAAGTAATTCCTGATCTTTGGTATAGATCTGACTCGTTAATACCGCTCCCGCAAGAAGATTCTATTGCATGGACGGATGAATATACGGTGTTTACAGTTTGTCGAAATATAGATAAGGATAGTACAGATTGTCTCTGGAGCATTTCGGAGGAGGATACCATATCTCATGCCGTGCTTACTAATGCTTTTTATTCTTCGAGAACAGGTCTAATTCATACACATAACTTGCGGGATTTTTCTAAATGGTGTGTCTATGCACATCATGGCGGTATCCATTTAGACAGTACGAAAAGGCAGGTCTTTCGGTTGGGAGAACAGATCGTGTACCGGCAAGATAGTTTGGAACTTGTAACGGACACCCTTCGTGCTCGGATAGAATTGGAGGAATTAGCCTATTTTAAAGGAAGAGTATATAAAATAACCTCAGCATCTTTCCAAACCTATCTGGCGCTTAAATATGGCATCACTTTAGATTATGCCCCTTACATGTCTTTTAAAGGAGATACGTTATGGCATCCGAAAAAAGACGAAGATTATTATCATCGGGTTGTAGGTGTAGGAAACGATACGGTAGACGGTTGGAGCACCATATTGTCCCAGAGTAAAGAAGCTGCGGTTTTCTCAATTCAGACGGATTCCTTACAAGCCGGAGAATACATCCTGATGGGCGATGATAATAGCGGCATGGAGTGGCGGCTGGACGTAGATGGGCATAGCAGTGTGCGACGCATGTGGCGAATACGGCAGATTGTACAAAGGCAGCATCCCATATCGTTGGTCATGCAACTGAGTGCATTAGATGGTTCGGCTGAACCGTTGTGGTTGAGTATCACCGATGAGAACGGGAATGAGTTGCAGAATATTCAACCGGATAGTATCGTTCGGGATAGTGTATGCTATTTCACAATAAATAGAACGGATACGCTCATACATTTAAAACTGAGTGGTTTTGTCCATGATGCCCCTCTTCCAAGACAAAACACGATGAATATGGCACTGAAAGAAGGTGATTCGGACAATAGCGACATATCCTTCAATATTGACAACAGAACTATTGTCGTGAACGGTTTCCCTGAAGGGCAACAATTCCTGTTGTACATGTATGACCATCTTGGCAAGTACTTGACCAAACTGACAAGCACTAATCCGATAGACATCAGCATGTTGCCTAATAGTGTTTGTTATATTGAGATTATGACCGATAATCGGATCGTAGGAGCCATTCCTATTCCTGTAATATAACCTGGTAGATCATTATTCCATGAAACGCCATATTTCCATATTGTTTTTAGCACGTATTCGCAAAGTAGCAGTACGTATTCCAATCCAAGAATCCGATAGCCAATTTCGCATGATTAGAAGTCGTTATGCATAACAAAAAATTTTTATATACAATATTGACTGCACTGGTAATGTTGGTATGTAGTATATCCGTTTATAGGAAAATTACAAATGTTTCATATGTCAATTTATGCCAACATATGACACAATACGAATAAAATATGTATATATATGGAATCACCCCGAAAGGAAAGTATCGCCTCCCCTGTCCATAATGCTGAAAGTTCTTAACTCTTCTTACTTATAAGAGCAAAAAAAGTAAACAATGCCCAAATACATATCCGATATGAAAGCCTCATTATTTGCATCCATTTTGATTTTAGGTGTTTCTTTTTCCCCTCTTCATGCGGAAAAGAAGAATGATGTTATGTCTAACGAGAAGCGGAATGTCCAACCTTATTCCGAAGAGTTCTATTACACAGCCTTGTCGCCAGTCAATATTGGGACAGAAAGCTTTTCCTTGCATGCTGATAGTGGAAGCCTGCAGCATGATCTTTCGATACTGCTATCGGTTATATCTTACAAAGGCGGTGCGCTCATGCCATCCAACATGGAGAACGTATGCCGGTTAAGCGACGGAGTGCGTCTGTTGCCGAACGGTCAACATTTTGCAGATTCGATTCCTGCACTCATTTCGCTTGCTTACGATCCAGACCGTATACCTAGGGGATATAAACCGAAAGATGTCTATACCTATTATTGCGATGATGCGCATAACTGGTATCGATTGGAACGGGTATCGGTAGACACAGCACGTCATATTGTCACCTCTTATACCACACACTTCACGGATTTCGCTAATGCGGTTATTAAAGTGCCCGACATGCCGGAAAGCAAGGCTTTTGTCCCGACGGCAATGACAGATTTGCCTGACGTTAATCCGATGCAGGGAATCCCCATGATTGAGACTCCGAAACCAAATAATAAAGGAACTGCCGAACTGATTTATCCCATCGAACTGCCTAAGGGGAGACACGGAATGCAACCTAATGTTGATCTGCATTATTCCAGCGCAGGAGGGAATGGAATCTTAGGTGTGGGATGGAGCTTGAATACCCCCGCGATCACGTTAGACACTCGATGGGGAGTTCCTCGCTATGATCCGAATTATGAAACAGAGCAGTATATGGTTAACGGAGCTCCTGTTTTGCGACGCGATTCTAACGGGATAGCAGTGCCTTTACCTTACCAGGAGAACACCTATCTGCCACGTACAAAAGGGCCTGTTCGCTTCTATGCCCGTGATACAAAAAATGCCGACCGCATTATACGGTATGGTACCAGCCCAACGAATTATTCTTGGGCAGTTACCGACCGCAATGGTATAACTACATTGTATGGCATTCTATATGATCCTTCTCATCCGAATATTCATCATATTGGCGATAACAGTGTAGTAAGAACGCCGGATGGTTGTATTGCATATTGGGCAGCTACCGCCAGCGTGGATATGTATGGTAACTATATCCTATATAACAACGACAAAATTGGAAACACCATTTATGTCAGAGAGATTCTGTATACGGGAAATATTCCTCAGCAGATTCCTCCGCTTTATCGGATACAATTGGAGTATACAAATAGGGGAGACTATAGAACAAATGGCCGTTTAGGAGTGTTACAAAAAGAGGAAAAATTGCTTTGTCACTTATTGGTTCAATATCTCTATCCGGAACACCCGACGACGGAATACGCAGACAATTTGGCTGCATATTATTTTCAGTACACAGAACCGCAAGAAAGCACGTTATACAAAAGCCGATTGGAAAATGTAGTCATGTTGGATTCTGTGCACTATCTGAGTCTGGATAATGTTTGTGATTTACAAACTATTGTACATGGAGAAGCAGACCTGAATATGGTGTGGCACATGGCATTGATAGAAGCAGAAAATAACCACGATATGCACTTATATGCAAAGTTGCAAGAAACATATGGAGGAAGTGTACCAGCAAACACCACACATTTCCAATATGCAGATGCACCTTCTGCCGCCAATCTGTTCTCTGCTCCCCAAACAATTTCTAATTCGGGAAACTCTCCACTTTCCGGTAATCAGAGTTCCAGTTGGAGCGTAGGAGGCACTGTTACGGTGGGTATCGGATTCAATGTGGCTCTCACTACTTTTTCCGGAGGAGGCAACTATGATTATAGCCGTAGTACGGGTAAAGTAACGACGATGTTACTTGATTTAAATGGAGACGGATTGACAGATATAGTTAGCGAGTCCAACGGCATTGTTTCTTACCGCCGGCAATATGTCAATGGGAACACATATGCCTTCGCTAATCCTGTGAATATCTCGGGATTGACACGTCTCTCCCATGAGGTAACCGATACGCATACTTGGGGTTTACAGTTATCGTTGGGCGCAAATATAAGTTATAGCAATCCCACATCTACAACATATACCGATGCTTATTTTTCCGACGTTAATGCGGATGGCTTGCCGGATATGATAGACGGAGATGTTATCCGGATTAATCATTTGGTTAACGGAGTACCTTCTTTTAGTATATTTACCGGTGCAGATACGGAGACCATTATTGTAAATAACAGCCATTGCGACAAACATATTATCATGGACGGAACAGTTGACGAACATATTGAGTGTGAATTAGCAGAGGTTCTGATAGACAGTTATCCAATAGATGATTTTTTTGGTGTTCCGACAGATTTCGAGTTGGAAATAGAGCCCGTAATAGACGAGGATAAAGATGAATATCCGGAATTACAGCACTATGATGGAGGAATTGTAGAAGTGGATAAGCCTGAAGGGGTACTTGAGGAAATTGATGGATTCGGAGTGGACACACCGTATATCCCTAATCCGTTTTTGTTGAGACAATCCATGCTGTCAGGAGTACGGTCAGACTCCCTTGTTATTCAAGACTCTTTGATATACCGTATTGAAGGAAATTACGTCAATGTGTATAGATTGGAATATGTATGTACACCAATCAAAAGGGATCCTGCTATAGAAACGGTACGTGTATGGGTAGCACCTAAGGCTGGTGATATATTCATGACGGATTCGATTGTATTGATGGCGGATTCTTCCGAATCGCGTTTGCATTCAATCACAGCTGATGGGGTGACATACAGCATTCAATTATGTGATTCTGTTTCGATACGTGACAGTTTACATCTGCACGCCGTATATCATTCGCTGCTCAAAAGATCCACAATAGAAGCAGATGACTATAATACCCATTTCTGGGATAGTACGATACATGTAAAAAAAGGCGATGTGGTTATGTTTCGTTTGAGATCCGGAGAAAACAACCTTTTTGACAAAACACGTTGGCATCATATCATCCGCTATACAGACGAAACGCAAGCATACGATTCAGAGAGAGATTTCTTGTGTACGGGTGAGGGCTATTTTCAGGCGGCAAGCAGCGGGACGGTCAAAATGCTATTTTCGGGCAGTAATGAAGATACCGCATCTGTCGCTTTGAAAGTGCAAAAGAACAATAATCTGACATTGGTCTTGGACACCGTTCTACAACCGGGCGTGTTCAATATCCCTTCCAGATGTATCCCGGTGGCTTCAAATGATAGTATTATTATTCGTATGGAACCGACTTCTACGACAGAACCCTGTTGGAGTAAGATACATCTTTTCCCAGAAGTCCAACTCATGGCAAACTTCCAGACAAGTGACAGTACCGGAGGAGTTACCGTTTATGATACTGTAACATATCATCCGGATGTGCGTATTCAATATTCATCCATTGATTTGAATCAAGCCACATCTACCTACCATAGTTTGTTTGGAACATTACATAAAGGCTGGGGTGTATTCGCCCATCAGGACGTTCATGATCAGAATATGATCATATTGGATTCATTGGTTAATACACAAAAACTTGCAGCTGCTATTGCAAAACAAGATACAGCCGCGTATGCCCATCAGATATCAGCCGGTTCTTTTGCTCCTAATTCCAGCGCTTCCGATTGGGATTCGCAAGTGAATGCGATTTTTGCAAACGGCCATGTGTTTAATCCGACAGCAGAAAATAACTATTGGATACCTATGCGTGCAGATAGCCGTACAGAACAGTGGATCGCGTATGGTGATTTAGGGAGTATAGGGAAACAGATACATAGTAATGCACGAGAACTCAACGTGGTAGAGAATGTCGTAGAAGAGATAGTGGAATATGATAGTTCTCTTCCGTTCACTCAGGGCGAAATACGCCCTAATAAGTTTGTTCGCAAACAAACTCGTTCCGCCCAGAATAGTATCTCTTGGGGAGCTATGATGTTCCCTATCAACCAATCCCAAAGTGCCGGCACATACGACGTTATTGTGGATTATATGGATATGAACGGTGACGGATATCCGGATTTTGTGGGCAAGGACGGCATCCAGTATAGTAAGCCATGGGGCGGAATCGGACGATTGGGAAAGGCGGCAAATTTCTCTCCGTTCCTGAATACAAACAGTTCAAACGGCACGTCGTTTTCTGCTTGTCCGTCGGAATTACACAAATCGCCGGGAAATAGTACCCGTGATGGTAAATTTTATATGACTTCTTCATTCGGCGGTTCAGTTGGTACAGGTGAATCATCCACTCGCATTACTTATATGGATGTTAATGCAGACGGCTTGCCTGATAAAGTGGACGTAGCAGGTCATGTTGTACGATATAATCTGGGGTACGCTTTCTCTGAAACACATTATATGGATGCTTCTGTGAATGAAGGTAGTAATAGTAGCGTCAACTTGAATGCATCTATGCCATTCTCTTTAGGGCAAGTGAGTATCAGTGGTGGTCTCGGTGGCTCTCGTTCAACGGACAACACGGAACGTATGTTGGCAGATATAAACGGAGATGGGTTGCCGGATCAGATATGGAAGAACGGTACACAGATTAAAGTGGCATATAACATGGGAGGCGGGAGTAATGACATCCTTTTTGACAGTTGGAAAGATTTGCCTAATAGCCTTTCTTATATCAGTAAAAACACAACGGATAATCATTCGACAACTTTAGGTGTTACAGGTGGTTTTACTATTTTAGGCATTGTGAAATTTAATTTTGGTATTCAGTCTTCTCCTTATAGTAATTCGTCATCAACAGGAGAGGTGATGTTTGCAGATATGGACGGAGACGGATTTACGGATTATGTATGGACAGAGGGCAACCAAATCCGTGTCCGTTATAATACAGCTGGACGAGCAAACTTGCTTACGTCAGTTACCAATCCTACAGGACAAGAGATACTGCTTGAATATAGTCTGTCAGCCCCGTCTACAACCCACAGGAATCGTCAATGGGAACTGGTAGGAATAGGAGATAGAGATACTAATCATCCCATGAATGATGCAATATTAAGCCAAACGGTAGTGGTGTATGACAATGCTTATTACGATAATTACGAAAAAACAGATTATGGTTATGCACATGTAAGATCAACAATAAACAATGAAAAAGTAAAAGATGAATATTATCGTAATCGTACATTCATACAAAATGGAGAGTTATATGCAGACATTCTTTCCGACATAAACAACAATAAATATATCCGTCACACACATGGTAGTCGATATTTGGATCTTGTAACCAACAGCACAACGGATAACGGTTTTAATATTTGTGATGATGCCAATGCAAGAGTCGAGCAAGACGGGTATTGGACAGAGTATTATGAAGGAGAAAGTTTGCCACGAATAGTCACAAAATACGATATAGACTATGACCAACACCATAATATCGTTCGATATATAGATTTAGGGGATATATCTATATCGGATGACGACTGGAGACAGGAGATTACTTATCTGAACACCCAAGCGAACAATTTGGTATCTCTCCCGAAAACGGAAAAAGTGTATGGAAATTCCGGCAGACTTCTGCGCAGTTCATATGTGAATTATGATAGTTACGGCAACCCGGCTCATATCCATTTTGAGGATACCGTTCTTCATACAGATGCTACGACACATGTTGCATATGACAATCTGGGTAATATATCTGTTATTACGATGCCGGAAGATGCTAATAGTGAATACAGTTGGATGTCCTTCAGTTATGACTCTGCCGTTCACTCGTATGTTGTCATGACAGACAACACCTATTCTGTCAAAACACAAACAGATTACGATTGCCGATGGGGAGTTCCGATACGTACCATTGATCCGGCTGATGACACGATACAATATATGTATGATTACAAAGGGCGGTTGGAAAAAGTTATTGCACCGGAGGAATTGAAGAAAAATAGAGATTATACAGTGAAATACACCTACAATCTCATCAATCATAATCTTATTACCAATCCGGAATATCCGTACACACATGTTTATAAAGACATGTATGATTCTCTTTTCGTCCAAAAGGAAGTCTCCTTGTATGACGGGCGCGGAAGAATGATGCAGAAAAAGCACTATGCAGAAGTACACGGAGAAGACACATGGGTTGTGGACGGAGCGGAAGAATGGGATGCCTTTGGCAGAGTCACAATACATGAGTATCCTTTTATAACTCAAGAAGAGCCTTTTATATATGATCCGATAAATCAGCAACAGGCAATTGAACGTTCTTTGTACGATATATTAGATCGTCCGGTCGAACAGCTCCATAATGATGGCTCGATGAAACAATTTATTTATCATTTCAAACCGGATTCGACAGGTACTTTACGTTTCATGACGAAAACCACGGATGAAAACAGAGTTGTTACTTCGATACTCAAATCCCCGCAAGATTGGCTAATCCAACTGGAAGCAGGGGATACCAGTATTACTTTCTTGGAGTATTCTCCTATAGGTGAATTGCTTTATAGTACGGATGCTGATGGCTATCGTACCTCCTATACTTATGACATGTACGGACATATACTGAGCAGGACACATCCAGATGCGGGACAAACAACGATGACGTACGACCTCGCAGGTAACATGATTAGCAAAAGAACTGCAAATCTTGCTCTTAATAATGAAGAAATACAATATACTTATAAATATAGTCGTTTGACAGGCATTCATTATCCCCGGCATTCTGAAAACAACGTCAGTTACTTATATGATGCAGCTGGTAGAATAGCAAGAAGACAAGATGGTGTCGGTACGGAGGAATTTATCTATGACCAATTAGGCAATGTGGCGCAATCTGTCCGTCGGATAGTTATTCCCACAGAGAGCAAAGCATATACTTTCCGCACCTTGTTCAAATACGACAGTTTCGGGCGCACGCGATATATGGTCTATCCCGATGGAGAAACGGTATTCTATGGCTATACTACAGGCGGACTCCTCAAAAATGTAGCCGGACATAAAGGTGGACAAGACAATATCTATTTATGGGATAGACTATATGACGAACAGGGACGCAAAACGTATCAGTTATTCGGCAATTATGTCGTAACAGCATATGGATATGATTTTAATCGACAATGGCTCGACTCTATCCATACAGAACTCCAGAGCAGCGATGTCTTACAGGAATTAGAGTATAAATATGATTACGTTGGAAACATTAATCAGATTATACAAGCAGCACCTGTGCTATCCTCTTATAATATGGGAGGGGCATATGTAAACGAATATATCTACGATCGACAGTATCGTCTTCGTCAATCAAACGGATCAAGTTATTACCCATATACGTTCCGTGCAACCTATTCTCGTGCCGGCAGAATGGGCGAGAAGTCAATAGATTCTTATGCCAGATCATCATTACAATTCGGATATGACAAGTATTATACGACCCATCAGCCACGGACAGCTTTTGATTTTATAGCTATGGAAGATTTGAATTTCTTCTGGGATGCCAATGGCAACCTCGCCCAAATCATGAGGTGCATGCAAGGCGGTGCACGACTGCATGAATGGGATGAAGAAAACAGGTTAAGATTCGTCTTGGGGGATAAATATGCCGGTTGTTATGGTTACGACGGGAATGGCGACAGAGTTTATAAATTAACGGGCATTAGTAGTCTTTCGCAGCAGAATGCAGGAGGAACAATTGCTCAAGTTACATTTGATGATGCGGTACTCTATCCGAATCCTTACACCGTTATCACACCGAAAGGCTACACCAAGCACTACTATGCCGGAACAGAACGTTTGGCAACAGTTATCGGTGGCGGTGGATTCGGAGACATGACAACGCCGATAGCATCATTGAGTACAGCCGAACGTACAGATCTGGTAGATCCGTTCTGGGAAAGATACAGCCCTCATACGGAAGATCCTTTCTTCTATAGCAATACTTTGAGCGGAGATATGATAACGAGGAATATAGAAGATAAATGTATTGATGAACTTCAGTATCACTGTTCTCCATTGCCTCTGGAATATGTAGATGCATTATATCAGGACAATATGCTCTTTGACGCCATCCTCGATTATGAACAAAAAATAGAAATTGAAAAAGAGATCTATTACTACCATGGAGACCACCTCGGTTCTGCGAACTGGATAACAAATGCAGACGGGGATGCGGTGCAGTATATCCATTATGCGCCATATGGTGAACTGATTGCTAATCAAATACCTCATGGCTATGACGAACGATATAAGTTCACCGGCAAGGAGAGAGATGCGGAAAGCGGGTATGATTTCTTTGGAGCACGGTTTTTGTGGAGTGCAATTGGACATTGGCTGTCCGTTGATCCGTTAGCGGATAAATATCCGAATATTTCACCCTATGCATATTGCAGCTGGAATCCAATCAATGCCATTGATCCGGATGGCAGAGAAGAATGGGAACTGGATGCTAATACTGGGAAATTCCAAAATATTGGTAATAAAGGGGGGAGTACAACAGATTATTACAGTGTCGGTGTACATGAGGGAAAAGCCTTCTCTTCTTGTTCTAACTACGAAATAGAACGCGATGAAGGTACAATCAATTCGTTTCGTATACAAGAAACCGATAATAGTACCATTAGTGCTTTTCATATTCCCGAAACAAATGTTGAAGGTTTTTTCTTGGAAAGGCCTGGACCTGACACCGAAGAATCCGGACAATCTTTACGTATTCCGGCTGGTCAATACAGTATGTATGAAAATCCTGGCTCCCGCTATCCTGGTGTTCCTAGGTTGTATTCTCCTGCTGAAGGAGTAGGAGGAACTTTTGATCAAAGAGGAATTTTAATGCATATAGGAAATTATCCAGATGACACAAAAGGTTGTTTGTTGCCTGGGAGCAGTTATGCGCCAGACTTTGTTGGTAATAGCGGTAACACATTAAAAAACATAATGAATTACATCGTTACTACGGGATGGGGCTGCAAATTAAATATTTACAACACTCCTAAATGACATTCCACATGAAAAAGCTAAATTTGTTCATATTATACCTTTTGCTGCTATTTTCAAGCAGTCTCACATCTGCGCAAATGAAAACATCGGTAACAGATGTGAATAGTTTAGTGGAATGCTATAATGCGGTGCGAGATAGCAGCACTTTTGATAACCAGAAAAATTACTTCGATGCCTTTCCTGCAACATTTGCTGAATTCAAAGATGTTTTTGGCTACAAAGGAACTAAAATTATTGATGCAACCTTCGGAGAATTATACGAGGAATCATTGGAATATATTACAGAGTTTTTTCATTTAAACGAAGTGATTGATCCATATGACTTTTCCAATAAAATAATAAACTTATGCATTAATGGAGAATGGCAGGCAGATGGAGTAAATCACTTGCAAACAAATGTTATTAATATTGTAACATCAGATATAAATCATGATTGCTACTATAATCATTTTGATGTTTTTTGTTGCTATAGTGATACGTTACGGGAAACATTATTATCTTGTTTAGCACAATATAGTAACAATGAGATATTATCATTTTGGCAATTTTATTTGGACGGAGTGCTAATTATACCTATCAACGAAGGATTATATAACCGAACTAGATGCCTTGTGATAAAATATCCGGTATTGGTCGAGCAATTAGATAAAGCTTATTTTCTATCCGCAAGGAAGTTTGAAATAATAAATTAAATTCTCGTACAATGAAACATTCTCTTTACACATTATTAATCATCGCGTGCGCATCGTGTTTGATAACCAATGCCCAAACTCCCTATGATTCGTTCGCACCGGAAACCTCACGCCCCATGTTGGGGATATTGGAGAAATCCTCGGCTGATACTGTTTCATCCATAGAAAGTAAAAGCACGGCTTTTACCACAGACGACATCCGTAAATGGCTGTCCGTCGATCCATTAGCGGATAAATATCCGAATATTTCACCCTATGCATATTGCGGCTGGAACCCCGTGAAATATGTTGATCCGGATGGAAGGAAAATTGTTGTAGGAACATGGTATGGACGATTATTTGCAAAGTTTGGTGTAAATAATTTTGAAGCTAAAACTATTCAAAATTTACAGAACTTAAAATCAGTTTCTTCTGAGTTAAATAATGCAATATCTTCGATGGTAAGATGTTGAAAAAGGTGTTTGATGTCGTTGTTACGACGAGTACGGCGTTCTGCCGTGGATTCTAATTGATAAAAAAACATAATTGTACGTGCGTCAGGGGATGTTATCCTAACGCATGTACAAAGGTAC
>JAEEGL016918001.1_pt1 | contig 13626 bp, 12 predicted proteins | sample 9134231 | NCBI WGS metagenome assembly JAEEGL01 (sample SAMN16246548, study PRJNA631951) | gut metagenome | biome: gut microbiome; feature: rumen; material: fiber-attached | host: Bos | place: Iran: Karaj | collected 2018-10
AGGAATACGTAGGAATCGGGCATCAAGATAGTCCAGGCACTGTCCAAATGTAGACCGCGCTTGCTCAGGGTTTGGCGTGTGCGTCTCAACAATCGTCCCGTGTCATCCCCACATGTGGTGACGAAGTAGGTATATTGCACTTCCTTTATTTGTTTTGGTCCCTCATGAGAATGTAATTGCTTGCTGCACAATTCGACATTTTCAATAAAGGTCCGCACAATAGGCGGCAAATCCCAACCATAAGTAGGGAAAACAAAACCGATAGTCTCTTCCCGCTCATATTTAAATGACATCTCACCCGTCTTGAGCGCTTCGGCCATCGAGATTAGTGGTTCGTTAAGTCCATGTGCCAAGGTGCGTGCCGCCCATGCGGAGTTGCCTGTGCCTGAAAAGTAGAATATCATAGGATATGGTTATGAGAATGTGGGTGTGTGAACGATGCAGCGGCTTTGAAAAACGAAACAATCCTTAAATATTTCGGCGGCTTCCTCAAATGGTTGGCGGAAGATGCCATATACAGCACTGCCGCTCCCACTCATTGAGGCGTAGAGGGCATGCATGTCGTAGAGAGTCGCTTTAATAGCCGCCAATTGCGGATATTGGCGGAACACGGTGCGTTCAAAATCGTTGCTGATGCATTCTCGCCACGTTTCAATGGGTTGTCGCAGGGCTTTGGTCAAATCAAAACGTGGCGGGGTGGGCGTAATGCCGTTATAGGCTTCACGTGTAGACACGGAAATGCGAGGTTTGACAATTATAATATGGTATGGCGACAAATCTATGCTATATGGTGTGAACTGATTCCCGATTCCGCGAGCCAATGTCGGTTCGTTGCGGACGAAAAACGGACAATCGGCACCGAAAGTTGCCAATCGGTCTTCCATGGCTTGACGTGTGAGCCCGAGTCTGAAGCGTTCGTTGAGCAATCTCATCATAAAGGCGGCGTCACTGCTACCTCCGCCGAGCCCGGCCCCACTTGGGATGCGTTTATACAGATATATAGTCTGCGGAGGCAGGTTAAACTCGTGCTTCATTTGTAGAAAAACGCGCACGACCAAATTATCTTCTGGCTTTCCTTCGACATGGAGGCCGGCAAGTTGGAGCTCGTATTCCGCATCATAGAAATCGAGCGGTTTTATTTCAAGCACGTCCTGCAAAGGTACGGGAAGGAACACTGTTTCCAGGTTATGGTAGCCGTCGGGACGTTTCTCAGTGACGTAGAGTCCGAGGTTTATTTTTGCATTTGGGAAACAAATCATCGTTAGTCCGGTTTTTGTTGGTCAAAATTACGGAAATATCTTCAGATTTCCAATGAAACGGCTTGTAAAAGGAATTATGCGGGATGAAAATCCTATCTTTGTATTCCAAAATCTGAAGTCAATGAATCAACAAAAGGTTGTTTTGGTCACAGGAGCCAGCAGCGGTATCGGACATGCCGCCGCGCTGATGCTAAGTCAGTCCGGATGGCGTGTATATGGCGCCGCCCGCCGTGTGGAACGCATGCACGATTTGTCAGAACAAGGTATCGGCGTGCTGTCTTTGGATGTGACCGACGAAGAATCGTGCAAGTTGTGTATAGAAACGGTATTGGAGCGTGAAGGTCGCTTGGACGCACTGGTAAATAACGCTGGCTACGGTTTATATGGGGCCGTGGAAGACGTGCCTTTGAGTGAGGCCCGCCGACAACTGGAAGTGAACCTCCTAGGTCTGTCCTGTATGGTGCGTTATGCCTTGCCGGCGCTGCGTAGTGGGAGAGGGCGCATCGTAAATGTGTCGTCGATGGCCGGACGTCTGCATACGGCCTACGGAGCTTGGTATCACGCGTCGAAATATGCCTTGGAGGGTTTTACAGATTGTTTGCGGCTTGAAGTGGAGCCTTTTGGCGTGAAAGTATGTTTGGTCGAACCTGGCCTGATTCGTACTTCTTGGCCCGAAATAGCCATCGGCCATCTTCAAGAAACCTCACTCGGCGGCGTATATGAAGCATCGTGCCGCCGTGTGGCCGATACGATGAAACGCATGTATGCCCTGCGGTGGAATACACCGCCAGAGAAAATTGCCAAATGCATTGTCCGGGCCGTTACCTGCCGCTGTCCCCGCGCCAGGTATCTTACGGGCTTTCTTGCACGGCCTGCCGTCTTTGCCAAGCGCGTCCTGCCGGCGCGATGGTATGATATGGTTTTGCGTAAGATTGAGAGAATGTGACGATTGCCAGATTTTAATTAATCGAAGTTTTATATATTGTTTCCTAAGTCCGACATAAAACAATCTATATCGGATAAAGAAAAATTTATATCCGATATAGGCTTCCTGAAGTGGAACTTTTGTTTACCTTTGCATCAGATAGCAGAAAAAATATGCCAGATAATAAGAACAGAACCCGTAAAAGCGTGGTGGGTGTTTCACAAGAAGAAAACTATGCCCACCTCCAGCCCCAGGCTCCCGAACTTGAGCGTGCCGTACTTGGAGCATTGATGATTGACAGCGAGGCATTCGAAAGTGTTGCTGAGATGTTGAAACCAGAAAGTTTCTATGAGCGGAAACATCAACTGGTATACGAAGCCATAAGACTGTTGGCCTCAGAACAGAATCCCGTTGACATGCTCACAGTGACGAATAAGCTGAAAGCTCTCGGCACATTGGACGAAGTGGGTGGCCCGTACTATGTGGCACAACTGTGTGAAGGTGTCACTAATGCCGCCCACATCGTTTATCATGCGGCTATCATAGCACAGAAGTCGCTCGCCCGCCAGCTGATATCCTACACCAGCGAAATCCAAACCCTCGCCTTTGACGAAACAAAGGATGTGCAAGAACTAATGCAGGACGCTGAAGGCAAACTCTTTGAGATTTCCAAGCAAAACATTAAGAAAGAATATACGCAGATAGGCCCTGTCATTGACGAATCGCTGAAAAGGATCTATGAAGCGGCTTCAGAAAAAAAAGGACTGAGTGGTATTCCGACGTTATTCCGTAAATTGGACAAAATGACCAGCGGTTGGCAAAAATCTAATCTGATAATCATCGCCGCACGTCCTGGCATGGGCAAAACAGCCTTCGCTTTGAGTATGGCAAAACAGATAGCCATCGACCAAGGAATACCTATGGCATTCTTTACTTTGGAAATGTCCAATGTAGAATTGGTGAACCGCATCATATCAAACGTTTGCGAAATTAAAAGTGAGCATATCCGCAACGGACAATTGGACCCGCACGAATGGGTTCAATTAGATGTGAAGACAAAAGGGATGATGGATAAACCACTCTATATTGATGAAACGCCATCATTGTCCATTTTTGAACTACGTACGAAAGCGCGTCGCCTAAAGAGCGAAAAGAAAATTGAACTAATAATGATTGACTATCTACAACTGATGAACGCCAGCGGAGCTCGGTTCGGCAGCCGACAAGAAGAGGTAAGTACCATCAGCAGGTCGCTTAAAGCATTGGCAAAGGACCTTGATATTCCTATTATAGCCCTTAGCCAGTTAAACAGAAACGCTGAACAACGGGCCACAATGCCTGGTGCTGCAGAAGGAATTGATGCTTCGCGTCCCCAACTCAGCGATCTTCGCGAATCTGGAGCCATTGAACAGGATGCAGATATGGTAATATTCATTCATCGTCCCGAATACTATAAAATACGTAAGAATCCAGACGGCACAGATACGAAAGGGGAGGCCGAAATTATAATAGCTAAACACCGAAACGGCGAAGTCGGTAGCGTATGGTTGAAGTTTGAGAGTGAATATGCAAGATTTTGTAACAAAGATGATGACCAGTTACGACAAGGTGGGCGAGAGCGCGCATCAAATGCGAATAGCATAGAACAAAGTACTTCCAATCCTGAAGAAGAACCGTCTGGAGACCCGTTTGGTCCTGTATCTTCAGACGAAAATGACGTTTTCTAAGAGTAAGATTGTTTCGGAAATATTATTGAATCGTTTTTATGATGCGGAGCTTTTATGTAAAAAGCTCCGCATATCTTTTGTAGAATGAGAAATTTGACGTAATTTTGCGCATAATTTATAAGCAAAAAGATATAACGATGAATATTTCGTATAACTGGTTAAAAGAGTATCTTGACTTTGACTTGTCGCCTGAAGAAACAGGCAAAGCACTGACTTCAATAGGTCTTGAAGTAGGTTCGGTTGAAGAAAAGGAAACAATAAAAGGTGGCCTTAAAGGTTTGGTTGTTGGTCATGTGCTGACATGCGATGTACATCCCAATTCAGACCACTTGCACGTCTGCACCGTTGATCTCGGTACAGGTGAACCCGCACAAATCGTATGCGGAGCCCCTAATGTTGCCGCAGGACAAAAGGTTATTGTAGCTACACTCGGATGTAAGCTATATGATGGTGATAATGAATTCGTCATCAAGAAATCTAAGTTGCGTGGTGTCGAAAGTAATGGCATGATATGCGCAGAAGATGAAATCGGAGTCGGTTCAGATCATAGCGGTATCATCGTTTTGTCAGACGAAGTTCAGGTTGGCATGCCAGCTGCTGAATATTATCATGTCAAGAGCAATTATATCATTGAGGTTGACATTACTCCGAACCGTTCTGACGCATGTTCACACTATGGAGTGGCCCGCGACTTGTATGCATGGCTAGTAAGAAATGGCAAGAAGGCATCCCTGCATCGTCCGGACTGTGATGCGTTCAAGGTAGATAACCATGATTTGGAGATTGCCGTTGATGTTGAAGACAAAGTTCGTTGTCCCCGATATTGTGCCGTTACAGTGAAAGGCTGTAAGGTAGAAGAGAGCCCTCAATGGCTGCAAGAGCATTTACTCTCTATAGGATTGCGCCCCATAAACAACATTGTGGACATCACTAACTACATTATGTTTGCTTATGGTCAGCCTTTGCATTGCTTTGATGCAGATATGATCAAAGGGAATAAGGTCGTAGTTCGTACGATGCCCGAAGGTACGCCGTTCGTAACACTTGATGGCGTGGAGCATAAACTATCTTCAGAAGACTTGGCCATATGTAATGCTGAAGAACCTATGTGTATTGCGGGTGTATTCGGAGGTAAAGGTTCCGGAACGTATGAAACGACAACCAATGTACTATTTGAAAGTGCATATTTCAATCCTACAAGCATCCGTAAAAGTGCACGTCGACACGGTCTCAGTACTGATGCTAGTTTCCGCTTTGAAAGAGGCATTGATCCCAATGGTCAGATTTATGCTCTCAAACAAGCCGCTATTTTAACTCAACAGATTGCCGGCGGAACGGTATCTATGGAGATACAAGACTCAAATCCTGCTACGGTTCCCGGATATAAAGTCAATCTTAAGTATTCTTATGTGCACCAATTGATAGGTAAGGAGATTCCTCACGAAGTTATCCGTGAAATACTCAATAGTCTTGAAATGGAAGTCACACATGAAGACGAGAATAGTCTTGATATTGTTGTGCCACCTTATCGTACGGATGTACAGCGCCCGTGTGATGTAGTTGAAGACATACTTAGAATCTACGGATACAATAATGTGGAGATTCCTCTCACAGTTAATTCGTCCTTAACAATTAAAGGAGAAACCGATCGCAGCAATAAGTTGCAGAATCTCATATCAGAACAACTCGTAGGTGCAGGATTCAACGAAATTATGAACAATTCGCTCACCAAAGCATCGTACTATCAAGACGGAACGTTCAATGTTGAGCACGCTGTCAAGGTCATGAATCCCCTTAGCGAGGACTTAAGCGTAATGCGTCAGACTTTACTTTATGGTGGTCTTGAATCTCTGAAACGCAATATCAATCATAAAAATCCCAATCTTCGCTTCTTTGAATTTGGTAATTGTTATCGTTTCAATGAAGCTAATCGTCGCGACAATGTTGTCCTCAGTCCATATTCTGAAGACTATCATCTGGGACTTTTCATTTGTGGTAAACGAGTCGAAGGTTCTTGGGCGCACCCCGATGAGGACAGTAGTTTCTACGAACTGAAGGCTAATGTTGAGAATATCTTCATGCGTTTGGGCTTGAATCTAGCTCAATTTAAAATGCAACAAATTCACGATGACGTATTCGTTGAGGCAATGAGCATTACTAGCCGCTCAGGCAAAGAGTTGTCGCGTTTGGGTATTGTCAGACCAGAACAAACGGCAAAAGCAGAGGTTCAAATTCCTGTCTATTTCGCTGATCTTAACTGGACCTTGATTATGAAAGAAACCAAGAAGAATGCGCTCAGTTTCCAAGAGATTAGTAACTATCCTAAGGTAAGTAGAGATTTGGCCTTGTTGGTTGATAAATCCGTTACGTTCCTTCAAATCGAAGAAGTGGCCTATTTAAGTGAACGCAATCTTTTGAAACGAGTCGAATTGTTTGATGTGTATGAAGGCAAGAACCTTCCTGAAGGCAAGAAGAGCTATGCTGTCAATTTTGTATTGCAAGATGAAAGCAAGACATTGACTGATAAACAAATTGAAAAGATCATGAACAATCTGATACGTAATCTTGAACAACGTTTGGGGGCTTCCCTGCGTTAGTAATCGGACGAATAATTATTAACATCAAAAATAAAGAGAAACAATGGGAAGAGCTTTTGAATACAGAAAGGCAACCAAACTGAAGAGGTGGGGTCACATGGCCCGTACATTCACTAAAATCGGCAAGCAAATCGCCATAGCAGTAAAAGCAGGCGGTCCAGAACCAGAAAACAACCCTACACTTCGTGCTATCATTGCTAACGCAAAGCGCGAAAACATGCCTAAAGATAATATAGAGCGTGCCATTAAGAATGCAATGGGTAAAGACCAGAGTGACTACAAGACGATGACGTATGAAGGGTATGGACCTCACGGTATAGCCATCTTTGTAGATACTCTTACAGACAATCCTACGCGCACGGTTGGTGATGTTCGCTCTGTCTTCAATAAGTTTAACGGAAACCTTGGCACGATGGGCTCTTTGGCCTTCCTGTTTGACCACAAGTGTGTCTTTTCTTTCAAGAAAAAGGACGGAATGGATATGGACGAGATGATACTCGATCTTATTGACTATGGCGTTGAAGATGAATACGACGAAGACGAAGAAGAAGGCAGCATCACGATCTATGGTGACCCGAAAAGTTTCGGCGAAATCCAAAAACATCTTGAGGAAAATGGTTATGAAGTGGTGGGTGCCGAATTTACGTATGTCCCCAACGATTTAAAAGACGTCACTCCCGAACAACGTGAGACGATAGACAAAATGGTTGAACGCCTTGAAGAGTTTGATGACGTGCAGACCGTTTATACGAATATGAAACCTGAGGCTATGGAGGAATAAAAGGTTAATTCCTTCAAACATATACTGAAAAAGGCGGATGTTCATTGTGTAACGTCCGCCTTTTTCTTGTCTATTGGTAATCTTCTTTTGTGAACGATTCTTCTAATGCAATGTGTCCGTCGCTTCGGGCCAAATAGATGTAACGTAGTGTGATTCCCTGTTCCTTTGTTTTCTTTAGGTCGAGTGAGCGATTGACTTGCTTCAAGAGTTCTTCGCGAAACTTTTCGCGATTTTCAGAGATGGCGCTGTCAGTGTAGAGGGTATCTTCCATCTGATAGTAATAGCGCAGCGATCGGTCGGTTCTGCTGAACACGATACTGTCGAGAGTGACTCCTTCAGCGACTTGCATGGGACACATCTTTGCCGTTTGTTTCTTTGCTTCTGCCTCAAACTGATCTTCAAAACTTTTGTGTTTACAACCTGCAACTATAGCCAGCAGCAGAACCGAGATAAGAAAAACTATATCTGATTTCATTTTTACTATATTTGTTATTGGAATGCGAAGATAGTAATTTTTTCCGGAAAAGATGGTTCCGGACGTTTCCTTCTTAGTTTGTTTTAGCCTCATTTTTGTCATAGTGATATGTATATTATCTCCATAATTTGCTATCAAAAGATGGCAAAAACGTGGCTTCCTGTATTTTATAATGATATTTTATGCTGGTCTATATGGAATAATTGTAATTTTGTACATGAATAATGTACGAGGAGTATCATTCAGATAGAGACTTGTGCATATAGGTAGTAACTAAACTGTAAGATTATGTTAGAAGAAAAAGCCGGCCTTTTGGCTGGAAAGGTATGGGAAATCCTCAACGCCAAGGGTGCTTTGACGGAAAAAGAAATCGTAAAGGAAATGAAAACTCGCAAGTCAACAGAGTTCTACTTGGCTATCGGTTGGCTTCTTCGCGAAGGCAAACTGAACACATGGGGTGAAGGTGCCGACATGAAGTTCGAGTTAAAGTAGTTTTACAAGTATTTGTACCATAAAAAACCTCCTGCGTCGAGTCATGCGGGAGGTTTTTGTATGATAAAGGCATTATCTGAAATAGATGTTCTTTCTTTTCTCGTTTCCAACTGTTGTTGAAGGGCCGTGTCCGGACAAAACCACGGTGTCATCGGGTAGTGTCAGCACTTTCTTCTTTAAACTTTCAATCAAAGCAGTTTCGTCGCTTCCTGGAAAGTCCGTTCTTCCAATGCTCTGCCAGAAAAGGCTGTCACCACTGAAGATGACCTTTTCTTCCTCACAATAAAAACATACACCACCGGGTGTGTGCCCCGGTGTTTCAATGACACGCAGGGCATGGTGCCCGAAAGTAACCACATCTCCTTCTTTTAGGAAACGTTCAATGGGAGTACTTTCAACATTAAGTCTGACACCGATGATACTTTGTGCTTGCAATGGCAGCATACGATAGAGCTCGGCGTCCGCTTGGTGAAGTTCGGCCTTAAGACCATAGCGTTCGTAAATGGAACGATTGCCAAAGGTATGGTCAAAATGGGCATGCGTATTTAGAAGATGTACCGGTTTGAGATGATTACTATCAATATACTCTTCAATAGTCTGCTTCTCTTCCGGATAATAGGCACCGTCGTCAATGATTACGGCTTCAGATGTTTCGTCACTGAGAACGTAACAGTTCTCTTGAATCATGTTGACGGTAAAGGTCTCAATGTTTAACATGTTGTTCCGTATTAAAGAGGAATATATAGGATTTTCTTTGTTTCAAAATAGGCTTCTTCAAAGTAATCACTTATATCCGTAAGTTGATATGGCCTATTTAACGCCGCCGTTTCTTCATTCAGGTCGCCACCTTTGAGGCAGATGATGCCATTGTCCGTTCTGCCGCGTTTGTTGGGGCAAATGTTTTTCCGAACCATATTATATAATTCGGCGGCAGGCATTACAGCACGGCTTATGACAAAATCAAAGCGTCTCTTTTCCTGTTTGGCATTTTCATGAACAGCGACAATATTGTCCACACCAATGGCATGAGCAATCTCATTTACTACACGTATCTTTTTCCCGATGCTGTCAATAAGATGAAAGTGACATTTCGGAAACAAAATTGCTAAAGGTAATCCTGGAAACCCTCCTCCGGTGCCGACGTCAAGGATGGAAGTGCCAGCCTCAAATTGTATGAAACGTGCAATAGCTAAAGAATGCAACACATGGTGCTCATAGAGGGTGTCAATGTCTTTACGCGAAATCACATTGATTTTTGAATTCCATTCATGATATAATGGTTCCAGCATTTTGAATTGCTGCTGCTGCAATTCAGAGATGTTTGGAAAATACTTCAGGATACATTGAATATTGCCGTGTTCGGGACTCATTGGAATGTATTTTAGTTATTAAATCCCCGACCTGTGTGGCCGGGGATTTAAGGTAATTATGTTTTGGCCTTAGTAAGCAAAAAGAGGGAACGCTTTCATCGTTTCATTAACCTCTGCTCTGACACTTGAGATGACTTCATCATTCAATGGATCGTTCAAGACTCTTTCTATGAGTTCAGCAATTAGAACCATGAGGTCTTCTTTTGCTCCTCTCGTTGTCATAGCTGGCGTTCCTAAGCGTATGCCTGAAGTTTGGAAAGCACTGCGAGTGTCGAACGGGACCATGTTTTTGTTTACAGTTATGTCTGCTGAAACGAGGGCGTTTTCAGCAACCTTTCCTGTTAAATCTGGATATTTTGGTCTCAAATCAACAAGCATGCTATGATTGTCAGTGCCTCCGCTGACTATATCAAAACCACGCTTAATAAGTTCGTCAGCCAAAACAGCAGCATTTTTCTTCACCTGTGATGCCCACACCTTAAATTCAGGTTGGAGAGCTTCACCAAAAGCAACGGCTTTAGCTGCAATAACATGTTCCAACGGGCCACCTTGTATGCCGGGGAAAACAGCACTGTTGAGCAGGCTGCTCATCATTCGCACTTCGCCTTTCTTAGTAGTCTTTCCCCATGGATTTTCAAAGTCTTTGCCCATAAGAATTATGCCTCCGCGTGGTCCACGTAGGGTTTTGTGAGTTGTAGAAGTGACGATGTGGGCGTATTTCAGCGGATTGTCAAGTAAACCTGCAGCAATGAGGCCGGCAGGGTGGGCCATGTCCACCATAAATATGGCACCGACTTTATCGGCTATATCACGCATCCGTGCATAATCCCACTCGCGGCTATAAGCTGAGCCTCCACCAACAATAAGTTTGGGCTTATGCTGGATAGCTAATTGTTCCATTTCATCATAATCTACACGGCCGGTCTCTTTCTTAAGATTGTATCCGATAGGATTGTATAATATGCCTGATGTATTGACCGGAGAACCGTGAGATAGGTGACCTCCATGGTCAAGATTCAATCCCATGAAAGTATCTCCGGGATTAAGGCAAGTAAGAAAAACTGCAGCGTTAGCTTGTGCTCCACTATGCGGTTGGACATTGGCATATTCTGCACCGAAAAGTTTTTTAACACGTTCAATCGCAATATTTTCGCTTTGATCTACATTAACGCAGCCACCATAATAACGGTGGCCGGGATAACCTTCGGCATATTTATTAGTAAGACATGAGCCCATGGCTTCCATGACTTGTTTACTAACAAAATTCTCAGAAGCGATAAGTTCCATGCCTTTTAGTTGGCGTTGGTACTCAGCTTCAATAATGTTGAAAATTTCTGTGTCTCGTGTCATAATATTTATTTGTGTTAATTATTATCGATATTATACTAGTTTAGCTGTTTCTAACTTTTGCTCTTTTTCACAATAATGACATGTAATCACGCCTCGGGTTTTGTCTGTAACATGAAAACGTGTCATCATTGGCTCATTGTTCGTAATACATTTGGGATTTGCACATTTAACTATACCTTGAAGTTCATCTGGCATGATTATGGCCTTTTTTTCTATGACTTCGTAGTCACGTATTATGCATAAACTGGCGTTGGGAGCCACAACAGACAATTGATTTATCTCTTCATCCGAGAAAAATTTGTCTGCGATTTTGATAAGGCTCTTTTGGCCCATTTTTGAACTTTTCAGATTATAACCAATAGTAACAGGCGTGCTGACATCTTCAAGATGAAGTAAAGCCATTACGTCCATCAATCGCTTTGATGGAATGTGGTCAATGACAGTGCCGTTTTGTAGGGCAGAAACTTGAAGTTTTTCTTTATTGTTACTCATATGACTATTCGATAATGTTATTATCATTTTGAATTGTCTCTAAATCGATGCCCAATACATCACATATTAAGGCTTGTCGCGCAAACAAACCATTGCGAGCTTGGGCAAAGTAATATGCATGAGGATCTGTGTCCACGTCAGTGCTTATTTCGTTGAGTCGTGGTAGGGGATGAAGTATTCGAAGATTGTCCTTAGCTTTTGCAAGCATGCTCTTTGACAACAAATAGCTGTCTTTTACACGTTCATATTCCATTAAATCTGTAAAACGTTCGCGTTGGACACGTGTCATATATAATATATCAGCATCTGAGATGATTTCTTCATTAAAGTCACGCGTTTCGATGTACTTAATGTTGTTCTTCTGACAATATAACTTGTATTCCTCAGGCATTTCCAACTCTTTAGGTGCTATAAAATGAAATGTAGGATTAAAGTGTCTCATTGCCATTAATAACGAGTGCACTGTTCTTCCATATTTCAAGTCACCTACGAGATAGACATGTAGGTCTTCTAATGTTCCTTGTGTTTTATAGATGGAATAGAGATCGAGCATCGTTTGGGACGGATGTTGATTGGAACCGTCACCTGCATTAATAATAGGTATATTAGTAATTTCACTCGCATACAATGCCGCACCCTCTAAATAGTGTCGCATAATGATAACGTCAGCGTAGTTGCTAACCATCTTAATCGTATCATGGAGTGACTCACCTTTGGTTGAACTAGTTACTTTGGGGTCTGTAAAACCAATAACACGTGCTCCAAGGCGATTGGCTGCAGTCTCAAAACTTAGACGAGTACGTGTTGACGGCTCAAAAAACAAAGTTGCAACTATCTTTCCTTCAAGTATGCGACGGTTAGGGTGACATTCGAAAGCCTCAGACATTCGTATGAGGTATAATATCTTCTCTTTCGAGAGATTGGCCAAAGTAATGACGCTGCGATTCTCCATATACTCATTAATTAATCAGTTCAAAGCCGGTATAAGGCTGTAATGCTTTTGGAATACGAATACCTTCGGGTGTCTGAAAGTCTTCTAAGATTGCTGCTACTATGCGTGGGAGAGCTAAAGCTGAACCATTGAGTGTATGACATAAGGTGATTTTCTTCCCGTCTTTACGATAGCGGCAGTGAAGGCGGTTAGCCTGATAGGTATCAAAGTTAGAAACAGAACTAACTTCGAGCCAACGTTTCTGTGCTTCTGAATAGACTTCGAAGTCATAGCATATAGACGAAGTAAAACTCATGTCACCTCCACATAAGCAAAGAATACGATAGGGTAACTCAAGTTTTTTCAGAAGATTCTCTACGTGCGACAACATTTCTTCGTGAGATTGACGCGAGTGTTCCGGAGTGTCTATGCGTACTATTTCAATTTTAGAAAACTCATGTAAACGATTAAGTCCTCTAACATCTTTTCCGTATGAACCAGCTTCACGACGGAAACATTGGGTATAGGCACAGTTTTTAATAGGCAGGTCCTCCTCATTCAAAATAACATCACGATAGATGTTTGTAACGGGTACCTCGGCTGTAGGTATAAGATATAGGTCGTCTTGTTCACAATGGTACATCTGGCCTTCTTTATCGGGTAACTGACCTGTGCCATATCCTGATGCAGCATTGACAACAGTGGGAGGCATAATCTCTGTATAGCCGGCATTGCGGGCTTCATCCAAAAAGAAATTAATCAAAGCTCGTTGCAATCGTGCACCTTTACCAATATATACAGGAAAACCTGCGCCGCTAATCTTGACTCCCAAATCAAAATCTATGAGATTGTATTTTTTTGCAAGCTCCCAATGTGGAAGCGCATGCTCTGGCAGAGGGGTCTCTGTCCCACCTGTTTTAACCACAACATTATCTTCTGCGCCATAACCTTCGGGAACTTCATCGTATGGCAAATTCGGGATAGTGTAGAGTAGATTTTTAAGCGCCTCTTCTGAGGCATCCTTCTTTGCTTGTAGTTCTTTGCTCTTTTCTTTAAGAGACGCCACTTCGTTTTTGGCCGTTTCGGCTTCTTCTTTCTTTCCCTCGCGCATCAGCATGCCAATGCTTTTCGCTGCAATGTTTTGTTGGGCCAAATTGTTATCCAACTCTATCTGGAAGTTTTTGCGTTGTTGATTAATTTCCAACACGCGTTCAACAGCTTCAGATG
>JAEEGL010127641.1_pt1 | contig 13625 bp, 9 predicted proteins | sample 9134231 | NCBI WGS metagenome assembly JAEEGL01 (sample SAMN16246548, study PRJNA631951) | gut metagenome | biome: gut microbiome; feature: rumen; material: fiber-attached | host: Bos | place: Iran: Karaj | collected 2018-10
ACGCGCTCGTGCGCCACGGGCTGAGCGTCGCGGCGATCCTGCGCCATTTCGCCGAAATCGAGGGCGAGGACGCGGATTACTGGGAAAAAGTCGGCCTGCTCCACGATCTCGACTACGAGAAGTACCCCGAGCAGCACTGCGTCATGAACGAACAGCTCCTTCGTGAGGCGGGCTACGACGACGCGTTCATCCACGCCGTCGACAGCCACGGTTGGGGCCTGTGCAGCGACATTGAGCCGCAGCTTCGCATGGAAAAGGCGCTCTACGCCGTGGACGAGCTGGCGGGGCTCATCACCGCCGCCGCCTACATGCGCCCGTCGCGCAGCGTCCTCGACATGGAGGTAAAGAGCGTCAAAAAGAAATTCAAGGCGCCCTCCTTCGCCGCGGGCGTCAACCGCGAGGTCATCTTAAAGGGCTGCGAGATGCTCGGCCTCACGCTCGACGAGGTCATCGCCATCAGCATCGACGGCATGAAGGCCGCCGCGGAGGAGATCGGTCTCGCCGGCTGAAAACGAAAAAACGTGCAAAAGGGACGCGCCCTGCATCGGGCGCGTCCCTTTTTGCGCCCGCCGTTCCTCCTTTTCCCCCTGCCGTGCGCCCTGCCCCTCGCTTTTCTACGCCGCCGCGCGTTGCCGTGTGCCCGCCGCCGCGCGTTGCCGTGTGCCCGCCGCCGTGCGTTGCCGTGTGCCCGTGCGTCAGCCGCTTCCTCTCTTTTGTGCCGCCGCGCCGCCGTGCGCCCCACTCCTCTCTTTTTTGCGCCGCGCGTCCTTTTTCCCCCGCCGTGCGCTCCCATTTTCCGCGCCGCCATGCTATAATGGAGAAAAAGCCGCGCCTTTTTCGGGCGGCGCTCCTGTAAGGAATACGGAGGTCGGTTTTTTATGCGCCTGTTCATCGCCATCCCGCTCTCCGCGGGCGTGCGGCGCGCGCTCGCGGACGCGCAGCGGAGCCTCAAGCAGTATTGCAGCGGCGGCAAGTTCGTGCCGCCGGAGAATTTTCACATCACATTGCATTTTCTCGGAGAAACGCAGAACATCGCGGGCGCGGCGCGGGCCGTGCAGAACGCCGTAAGAGACGCGCGCCCCTTTACGCTGCGCCTCGGGAAATACGGCGCGTTTGCCCGCGGCCGCGCAAGGACGAGCTTTATCGAGACGGAGGGCGACCTTGTTGAGCTCTCGCGCCTCTACGAGACCCTGCAGTCGGCGCTCGCCGACGAGGGCTTCGCGCGCGGGCACCGGAAGTTTACGCCGCACATCACGCTCGGCCGCAATGTCGAGCACGACGCGCTCGCCGCGCAGGAGCTCGAAAACTGCTGCGAAAGCGTCGCGTTCACGGTGCAGGAGATCGTGCTCTTCGAGAGCCGGAATATAAACGGGCGCATGGTCTACACGCCCGTGCAAAGGGGGAAATTCTGATGCCCGCGCAGGTGACGTTCGTGATCGGGCGCGCGGGCACGGGGAAAACGCATTTCGTGACCGAACGCCTGAAAGCCGCGCAGCAGAGCGGGCGCGCGGCATTCCTTCTGACGCCCGAGCAGGCGACGTTTGAGAGCGAACGCGCGCTGACGGAGGCGTTGGGCGGCCTCATGGGCATCCGCGTGTGGAGCTTCACACGCCTGTACGAGCGCGTCGTGCTCGCGGGCGTGGAGAAGCCTTTTTTGTCGCGGCAGGGACGGCGGCTCGTGCTGCGCCGCGCCGCGCGCCGGTGCGCGCCGAAAATGACGGTGTTCCGCGAGGTGGAAAAGACGCCCGGATTCTGCGAGAAGATGGACGAGTTGATGAGCATGTGCAAGCGGTTCCTCCTTTCGCCGGAGGACCTAAGAGCCGCCGCAGACCGCCTCGGGGAGGGGCACGTTTACCTAAAAGGGAAGCTAATGGACACGGCGCTGCTCTTTGACGAGGCGCAGAGCTTCCTTTCCTCGCGCTACCTCGACAGCGAGGACGCCTTCCGCGCGCTCGTCGAAATGCTGCCGCAGTCGGAATTAAGCGGCGCGGAGGTGTGCGTGGACGGGTTCGACCTTCTCACCGCGCAGCTCTACGAGGTGCTTTTTGCGATTTTGCGCGTCGCGGCGCGCGTGACGTTCACGTTCTGCTTTGACCCCGACCCCGGCCGTGACGCGGCGCTCTTCGCGCCCGAAAAGCGGGCGTTTGAGAAGCTCTATGAAAACGCGAAGGCGCAGGGGTGTGAGATCCATGTCGTGCGCCTGCGGCGCGAACGCGACGCGTCTGATGAAATGCGCCACCTCGAAAGGGAGCTCTTCTCCTACCCCGCCCGCGCCTACGGCGGCGAGGCAGGGAACGTCACGCTCTGCACGGCGGCGGACCGCGCGGAGGAGGTCGAAGCCATGGCCGACGCGGCGCTTTCGCTCCTGAAGGGCGGCATGCGCTGCCGCGAAATGGCCGTGATCGCCTCCGACATGCCCGCGTATTCGGCGGCGGTGCAGCGCGCGTTCCGGCGGCGGAACATCCCGCTGTTCCTCGACGTTTCGCACGCCATAGAGAGCCACCCCGCCATCCTTTTGTGCCGCGCGGCGCTGAAGGCCGCGGACGGCGGCTTTCAGGCGCAGGACGTGATCGCCGTGGGAAAGAGCGGCCTAACCGGCGCGGACGCGGATTCATTGGAGATCATGGAAAACCACCTGCTCGAAACGGGGCTGACGGGCAATGCGCTCCTCACGCCGTTCACGGCGGAGAACACGGAAGAAGCCGAGCGCGCGCGGGAAAACCTCGTGCCGCCGCTCGTGAAATTAAGGGAAGACCTCCGCGCGCCGAGCGGCGCGGAGAAGGCGCGCGCGCTCTACGCGTATCTGTCCGGACTCGGCGTCGCGGATGCGCTCGCGGCGGAGGCGGAGACGCTCCGGAGCGAGGAAAAGAACGAACTGGCGGACGAATACGCGCAGGTCTGGGATGTGCTCGTTGAGCTCCTCTCGCAGATCGACGCGGTGTTCGGCGACACGCCCATGAGCCGCGCGGAATTCATCGCCGTCATGGACGAGGCGTTCGCCGCGTACACGGTCGGGCTCATCCCCGCTACGGCCGATCAGGTGCTCTTCGGGACTTTGACGCGAACGAGAAGCAGGAGCGTAAAGGCGCTGTTTGTCCTCGGCTGCAACGAAGGGATGCTCCCCAAATACCACGCGGACGAGGACGTCATCGGCGAAGAGGATCTCGCCGCGCTTTCGGCGCTCGGCATGGAGGTCTGGGGCGGCGCGAAAAAACGCGCCGAAAACGACCGGCTGGACATCTACAGCGCGTTCTCGAGGAGCAGCGAAAAAATCTGGATCGGCTGCGCGGGCGCGGACGGCCAGAACGCGCTCTTACCCTCCCCGCTCTTTGACCGCATCGGCGAGATATTCCCCGCCTGTAAGCATCAGGGCGGCCCCGAAAGGGAGGCCTCCTGCCCCGCGGTGGGCTTTTCGCGCCTGTGCGCGAAGCTGAGGACGGGCGGCGAGGACAGGGAAACGCGCGCGCTCATCGACTATTTTGAAAAAGACGCGCTTTACGCGCCGCGCCTGAAGGCGGCCCTTTCCGCCGCGCGCATGGAAGTGACCCGCGCGCCGTTCGGGGGCGAGATCGCGAAGGCGCTTTACGGCGGCACGCGCCTCCAGGTGAGCGCGAGCCGCGTGGAAACGTACTACACCTGCCCGTTCCGGCATTTCGCGGCCTACGGCCTCACGGCGCGGCCGCGGCGGGAATTTCGGGAGATGCCGAAGGATTCGGGCACGTTCTACCACGCCGCCATCGAGGCGTTCTTCAAGGCCGTCATGGCGGCGGGCGGGAACTGGGACGCGCTCACGGACGAGGAGACGGACGCGTTCTTAAACGGATTGCTTCCCGCGCTCATCGAAGAGCACAACCACGGGCTCCTTCTTGCCTCCAACCGCATGCGCTACCGCGGCGAACAGATGTGCGCGGTCGTGCGCGCCACCGTGCGCGCGCTCGTAAACCAGATCCGCGCGGGGGCGTTCCGCCCCGTCGCGACGGAGGCCGCCTTCGGCGAGGGGCAGGCGCTGCCGCCCGTCACGTTCGTATTAAAGAACGGCCTCACTGTGCAGCTGAATGGCGTCATCGACCGCATCGACGCGCTGGACGCGAACCAGAGATACATCCGCGTACTCGACTACAAGTCCGGCTCGCCGGATTTTCGCTACGCGCAGGTCTACGCGGGGCAGAAGCTCCAGCTCCCGCTCTACCTTGGCGCCGCCGCGCGGGACGCCGTGCCCGCGGGGCTCTTTTACGTGCCCGTGGACGACCCCGCGTTGGACGAGGACGCGGAAATGGACGGCGAAAAGGAATTCCGGCTGCACGGGCTGCTCCTAAGCGACTCGGAGGTCGTCGCCGCGAGCGCCGCGGACGCGCAGGTACACAACGCGAGGAGCGCGCTCGTGGACGGCACAGGCATGAAAAAGCTCCTCGGCTTCGCGATGAAAAAGACGCAGGAGGCTTTGGAAAACGTGTACGCGGGCGAATACGAGCCCGCGCCCCTGAAGATCGGCGCGGGGCGCATGCCGTGCGAGTGGTGCGACTACAAAAGCATGTGCCGTTTCGACCCGCTCTTTCGCGGGTGCCGTCCGCGCAGGCAGCGGACGCTGAAGAAGGAAGAGTTTTTCGAGCGGATCGGCGTGCGGGAAGGAGGCGGCGAAGATGGCGCAGTGGACGGATGAACAGCGCCGCGCGATCGAACAGACGGGCGACGTGAGCGTGAGCGCGGCGGCGGGGTCGGGAAAGACCACCGTACTGACCGAGCGCATCGCGCGGATCGTCGAACAGGGAACGGACGTCAAGAAGCTCCTCGTCGTGACGTTCACGAACGCCGCCGCGTCGGAGATGAAGCGGCGCATCGCGAAGAGGCTCGCGTCGGCCGCGGCGAACGCGTCGGGCGAAAGAGCCGTTTTCCTTCGCGCGCAGGCCGAGGACGTGGGCGAAGCGCAGATTTCGACCATCCACGCCTTCTGCGGGCAGCTTATAAGGCGCAATTTCTTCCTCGCGGGGCTCGATCCCGCGTTCCGCGTCGCGAACGACACGCAGAGCGCGCTCCTGAAGAAGCAGGCCATGGACGAGACGCTCGCCCTAAGCTACGACGAAAACGACCCGCTTTTTTCCGCGCTCCTTAACGCCATGGGCGGCGAAGAAAAATTCATCGAGCGCGCGGACGCGCTCTACGAGCAGATGATGGCGATGCCGGAGCCTTTTACTTGGCTGAACGGCGCGGTGGAAGCCTACGCGCTCAGCGAAGCGGGGCTCTACGCGCACCCCGCGACGCGCGAGATATTCGAGAACCTCAGATACCGCACGCGCGCGCAGATCGGGAACATCGAGAAAGCGCGCGGGCTCTGCGACGGCATGCAGTCGGCGCAGCGGGCGCTGGACGACGACCTGATGCGCCTTCGCGCGCTGCTCGCGCTGGAGGAAAAAGACTACCGCGCGGCGGTGCTCGCCATGCAGTACATGAAGCTGACGTTCCCGCGGGGCACCGACGACGCGCTGAAAAAGCGCGTGCAGGCGCTGCGGCAGCGGTTAAAGGACGAGTACGCGCGGCAGAAGAAGGTATTTACGCGCCCGCTCGCGGAGGAGGCGGAAAAGCAGAACGCGCAGCTCCCCGTCATGCGGCGCTTTGCGGCGTTCCTGAAGGCATACGACGAGACCTACGCGGCCATGAAGCGCGCCGCGGGCGTGATCGACTTTTCGGACATGGAGCGGCTCGCGCTCACGGTGCTGGGGGACCCCGCCGTGCAGGCCGCCTGCCGCGAAAAGTACGAATACGTGTTCATGGACGAATACCAGGACTGCAACCGCGTGCAGGAGGAGATCATCGGCCGGGTTTGCAGGCAGGGCCGGCGTTTCCTCGTCGGCGACGTGAAGCAGTCGATCTACGGCTTCCGGCAGGCCGAGCCGGAGCTGTTCCTGAAAAAGCTCGAAACGGGCGGCGCGGGCGTCGTGCGCATGCGCTCGAACTTCCGGAGCGCGCCGTGCATACTGGACGCGGTGAACGGCGTTTTTGAAAGAATCATGAAAAAGGAGCACGCGGGCTTCGACTACGCGGAGGAAGACCGGCTCGTGGGCGGGAACGGCGAAAACGCGGCCTACGCGGGCGTGGAGATGCACGTCATCGACACGCGCGCGGGCGAGGACGAAACGGACGAAATCGACGAGATCGCCGCGGACGTCCGGGAGGCGCTTTTATGCGCGAAGCGCATCCGCGAGCTGAGGGAAGAAGCGCATATCCCCTACGGCGACATGGCGGTGCTCCTGAGGCGGAAGAAGAACGCGGGACTCTGGGCGCAGACGCTGGCGACGGAGGGCATCCCCTGCCACGCGCAGCTTGCGGGCGGGTATTTTGACGCGCTGGAGGTGCAGGTATTCTTGAACCTGCTTCGCGTGATCGACAACCGCAGGCAGGACATCCCTCTCCTTTCGGTGCTCCTGTCCGCCATCGGCGGCTTTACGGAAAAGGACATGGCGTACATGCGCGCAAATTATCCCGCGCCGAGCTGCATCGAGAGCCTCAGCCTGTGGGCGGAAAATGAGCCGCGCGCGGCGGCGTTTTTAGACCGGCTCCACGACTGGCGGCGGCAGGCGCGGTACGTGGACGTGGAGGCGCTCATCGCGTTCCTCTACGAGGAAACGGGCTATTACGACTACGTCGGCGCGCTCCCGGGCGGCGGGCAGCGGCAGGCGAACCTTGACGCGCTCCTTACCCACGCGCAGACCGCGGGAAAAGAGGACGTCGGCGCGTTCCTGAAATACATGGACGGCGCGCGCGACAACGCGGCCGTCGCCCCCGCGCAGACGGGCGCGGCGGACGTGGTGCACATATTGACGATCCACAAATCGAAGGGGCTGGAATACCCCGTGGTGTTTCTCTGCGGCATGGGCAAAAGGATAAAAGTGAAGGTACCAATAATGCCGCTTCTTTTGGTCGTCGAACTGGGTTTTGGCGTTATGTATATAGACGGCGGCGCGCGCCGCCGCCAGCGCGACACGTGGTTCCGGCAGGCCATCGCCGCGCGCCTCAGGCGCAAGGAAACGGGCGAGGAGATGCGCGTATTGTACGTGGGCATGACGCGCGCGAAGCACCGGCTCGTCATCGTAGGCTCGCTGCCGGACGCGCAGCCGCGCGCGCCCGAGACGATGGCGCAGTGCCCCATGGACTGGCTCATGGAGACGATCCCCGTAAAGCGGCACGCGCGCGCGGAGTTTTCCGCGCAGGAGGACGCCCGGCGCCCGCTGCCCACGCCTATGGCGGACGCGGCCGTAACGGAGCGCTTTTCGTGGGTGTACCCGTTCATGGACGCGGCGCGGTTAAGGTCGAAGGTGAGCGTCAGCATGTTGGAGGAAACGGAAGAAAAGGAATGGGCCGCGCCGCGCTTTGCGCGCGCGGAGGAAACGGGCGGAGCGGCGCGGGGCAGCGCCGCGCACGAAATCCTTCACTGCGTGCCATTAAAAGGCGCGCACGACGAAGAAACGCTGCGCGCGTTCGCGAAAGAGCTTGTTTTGCAAAAGAAAATACCGGATTCCGCAGAAAAGCTCGTAAATTACCGAAATCTGGAGAAATTCTTTTCTACGCCGCTCGCCATGCGCCTCTGTGCCGCAAAGGACGTGCGGCGAGAGATGGAATTCGCCTGTCCCCTGCCCGCGCGCATGCTCTTCGGGGACGAGACGGAGGAAAACGTGCTCCTGCAGGGCGTGATCGACGCGTGCTTTATCGAGGGCGGCGCGTGGGTGCTCATCGACTACAAGACCGACTCAAAAAAGACCGGCCTCACTGTGCGCGAGGCGGCGGAACGCCACCGCGGGCAGCTCACGCTTTACGCGCAGGCGCTGGAGAAGCTCACGGGCATGGAAGTGAAGGAACGCTGGGTGTGCATGCTCAGTTTCGGAGAAAATATTCTGTTATGAGGAAAGGGTGGAAGACATGAAGCCAAACAAGCTCAGGGAACTCTTGGACGCGGGGAAACCGTCCGTCTGCACGCGCATCCACAGCCGCTGGCCGTTCATCACCGAGGCCGTCGGCGCTACGGGCAAGTACGACTACGTCGAATTTGCCGGCGAGTACGCGCCGTTCACGCAGCAGGAGCTCGAGGGGATCGCCATGGCGGCGGAACTAACCGGCATGGCGGCGATGATCAAGGTCGACATGCTGAACCGCGGCTACGTCTGCCAGAAGGCGATGGCGGCGGGCTTTAACGCGCTGCTGCTGGTCGATCACCGCACGCCGGAGGACGTAAAGGAGAGCCTGCGCCTCATCCGCCCCGATTCGCCGGAGGACGGCGGCGCGTTCGGCTTCCCCGTGCGCCGCTTCAATTTCGCGGGGAGCTGGGCGTCGTATTCGTTCGAGGAGTACAAAAAGCTCCTGAGATCCACCGTCGTGGCGGTGATGATCGAAAAGAAGGAGGCCGTGGAGAACCTGAAGGAGATCCTCGCCGTGCCGGGCATCGACATGGTGCAGTGGGGCCCGGCGGACTACGCCCTAAGCTCCGGCTGGGAGAGAAAGGAAAAGAAGGACGAACTGAAGGAAGTGGAGCGGTACGTCATCGAGACCGCAATTAAGTGCGGCGTGCAGCCGCGCGCGGAGATCAACACCGCCGCGCAGGCGGCGTACTACAAAAAGCTCGGCGTCAAGCACTTCAGCCTCGGCGACGAAGTGATGAACAACCTCGCCTACTGGCGCACGCAGGGCGAGGAGCTGCGGGGCGTTCTGGGCGAATGACGGACGTTTTCAGGGTGGAACGGCGGCTGTATAAGCAGCTTTTCCGGCTGCTCGGGCCGATCGTTCTACAAAACCTCATCACCGCATCGCTGAGCCTCGCGGACACCTTCATGGTCGGCGCGCTCGAAACGGAGCAGCTTTCGGCGCTGACGCTCGCCAACGCGCCCTTTTACGTGGCGATGCTCTTCCTCTTCGGCCTGACGTCGGGCGGGGCGGTGCTCATCAGCCAGTACTGGGGCAAAAAGGACGTCGCGACGATCAACCGCGTGATGGGCGTCAGCTGCCTGTTCGCGGGCGTGATCTCGTTCCTGTTCGCCTCGGCGGTGTTCTTTTTCCCGCACGGGGTCATGGGACTGACGACGAACAACGCGCAGCTCGCGGACATCGCCGCGCGCTACGGCAAGATCGTCGCGTACTCGTGGTTCCTGCACAGCATCGAGATGGTGTTTATCGGCGCGCACCGCAGCACGGAAAACCCGAAATACGGCATGTGCATCCTGGCGGTCGTGGCGGGGCTCAACATCTTCCTCAACTGGGTGTTCATATTCGGCACGCTCGGCTTTCCCGCCATGGGCGTGGAGGGCGCGGCGCTCGCGACGCTCATTTCCCGCGCCGTCGGGTTCGTCGTCACGATATTCTACGCGATCTTTAACCGGCGCCTGAAATTACAGGCAAGGGCGTTCTTCCACCCCGGCAAGGTGATCGTGAAGGACTTTTTACGGTACGCCGCGCCCGTCGTCGTCAACGAGACGCTCTGGGGCCTCGGGATGTCGCTGATACCGGTCATATACGGGCATGTGGCGGCCTCCGTCGACGTCGTCGCCGCGTACTCGATCACGGGCAACCTCGAAAAGATACTCACCGTCGTGACGATCGCCGTCGCGCAGTCCACCGCCGTGATCCTCGGCAAGGAGATCGGCGCGGGCGCGGACGCGGAGCGCGCGCAGCGGCTCGGCCGCTGGTTTTTCGCGCTGGCCGCGCTCGCGGGCGTGTTCGCGCTCGTACTGCTCGTCGTGCTGCTCTTTGTGCTCGTCGAGCCGGTGCTGTACCCGCTCGTCGACCTGAGCGCCTACGCGCGCGCCGTGGCGACCGTCATGCTGCTCGCATTGGCCGCGGGCATGCCGTTAAGGTCGTGCAACACCACCGCGGTCGTGGGCATACTCCGCGGCGGCGGGGACGTCCGCACGGCGCTGCGCATCGACATACTCCCGCTCTACGCGTATACGGTGCCCGTGTGCGCGCTCCTCGCGCTGGTGTTCGGCGTGGACGCGCGGATCGTGAGCGTCTGCCTCATATTGGAGCAGGTCATCAAGCTCATCGCCGCGCAGCGGCGCTTTCGAAGCCGCCGCTGGATGCGCAATGTAACAAGGAAACTTTAAGAAAAATACAGGAGGAAATACCATGGCTACAGCACTTCAGATCGTATGCGCGGTTTTCATCCTTGCGGCGGCAGTCCTGTTTATCTGCAAAAACAGGACGAAGAAGACCGGCGAATCAAAGGGACTGCTGGTTCTGACGGTTTTCCAGATCATCCTCTGCGGGTGGTTCTTCGCGCTGTGCGTTTCGGACGTTCTGGACATCAAAGTCAGTTTTTCGCTCGAACGCCTGGTCGTGAACATCTTTTACGCCATCGCGTTTCTGGCGATCAGCGTGTACGCGCTGTTCAACAACCGGAAGCAAAGACCCGCGTATTTCAAGGGCGTTCTGTGGGCCTATATCGTGCTGATCGCGGTGCAGTGCTTCGCGTTCCCCTACGGGACGGAGAACCTGTGGCTGCGCGTGGTCGAGGCGCTGGAGGGCGCGGCGGTGTTCGGAATGCTGATCGCGCTCCTGTTCCGGATGGAGGACGAATCGTTCTGCCGGAAATGCCTCATGATCGCGATCATACTGGAGCTGCTCATCGCCATTGAAAACGTCATCGTCCCCTTCGCCACCATTACGGACGACATCGAGATCATCGACATCCCGCTGAACTACGCGGCGCTCTTCATGCGGCCGGTGCTCTTCGCGTCGCTGGCGCTCGCCTACCACGCGCGCCTGATCCGCTGCGGCAAAGCCGCCGCGGACGCGCAGAGCGGCGAAAAGGGCTGAAAAGCAAGCGAAACCGGCGCTTCACGTGCGGCGACTCTTTTTAGAGCCGCCGCCGGACGCGCGTCGTGGGGGGGAAACGTTCAGGAGGAAAAAGGGGATGTTTCGGGAAATGGTCCGCATCAGGCAGCGGATATCGGACGAGGAATGCATTGAAATACTGAAAAAGGAGCCGCGGGGCGTATTGTCCGTCCTCGGGGACGACGATTACCCCTACGGCATGCCGCTCAACCATTATTACTGCGAGGAAGACGGCAAGCTCTACTTCCACGGCGGGAAAAGCGGTCACAGGATCGACGCGCTGCGGCGGCACGATAAAGTCTCCTTCTGCGTCTGTGACGCGGGCTTCCGCCGCGACGGCGAATGGGCGCTGAACATCCGAAGCGTGATCGTGTTCGGGCGGGTCGAGTTCGTGGAGGACAGGGAAAAGACGCTGGAGATTTCCCGCCGCCTCAGCCGCAAGTTCACCGACGATGAAGCGTACATCGAGGGCGAAGTGCAGAGAGCCGGCCCGCGCACGCTCCTTATTGCGCTCGTGCCGGAGCACATGACGGGAAAGCTCGTCAACGAGGCGTAGGCGGGCGGAAAAGCAGGCGGGCGAACGCAATGCGTTCGCCCGCTTTTCGTCTTAGATGCCGAAGCATAGTCCTTTTTATCGGACACACACTTCGGTAAACTGGATACTGCAAGGATGACAGGAGGTCGATACTATGAGAAACGCCATCGGTTTCGATACTTCCCCAAAGGATGAGAACGCGCTGGTTCCGCAGCCGGAAAACGGGATGGTAGATCCCGTCCGTTCCGTTGTTGAAGTGTATTTTATCGGAGACGGACGCACGTTTCCCTACTACAACGACCGGTTCGACCTGAAGGTCGGGGACGTCGTTTTCGTGTCCGGCAAGCTGGCGGGAAAGATGGGGATCGTCAAAAGCGTCACCGCCAAGTTCAAGGTGGACCTTTCTTACTACAAAAAGGTCGTCTCCCGCCCCGAATTCCGTCTGAGCGGGACTTTCGCGCCCATTGCCGGCATGATGGTCAGCTTCGACGGCGGCGCGGCGCCGGACGCCGGCCTGTTCCGCGAATGGGTCAAGCCTCCGCTGCCCGACGATACCGAGCATGAGGTCGTTTACGGCGAAGGGTACGCTTTTTGTCTGGAAAAATTCCACCTGGATGAGGACGTCGACCCCGACGTGTTTTCCCGCGCCATCCGCTATTGCGAGGAGGGCAAAGTCCGCTTCCTTTCCCTGAAGGACGGCGTCGGCACCGCGTTTGTGGAGGGTTCCGTCTGGTATGAGGTGAATTTCCGGTATTGCGGCGGGCGGATCAGCGACATGTACTGCGACTGCGCTTACCCCGGCCTCTGCAAGCACAATCTGGCGGCGCTGATCTTACTGCGCGCGTTGGGCGAGCAGTTCGGCGGCGACGATATACCGGACTTTACCGCCGTCGAGCAGAGCTTTTTCTTTAAGATGCTCTCCGTCAGCAGGCAGAGCGTGACGGTTTGACGCGCGTTTTCGCTGACGACCGGCGGTCAAAAACGGGAAAAAGCGGGCGAACGCATTGCGTTCGCCCGCTTTTTCATCTCATCGTGACTTCCGAAGCTGTCTGGCGCACGGTTCCGCAAACCTAGTGCCGGCCGGTTCACTTACTCAGCGATTCGCTGTTGATCGGGAAGGTGAAGTAGGTGTCCGGGTAGGGTTCGTTTTCAAGCGTAAAGTGCCACCATTCCTCGGGGAGGGGCTTAAATCCGTGCTTCATCATGACCTCGCGCAGAAGCATCCGGTTGGCGTACTGCTCTTCGGTGATATCCATGTAATCCGGATGGCTCAGCTCGCCGAAATAGTCAAAGGTACCGCCCATGTCCACTTCTTTCTCCGTCGTCATATCGAACAGCGTCAGATCCAGCGTGCTGCCGCGGCTGTGTCCGGAATGCTCCGCGATATACCCCAGCGGGAACAGAACGTCCTTCTCGAGCTCGGGGTAAAAGTATTCCTTCATACGCGCGTCGTCCGCGTCCAGCGCCCAGTTCATGAAATGCGTAACGGCCTTCTGCGGGCGGTAGGCGTCGAATACTTTCAGCCTGTACCCCATGGAAACCAGCTCATCGCTGACGTTTTTCAAAGCGGCCGCGGCCTCCTTCGTCAGAAAAGCGAGCGGCTCCTCATATCCGTCGATGCGGTCGCCCACGAAATTGTATGTCGAATAGTATCTGATCTCAAGGATCACATCCGGCACAGCTTCGCTGAGCAGGACAAAATCCGAAGAATCGCTCGACAGTATCACGCCGTCGTCTCCGACTTCGGTTTTCACGGCGGAACTGCCGCACCCCGCAAGCAGGAGTGAAATCATGATCGTCAGCACCAACGCAAAAAGAACGGTACGCCTCGGTTTGGTCATCGTGCATCCCCCTCAGATCGGTATTTGTTCGTCCGTTTTTTATTTATGCGAGCTCCGAGATCGCCTTGACCGCGTCGTCCAGCCACGGGGCGTCGACAGACTCGGCCTCGCCCGCGTCGAACGCCGCCGCGATGGACGGGTCGATCGGGATGCGGCCGATCACCTTCAGCCCGTGCGCCGCCGCGAGCGCGTCCGTGCGGCCCTCGCCGAACGGGTAGATGCGCTTATGGCAGTCCGGACAGTCGATGTAGCTCATATTCTCCACGATCCCGAGTATCGGGATATCCATCATCTTCGCCATGTTCACGGCCTTCTCGACCACCATGCCCACGAGCTGCTGGGGCGAGGTGACGATGATGACCCCCGACACGGGGATCGACTGGAAGACCGTCAGCGGCACGTCGCCGGTTCCCGGCGGCATGTCGACGAACATG
>JAEEGL010132468.1_pt1 | contig 13625 bp, 7 predicted proteins | sample 9134231 | NCBI WGS metagenome assembly JAEEGL01 (sample SAMN16246548, study PRJNA631951) | gut metagenome | biome: gut microbiome; feature: rumen; material: fiber-attached | host: Bos | place: Iran: Karaj | collected 2018-10
TAGGAGGATATGAAGAAAAATAATAGTTTAATGTATGCAATCCTAGGTGGAGTAGTAACATGCTTTGTGTGTGTGGGCATGGTATTCCTATATCCATCAAAGGAGACAAAAAATTTAAAAGGAAATAGTTCAGCATCATATAACCAAGGATATTATGATGAAGAAATATCATTAGGTGATGATGCAGGAACGTGTAAAAGTAACGGAAGTGGAGAAGGAGATTGTCAAACATATTCGTGTTCATCATTTGGAGAAACACAATGTAAACAAAACTCTGCGTGTTGTAAATGGGAAGTAGCAGCAACAGCAAGTCCAAGTCCAACACCAACACCAACGCCAACTCCAACTGCAACAACAACCGCAACACCACACGTAAGTTCAGGAACTTGTACAAATGGAATGACATTAGAGAGATATCATTATTGTACAGTTTATAGTGGTAAACAATGTAAGATATCAGGAATGGGATCATTCCAAACATCAGGATCAATAACATGTGGAATATCATCTTGTTCAATCGAATGTTCAAATGTTGCAACAGCCAGTCCTACACCAAGTCCAACACCAAGTTGTACATATGCAGATAAAGCAGCATGTGAGGCAGCAAATCCGGGAAGAGACTGTTGGTTATCATCAGGATGTTATGTATTGAAGACATGTAGCCAATATGCACCATATGATTGTCCAACTAGTATATGTCAAAAAACATCATCAGCTTGTACAGAGAAACCAGCAAGTCCAACCCCAACGCCAACTCCAATGGTATGTACAACGCCATATACTTATTATAATGGAACTGAATGTATATATTGTCCAGCAGGTTATAAGGCATCAGTAGCAGTACCACAATGTCACATGGTAATACCAGCTGGTAGCTATTTAGTTGGAGGAACAACACAAATTCTTTCATGTGCAGCTGGATCATATTCAGCAGGTGGTACATATTACTTAAATGGCGGAGATGGAAATCTAACTAGATGTACAGGTTGTCCAAGTGGTAAGACATCACCAGTTGGATCAAAGAGTGTAAGTGATTGTTATGATAAAACAGATCCAACAGATTGTGCAGTAACAGTAACAACTTCTGCAAATAGAGTTAGTTATGGATCACACTTCAATGCACATGTTGAAGTTCATGGTAAAGGCTGCAATGGACAAACAATGTCGGTAGGTGTTACAAGAGGAACGCTACCATCAAGTAATAGAGGAACATATAACGTAAGTGATGGTTCAGCATTTAATTTTACTGTAACAGTAAGTCAACAACCATCATGTAAATCAACAACAACATTTAGTGCATCATTATCTGGTGGAGGAAAATCAGGTAGTGTAACAGTAAATACTATTGTTGATTGGCATTTAGTATCAACAGATGTATGTGCAACAGATGCTCAAATTGGATCATTAACATCAAGAAAGGCTGCAGAAGATGCACCAGCTGATGTATATTATATAGTTAAGAATAATACAAAATGTTCTGGTTCAAAACAAGTAGATATATGGAGAAGAGGCTGCGGAGGCGGAGGAACTCCAGAAAAGATACCATATTGTTATATTGATAATGATGGAGAATATCATTGGACAACAGATCCACAATCAAGTTGGAAGAAAGTTGATAGTATAACAAGTGAATCAAATTGTAAGAAAGATGAAGACCCAGCATGTTATACAGATAAAGATGGAAAATATGTATGGGGTAAATATGCAACAAGTGATGGATATACATTAATTACATCAATTAAAGATGAAGCAAGTTGTAAAGAACCAACAAGTGAATATGCATGTTATAAAAATGATGAAGGTGATTACAGGTGGACAACAACTGCACCAGAAGGATATACAAAAGTAGAAGAAGTTAAGACACCAGCAGAGTGTGCTCCACCAGAAGTACCAGCATGTTATGTTCATGGTAGTGAATTTGTTTGGGGTAAATATGCAAAGATAACTGGATATATTAAACTAGAAGATGTTGAAAAAGAAGAAGATTGTAAACTACCAGAAGGCGATGCATGTTATGAAAATAAAGATGGAGAATATGTATGGGGTAAATATGGAAACGATCCAGACTATACACTAGTACCATCAGTAACAGAATTGAGTCAATGTACAAAAGATGTACCAACACCACCAACAGCAACAAGTGTGTCAAAGATAGTATATGTATTTATGGCAGTGTTAATGGCTTGTGGAATTGGATTCATCTATTACTCAAGTGTTATGAAAAAATCTGATCAACAACAATAATAAAATAAAGTTCTAAGGTTTCTTAGAACTTTTACTTTACACATAAAAAAAATTTAAAAAAAAATTAAAAAAAAGTATTGCATTTAGTAAAAATATATTATATACTAATATTGTCTTGATAGTAGTAAACCATCTTGACAGTAATTTAATTGAATTTGTTCTTTTATAGAACGTAGCTATATTTATGTATATGATTTATTCATATCTGATGGTTTATCCATCTACTACAATTTATTTTGTAGTTACTACATTTATGTAGTTGTACTAATTTATTTAGTACTTTGTGTTATTTATTTAACACTAATAATTCTTTATGAATTATTTTATAGCTATTATTATTCAATTTTATGTAATATAGTCTGACATGTGTCAATTATATTACTCTGAAGTGTATATCACTTCTAATAGTTTTTATAACTATTTACTATCTTTATTGATAGTCATACTAATTTATTTAGTATTCACATTACTGTTTAGACTTACTATTTAGGGTAGGAAAAGCTATTTTATCGATAGTCATTATCGCCTCAAGACAGGACAATTGTTTGTGAGAAAGTTAAACTCAAATGATAAGAGGTTGTGGTAAATACTGATAATATTTATTCCTAACCATATTAGGTATTAATGCTAATATGGTTGTTACAACTTTTTCTAAACTCGAAATGATGTTCTTTATCAGAGAAGATCATTTTTTGTTTGCATTAATATCTTGAATATTATTTGATTATATTATATAATTAAAGTAACTTAGAGAATAGATAATTATAATTAGTATTATATAATGGACTCTATAATTATAATTAACTATGGTGAATAATCTTATCGCCGGCTAAGCACAGATAATTGTTAAGAGAGAAGTAACTCAGAAGATAATAGCTTTAATAAATACTGATAATATTTATATTAGATTTACTTAAAATGTAAATGGAAAGCTTTTTCTTAAACTTGATCGATATTTGTTATCAGCGAATATTGATTTTTTTATGTAAAAATATTATAATTTATATATAATTAAAGTGGTGATAGTGTGGTAGTAAAAATAAAGGATAATATTAAAAAAAAGTCGAAGAAATATAAGACTAGTTATAAGAAAGCCAAAAAACAGGTCGTTGCATTCTTTAAAGAAAAAGGTAAAATGAAGAAAATAATAAACCTATTAAAGAAGTTTTGGCAGTTTATTATTCGAAGCGATGTTTTAAATGTTTTGTTAATGGCTTGTCCATTTATAATAATGGATTTATTTACTAGAATATATGGTAATTCAGTGAGCTTTTATTCATTATTTAGAATAAGTCCTAGATTATTTTCATTAGCTTATATTATTTTGTTTATCGGTATATCATTAAATATTAAAAGTAAATATAGTAGATTTGTCTATAGTTTGTTTTTCTTTATATTTTTTGTGTTTTTTATAGTTCAAAATATTTATTTTTCAACAATGTCTAATTTCTTTGGATTTTCATTAATGGCTTTAGCAGGTGAGGGAAGTGACTACTTCTTAGATGCTCTAAAGAATTGTAATATACTTGTTTATGTTGCTATTCTAGTTTTAATAATTAATTATGCTATTGTTATGAAAAGATATCCTAAAGATGTTGATTATAATAAATCTAAATTAATTCATATTACAATTCTATTTATAGTTTTACATCTTGTTAGTAAATCATTCCTAGGACTTGGTAATTTTGAGTTAACATGGGATACATGGAGAAATCCACGTAATGTATATGAAAACTTTAATGATAGTAATAAATGTTTATCATTAACAGGATTATATGAATATACAATTAGAGATTTTTATATGACTTATATTAAACCAGCTCCTACTAAAACTGATACCGAAAGTAAGTTTTTAACAGAAGTATTTAGTGAAGAAAATGATAGTTATCATAAGAATAAATATACTGGTAAATTTAAAGGAAAGAATGTTATTTTCTTACAATTAGAGGGAATTGATAGTTGGTTACTTACTAAAGATATTATGCCAAATACTTATGCACTTTTAAATAATTCCATTAATTTTACTGATCATTATTCATTTTATAATGGTGGTGGTAGTACATTTAATTCTGAATTTATGGTTAATGTTGGATATACAACACCATATACATTTCCAATGAATGCCTATACTCTTAATAAAAACGATTTCCCATATTCAATGGCTAATTTAATGAAACAACTTGATTATAACGTACAAGCTTATCATATGAATACTAAAGAGTATTATAGTCGTGGTATTAATTACTTTAATTGGGGTTATGATAATTATTTAGGCTTACAAGATTTAGATACATATGATGATAAAGCTTATCAATTAGATCGAGAATTAATCCTTAATGAAAAATTCCATAATGAGTTATTTAATAGTACTGGTAAATCAGTTAGTTATATTATTACTTATAGTAATCATTTACCATTTAGTGCAACTAAAGGAGTTTGTAATCAATTATTAAGGCTAGATTATAGAGATAAATTAGAAGAAATGTCAAATTCTGAAATAAATGAATTCTTTGAATCTCTTGAATATACAGAAGAAGATTGTATTAAAAGACAAGCTAAAGAAACAGATTATATGGTTGGTTTATTAATGCAAGAGTTAAAGAAAAATGGTTTATATAATAATACAGTTATTTTTGCATATGCAGATCATTATCTATATACAGTATCTGATACAGAGATATTAAAGAAAAACGGTAAAACGATCGATAATAATTTAATTAACAAAACACCGTTCTTTATATGGAGTGCAGGTCTTAAAAAAGAAGAAATTAAAAAGACTAATAGTCAATTAGATATCTTACCAACATTCTTAAACTTAATGGGAGTTAACTATAATGAAAAATGGTATACTGGTCATGATATACTGGATAATAGCTATAAATCAATGATTATATTCCCAGATTTATCTTGGTATGATGGTGAATACTATGTTATGGATAATGAAGTTAAGAATAAAAAACAAATAGCTGAAAGTAAATTAGAAGAAATGAATGGTTATGCAGAATATGTTGTTAAAAAGAATGATTTAGTGCTTAAATATAATTATTTTAAAGAAATAATGAATTAGAAAATGTTTTAAACATTTTCTTTTTTTATAATAGTATGTTATTATTATATAGAAAGGGTATTATATGAGTAGTTTTTTTGATTCTTTAATTAAAACTATTGGTGGTTGGTATGAAGGCGGTTCATCTATTCTTTGGTGGATTTATAGAATACTAGCTATTTTAACTGTGTATAAAACTTTCTATTTAATCCTTGGAACATTTTTTACTAGAAAGTTTCCTAAAGCTAAAAAGAATCATAAATATGCTATAGTTATAGCTGCTAGAAATGAAGAAAAAGTTATTGGTAATTTATTAGATAGTATTAATAAACAAGATTATCCTAAAAAGCTAATTACAACATTTGTAGTTTGTGATAATTGTACAGATAATACTAAAAAGGTAGCTACTAAACATGGAGCTATTTGTTATGAAAGATTTGATGATAAAAGAAAAACAAAAGGTTATGCTTTACAATATTTGTTTAATCAAATAAAGAAAGATTATAAGATAGATAGTTTTGAAGGTTATTTTGTTTTTGATGCTGATAATTTACTTGAACCAGATTATATAACAAGAATGAATGAATCATTTGATGCTGGTGAAAAAATAATAACATCATATAGAAATAGTAAGAACTTTGATGAAAATTGGATTAGTGCTAATTATGCAATTCATTGGTTAAGAAGTATCAGAACAGCTCATAGAGCAAGAAGTATATTAAGACTTGCTACTAATATTCAAGGAACAGGATTTTTGTTTAGTAATGAATTAGTAAAGAATGGTTGGAAATATACATCTCTTACTGAAGATCGAGCTTTTACAGCTGATGCAGTTAAAGAAGGATATCGTATTTCTTATAATGATAAAGCGATGTTTTATGATGAACAACCAGTTAATTTAAAAATAGCTTTAAGACAAAGATTACGTTGGTCTAAGGGTCATTTACAAGCATTTATTGAAACAGGACCAGGTTTATTTGTAAATATATTCTTTGGTAAAATGTTTAGAAAAAATAAACAAAATGTAAAAGACAATTTATTCTTAAAAATAATAGAATCAATAAGACATCGTTTTGCATCATTTGATATGTTTATGTTAATGTTACCTAATAGTGTCATGTATTTCTTATTATGGTTTATTTTCTCATGTATTTTATATGCAAATAATGCCTATATAGTAGGTATTAATGGTGTTAATATATTTGGTGGTGGAACATTACTAGCTGGGATAATACGTCACTTTTATAATGTATACTTAATAGTACCAGCTGGTTATAGTGCATTCTTTATGGCTTTTTATTTAACTATTTGGTTACGTATATTCTATTTACTTGGAAGATATATTGAAAATATGTGGATGGCAATTTATATTTTCTTTGTTGAGAATAAAAGAATAAAAAAGATTAGTTTAAAAAATAAAATACTATTTACTATTACATGGCCAATTTTTGATATTATTGGTAAATATACAATGTATGTAGCTTTATTTAAAAAAGTTGAATGGAAACAAATACCACATGAAAGTAAAGTAACTATTGATGATTTAAGGGGTGATAAACATGCTTAAAGAACATATTCATGATTTATTCACTGAAGGTCTTGGTGATATCTTCTTTATGAAGTATTATAACTATCTTAATAAAAATGTAAAAAATAAAAAATTAAGAAGAGCATTAATTAATATTCATATAATAGTTTATATAGCTTTTATAATTATAATTGCATATATAATATTTAAGTTATCTTGGCCGTTGTAAATAAATGTAAATAGTAAGTAAAATATAGTGTAAAATAATTGCACTATATTTTTTTATATAAGATAATTATAGTAGAGAGGTAATTATGATAAAGAGTAAGAAGCAAATGTTTATAGTAATAGCTGCTTTTACGTTAATACTATTATTAGGTACAACAACTTACGCATTCTTTAATTATACAAGAAAAGGTTCAGCAAATACTATAAAAGTAGGTAGAATAGCTTTTAATAGTGAGCAAGGTAGTGCAATTAATTTAACGAACATTTTTCCAATTGATAGAGCAGATATTGATACTGAAACAGATTATGTTGGTAGTGTATCTATTCATGTAACAGGTGATACTACTTATAGTGATGGTATAGAATATTTAGTTAGTGTAGAGGATCTTCAAAATACAGTAAACAATAAGTCAATGCCAATAGCTCTTGATATAAGTTATACAGCTAATAATAGTAAAACAATTGGTGAAAATGATTCAAGTTATTATAATAATCGTGGTGGTAATACATCAAGATATAAAATATTAAAAGATCGAATTATATCAGATTATAATAATAAAATATTAGTTGGTTATATTGCACCAGGTCAATCCGGAATAGATGGAACTATCACTATCAAAGCATTTATAGATAAAGATAAAATAGCTATTAGTGATACATACCCATCTGGAATAAAAAGAGTAGTTAATCCTAACATGACAACTGAAGAATACAATAATTGTGTGACATATTATGATAGTAACTATTATTTTAATGGTGATGAAACCGCTGAAAATTATTGCCTAGGAACAGGTACATATTATCAACGTACTTTCCAAGAAAGAATTGATATAGGTTATGAAAATAGCCATATGAATTATTTATTAGAACATAATATTGTAAAAGAATTAGGGGAAAATGGTACAACTGAAAATTGGGTAAATGGAAGAGCTGTTTTTACTACAGAAGAATGGAATACATTAGGAGAAAGTGGATTATCATTTAAAATTAAAGTAGAAGCTAATGAAGGAATTTGGGCAGGAAAACCTGGAAATGTTATGGGAGAGTTATCATTTCTTGATGGTAATACATATTATGTAAAAGAGATTTATTTTAATGATATGGATAGTGAAGAAATGCATCAAAGATATGAAGCAGCTACCATTAAAGATGATTTAACTTATAATAATGATGGTGAAGTATTGTGTTGGTTAGAAACAAATAGTGAAGATAATACAAGATACAATATGTATGTAGCAAGCGATGGAGAAACAATATTTACAACAGGAAGAAGTTTGTTTTACGTACCAGGATATACAAGAATTGATAAACTCGAATTTAATAATGTAAACACATCAATGGTTACAGACATGAGTAATATGTTCTATGGACAAAATGCTCTAAAAAATATAGATATAACTAATTTTGACACAAGTAATGTTATTACTATGAGGGGATTTGTATATAATACTTCTTCTGTTGAAAGTGTTAATATGGAAGGACTTGATTTAAGAAAAGTACAAGATATGTCAGCTATGTTCCAGGGTAATTTTAAACTAAAAGAAGTAAATTTAGATGGTGTAAAAGTACGTGATATTGTAAATATGGGTAATATGTTTTACCAATCTGATAAAATAGAACATCTTAATTTAGATAATTGGGGTGGAGATAATTTAGAAGTAATATCATGGAGCACTTTTTCAATCGATGACCTTAAAACTATTAGTATGAAAAACTTTAATTTTGGTAAAGCAACTAGTATGGATACTTTGTTCCAAAGATTAGAAAATTTGGAAAGTGTAGATTTAAGTGGAATAAAAATGGATAATGTTACAAGTATAGTTAGTACATTTAGAGGATGTACAAGTCTTGAAAATGTAAATATGAGTAATGCAGGTAGTAGTGTTCTAAATAGTATCTCTTCAATGTTTGCAGAATGTTCTAACTTAAAAAATGTTAACTTTAATGGCTTTAATTTTGGTAATGCATATCTTGGATCGTTGTTTAGTGGATTAACAAATCTTGAATCAGTTGATTTAAGTGAAACCAAAATTAATTCTGGAGCTTTAGCAAGCTTATTTGATGGATGTAGTAAATTAACAAATGTTAACTTTGATAATGCAGAATTTGTAGGATTAGAAAACGTATATAGTATGTTCAAAGGATGTAGTATGTTAGAAACAGTTGACTTATCTAGTATTGACTTTAGTGATGTAATAACTACAGTTAATATGTTCTCAGGATGCTCATCATTAAAAACAATAAAAGTTGCAAATGGTACAGATTTATCAAATACACAAAATGATTATAATATGTTTTATGATTGTACATCTTTAGTAGGTGGAAATGGAACAACATATGATGATACTCATGTTGGTAAAGAGTATGCAATAATAGATGGAGCAAATGATTTACCAGGCTACTTTACTTTAAAAACCAATTAAAAAAAGAACTAATTATTTAGTTCTTTTAATTTATCTTTTAACTTAATACTAGCATTATATCGATGACTTAAATGATTCTTTTCATCTGGAGTTAAACTTGATACAACTTTACCATTCTTTAATCTAAATATACTATCAAAGCCAAATCCATTACCAGGATATTCTCTATTAGTTATAGTACCATGCATTTTACCAGTAGCTCTTATTATTTTATTACCATCATAATAAACTAGTGTACAAATAGCAGTTATATTTTTATTACTTAATTCATTTCCTTTTTTTATTAAATATTCATTTCTTGTTAAACCAAGCTTTTTAGCTTCTTCTTCAATACGATGAGTATATATACCGGGCCAATTTTTTAATTCATTAAATATTAAACCAGAGTCATCAGCAATAACTGGTTCTTTGGCTATTTTATATATAGTTTTTGCTTTTATTAGAGCATTTTCGTAAAATGTTTTGCCTGTTTCATCAACGTCAATATTAATACCGGCTTCATCAAGTGATTTAATACTATTATCGTTGAAGATTTCTTTTAATTCATTTAATTTGTTTTTATTATTTGTCGCAAAAATCATTTTGTATCACCATAAATATTATATCATTAATATGTTGTTTTTATCAATCAATTGTTTTATAATAAATATGCATAGTTTAATAATTTGGAGGATTTATGAAAAAAAACAAAATAATTATTTTTAGTTTAATTGCATTTTTACTTATATGTGTATTTTTTGCTTTTAATAATAATCGTCAATTGGATAATAATGAAATAATCTTAGGTGATAAAATTAAGGGTGATGTTAATAATAATGGTAAAATTGATTCGCAAGATTATGTTTTGATAAGAAAACATATAATGGGACAATCTAAACTAAGTGGTGATAAATTAAAAACGGCAGATGTTAATGACGATGGAAAAATAAATACATCCGATTACGTTTCTATCAAAAAGACATTGACAAGTGTTAAACCACAAAGTCAAGTAAAGCCTACTTCAGAGCCACTATCAAGATCAGGTGAATCCAGTGATTCATCACAATCATCAAGTTCTTTAGCATATACAGATTCAAATGCAGTAGTAATCGATAGTCCAAATTCGTATTCAATGATTGTATATAATTACAATGTTACTGATAAAAAATATGGTGCAGATCCAACCGGTAAAAGTGATTCGACTAAAGCAATTCAAAAAGCATTAAATGATGCGAGCGTTAGTAAATCATATAGTACAGTTTATATACCAAAAGGAAGATATGTAATTACTGATAAGTTAATTGTTGGACAATATACATCTCTAATCGGAGAATTAAAAGAGGGAACAACAGATGGTACGATATTAGAAATTCATCATGGTGCAGGTTCTACAAACGCTGAAAAAGCAGCAATTAAAATTGAAAAATTAGCATCAATTCAAAATATTGCTTTTTGGTATCCAGGCCAAATAATAAATAATTATGATATGGCAGTTGAATATCCTCCAACTATTGCATCAAGTTCTGATTTATCAAATCCAAGTGATTTTATTACATTGGAAAACTTAAATTTTGTAAATTCATATATAGCAATGGATTTGCATATATCGTCTGCTCAAACTATTCGCAGAATATATGGAACACCTCTTCATACTGGAATAATAAATGATCGTAATTTGGATACGATTAAAATGGATAATATAAATTTTAGTGTTAACTATTGGTTGAATAGTGGATTGCCAAATGTCCCAACCAAAAATTTACGTAATGTAATAAGCAAATCTGGTACCACAGCAATTATTATAGAAAAATGTGATTGGGCTTTTTTAGCTAATATTAATATTGATGGATATTTCACTGGTATAAAATTAAAATATTCAGAAGATATTGATCCTGAAACAGGATCTTCATATGGCGGATCTGAAGGAGCAATTTATCGTTCTAATATAACTAATTGCTATTATCCGATATATGTAGATAAAGCAAGATCTTGGTCAATCACGCATTCAAAAATTTCTACAAAAAATTCTAGTGGAGCTCACGGAATTCATTTAAGTGAAAAATATGATTATGATATAACAATTAATAATTCAGTAATATCGTCTATACATAATGGTACTGATGCTATTTATCAGAAAAATGGTCAAAGATCAATTTCAATTTCTAGTTCAACCATTAATGGTAATATATATAAAGATACAAAAAAAGGTGTTTCTAGATTGACTATTGAGGGAAGTAATTTAAATGGTACTGGTCATGATAATTATTCAGTTGGTGGAGGTATAGCAATTAGTGAAAACGCTACAACTAGGAAAGCGATAAAACCTAAATCAAAAAATATTATTATGATTAAAGGAAAAGCAAATAGTGATATAACAAATGAAATTAAAAGTGATATTGGAAAGTTAAAGGAAACAGGAGGAATTGTGTATATTCCACGTGGTGTATACAGTGTATCTGAAACTATTGAAGTACCTTCTGGTATCGAAATAAGAGGCGCAATATCTTGGCAACATCATTCATCAGCTACGCTTTCAACTATTATTACACCTACACCTGAATATACAGGTGGGCCTTTATTTAGATTAAACGGTGGAACAGGAAATATATCATATGGAACAGGAATAAATGGTATTGCAATAAGCCAACCAAATAATGCTAATACTGAAAATGCATTGACAAAATATCCATATGTGATAGAAGGAAAAGGTAAAAATGTTTATGTTGTAAATGTAATGTTGTCAACATTATGGAATGGAATTCATCTTTCTGGTTGTAATAATCATTATATTGAATCTATAACTGGTTCAGTTTATAACGAAGGTATTAGAGTTGATGGTAAAAGTGAGAATGGTATTATAAGAGATTGCCATTTCCAAACAGGTACAATGTTGTATAATGCATTTCCTCATGCAAAAAAACAAGCTTTTACAAAACAAAAAACATATGTGATTGGTGAAAGCACAAACCAAGTGCTATTTAATACATTTGTTTTTGGTCCAGGAACGGGATATCAATTTGAAAATGCTAGTAATGTATATGCAGTAGATATCGGGGCAGATTTTTCTTCAGTTGGTATACAATTGTCAAAGAAAACGACTGGTCAAATTATAAATCCAATGATGGTTATAAAGCCATGGGATAGATTAAATAATTATGGTGGTAACATTACAGGAAATGATTATGGTAATGATCCTAATAATATACATTACATAGAGACAGCGAGTGATTATACTGGATCAGTAAGTATTTTTAATCCGCTTAATTCAGGATCCAATTATTCACCAGCATTTGTTTTCAAAGGTGGAGGTGATTTGAAAGTAAGTGGCGGAATTATTCAAAATGCTAAAGGACCAGCTATTATTACTCAAGGCGGTGGACAACAGATTATTGGAATGATTATTGGTTGTCTAGGTAGTAGTGATTTGCCTCAAAATGGAGTTTGTCCTGCTCCTATAAATAATCAATATAGTGGTATGATTCAAGTGAATAAAGGAACAGGGGCATTAGCATTAGTTGGAAATTTATGTCTTAATGGAAATAGTTGTATAGATGGATTGATTAATTATGCGGGTATTAATATAACTAATAAAGATTGTCCACTAATTAAATAAGATATATCGATAAGATATATCTTTTTTATCGTAAAGTCCGTGTATTCTTTTGCATATTTAATTTACATTTTATTAGTATTTATTATATAATAAATATTGGTGATACTATGTTTGAAAATAAAAAAGTATTAATACTTGGAATGGCTAGAAGTGGGGTAGCTGCTGCTAAACTTTTAGCTAAAAGAAAAAACATTGTAGTAATAAATGATTTAAAAGAAAATCATGATGAAAAAGCGATTAAAGAACTAGATGAATTAGGATGTAAAATGATATTTGGAACACATCCATATGATTTATTAGATGATAGTTTTAATTATGTAATTAAAAATCCTGGTATTCGTGATGATCATAAAATAATAGTTCAAGCTAAAGAACTTGGTATACCAGTTATTAATGAAGTAGAACTTGCATATAGTCTTTTACCAAAAGATGTTACATTAATTGGAATAACTGGTACAAATGGTAAAACAACCACAACAACACTTACCTATGAAATAATGCATAAGGCATTTGGCGATAAAGTTCATTTAGCTGGTAATATTGGTTATCCATTATGTAACATAA
>JAEEGL011273296.1_pt1 | contig 13625 bp, 14 predicted proteins | sample 9134231 | NCBI WGS metagenome assembly JAEEGL01 (sample SAMN16246548, study PRJNA631951) | gut metagenome | biome: gut microbiome; feature: rumen; material: fiber-attached | host: Bos | place: Iran: Karaj | collected 2018-10
AAGAGGAAGAGGCTGCCAAGAAAGCCGCTACCCTCAGCGAACAGCAGATTCAGCAGATTGCCAACGGCCGTCTGAACAAGTTCTTCAAAGAGAACACCCTGGTCGAACAGGAGTACATCATGGAGAGCAAGATGACCGTCCGCCAGTTCATCGAGAGCACCGACAAGGAGCTTGCCTGCACTGGTTTCAAGCGTCTCGAACTGGGTGCGTAATACACACACCACTTCAATACAAAAAACGGCTGCGACAATCGCGGCCGTTTTTTTATTGTAAAGTGACTAAAGTTTGACAAGTTCTTTCCAGTCTTGTTTGGTATTGTATAGAGTCTGGACAAGGGTGTCTCAAAAGTCCCCAAAGGGGACGTCAGACCACAGACAGGGGTATAAACCCCTGTACAAATGATAGAAAAAAAACGAAGGGGTGACACACCGTATGTTACCGACTATCTGTCGCCCCTTCAGGGCTTTGTTTTATCGTCCATAAGTACGGGGGTTGCACCCCCGCCTGTTATCTTTCAGTCTTTCAGACTTTTTGAAACACCCTCAAAAGGGCAAAGAATCACACCTTGGAACCTTTTAGCCACTTGTCAAACTTTAGTAAAGTGACTTCTCCCAATCACCCCGACGGGGTGAGATATAAATAACACGGTACGAGCCGAAGGCGCAGTGCCGTGACACTCAGGCATCAGGCAATTGCGTCCCGAAGGGACGCGACATGAAAAACAAATAAATAAGCCCCACTTCGTATTCCTCGAAAAGGTAGTCCGAAATGGAACAAATGGCTATGCGCTACAATTCGTCCATAGTATACTTTAACAGCAAAGTCTTTCGCTACCATCGAAAGATATCTTTTGATACTATCGAAAGATATTTTTTGATACTATCAAAAAAAGATGTATCTTTGCAACATGAAAAATGATAGACTATGATACTAAAATCACAGCTAGAACAAGTTGTGGATAAGCAACTTGAATGGATAAGAAACACAAATAAAGAAGTAGCCAGAGAACAGGCAGAAACAGTTAATTCCACCGCTGGATTTGCCTCTATTATCACAGGAATACGGCGATGTGGCAAGAGCACATTGATGAAACAGATAATGAGCCGCTACAAGAAGGGCGACACCTTGTATCTCAACTTCGACGATATTCATCTATCCTCGTTTGAGAAGGATGACTTTGTCAGGCTGTATTCATTGATAGCAGAACGCAAAGCCAAGATACTCTTCTTTGACGAGATACAGTTGGTGAGCGGATGGGAGGTGTTTATTCATCAATTGTTGCGAGAGGACTATCGTGTGTATATCACAGGCTCAAATGCCTCAATGTTGAGTGCCGAATTAGGCACACACCTTACAGGGCGTCATCTTTCCACCGAGCTATTCCCGTTCTCGTATGCAGAATACCTCACATTCAGCAAGAAAAGAAGGGGAAAGGACAGTTTCATATCATATCTTACAGATGGAGGCATGCCAGAATACCTCTCAACGCACGACAGTCGTGTGCCGCTGTCAATGGTCGACGACATACTGGTGCGAGACATCGCCATACGTCACGGCGTTCGTAATATCGAGCCGATGAAACGGCTTGCCGTGTATCTGCTCACCAATGTGGCGAAGCCTTTTTCTGGCAACCGGCTCACATCTGTGATAGGTGACGTATCAACATCCACAGTACTTGACTATATAGATTATATGCGCGACGCGTATCTCATAGACACGGCAAGCCAATATACAACCAACATTCGAGCCAGCGTACGCAATCCCAAAAAAGTCTACGCCATAGACACAGGGATAGTAAGCTGTGTGAGCCTGTCACAGACAGAAGACCTTGGCCGCTTATTAGAGAACTACCAATTCCTACAACTACGCAAACGGGCAAAAGGCAAAGTATATTACTATCGTGGCAAAGGCGAGTGTGACTTTGTGGTGACAGGAGTAGACAATAACCCCAAAGAGTTGTACCAAGTATGCCTGCAACTCACGGAAGACAACATGCGACGAGAGATTGACGGGCTCAGAGAAGCCATGCGAGACTTGCATTTGCATGAGGGTACAATAGTAACCCTCTCGGACGAAGATGTCCTAAACGTGGACGAAGGCGTATTACATATAGTACGCGCCTATGCATAACCCAATAGTTTTATTGGGGACTTCTATAAATCACCTCGGAGAGGTGTGACCATTAATAACACTGTACAAGCAATGTACGGTGTCGCGACCGAATGGGAGCAACATCGTATATTGCGCAGTGTGGTGATTCAAGCTGTAACCAAACTGCGTCTCGTAGAGACGCGACATAGAGAACGCATTAATAGAACCCACCTTATGCGTATCAAACTATGTGAGTAAGCACTAACACAAAAACAACAATAGAAAACAAGGCCTTAACACAGAGAATCCATGTTTTATATAAACGGAATTCGAGAAACGAACACACATTCATCTACCACACCAAATCAAAGGATATCAACTTAATGCAAGCTCGACATGAAGTTGATATATCCCTCTTGGTCATAACAACGGTGTAACCTATTGATAAGATCAATCAACGATTGCAATTGTTTGTCTCCACATTGAAGGGTGTGAAACTTGGCATATTGGGCATTGTACCGAGTAACAGAACCCTGCATCAGTCTCTGTTCGATGTCAGAGGGAATCAGAAATGTAGAACGTCCTCCAAGGTGCTGATAAAACTCTGTCAAAAAAATGTGTATTCCAGCCAAGTCAAAATCACCGAAATGAACATAACGATTGGGAATTGATAATAACCATTGACGAAGGTCGGTGGATTGTGGATAGCGAGAAACAAACAGTAAATGGCCATTACCTATTTCAGTATCAAAGAACATTCTCTGACAACGTATCTGGCGAAAATTCTCCATATTTTCAATACCTACCACGATGACATCATCTGGAATTGCAAATTGTTCCCAGTCAGAGATAAAAGTAAAAGTCCCTTCTGGAGGATTAATAACATATTTGACGCCATGTAAAGTACATACGATGGGTTCATAGCTGTTAACTGGAAACCCTGGACAGGATCGAATCTTCACCAACTTTGAATTACCTGTTTCCAAAGCCTGTTCAGACCGAGATCCAAAAGTACTATTCTTTTCATTACCTATAGATCGTAGTCCTTCATAATGAGTTCTCAGAAAATTCTTCAAAGCGATACAATTAATAGCCTTAAATGTTCTGTGGCTGCCACGTGCCTGAACGGTCAGCAATCCTTCAGAAAGCAACACATCCGCTATGTCTTTGCGAAGGCGGCTCGCTGCTATCGGCTCACCTGCAATTAACTTATTAAGCGTTATTATCAGTGTCTTTGAAATCTGCATTATGCGTTGATTGTCACCAAACGCTTAATGTGCGTTTGAGACTTGCCGTCCTTTGTCAGCAAATAATTGTACTTATATAGGTCTGCATTATACCCCATGGGAGAACTATTAATTAAGTATATATTGCGAACGTTGGCAAACTGAAGTATGCCACTAACATTGCTGGGATGCAATTTTCCTATTTCATCCATCATGCAATGAATGATGAAATCCCCATTCTTGCGTGAGGCTCTTGTTTTAAATACATTTATTAGCATGATATTAACCATGGCTTTCACCAACACATCAGTTCCATCAGAACCCACATTGTTGATGCGCTCCACCCAACCAGTATTATTATCATTCTCCTGCACACGGAATTGGAGTCGAAATGTATCAGAAAGAGTCAACTCAGTACGAGACGGCTCTTTTTGTAATTGTTTCATAAACTTCTTCAAGTAGTCAACCACTTGCTCATTCACCTTGTCGCGATCACTTCCAGAGAACAGATTTAGTTCACCGATAGTAAGGGAGTTCTCCTCGGTAAAATCACGAATAGAACGAAGCAGGAGCATCATCTTATCAGATGATTCCTCCGCCTTCAATTCAATACTGCGGATAACGCCAGCGAAATTCCGTTCCTGAAAGTCGCGGTTTACATCATTGATAATTCCCTTTATCTCAGCCGAGTGGTTCATTAGCAAGCCTACCTCACGCGAAACACTACGGAGAATAGTATTGTAATGTTCGCTGACACGTGCACGATACATTTCAATCTTGTCGTTTTCGATAAATTCTTGAAGATCCGAGGCAAAAGTCAGGTAATCCTCGTCGTACTGAGGCATGATAAAGTGGAAAGTGTTGTTGATTCCAAAATGAGTGTTAAATGAATTGACCGCCCGTTTCAACTCCTCAGTTTTCTGGTGTTTTTTGTTGATAACGCCACGCATCTGCACCACTAGATCCGAGCAGGACATTGAGGATTGTAACTGTGTGTCATCCTGTAGGAACGACTCAGGTAAAATATTTTCAACTTGACATAGCTGTTCATACTGTTTCAAGCCGTTTGACATCACAGAAAGTTCATCTTTTTTTGATTTTTGCAAACCTGTGTTTTCTAATAATTCTACTTCATGGCGTTTCCGTTTTTCCTCGTACGACTGTTTGGCTTGCATATCTTTTGCTTCTAATTGCCGCTTCTCCTCACGAAACTCTGCCTCATGAGAGAATAGTTCCTCTTCATCCTTACGATATTCAATAACATAGTGATGCTGGCTTGAAATCTTATTCAGAATCTCTTGCAGCTTGGCCACATCGCGACGACACAGTTCTATGGCATTTGTGTCTGCTCCTTTTCCTTTCAATTCGTCACGTTCTTGACGCTCCATCATTTGCCTGCGATCGTCAATATCTTTTATTCTTGTAGCTTTTTCATTAGCTTGTTTTTGACAGAAAGCATCAAATCGCTTTTCCAAATCTTTCAGTATAGACTTATATTCGCTTTCAGCAGCATTTAAGTCTTTATCTCGCTTAGATCTTTGTTGGGAACGATGTGAGTTCTCGCGTTCCAAACTGAGATGCGCATCATTATAAGCAGTGGTACGTTTCTCAAGCTCCTTCTTAATCTGTTCTTCTTCCCTTCGTTTCAACTGATGTAGACGAGTTTCAGCATCTTTAAGCTTCATGGGTATCTGCTCTACTTGAACTCTCAAATTAGTCTCTTGCTGCTGAAGTTCAGACAGCTTCCTCTTGTAATTCTTGCTGATACCCTCCAGTTCGTTCTCGCATTGCTGTTGAATGTCTGCCAATTCTTTCTTTTTTGCCGCAATAACCTCTTGTTGCTGTTTTTGCAAAGAACGATACTCGTTAGGAGTGCGATGATGGACTGGGATAGCATTCAAATTGAGGCTGACGCCAAACAGGCTTCCATCGGCTGAAAGTTCAGGTTCTAAGCCTTGTGCATAAAGTACTTGCTGCTCATCTACCACTTTGCCAATAGTTTCCTCCCAGTTAGGTTTGTTTTGGGTAAGCCATTCATAAAAAGAGCCATTCCACCGCGCAAGTGTTTCTTCAGTTTTTGATAATTCTGCTTGAAGTTGTGATAATTCTGCTTTTATACCATCTCGCTTTCGGGCAAATTCCATTCTTGTTTGCTCTTGTTTTAGTGCCCCATCTTCTCGCATGGCCTTCATATTATTACGGACTACTAACAATTCACTATTGAGCTCTTTTTCGTGAACCTGTAGTTTGCTAATATCCTCTTTGCAGGCATCTTTATCTTTTTGCATTGGATGCCAATATTGCAATTCCGACAAGCGTTTATCTGTGCGGTTGCATTCCTCTTGCAAAACGGATATCCGCTCATCCGAAGAGGCAAGCCATTCGTTATAGGCATCTTCGATAGTCTTTTTCCGTCTGTCGCGTGTTTTCGCACATTTGTCTCTTTCTGCTTGGATGGTATCACGCTGACATTGTAGTTCTTCTGTTTGGGCCAGTTCAAAAGTCTTCCGCTCTTCTTCTAGAGTGGAATAAAGCCTCAGATATTTCTCCGTCACATCCTTATACCGCTCTTGAAGCGCCTGTAAAAGTTTATCTTTCTGTGCTTTTTCAGATTGGTATTTCGGTTCTTGCACATCCAATTCGATAATATCAGAGATATGCAAACCTTCATATTGTTTGCGTTTCTTACGAATATCACCCAAGCGCACTTCACAAGCACTTATCTTCTTTGTCAGTTGGTCATGTTCTCTCTCATATTCTTGCTGCAAGTTATCTAATCTTTCACGAATCCTCGCTAGTCTTTCATCTATATTGTGAATTTCGTCCTCAATGAAAGGCATCTGCTCTCGGGTATGGCTTACCACATAGTTCAATTGATGCCAAGTCTGCTTTATGTCGTATTCTAATGCAACTATTAGTCGATACGTCTCAATTACCTTGTTGGCCTTGTTGCGCACAATGACTTCACCATTCGAATCCTTTTTGTACCAAGAATCAATTTCATCGAACTCACGTTCAAAGTCGGCTACCAAATGGCGATAGTCCGATAGTCGAATGCTATCTTCCGAGTCAGTCATTGATTGTATGATGGTATTCTTCACGAAGTCTGCATCCAACTTACTATTCAGGAACACATTTTGAATGGAACGAGGAATGTTTTGGTACTTTGGACTTTCCACAAGGGCATATTTGTCAAAGCGGTGACTGCGGTCATGCGTATTGCCAAAAATAATGTTGCGATACTGCTCATAAGAGTCAATCTTGGCACTAATATCTACGTGTTTTTCTTCTATACGATCTCGGATGCGAATCCAATCACTTTCCACCCGGCCTCCATCGTCTACAAACCATTCTTTATGATACGGGGAATCAATAAAGCGAAACACAGCTTTGCCCTGACTGCGAAATGCCAATATAGAATATGCACTTTTCTCGGTTCTAACCTCATAAACTATGTATGAATTGCTGTAACGAAAATAAAACTCTTCGAACGACTTCTGCCCTTGCTGAATGCCTAAACGCATCTTGTCGGCATTATAGAAAAACAACAAAGCCCTCAGTACGGTGCTTTTTCCGACACCTTGTGTTCCAGCTAAATGGACATTGCCATCAAGCATCACTTCTCCGTATGGGATATTTGCACTGTTAAGGAATACTATTTTGTTCAAATGTCTCATGATTCAGGAACTTCTTCTTCGTTATAAATAGTAATCAAATTCACCATCTCTTCGGCATATCGGAAAGATGCTGTCACTTTATAAGATCCATCCTCTTCGTTAATAATCTCAGCAAACCCCATTCCTGTCAGCTCGCTAATTAATTTATCGACAATATCTTGGTTAGTGTTCTGCTTGCGGAATAGTTTGCGAGCCTTATCACGTAGTTCCACATCAAGGTTTATACGTTCCAAGATGTGTGCAATACGAAATTGAAAACCAGTAGAAAAGGCAAAATCATAAGTTTTCAAAAAATCCAAGATGTCTACCCATTGAGCAAAGCTTTGAAGTTTCTGTTCGATAGTCAACTTTCCCTCTTGGATACGAGAGAAGTAATAATAGCCTTCTCCTGATTCAAGACGAAGACCCAGTTCGAGAAAATAGGCCTCATAGTCGGTAAAGTTTTCTTCCACATCGTCATAAAGGCGCTTAACCTCCAAATCTGTGCTATCCACAGAAAGAAAAGAGCCCTTGCTTAGCATTTCGTAGATACGTTGTGTGTTAGTTCGCATAAATCAGTGCATATTCAATTTTGTCAAAACTATCATAGTCATCAGTTATTCTCAATTCATTACTGTGAAGTGTGACCATTTGGCAGTATATTATTATGAGTTCACCTAGTGTGTGCTGCCTCTTGTATGGGTACTCTTTGATAAAAGCGAAAAGATGATTTCCTTGAGCCTTGAAAGCATTCCATAGTTCGGTCATATTGATCGCATTCACCTCTTCGATATTATCGTTCATATAATTCTCATCCAAAGGATCTGCCTCAGTTCGAGCCAACCTTCGCACAATGCTTCGTCCAACTATCTTCCGAATGATATTGTAGGCTTCTTCATTGCTTTGAAGCATATCAAGGGAAAGAAAAATTCGGTTGTACGGACGATTCTCCATCCATAGGGGATTCTTGCCTTCTATCATTCGAACGATGTTTGTGTCTTCTTGCCATGTCAGCTGGTCTTTTAGATATTTTATCTTGCGAATTTTCTTGAAGAGAATACTTTGTTGCTCAATTTGATTAATATAATCAATAATCTGACGTTCGATTTCAAGCAGATTGTGATCCGCCTCAGTAAAATCGTTTCTCACATCCAAAACTGTACGCTGCATCTCAGGGTCGGTAGACATTTTGAAGAATACAACCTGCCCTTCAATCATCTTTTCACTTTCTTGTATCAACACCTTGATGCCTTTCCGTTTTTCATCAAGGTTCACCAAACGGGATTTTTTGATTTTATAATTTGGTTCCTGTTTGTATGCGGTATCAACGTTTCGTTTCAGGTCAATAACATTCTTCAACGTTCGCAAACCAATTCTACGCAGTGCCTTACGAACAATACTTTGGTACTGGTTCTTCCGATTCTCATTAGTTTCTTGAAGATAATAATTGATGTTTTCGTTTAGAGAATCAAGGTACTCTTTGACGCTTGAAATACTGATTTCCTCGTTCATTTCAAGAACTTCCTCAAAAAATTGCACATACACATCCTCTAGTTCCAAAAAGTCGCCATTCTCATGTATCACACCATGGTCAATGAGAAACTGTATCCGCTCTCGCTTGTAATCAACAATCTCCATAGCGAAGTCCATCCTGTATGCCAACGACTTGCGTCGTTCAAACATATCGCGGAACAGTGCCTTCTCTCTGTCAAGAACTTTCACTAGTTCTTCTATGGTACGGAAATTGGTTGTTGACTCCATTCTACTTCCTAATTATATTCTCCGTTTTTAGACAATTGGTTAACTTGAACGCTACTATCAGACGGTATAAAACAAACACTTTTTCAAATTATCAACATCACATTGTATTTTTTCTTATAAGGTTTACTTCGTACGCATAAGCGATTGCAAATATACACTTTTTTTCCGACACAATGTCAATTGGTTGTGCAAATTATTCACAAATAAATGTCACTCAAAAGAATAATTCATAAATAACGACACAAGAGCACTGCCAACAATGTCCAGTAATTGTCAAACTCTCATGCACAAAGAGCGACGACAGCATCAGAAAAATCAAAAAAGCTGTCGGATAAAAGCACGTATCCCTATTGTTATTGTTATTGTCATCGACTGTTTTTAGCCGAGACAGCATATTACTCTATTGTTATTGTCATCGACTGTTTTTAGCCGAGACGGCATGTTACTCTATTGTTATTGTTATTGTCATCGCGACTGTTTTTGACACTTAAATTAAAACAGCTTCTTATTTTGAATAAATAATCCCATAAACAGTTTACCTATACAGTGTCAGCCTATTCATCATTTCATACAAATATGCTGGGCTTTGCACATACAATTCGTTTTCTTCATCTTGCAGGGCTTCCATCAGTGGGGATTTATATACCTGCTCCATTGCCTGCTCGATGCCGCAACCGGTGTCTTCCATTACATATTTCACCAGCTCGCTCAAAACATAATTGGTCAAGTATGTTGCTATCTGATGATGGTTAGGCTGGTTCATACTATTTCTGCATTAATCTTATGAAGGTAAACAAGGGCTTTCTCTGTCCCAAAATAATACTGCTGGTCAAGATATTTGTCTTGCAACAACTGGGCAGCTTGTTCTGGGGAAAATATGCCTTCATGATAATTGGTCAATTGCAGCACAACACCGTCGTTGGCTATCGGTCCGATTACAATATCGTATTCGTGTACAGGTGCGGAGTTTTTTCGGTCTCGATTTGCATCTACAAATAAGAACCATTCCACCGTAGCTTTCTCTGGAAATCGTTTAATCTTCATATCAGAACGAAATGCCAACTCATCTAATTCATAGGTGATAAGTGTAGCTGTTCCACCGAAAAGCCTAGCTCGCTTTTGTGCCATCCGAACGGCAGTGGCTTTATCAGGAGTTGCATAGAAACCTTTTCCAAAGTCCTTATATCGTAATCCTTGGCTAAGGTCAATAGTTTCAATATCGGTATTTGTGCCGTGGTATAGTTTCATGCGAGCGTACCTCCATTCTTTTGACAATAAACAATCAAGTCGTCTATAGTCTCTTCCATCGACTGCAAGTGTTCCACATCGTAGAACTCTATCAGGAAGGCCAACCCCTTATGCTCGTGCAAATAGTTGAAAGCCGCCTGTCGCGTCATCGCGAAGCGCTCCCCAAAAGCATGCACCGCAGCTGTAAGGAATGGTATCTCGTACTTGCTCATATCTTGACCTTTTTGATTTGCAAAAATACGACATTTTTCTGATACGGCCAAAATAAATTGGTTTTTCCGACAAACGCTTAGGTGAGGTATCTGTCCGAATAGTTCATTTGTGCGACTATGTGCATGGTCAGAAGATTAGGTATTAGGGAGCTGCATTTGCTTGTATGCTCAGAGTTGTGAAATGGAATTTAAATATCGGATATTTGCAACACGTTTGGTTATAGCGTCCGGCAAAAGTGTTCTCCTAAACTTATACAGCTGTCGGTCATTATGTTTGCGTTGTGATTTGTGGAATGTGAGGGAACAGGGGCCTCACACCTATTGTCATTGTCATCGCCTGTTGTTTCGGATACAACATGTTACTCTATTGTTATTGTTATTGTCATCGCGGCTGTTTTTGACACTTTTTTGAGGTTTTTTGGGTCAGATTTGAGGGAAAACAGTCTTTTTTCACCTTGTTTGCGCGTTCGGATTTGAGGTTTTTCTGTACGATTTGTCACGAAATCGGGATAAAATTGGGCTAAAAAATGCCCTAAAAAAGGGCTTTTTTGCGTATGCCACAATATGCCTATTTTAGACAATATATTGATATTCAGGGAATACAAGTTTGCAATCACTCCCCATGACAATAACAATAACAATAGGGTTATGCCCATGCCTGCTGAAAAGTGGTCTCTCTCTATATATCTATATATGAATATATAGATATATAGAGAGAGAATTCTATTTTCATCCCCCGAGGGAGAGTAGTGCATGTATTCCTATTGTTATTGTTATTGTCATCAAGTCCCACTTTATGCCACTTTTTTTTCTAAAAAGTGGCACCCTTATTTTTGCCTTTTTGTGTATAACTATAATAGCCGCCCGCCTCAAAACACCACACAACTCACCCAAAACGCCTCCACGGTAGCTTCGCTGTGGATTCGCTGTGGATTCGCTCCAGGAAGCGAAAACAACGAGAGAACATACACCACCCAAAAATCACCTATCCCCTTGGCGAATAAACCTCACTCTCCACTCACAATGATAAGAGTATCTTTTCTATTTGTTCTTTCAACTGAGGAAGATTTTCTTGTGCTGTTTGCCAAGCTGTTCGTGCATCAATGCTGTAATAATCGTGCACCAACACATGACGCATACTTATTACGTCCTTCCACTGTACTTCAGGATGCTGCATTTGCATTTCTTTGGTTAGATTATTGGCAGCTTCACCGACAATCTCAATATTCTTTACTACTGCGTAAAACAATATCTCATCTTGACAGAGGTCTTCAAATGTTTTCCCTTCAAGAAACTTCTGCACATTGCCAATAGCTATCAGAATATGCTCTAACCGTCCAGAATCCCTAATAACTTCTCTCATAAATCAATATTTTATCCTGATTGGCTGTTCTTTCCGCAAAAGGCAACAACGTACCATCTTCCACCAAATCCACACGTCTATCAAGGCGGTCAGAAAGCTCATTCATAATGTGGCAATATTGCATCAAACCTATCTTAGCGTTATCATGGTCGAATACGACTAGTATATCCACGTCGCTCTCGGGAGTTTCTTCGCCTCGGGCATAAGAGCCAAATAGCCAAGCCTTAAGTACTGGCTGCGTTGCGAAATAGTCGCAAATGGTCTTTATCATTGCTTCACTCATACCTTGATAACGAGGAATTGACTATATTAGTATTTCGACTTGGGACAAAATAAACTATCGCGTGTTCACCGATGAGCTGCCCGAGGTGGAGCATCTGACGGTGGGGTTGCAGCCGACGGGGATGCCGTAGACGATGCTGCTGGAACCTGAGAGGTTGACACGGAGGCTCTCGCACACTTGGAATTCAGCATCGCTGCTGCCGCTCATCTCGCCCTGCACATTGCGGCATTCCATCTCAGGAGCCAGGAAGTCGCTCGAGCCAGAAAGGTCTAAATCCAAATAGTTGAGACAGCTACCCGTAACCTTGACCGTGGAAGAACCGACGGCATCCACTTCGATATTGTCGGCATCGATTGAGCCCTCTATATCTGATGACCCGGAGAGGTCTAAAGAAACTTCAGACCCTTGAATAGCCCCCACGTAATTGGAAGCGCCCGACAAGTCCAGTTCCACCTTGGTGATGCCTTGCAGCGAACCAAAGAAGTCGGAAGCACCCGACAAATCAATTTCCACCTCGTCGCCCTTCAGGTCGCCAGTAAAGGAGGACGCACCCGAGAGGTCCACTTCGCACAGATTCGCATTGCGAGGCAGCAACACCTTGCCACCACGGCTACGTATAACCAGATTCGGGCGATACTTGATTGTCAGAACGCCATCCTCCACTTTGACAACGACATAGCGCTGCATCCTCTCAGGCGTTGTTACCACAGCCTCCGCGACAGTGTCGCACACTACCACATCGAAAGCGCCGCTGACATCCAATTTGGTGTAATCCCCAGCAATAGGGTATTTCATAGTGAAGGAATTAGTCTCCTTTTCGCAGGCTCCAAAAAGCAGCATGCTGATAGCAAATAGCATCAAACCAACTTTTTTCATAGGTACTCTTCATTTCAGTTAAAGTGCAAAGATACAAATAAAAATCCATATATGGGAAAAACTTTGTACCTTTGCACTCCAATTCTATGTCGAAGAAACAGAAATACTACGTTGTGTGGCAAGGCAATACGCCTGGCATCTACGACAATTGGGCCGACTGCCAGAAGCAGATTCTAGGAGTGTCGGGAGCCCAGTACAAGTCGTTCGACAGCCTGGAGGCCGCCCAACGTGCTTTCCAACGCCCTTATGACGAGGTGAAAGGCACCCAAACCACGCAGCTAAGTATGGTAGACATAGATGAGAACGGCATGACGATAGTCCGCAAGGGTGACGTACCCGGCCCCGAGCTCAACAGCCTGGCAGTGGATGCCGCCTGCAGCGGGAACCCCGGCGTAATGGAGTACCAAGGCGTTTACGTGGCCACCCGCCAACAACTGTTCCACTACAAGTCGCCCGTGGGCACTAACAATATCGGCGAGTTTCTTGCCATAGTTCACGGACTCGCCTACCTTAAACAGCACCACCTCAACCAAATCATCTACAGCGACTCGAAGATTGCCATCAACTGGGTGAAACACAAAGAATGCCGCACCAAATTGCCGCTCTCGCCCCAAACCAACGACATCTGGAACCTCATCCGACGTGCCGAAGCATGGCTGCAAAACAACAGCTACACTACCGAAATCCGCAAGTGGGACACCGACCACTGGGGCGAAATACCCGCCGACTTCGGCAGAAAATAAGTGAATTGACAAATGACCGCATAGCCTTTTAATTCTTAATTCTTAACGCTCTAGTACAAAGTATGACTGATTCTTGCTCGTATTTCTCAATGTGGCGTGTCTTCGACACGCTGAGTAGTAGGGGTTTCGCTATCCCCACACTGCGCTCCCGTTGGTCGCTTAGTAT
>JAEEGL012747911.1_pt1 | contig 13625 bp, 12 predicted proteins | sample 9134231 | NCBI WGS metagenome assembly JAEEGL01 (sample SAMN16246548, study PRJNA631951) | gut metagenome | biome: gut microbiome; feature: rumen; material: fiber-attached | host: Bos | place: Iran: Karaj | collected 2018-10
CGGAGTGGCCTTCCATGTACTCGGACATATCCACGCGGATCAGGGCGTTCTCGGATCCGAACATGGCTTCCGCAAGAGCCTTGGAAAGCTCCGTTTTACCCACACCGGTAGGCCCTAAGAACAGAAAGCTGGCAATGGGTTTGCCGGGATCCTGAAGGCCCACACGGCCTCTTCTCATGGCCTGGGAAACGGCCTTCACCGCTTCTTCCTGACCCACCACACGTTTATGGAGGATGGACTCTAATTTCAGGAGTCTCTGGCTTTCTTTTTCCGCCAGCTTCTTCACGGGGATCTTGGTCCACTGGGATACTGCTTCCGCAATATTCTCTTCCGTTACCTGAAGCTTGTTTCTGTCATCTTTCCGGAGACTTGCGCTCTTTAAGCGGTTGTACTTCCGGATCAGTTCCTTCTGCTCCTGACGCAGCCATTTAGCCTTGTTAAAGTCCTCCATGCGGATGGCTTTTTCAAACTGGGTTTCAATGGCCTTGATCTGCATCTGGATGTCCTTGTACTGGTCACCCTGATGGCTCTGGCCAAGACGTACTGCCGCAGCCGCCTCATCGATGAGGTCAATGGCCTTATCCGGCAGACGTCTGTCATTGATATACCGGTCGGATAATGTCACTGCTGCTTCCAGGGCAGCGTCGGTGATGGTCACCTTATGATGGGCTTCGTATCTGGACACGATCCCCCGAAGGATGTCCAACGTTTCCTCCGTAGTGGGTTCCTCCACGGTGATGGGCTGGAATCTTCTCTCAAGGGCTGCGTCTTTTTCAATGTATTTCCTGTATTCTTCGATGGTTGTTGCACCGATGAGCTGCAGCTCTCCCCTTGCCAGAGAGGGCTTTAAGATGTTGCTCGCGTCCATGGCACCCTCGGCACCGCCGGCGCCGATGATGGTGTGAAGCTCATCAAGGAACAGGATCACGTCATTTCTGCCGGTGACTTCGGCGATGAGACGTTTCATTCTCTCTTCAAACTCACCGCGGTACTTGGTACCGGCAACAATGCCGGACATATCAAGAGCCAGGAGTTTTTTGTTCTGGATGGTAAAGGGCACGTTTCCCGCAACGATCCGCTGGGCAAGCCCTTCCACAACGGCAGTCTTACCGACGCCGGGTTCTCCCACAAGACAGGGATTGTTCTTGGTCCTGCGACAGAGGATCTGCATCATCCGGCGGATCTCCATATCTCTTCCGATAACGGGATCCAGTTTACCGGCCTTTGCCAGTTCCGTCAGATTGCGGCTGTACTGCTCCAGGATGGAACCCTTTTTCTTCTGGGCCGCACTTACGGCCTGGGGTGCCAGATCCGTCTTATACAGATTGGGATCCTCGCCGATGGCCTTTAAGGTCTCTCCGTAGAGCTTGGGAATGGGCACATTTCTGGTGGACAACAGGCGCAGGGCCACATTATCCCCTTCTTTCAACAGTGCCAGCAGGATATGCTCGGTACCGATGAGTTCCGCATGGAACCGTTCTGCCATCTTTCCGGCTTCTTCCAGACAGTCTGCGGCCTTGGGAGAATAGCCTTCCTTTTCCTGGAGCATCACGCTGCTGTCGGGAGCGATATGCTCCTTGATCAGCTGCAGCATATCTTCTTCCCGGATCCCGTTCTGCTGCAGGATCACTGCAGCCACGCTCCCGGTCTCACGAAGAAGACCGATGAGGAGATGCTCGGTGCCGATATAACCCTGGCCAAACTCTCTGGATACCTTTGCGGCTTTTCTTAATGCCGATTTTGCTTTTTCCGTATATTGTTTCTGCATACTTTCGTTCTTTGCCTTTGTCGTTCCGGTATGTTCACCGTATATTCACGTTCAGCCACCTGCCCGGAGACAGGTGGCTAAACAGTCACGTTACGATCAATTCAGATCGTCATCATCGATAAAGGAGAAGTCCAGATCCTCATCTTCGTTCAGGAAGTTTTTGGATTTCCAGGGCATCTCGTTCTTTTTTGCAGCACCCTGTGCACCTTCACCGGGAGCGGGTCTCCGGGTCTGGGCGGGAGTTACGTTTCTGCCGTTACCGGCTGCGTGTGCTCCGTTTTCGGGTCTGGGTCTCTGCTGGCCTGCGGGAGCTGCTCCGGCAGGTCTCTGGCCTTGCCCTGCGGGTCTCTGGCCCTGTCCGGCAGGTCTTTGTCCTTGACCGGCAGGTCTCTGGCCTTGTCCTGCAGGTCTCTGACCCTGTCCTGCAGGTCTCTGACCCTGTCCTGCAGGTCTCTGTCCCTGCCCGGCAGGTCTTTGTCCCTGTCCGGCAGGTCTTGCGCCGCCCGGTGCGGTGGGTCTTCCCTGATGAGGGGCTGCTCCCTGAGGATGTGTGGGACGGGCATTTCTGGAGGGCGCGATCTTTACATCATCGTCTTCATCTTCTTCGTCCTCATCCTCGTCCTCATCATCTTCGTCTTCGTCGTCATAATCGTCATCATCTTCATCGTCATACTCATAGAGTTCTGCACGATACTTCAGGAAGAAGATCACTGCTGCGGTAAGAGCAGCTGCAAATAAAACTGCGAGGATGATCAAAATAAGCCGAAGGGTACTTGCCTGTTTTTCGAATTTCTTCTGGTTGGTCTGACTGGTGGCCTGAGCCTGGATCAGCTCATCCAGTTTCATACGGTAGCCGTCGGTGTTGTTGTAAACATACCAATCGGTGGTACCGTCCGTGCCTTCCGTATATTTCAGTTCATAGTTCTTAACGCCTTCCGGCAGGGTCGGTGCCGGGGTCTGTACAGGTTCGGGTTCTGCTTCAACGGGAGCAGTCTCTTCCGCTACAACCGTTTCTCCCGCTGCCTCTCCTGCTTCCGCGGTGTCAGCGGAAGTGGGGGCTGCCGCTTCCCCAAGCTGCATCAGATCCTCACGGATAAAGCCGGTCACTTCCGAGCCGTTATTGATAAAGGTTACCTGATACCAGGTCTTGCCGTCGGAACCTTTTGCGGTTCCCGTTGCAGTCACAACAGCGCCCTTATTCAGCTTCGCTACAGCGGAAGCGGAAGTGGATGCCTGTTTTCTGACGTTCACGGTATTGGAGGTTACCGTAGCACTCTGGGCTGCGATGGCCGTCACATCCGTTGTTGCGGGTGCAGGTTCTGCCACTGTCGTAGTGGTGGTAGTCGTGGTTGTTGTCGCTGCCGTTGAGGTCGAGCTCGATGAAGAACCCGAAGTCTTGCTTACCAGGTCGGAACGGATATAGCCTTTGGTGTCGGCATCAATGTTGACCTTGTACCAGGTGCTTCCGTCGGATCCCGTTACTTCCTCGATGGCATCCAGCTTATCGCCGCTCTTTACACTGGCCAGCACATTGCTGGTTGTGTCGGCTGAAGCTCTGATCTTGGCAGATCCGGCACTGACCTTTACTTCAAAGTTTGCAAGCACTCCCAGGGATAATTCTCCGAAGAGGATCACTGCAGAGAGGAGTCCGGCCAGTACACCGGTCAACTTTTTTGCTGCATGTTTTTTGTTCATGACATTCTCCTTTTAACTCGTTATTGCGCCTCATCAATGGCTTTTCCGATATCGTGACGCATATATTTATTTTCAAAGTCTACCCATTCGGTAGCTTCATATGCTTTCTTCCGGGCTTCCTTTAAAGTTTTCCCAAGTGCGGTAACTCCAAGGACTCTTCCGCCGTTTGTAACGATACGTCCCTGCTCATCAAACTTGGTCCCTGCGTGGAAGCAGAAGGCATCCTCTTTTCCGTCAAAGGCCTCAAGGCCGGTAATGGGAAATCCCTTTTTGTAAGAAACGGGATACCCGTCGGAAGCAAGGACAACACAGACCGCCGCATCGTCCATAAACTGCAGATCGATCCTGTCCAGGGTGCCGTCGATGCAGGCATCGATCACATCAAGGATATCATTTTTCATACGAGGCAGTACAACCTGAGCTTCGGGATCTCCAAATCTCGCATTGTACTCAAGGACTCTGGGGCCCTTCGGTGTCAGCATCAGTCCAAAGAAGATCACGCCCTGAAAGGGTCTTCCTTCGGCTGCCATGGCATCCACCGTGGCCTGATAGATATACTTTTTGCAGAAGTCGTCCACTTCCGCGGTGTAGAAAGGACTGGGAGAAAAGTTTCCCATTCCGCCGGTGTTAAGACCCTGATCCCCATCCTTTGCCCGCTTATGATCCTGAGCGGAGGACATGATCCGGATGGTCTTTCCGTCAACAAAGGAGAGAACCGACAATTCTCTTCCGGTCATAAATTCTTCGATGACCATGGTGTTACCGGCATCTCCGAATTTCTTATCTTCCATGATGGTCCGAACGCCTTCTTCCGCATCCGCAAGGTTTTCGCAGATGAGAACGCCCTTACCGAGAGCCAGGCCGTCGGCTTTCAAAACGATGGGGAAGGCCGCCTTATCGCTTCGCAGATAGGCAAGAGCCGCTTCCGCATCGGTAAAGGTCTCGTACGCTGCGGTAGGGATGTTGTACTTCTTCATCAGATCCTTGGAGAAAGCCTTGGAGCCCTCCAGGATCGCCGCATTCTTCCGGGGTCCGAATGCCCGGATGCCTGCTTTTTCCAGTTCATCCACAAGACCGCCCACAAGGGGATCATCCATACCGACGATCACAAGATCGATGGCCTTCTCTTTGGAAAAGGCTACCAGTTTATCGAATTCCATGGCACCGATGGGTACGCATTCCGCCAGGGATGCAATACCGGCATTGCCGGGTGCACAGTAAATCTTATCCGCTCTTTTGCTGCGGCTGACGGCAAGCGCAATGGCATGCTCTCTTCCGCCGCTTCCTACGATCAGAACCTTCATCTTTGATCCTCTTTCTCAAATGTTTTCAAGAGATAACTCTCCGGTGGCGATCTTATCGATCACACCGGGCAATATCACCCATTCCGCCTGTTCCATAACCCGCTTTTGCAGTACTTCCGGCGTATCTCCGGGCTGTACTTCCACGGCCTTCTGCATTAGGATCGGACCGGTATCCACACCGTCATCCACGATATGTACCGTGGCTCCCGTAACCTTCACTCCACGGGACAGTGCGGCTTCGTGAACCTTCAGGCCGTAATATCCCTTTCCGCAGAAAGAAGGGATCAGGGAGGGATGGATGTTGATGATCCTGCGGGGATATTTTTGAATAAGTTCCGAAGGGATATTGACCAAAAAGCCCGCCAGGACAATGAGATCCGGTGCCGCGCTGTCGATCTCCTCGATGAGAGCCCGATGAAAGGCTTCTCTGTCGGCATAATCTTTGGGGGAGACACAGACTCCCTTTACACCCGCGTTCTTTGCACGCTCCAAAGCGTACACACCGGGGTTATTGCTGATCACTTCCACGACTTTTGCATTCCGGACAGTGCCCTTTTCAATGCCGTCAAGGATGGCCTGAAGATTGGTGCCGCCGCCGGATACGCATACGAGTACTCTTAGCATAAGGTAACTCCCTTTTCTCCCTCCACGATCTTACCGACCACGTAAGGAGTATCTCCTGCTGCCTTTGCGGCTTCCATGGCAGCATCCACATCGGCGGGATCCACGGCAAGGATCATGCCAAGGCCCATATTGTAAGTGTTGTACATCATCTGATCGGAAATGCCGCCCTTTTCCTGAAGAAGCTTAAAGATGGGAGGCACGGGGAAGCTCTTAAGATCCACTTCCGCATTCACGCCATCCTTCAGCATACGGGGGATATTCTCGTAAAAGCCGCCGCCGGTAATATGGCTGCAGGCCTTTACCTTAACGCCCGCATCCTTGATGGATTTCAGGGCTTTTACGTAAATCCTTGTGGGAGTCAGGAGGGTCTCTCCGAGAGTGGCTCCCAGTTCGTCATAATAGGTCTCCAGGCTTTCCTTGGTCATGGGGAACACTTTCCGGATCAGGGAAAATCCGTTGGAGTGGATCCCGGTGCTGGCAAGACCGATGAGCACATCTCCTGCCTTTAAGTTCTCGCCGGTGATCATGTCCTTTTTATCGGCAACACCCACGGTAAAGCCGGCAACATCGTATTCGTCTTCGGGCATCAGTCCGGGATGCTCCGCGGTCTCACCGCCAACCAGAGAACAACCGGCCTGCTTGCAGCCTTCCGCCACACCCTTTACGATCTCGGCGATCTTCTCGGGGATGTTCTTGCCGCAGGCGATATAATCCAGGAAAAACAGGGGTTCGCCGCCGGCACAGGCAACATCGTTTACACACATGGCCACACAGTCGATACCCACGGTATCATGCCTGTCCATCAAAAAGGCCGCTTTGATCTTGGTGCCGACACCGTCGGTTCCGGATAAGAGCACGGGCTCCTCCATGTCTTTGATGGCTTTTAAGGAAAATGCCCCGGAGAAACCGCCGATGCCCCCGAGAACCTCGGGTCTTACGGTCTCACTCACATATTTCTTCATCAGTTCCACGGATCTGTATCCGGCTTCAATATCCACACCTGCTGACTTGTAATCCATATCCTGTCCTTTCCGCCGCCCTTCCGGGCCGGTCGCCTGCGATTTATTTTGTATATGCTTTGTATCCGACTTCCTGAAGCTTCCTGTCTTTTGCCTCGACTTCAGAAGCCATGTCCGCACTGTATTTTTTCAGTTTTTCCAAAAGAGAAGCATCGGAGGTAGCAAGGATCTTTGCTGCCAGGATGCCTGCGTTGGCACCGCCGCCGATGGCTACCGTCGCCACGGGAATGCCGGTGGGCATCTGTACGATGGAATACAGGGAATCCCTGCCGCCGAGAGAAGTGGTGTGCATGGGAACGCCGATGACCGGCAACGGGAAGATCGCTGCGCACATACCCGGCAGATGAGCTGCCATGCCTGCTCCCGCGATGATCACTTTAAAGCCCTTTTCTTCCGCGCTCTTTGCATACTCAAAGAACTGATCCGGCTCTCTGTGAGCCGAAAGGATTGTCATTTCATAGGAAATACCGAATTTTTCCAGTATATCCGCTGCTTTTGCCATAACGGGCATATCCGAATCGCTACCCATGATGATCCCAACCTGTGCCATCTTCCTGTCTCCTTTTTGTTACGATTCACAGCCATTCGACTGCGAACGGTAACCCTTTCTCTGAAAACTCCTCATTTTGCTCTCCGGATACAACAATCTGATATCGTACCCGCAAGCAAACACTACCTATGGTAGTTTAGCCGAAATTGACCGTAATTTCAACCTTTTGCCTCACCCCTGAGAGATCTCCCCCAGCCTTTTGACAAAATGCCGGTAATTCCTGTTTTGTCCGCAAAGATCCGAAGCTGCCGCAAAATCGGTCCGGACCGCATATCCCGCTTCTTCCGTTTTCTTCTTTGCCTCGGAATAAGCTTCCAGTCTTCTTGTTGCCAGATTGGCATCAAAGAGGATGAGCCAGTCCCGGTCTTTTTCCTGCTCCACAGAAAAGTCTGCCAGATCTCCCCATTCCAGAAATCCCGGAGTATACGGAAGGGTTTTGGCATAGCCTGCGGGAAAACCGGTCTCTCCCGCCCCGGCCTCTTTCAGGCAGTGGGCCAGCACCGTTTCCGAGTAATCGCTGTAAAACCAGTAAAGCGTTTCGTGAAAGGTCTCCGGCGTCAGGATCTTTTCCTCTTCCTCCAGCCTGCAGGAGATCTCACCGAGGATCTGCAGGATCAGTTCCAGACGGATCACATCCTCTTCCAGGCCCCGATCCGTGATCCGGGCTGTTTCCGCCTGCAGGAGCCGGATGTAAGGAGTGATCTCCGGATGGTCCGCGATCAGCGTATCCGCCTCATTTTCCGGCGGGATCCGGTCCGTTTCCACGCTTTCCCCTGCTCCTTTCAAAGCCTTGGTGATCAGGCTTCTCAGAAAACACGCAAAGGGCTTCCCCGTTTTCTCATGGATCCCGGGTAAGCCCTCCTGATGAAGTTCTTTTAATCTTGAGACAGCAAGGTCATGCCGCTCCTTTAACGCAGCCTCATTGTCCGCTTCAAACATTACGCTCATGATAACAGCGCTCCCGCATAAAGAATGGCACTCGTGAGTGCAAGGGAAAGGGCGTTTACCCCCATCCCGATGTAAGCGAAAAGATAAAACCTGTTCTTTTCCAGTCTGGACCAGATGGCCAGAAACAATCCGATGATGGCGTAGATCATGGCAAGAAAGGCCGTGAGCCCGGCCCCCGCGTCCACATTCCCCCGTACCCGAAAGGAATGGATGCAGGCCATCACCAGAAAGAACAGAGCAGCGCATCCAAGCACCACGGACATCACGGATTTTGCGGAATAGAATTTGTTGGTAAAAAGGTACTGCCTCATTTTACTCCCCACTGCTCATAATAGGCATCGATGGCTGCCTTTAAGGTGTCATCGATGTAAACTTTTCCGTTGTAAGGCCGGTTATAAAGATGCTCAACCACCTCTGCCATGGTAACGATGGCTGTGGTGGGGAACCCGTACACTTCGGAGATCTCCTGCAGTGCGCTCTTTTCTCCCTGGCCTCTCTCCATACGGTCCACACTGACAACCAGTCCGCAGACTTTTGCGCTCGGTGCCTGCTCTTTGATGATGGGAAGCGTCTCTCCGATGGAGGTTCCGGCGGTGGTCACATCCTCAATGATGACGATGCGGCTGTTTTCTTCGATGGGAGTCCCCAGAAGGATCCCCTTATCACCGTGATCCTTTACTTCTTTCCGGTTGGAGCAGTAACCGATCTCCTTATCATACAGTTCGGAGATGGCTACGGAAGCTGCTACGGAAAGGGGGATCCCCTTGTAAGCAGGTCCGAAAAGGATATCAAAATCAAGACCGTAGGTCTCTTTGATGGCACGGGCATAGTACTGTCCCAGCTTCCGAAGCTGAGCTCCCGTACGGTAAAACCCGGTATTTACAAAAAACGGTGTCTTTCTGCCGCTCTTGGTCACAAAGTCACCAAACTTCAGAACATTGCAGTCCACCATAAATTCGATAAATTCTTCCTTGTAACGTTCCATCTTCCCATTCTCCTCGTTTAAAATCTTGTGATCACTCCCGCCTTGCAGCAGAAATGTTCCTTATCGATCTCAATATCGATATCCCTTGCACTGGGGTTATAAGCAAAGGATCCGTCCACGGACACCTGGAGTCTTGCAGCCTCTTCCATGTAATCGTAGATCTCGATATTGGTGGCATACCAGGTATCTTCCCGGCCTCCCAGGATCTTACAGAGTTCCTCCATCACATCCCAGTTGTCCCGGTCCGTAAATTCGTAACTGTGGCCCCAGATGTACATCATGTAAAGATACTGGGTCTTAAACAGCTCCGTAAAGGATCTTGCCAGGGTCAGCGCCTCGGGATCGTTGTGATGCATGGTGGGATTCCAGCGCATGTAATCCTCCGGCATGTTAAAGCTATGGGTGGAAACCACCGTCCGACCGTACCGGATCCCCGTATAGGGCAGCATCTTTGTGATCCGGTCATTGACGGAGCCGTTGGGATAAGCGAGGCCCCTTACGGGATACCCCATCAGTTCCTCGAGGATGCGCCTGTCTTCCAAAACCTGCTGGAGGATCTGTTCATCCGGGCATCTTGCGATGGTGGGATGGAGGGCCGTATGGGCCGCCACCTCATGATCCGCGTACAAGGTCGGATATTCTTCCTTCGGGATCCCGTTGGTCCGCTCCAGCATGCCGTTTAAGTTAAAGGTTCCCTTGATCCCGTAGCGGTTAAAGATCTCCAGGAGACGTCTGTCTTCTTCCCGCCCGTCATCATAACTCATGGTGACGACCTTATGCTTTCCGCCGGGGAAACAAACATAGATATTTTTCAACGTCTTTTCCACGTTTCTCACCTGCCTGTTATCAAAGCTGAACTTACTTGCGCAGTGCGGAGGCGATGTCCTCCTTCATGTCAAGGACCGCTGCCCTTGCCGCATCTTCAAAATGATCCTCCCCGTAGGAAGCGTACTTTTCCTGCTTATAGGCTGCGATGATGCCTCTGGAGGAGTTTACGATGGCGCCGAGACCGTCTTCGTTGAAGAAGTGAACAAGGTCTGCGCCCTTACCGCCCTGTGCACCGTAGCCGGGTACAAGGATGTAAGCTTTCGGCATGATCTTCCGAAGGATCTTGCCCATTTCCGGGTAGGTCGCGCCAACGACCGCACCCACATTACTGTACTCACCGTCCATGCAGCTCTCACCCCAGGCGGCCACTTTTTCACCGACCCATTCGTATAAAGGTCTGCCGTCAATGATCCGGTCCTGGAATTCTCCGCTGGAGGGGTTGGATGTCTTTACAAGGATGAACACACCCTTATCTTCTTCCCGACACACCTTCAAAAAAGGTTCAATGCCGTCGGTGCCAAGATAGGGGTTCACGGTCGCAAAGTCTTCTCCGAAGGCTTCGAAGCGGCTCCCTCCAACCGTTACCTTCCCCAGATGGGCATCCGCATAAGCTGCGGAGGTAGAGCCGATATCGCCGCGTTTGACATCGCCGATGACCACAAGCCCCTTTTCCTTCGCGTAGTTTACGGTCTTTACAAAGGCCTGCAGACCCGGGATCCCAAACTGCTCATACATGGCGATCTGGGGTTTTACCGCAGGGATCAGATCGAAGGTTGCATCGATCAGTCGCTTATTATACTGCCATACCGCTTCTCCTGCCCCTTCCAGGGTCTCTCCGAACTCCCCGTAGGCCTTCTTCAAAACCGGAGCGGGGATATAGGACAGCATGGGATCAAGGCCGACCACGATGGGTGCCTCTGTCTTTTTGATGTTGGCAATGAGTTTCTGGATCATGGGTTCTCCTCGTCTTTTTAGGATCTTGTCTTTAAGAATTCCGCTTCCCGCTTTGCCTGTTCATCGTCCGGATAAGCCTTCAGATACGCAGCCACAAGCTCTTTGGCGGTTGCAAAGTCCGATTGATATTCATAGATCACGATGCGATTAAACTGCAGGGTTCTCGCCATGGTGGCATCTCCCAGCGCAAGGCCTCTCTCCACCGCTTCTCTGGCGGCATTGTACTCACCAAGCTGCAGTTCGCAGATGGCCAGTTCGTTGTAGATCAGCGCACTCTCTCCCTTTTCCTGAAGATAGGTCTGATACACACTGGCCGCGTAATTATACTCTCCAAGGGCTTCCCAGCTCTTTCCGAGGTAATAGATGGCGCCGTCCACTTTGGCGTCTCTGGCGTTCTCCAAATACGTCCTTGCGGTCTCAAATTCCCCGAGGCAGAAATAGATCCGCCCCCTGTCGTAATCCGTCAGGTCCTTGGCTCCCTGGGTCAGGGCCGTCTGAAGATAGATATACCCTTCATCTTCATAGCCGTATTCCTCCAGGATCTCCACCATATCGATGAGGCGGTCGTAATTTCCGGGGGTTAAGGACAGGGACTGGTCAAAGTCGGCTTTTGCCACACTGAAACTGTTTTGTTCCAGCCGGACGATGGCCCGCTGATAATACGCTTCCGCGTTCTTCGGATCCAGTCGGATGATGGCGGAATAAATCTCCTCCGCCCTCGCGGGATCTCCCATCTTCTCATAGGCGGTGGCCAGGTAGAAATTCACATCCACATCCAGGTCATCCACAAGAAAGCTGCTGAGGGCCAGTGATTTTTCCAGATATTCCACGGCATGGGCGTAATCTGCAAGGCCAAGATAGGCGATCCCTTCTTCCCGGTAGATCTCCCGGGGATCGGCTCCGCCTTCCAAAGCCTTTTCATAAGATGCCAGTGCCGTCTCGTACTCTAAGTTCGTCACCGCATCCCTGGCCGCCTGCAAGTCGGAAACCTGGGCGTTTTTTCCGCATCCGCCAAGGAGCATTCCGCAGGCGCCGAGTGTCAGGATCGTACGCACAAGTCTTTTTTTAGTACCAAAGGTCCGCAAGATCATAGATCAGTCTCTCCGTTTTTTCCCATCCCAGGCAGGGATCGGTAATGGATTTTCCGTAGCAATGCTCGCTGGGTGACTGTGCACCGTCTTCGATATAACTTTCCACCATTAGGCCTTTGACGAGACCTTTGATGTCTCTGGAAACATGGCAGCTGTGTACCACATCCTTACTGATGCGGATCTGTTCCATAAACTGTTTGCCGGAATTGGAGTGGTTGGTGTCAACGATCACGGCAGGGTTCTGCAGCTCCGGACGCTCTCCGTAAAGAGCCAGCACGCTCTGCAGGTCTTCATAGTGATAATTGGGATGATTTCTGCCGAATTTGTCGACATATCCCCTGAGAATGCAATGTGTCAGCGGATTACCGGGACTCTTGACTTCCCATCCGCGATACAGGAAGGTGTGGCTGTTCTGAGCTGCCACCACGGAGTTCATCATCACCGCCAGATCTCCTCCCGTCGGGTTCTTCATTCCCACGGGAATGCCGACGCCGCTGGAGGTCAGTCTGTGCTGCTGGTTTTCCACAGATCTTGCTCCCACTGCCACATAGCTTAAGATATCAGATAAATATCTGTGATTTTCGGGATAAAGCATTTCATCGGCACAGGTAAAGCCGGTCTCGCTGACGGCCCGTCTGTGGATCTGACGGATGGCCACGATACCTGCCAGCATATCCGATGCCTTGCTGGGATCGGGCTGATGGAGCATTCCCTTATAGCCGGTCCCTACGGTTCTGGGTTTATTGGTGTAGATCCGGGGTACGATGAAGATACGGTCTCTGACCTTATCCTGCACGGTGCGCAGTCTGGTGATGTAATCGATCACCGCGTCTTCTCTGTCTGCGGAACAGGGACCGATGATCAGAAGAAGTCTGTCATCCCTGCCTTCAAAGATCGCCTTTAACTCCTCATCGCGCTGCTCTTTGATCTGCTCCACGTTCCGGCCTACCGGATACTCCTCTTTTACTTCTTTGGGTGTGGGGAGTTTTCTGAAAAACTCCATATCCATTTTTTCCATAATTAACTTCTCCTCTTTATTACTCCTCATTGCGGAACGTTATTCCTGCCGAGTTTCGCTTACTCGCCTTGGCTTCGTTCCACTGCAGCAGGCTCGTGATCAAAGCGAAACGTTCAGACCGCTGTCTGCTTCACGGTCCGAAGCAAACTTTCATACTGCGACAGCGGCATGGGGCGGGAATAATAATATCCCTGCACGAAATTGCAGCCGACGCCCTCCAAAAACTTTTTCTGTGCCTCGTTCTCCACACCCTCCACGATCACGGGGAGATCCAGCCATGCGGCCATACGGATCACGGAAGCAAGGATCCTCTCTCCCTTGCTGCCTTGGAGATTAGAGGACAGGAAATCAATATCGATCTTCAGAACGTCCACAGGGATATCCTTCAATGTATTCAGGGAAGAATAACCGCTGCCAAAGTCGTCCATCATCAGGACAAAACCTGCCTGCTGCAGACGCTTGATGATATCCAGCATCAGATCGGGACGGTCCATATAAGCGCTCTCCGTCAGTTCCAGATTAAGCAGTGCGGGATCGATATTGTACTTCTGCACCAGGCCGATGAGAACGTCCACGATCTCCGGATTGTCCATGCTGACCCTGGAGATATTGACGGATACCGGGGCGGGATCAAGGCCCGCGTCGATCCACTCCCGAAGAAGGCTGCAGACCTTCTCCCACATATAAAGATCCAGTTTATGGATAAAGCCGTTTCTCTCAAACAGAGGAATGAAATCCGCCGGGGAGATCAGTCCTTTCTCCGGATGATTCCATCTTACAAGAGCTTCGGAGCCATAGGGCGTACCGTCTTTCAGCTTATACTTGGGCTGGAAATAAGGGA
>JAEEGL013356829.1_pt1 | contig 13625 bp, 12 predicted proteins | sample 9134231 | NCBI WGS metagenome assembly JAEEGL01 (sample SAMN16246548, study PRJNA631951) | gut metagenome | biome: gut microbiome; feature: rumen; material: fiber-attached | host: Bos | place: Iran: Karaj | collected 2018-10
GAGGTTCCCGCTATCAAGAACGCCCAGCTGATTGTAGCCGTCAACGGCAACGAGAGCACTGCCGCCAGCGAAGGAGACGGAATGTACGACACCGGCATCGTGCCACAGCCGGGCGACAGCCTGAGCATACGCGTCATAACACCCCACTTGGGCGAGGTGAGTGCCGGCTGCCGCATTCCCCAACGGCCTGTGGTGTCGGACTTCACCATCGAATACGACACCACCATGTATGAACACTTTTGGACCGACATTAACGACAGTGTCAATATCAACCGTTACGTCGAAGGCAACATCAATCTGCACTTCAAACTCCACGACCCTGCCAACGAGCGAAACTATTACATGGTGCGTCTTGCCACCAAGACATGGGGGAGTTGGAGCTACCGCTGGATTACCATCGAGGATGACATTCTTTTCGACATTGATGCCACCAACGAGGTGTTCGACATATACGAAGAAGAGGACAACAATGGCACCGCCATCAGCTTCACCGACGAACGAATCAACGGCAACGCCCACCCTATTACCATCAGTCTTTATATCGGAAATGTCTCCCCGAACACCTATTTCGACACCCCCGACCAAGAGCTTGAGTTCTATCCCACTCGCATAGAGGTCTATGCCATCAGCCGAGACCAATACCTATACAACAAGACCCTCAATGCTGCCAACAACTACGACGGCTTCATGCAGGTAATCTCAGAGCCTGTGCAGGTGCACACCAACATCGAAGGGGGCATCGGCATATTGGGAGCCTCGTCCAAGGTGGTCATCAACGTCTTTGAATAGAGAGACATGTCACGCATCTTAGTCACCGACAAGACCCACCCCGTGCTGCAGCAGACGCTGGAGGCTGCGGGACATGCGGTAGTGGTGGACACTACCGTCACCTACGACAGCCTCTTAGAACAGATAGGGCAATACGACGCGCTGGTGGTGCGCAGCAAGATTAATATCGACCGCCACTTCCTCGACCACGCCCGCCACCTGCGCTGCATCGGGCGTGTAGGCGCAGGCATGGAGACCATCGACGTGGACTACGCCGAAAGTCTGGGCATCCGCTGCCTCAACTCGCCCGAGGGCAACCGCGACGCAGTAGGCGAACACGCCCTAGGGCTACTCCTTTCCCTGACGGACAACATAGCCCGCGCCGATGCCGAAGTGCGAAAAGGACTATGGCAACGCGAGGCCAACCGAGGGCTGGAAATCAAGGGACGCACCGTCGGCATCATCGGCTTCGGCAACATGGGCAGTGCCTTCGCCCAAAGGCTGCAAGGCTTCGAATGCAACATCATTGCCTACGACAAATACAAGCCAGCCGGCTATGCCCCCACCTACGTGCAAGAGGTTTCCCTCGCCGAATTACAGGAGCGTGCCGAGGTGCTGAGCCTCCATGTGCCACTCACACCTGAGACCCACCACATGGTCGACCACGACTTCATACAGCACTTCCGCCACCCCTTCTACCTTATCAACACCTCGCGCGGTGCAGTGGTGAACACCCCCGACTTGGTGGAAGCAATGAAAGACCAGCATATCCTCGGGGCTGCCCTCGACGTGATAGAGTACGAGGACATGAGCCGCGACGGTCTCGACCTCGAACACCTTCCACCCGCCTTCCAATACCTCATCAACTCCCCTCACACCGTCCTCAGTCCTCATGTGGCAGGCTGGACTGTCGAGTCACGCTATAAACTGGCAAAAGTCCTGGCAGACAAGATAGCTGAAGAATTGAAATAAAAGAGTTTTTAGTTTACACTTTACCAACATGCTAATCGTACAAGACTGCATCATCTCTGAGGACATAGCCGACCAATGCTTCTGCTGCGACCTCGCCCGGTGCAAAGGACAATGCTGTGTGGAAGGCGACTGCGGCGCACCACTGCTAGAAGAAGAAATCCCCATCCTAGAGCGCATACTCCCCACCGTAGAGCCCTACATGACCGAAGCCGGCATCGAAGTAGTTCATCGCGACGGAGTCTCTGCCCTCGACAACGCCGCCGAGCCCTGCACCCCCTTGGTCAACAACTGCGAATGTGCCTATGTGGCCTGGGGAGAGGACGGCACTGCCTTCTGTGCCATAGAACAAGCCTACCGCGACGGCAAAATAGACTGGCAAAAACCTATCAGTTGCCATCTCTACCCCCTCCGCATCGACGAATATGGCGAGTTTAAGTCCGTCAACTACCACCGCTGGGATGTGTGCCGCTGTGCTGTGGTCAAGGGTAGGGAATGCGGCGTGCCTCTGTACAAGTACCTCCGCGAGCCCCTTATCCGCCGTTTCGGACAAGAGTGGTACGATGAATTAGTTGAGCAATGCACACATTTTCTTGCCAATAAGAATCAGCTTAAGAGATAGCCTTTCGTTGAAAGACCTCCTCAAGAAAAGAAAAAAATCACACCTCAGACAATATTTTTTGCCAAGAGTTGTTACTAGATAGGTTATGACAAAAGAGATTAGAAAACAATACAGACTGGTATGGTATCTTATGGGTGCCATATTGATTATTGACCAGGTGGTCAAGATTCTGGTTAAGACCCACATGCACATAGGTGAAGAGATACCCCTGATAGGTAATTGGTGCTTGTTGCACTTTATAGAGAACGAGGGGTTCGCTTTCGGCATGTCGCTGGGCGGTAGCATCGGTAAGATCATCCTCACTCTGTTCAGATTGGTGGCATCGGGATTACTGATTTGGTTTTTGATAAACCAAATGAAAAAAGGTATAAGAAAGCCGCTGGCCATCTGCTTGGGACTGATAATTGTAGGAGCCTTGGGCAATGTGATAGACAGCTGCTTCTACGGCCTTATATTCAATGAGAGCTACTACAATGTTGCTCAGTTGTTCCCTCCAGAGGGAGGCTACGCCCCCCTACTACAAGGGCGAGTGGTCGATATGTTCTACTTCCCCATCATAGAAACCGAGTGGCCCTCGTGGGTGCCATTTGTGGGCGGACAGCATTTTCTTTTCTTCAATGCCATCTTCAATGTGGCAGATGCCGCCATCACCATAGGGACGATTTGGTTGATTGTCGACATGCTATTTTTTGCAGAAAACAAGAAAAAAGAGGGCCGTTTACAGACCCCAGAAGCTAACTCCGATAAAAAATAATAAAATACAAATCAACACATTACACTTTTTTCGCAAAAATTATTTTGCTGATTAAAAAAAATGTAGTATTTTTGCAAACGATTTCAAGAGAGAAATTGATGGCGTTGTAGCTCAGTTGGTAGAGCAGAGGACTGAAAATCCTTGTGTCACTGGTTCAATTCCAGTCAATGCCACAAAAAAGAAAGGAAGCAATAATAATTGCCTCCTTTTTTCGTTATAGGTACCAGACAAAGATAATAAAGATGACAAAGATTCTAGTTGTCGACGACGAGCAAGACCTATGCGAGATACTGCGATTCAATCTGCAGAGCGAGGGGTATGAGGTTGCCACCACCAACAGTGCCGAGGAGGCGTTGGTACTCCTCGAGGCCGCCCCAGCAGGTGAAATCGGCCTCATCCTGCTGGATGTTATGATGGACCGCATGTCGGGCTACGAAATGGCCCAACTGCTACGCCGACAAGGCAACAACACCCCCATCATCTTTCTCACTGCACGTGACGCACACGACGACCAGCTGGCAGGTTTTGCCAGCGGCGCCGACGACTATGTCACCAAGCCCTTTGCTTTCGACACAGTACTGGCCCGCATACGTGCCGTATTGAAACGTACCCAACCTCAAAAAGAGGGGACAAGGGAGTTTGGCACACTGCATATCGATATGGACAACGCCCGTGTGAGCCTAGGAGGGCAGACTGTGGAGCTCACCAAAAGAGAATACCTAATCCTCTGCCTGCTGGCCCAACACCCCAACAGCTACCTCTCACGCGAAGAAATCATGACTCAAGTGTGGCCAGACAACACGCTAGTGAACGACCGAAGCGTCGACGTCCATATTACCCGACTGCGCAAGAAACTGGGTAATGAAGCTTGGAGAGTAGCCAATAAGACAGGCTTTGGATATGTGTTAAAGAACTAATCTCAGAAGAAAACCCATAATAGTATCCACCCATGGCCATAGGAATGATCATAACCGTCTCGCTGCTCGGAATAGCCATCGTGATGCTGGTATGGTTCGCCTTCCGCCTACACAAACAGGTGAAAAGCGAGAAGCAATTACGTTCGGAGGCTGAGGAATCGAAACAACAGATAATCGTCGAGCAGGAGCGTAACCGTCAGCTGAAGCAGGAGATGACCAGCAATATTGCCCACGAACTGAAAACCCCCGTCAGTTCGATTAGAGGATACTTGGAAATACTGCTGGGAGACAAACCCGTAGACGAGGAACAGCGGCACTATTTTCTAGAACGATGCTACAGCCAAACTCTTCGCCTATCGGACCTCATCAACGATGTGTCGCTCATCAACAAACTAGAAGAATCGCACGAACTCTTTCCCCTTGAATCCATCAATGTACGCATGCTGGCAGAGGAGGCCATTGTGGAGTTGGCGACCAGCGCCGAGCAACACGACATCACCATCCTGGACGAACTGCCTGAAAGCATCACAGTGACCGGCAATAGCATGCTCGTCTACTCCATATTCCGCAACTTGATTGAGAATGCCATCGTTCATGCCGGAGACAATATCACCGTAGGAATAGACTGCTACCAACCTGACGACGAGAACTTCTATTACCTTCACCTCTACGATACTGGGAATGGGGTCGACAACGAATACCTGCCCCGACTGTTCGACCGATTCCTCCGAATTGACAAAGGGCGGAGCCGCAAAAAGGGCGGCACAGGGCTTGGATTGTCAATTGTGAAACACGCCGTACTCTTTCACGGAGGCGACATCTATGTAAAAAACCGCGAAGGCGGCGGGTTAGAGTTTTTCTTTTCACTCAAGAAGCCCAGCCACTAATAATTCCCCACACTAACAATAGAATAATAAACCTCAACAATATGAACACACCCATACAACTACGATTCAACGACATTGACCAAATGGGTCATGTCAATAACGCCGTCATCATGGAATTCTTAGACCTTGGCAAGTCGGAATACTTCACTGCTGTAGGGCTTCCTCCTGAAGAAGGCGACTTCACGGTAATGGTGGTACATGTGGAAGTAGACTTTGTAGGTCAAATACACTTTCACGACCATGTGCAAGTAACAACCCATGTTGACCATTTCGGCACCAAGAGCCTCTCGGTCAAACAACAGGTAATGAACATCGACACGGGGCAAGTGTGTGCCACCTGCCGCACCGTGATGTCGGGCTACTGCCGCAGCACAGGAAAGAGTGCTATCATCCCCAACACAATAAAAGAAGCCATCCTCCGTTATGAAGAAGCGGAGATGACCCGCGGGTAATTATATTCCACACTACTATTATGAACAACAAGGTTCTTATCGTCTACACGGGAGGCACCATCGGCATGGTGCAGGACGAAAATGGCGCTCTGACGCCTTTCCCTATGGAGCACATTTATGACCTAGTGCCCGAACTGCAGAAATGCTCTTACCATATCGACACCTGCCAGATGGCGGATATTATCGACTCGTCGAACATGACGCCATCGTTTTGGATAGACTTGGCTGAAATCATTGAACGCCATTATGACGACTATGACGGCTTTGTCGTTCTCCACGGAACAGATACCATGGCCTACACCGCATCGGCGCTAAGCTTCATGTTCAAAAATCTAACAAAGCCCATCGTATTGACAGGCAGCCAACTGCCCATGGGAATGCTACGTAGTGATGGAAGAGAAAATATTATCTGTGCTTTGGAAGTGGCATCATGCCAAGAAGCCTATATTCCCGAGGTGTGTCTTTTCTTTGAGAACCATCTGTACCGCGGCAACCGCAGCACCAAGGTGAGCGCTGAGAATTTCGATGCCTTTTGCAGCTACAACTATCCATCGCTGGCAAAGGCTGGGATACGCTTCAGTTTCAAGAACCACCTCTTCCTGCCCAAACCCAACAAGCCTTTGGAAGTGCGCAAGCAGTTCGACCGCAATATAGCGGTGCTAAAGCTATTTCCTGGCATCACACAAGGGGTTGTGGACGCTGTGCTGCATGCCGAAGGGCTGCACGGAGTGGTCATTGAAACGTTCGGGTCGGGCAATGCTCCTACCGAGAACTGGTTTATCAATGCCATCGCGGATGCCATCGAGCGCGGCATCATAGTGCTGAACGTGACTCAGTGCAAGGCTGGTGCAGTAATAATGGGACAATACGAAGCCAGCTGCGAGCTGAGCCGCATTGGTGTGATTGGAGGCAACGACATCACATTGGAGGCTGCAGTGACGAAGATGATGTACCTGCTAGGCACCTATCCCAACAACCCAGACCATGTGCGCGAGTGCTTACAGATGTCGCTACGAGGCGAAATCACAACCGATAAGACCCCATGCTGAAACCCTTCCACAAGACAGTCCTATTGTTGCTTTGCTTGATGAGCACACATGCATTGACGGCTCAGAACTCGCCAGTGCACTTAGGCAGGTTTGACGAGCGGAAGGTCCACTTCGGCATACAGGTGGGCTATACCCAGTCGAAGTTCGACCTACACTACACCGACGACGATGCTGTGCGGGAGGACATATTGGGTACTACATCATATTATAGCCCTGGGTTTCACATCAACCAGATCAACGATTTTCGTCTGGGTGACCACCTCAACCTGCGTCTGATGCCTGGCATTACGCTTATTAGCCGCGACATGGCATACGTTTGGTCGGACGATTACACTTCCACCCATTGGAAATATGACACCCGTCGCTCAGTGGAATCAGTCTATGGCGAATTGCCTGTGGAATTTAAGTTCCGCGCCATGCGGTACTCCGATTTCCGCCCATACCTCATAGCCGGCGCTTCTGGAGGATTTGACTTTGCCTCTCTTTTCAAGAACAGAAACAATAACGACGAATCCATCATCCGCCTCAAGCCCTGGGACATCCGCTACACTATGGGAGTTGGATTCGACTTCTTCCTCCCCTACGTAAAGTTTGCCATCGAACTTAAGATGGCATTCGGAATCGTCGACCTGCGAGTAGTCGAAGACGACATCTACACCCAATCAATCGATTACCTCAACTCACGAACTTTCATGCTCTCATTCACATTCCAGGGATAAGCAACTCATGGCAGTAAAAACCGTTGAAATAGACCTCACTCCTCAAGAGTATTGCACTGAAGCATTGCTGAAGAACGTAGTTGCCCGAAAGGCAAGAGTCTCTCTCGACAGCGTCACTCACGTGCAAGTGTTGCGGCGGAGCCTCGACTCTAGGCGAGGCAGGTTGCTATACCATACTACCGTCCAAGTCTATTGCGGCGAAGAATACATATCACCCAACTACCACGGCAATTATCAGGATTGCTACCACAGGCCCTCTGTCATCATAGTGGGAGCTGGACCCGCAGGCCTTTTTGCCGCCCTCAAGGCACTCGAACTGGGCCTCAAGCCCATCATCCTTGAGCGAGGGAAGCCTGTAGAAGAACGAAGAGGCGACATCGCCCAACTTGCCCGCACCCAATCTGTCAACCCCAACAGCAATTGGTGTTTTGGAGAAGGAGGGGCCGGCACCTATTCCGACGGCAAGCTATACACGCGCAGCAACAAGCGAGGCAACATACAAGAGGTGCTTCACCGTTTCATCGAACACGGAGCTGACCCAGCTATTGCCATCGATGCCCATGCACACATCGGCACTGACCGGTTGGGCGGCATCATTGCCAACATGCGCCACACTATTGAGCAATACGGCGGAGAGTATCACTTCTCCACTCGTGTAGTCGACTTCCTCACCCAACCCGACGGGGCACAAACCAAAGTGTGTGGCGTGGTCGACGAGCAGGGCAACGAGTATCACGGCTCTGCCGTCATTCTTGCTACCGGCCATTCCGCACGCGATATCTACCGCCTTTTCTCTCAACGTGGCTGGTTGTTGGAAGCAAAGCCCTTTGCCCTAGGGGTAAGGGTTGAACATCCTCAGGAACTCATCAATCAAATTCAATACCATGCACCGAACCCACAGATACGCTATCTCCCTCCTGCCTCCTACAGCCTTACCACACAGGTAGAGGGACACGGAGTATTCTCGTTCTGCATGTGTCCCGGCGGTTGTATCGTACCAGCTGCCACCGACCAGAATCAACAGGTGGTCAACGGTATGAGCAACAGCAGCCGCAACTCCCCCTTTGCCAACAGCGGCATAGCCGTAACGGTGGCACCCTCCGATGTGCCCGACTACGCCCAATACGGGCCACTTGCCCTGTTGCATTTCCAGCAGGAGGTCGAACAGCGCATTTTCCAAGCCGCCGGAGGCAGCATCACAGCCCCCTTGCAACGGTTGACCGACTTCTGTCAGGGCCGTATGAGCCAAGACAACAACCGCACCAACTATTTAGGAAAGACACTCAACCTTCCCCAACACGAACTGCTACCACCCTTCATTGTAAGATGCCTACAGCAAGGCTTTCGGGACTTCGACCGCAAGATGCACGGCTTCTATACCGAGAATGCCAGCATCCTCTCCGTCGAAAGCCGCACCTCATCGCCCGTCCGCATACCGCGCGACGAGACCCTCCAGCACCCACAGCTACGCAACCTCTACCCCTGTGGCGAAGGCGCTGGCTACGCTGGCGGAATCGTGTCCTCCGCCATGGACGGAATCAACGCTATCAATCAAATATCCAAGATAATACTTCATCGTTCTTAACTCTTACTCCCCAATGAACTTCGACCTCCAATCCGACTTTGCCCCCATGGGCGACCAACCCGAAGCCATCCGCCAACTGGTAGAAGGCATCCGCAGCGGGCAGCGGGCTCAGGTGCTCCAAGGCGTCACTGGCAGTGGTAAGACCTTCACCATTGCTAATGTGATTGCCCAACTGAACCGCCCCACGCTCGTCATGAGCCACAACAAAACCCTTGCCGCCCAGCTCTATGGTGAGTTCAAGCAGTTCTTCCCCAATAATGCAGTAGAGTACTTCGTCTCCTACTACGACTACTACCAACCCGAGGCCTATATTGCCGCCACCAACACCTATATCGAGAAAGACTTAGCAATCAACGACAACCTCGACAAATTGCGTCTTCGTGCCTCTTCTGCCCTGCTGAGTGGTCGGCGCGACGTCATTGTGGTCTGCTCTGTAAGTTGCATCTACGGTATCGGTAACCCCGACGAGTTCCGTCGTGGCACCATTCATCTGAAAGTAGGCGACCGCATTACACGCGACAACCTATTGCTCCAACTGCTTGATGGCCAATATGTGCGCAACGAGATAGAGTTCATCAACGGCCGATTCAGAGTGAAAGGCGAAACAGTGGATGTCTTCCCTTCTTTTGCCGACTTCTGCTTCCGGATATCTTTCTGGGACGATGAAATTGAGAGTCTTGAGAGTTTCGATCCTATCAGCGGACACCGGCTGGAGACCCACTCCGATATTACTATCTACCCCGCCAGCAACTTCCTCACCTCCAAAGAGAACATGGCAGAAGCCCTGCATCAGATTCAGTCCGACATGTTCGAGCGTCGCGACTACTTTTATTCTATCGACAAACCGCTCGAAGCCAAACGCCTGGAGGAGCGTGTCAATTACGACCTCGAAATGATTCAAGAGCTCGGCTACTGCAGTGGCATAGAAAACTACTCGCGCTATTTTGACGGACGCAAGGAGGGCGACCGACCCTTCTGTCTTATAGACTATTTCCCCGACGACTTCCTCCTTGTCATCGACGAAAGCCACGTCACCGTCCCTCAGATCGGAGCCATGTATGGGGGCGACCGCTCACGCAAGAAAGCCTTAGTCGAATATGGTTTTCGCCTCCCTTCGGCACTCGACAACCGCCCCCTCCGCTACGAAGAGTTCTACAACCTCACCGGCCAGACCATCTACATCAGTGCCACTCCTGCACAATACGAGTTGCAAGAAGCCGAAGGCGTAGTGGTCGAGCAGGTTATCCGTCCCACAGGTCTCCTCGACCCTGTGGTAGAAGTGCGCCCCGCCGTCACACAGGTCGACGACCTGCTCGACGAAATTGAGAAAACCGTCTACAAGAACGAGCGCGTCCTCGTCACCACCCTCACCAAACGCATGGCAGAGGAGATGACCACCTACCTCCTCAACCTCGGCATCCGCAGCAAATACATCCACAGCGATGTGGACACCCTCGAACGAGTCGAAATCATGCGCGACCTCCGCATGGGGGTTTTCGACGTGTTGGTTGGTGTCAACCTGTTGCGCGAAGGCCTTGACCTTCCCGAAGTCTCACTTGTTGCCATCCTCGATGCCGACAAGGAGGGTTTTCTCCGCAGCGACCGCGCCCTTATCCAGACCATCGGCCGTGCGGCCCGCAACGTACACAGCAAGGCAATCCTCTATGGCGACATCATCACCGGAAGCATGCAACGCGCCATCGACGAGACCAACCGCCACCGCGAGAAGCAGATTCGGTACAACTTGGAACATGGCATTGTGCCACGCCAAATCGTCAAAAGCACCGAAGCAATCATGGGTACCACCAGCGTCATTGAGCGTGCTGCCGAAGAGCAGTATGAGGAGAAGGCTCCTGAGGGACCCAATATTCCCAATATTGCAGCATCGCCCTACGCTCTCAACTCCCCTGCTCACAGCGGTAAAGGAAATCATAAACAATATCTACCCGAAGCAGCCGAATCCGATATTCCCGTTGCCAGCGAACCCATCCCCTCTTTAGAGGGGTGCCACGATAGTGGCGGGGTATGTAGTCTCAATTCTCAATTCAGCAATAAGACCAAAGCGCAGCTACGAAAAGAGATCCGTGATACCCAACGCAAGATGCAACAAGCCGCCAAAGAGATGGACTTTATGGCTGCCGCCAAATACCGCGACCAAGTGCGCGCTATGCAACAAGCCCTCGACAGCGCACGTGGCGACTAGTCCCCCTATCAATTCTATCGAATCTATTAATCCTAATATCCCTAATCACCATGAAAAAACGTTCCTTCATCTGCTTAGTTATTAGTTTTTACCTTTTAGCTTCAATCACCCTCTCGGCACAAACCCATGGCACTCGCAACCATAATCCACATGGGTCATTCCCTCCTCCTCCCCAAGCGCCCTCTATCCTAGTACAGTCACAAAACCATGAGACCTTCCAGGTGTATGTGGACGGAGACCTCATCAACAATGTACCTAATCAAGAGGTTCTTGTCAACAACCTAGACTCCCGCCTGCACGAAGTAGTCGTAGTCCTCACCCACCCTGCCCGCAAGGCGGCTGTCACCCAGCTCTACGCCTCCACACCTTCGCCTATCATCCTCGTCAGCTACGACATGCACCGCCAGCAAATGCTCCTATATGCCCCTCAAGTGGGCGACAATTCACCCCGTCATGGGCATCATCATCACCAGTCAAGCCTCATCACACCTCCTACCCCACCCACTCCTCCTATAGTAATCGATGAACCCGTCACCGCCTCCGACCAATGGGTCGACGAGATGGTCTCCATCCTCAAAGGACAAAGCTTCGACAGCGAGAAACTCAACACCGCCAAAGGACTACTAAACAATGGTCTCCCCCTTACCGCCTCACAGATTGCCCGTATCGCACAGACCTTCGACTTCGGCTCCTCGCAAGTCGACTTCCTCAAAGCCGCCTACAGCCATTGCTTCGACCCACAGAACTACGAACGTGCCCTCGCCATCCTCACCTTCAGCTCCGACCGCGAATCTGTCCGCACCTTCATCAACACCCTGCGATAAACTCTTACCCACATTGACGTAACATGACATCCTAGCTCATTCCGAGTTTAGGAGAGTCCCCTTCATTAATCAGTCGGAGTTCTTGATACAAACGAACATTTTTTTCTATCTTAGTTTGAAAATTACCAACATTTTCCCCAAATTATATATAAATTCGGGGAATGAAATCCCCAAATTCATACTAAATTTGGGGATTTACACTGACCATGTAAACAAATGATGTCCGTATTTACCTGATGGCAAACACACCTAACAAACATTACACCCTTCGATTCATACCGAATTTGGGATGGTATGTTTACTAATGGTCTTACACTTTTTAGTCGCAGTTTTTGTATCACTAATACACTTTTTAGTCGGAGTTTATGATACAAACATACACTTTTCTGTCGCAGTTTGAAAAATAATCGTATCTTTGCGTCACAAACATACGTTTCTCCATGTCCCCATACCGAGAACAATCATGGGTGACCAACTACCCACTATACTCCGTCGAAGCCGTGATGCAGTAAGACCCATATTTGGGGCTTCGAGTATTCTTGTCCACAACGCCCATAACAGGCTGTTACCACGCGTGACCTATGGAGAAGACTATCTGCATGTTGTTTCTTGGGACGAGGGCAGAGTGTCGGGCCGTGCCTGACTCTACATCATACAGCACTGAGCCGATGGGAAGGGTATGATAGTTCTCACCCTCCTCAAGTTCTAGCTTGCCAAACAACTTTAACAAACCGAGTGTAGTGATATTATATTGCAACCTAGCACCTGCAAACCAAGTGTCAGAGAACCAATACTTCATCCCCACGTTTAAATCGACACCGAAGGAAGTCAAGATGTTCTCAATCAAAGTCTCACCTTCATCGCGGTTAGCTATGGTCTGTTCCACCCCGTTCACCTTCAGTTTGGTATTGAAAGAAGGGGCAACGTACAGACCCATACCGAGACTTACCGAAAACTCGTCATTGATGCGGTGTGAAAGGAAACCCATGCCATGAACCATCACCCGTTGCAAAAGGTAACTAACGTCGACATTCTGTTCCTGCCCATTAAGGGTGAAAGCCACTTTGCTATGGAAGGGGTTGACACTGTAATATGCCTCGAAATAGCCGCCCCATTCCAGAAACCCACCGTGCTGAGTCTCATGTCCATGAAAGAACCCCACCTGATAGCCCAAATTGTTCCGTACCATGCTGTCCGCCGAACAGCTGATAGTGGCTGCGCTGCCTTGCGGTGCCTGTGGTCTAAACGCCAGCCATTGGTGGTAGCCGTATGAGGTACCAACGTTAAACCCAATCTGCCGCTCGCCTTCGCCAGCGACATACACTTCTCTAAACTGTGCCGCTGCGCTCCAGCCTGCAGCAACCATCAAAAGAATAAGAATGATTTTTTTCATAGGTAAAATTAGTATTTATTGTTAATTGAAGTATCAAAAAACCGCCCATCTATCTATATATCTACCCATTAAACCACCGCAACAATATTTAACTCACTTTGCAAATATACACTTTTTTTTTCAACAAAATGGATAGAAAACAGTTCTTCCTCCTCATCAACCCGAATAAAAACCATTATTTACCACTCACGATACTGCAAACCCAACCTTCAAAAAATTGCCATGGATTAACTATCTACATTCTATTTTATTTCTATTTACTTTCTACATCATTTCTATTTTATTTCTGAATAAGAAAAAAGGACAATAGAAAGAATCGCTCTTATGCTGTATCTGACTGACTTTTTTACAGCCTCGGAGATACTATATAAACCACCAAATTTTTTTTAAAATTGTTTTTCATTACATTTAGAAACAAGATGTTATATCCATGACTATTGTTATAAATCATGGTAAAAATAGTCTCAACACAGTCGGATTTCA
>JAEEGL014797754.1_pt1 | contig 13625 bp, 8 predicted proteins | sample 9134231 | NCBI WGS metagenome assembly JAEEGL01 (sample SAMN16246548, study PRJNA631951) | gut metagenome | biome: gut microbiome; feature: rumen; material: fiber-attached | host: Bos | place: Iran: Karaj | collected 2018-10
CCTGTTCTTAAGGTTTACGGCCTTGCCGACGTATATGATGTTCCCGAACTCGTCCTTGTGCAGGTAGCAGCCGGGACTGTCGGGAAGTTTCTTAAGTTCCTCTTTAATGTCGAACATGTCGTTTAAGATATGATGATCCGGCCCGCACGGCGGAGCGTGGCAAGTGTTTCGGAGGCCATCGTGAAGCGGCAGAAGAGACTTTTCGCTAAGGCTTCGCCGGGAGACCGTTAGGTACGAGCCGACCGGTACGAAGCCTCGAAAAGGCTCGGCGTGAAGCCGCGGAGCTGGTCTCCGAGGCACTTACACGCTCCGGAAGCCTGCGGGCCGGTATTATTATATTTTAACTGCGGCCGCCGTTACCGCCGGAGCCCTTTTCCCCGGACTTCTTACGCGCCTTCGCCCTGTCGCTGCGCACCTTCACGTATACGAAATACATGCCCGCGGATACCGCCGCGATCATCACCAGCATAAGCAGCAGAGTAAAGATCTTCGCCGCAGTGGCGTCGTCGATCCCGAATACGGACAGCGGTCCGCCCTTTTCCACGGAAGACGTAGCCACGATGTCGTACTCGCCGCGGGGCTCGCCGCCCACGCTCAGCTTTACTTTTCCTATCACGTCTCCCCTTGCAACAGGCGCGTGCAAAGGTCCGTCCAGTATGGCCTCGTAAGTCACGTTCTCGCCGCTCTCGGAGTTCTCCAGCGTTGTGTAGATGTCGTCCTTAAGGGCCGCTCCCACCGTTTTGACAGCGCCCCTCTTTACCTTTACCGTGCCGAAATCCTGGCCCGCGGAGGCTGCCTTGTAGGTGCGGAAATTTTCCTGCCCCCACTGGAGCAGCTTTATGGAATCCACGACTCTTTCGTAGATGCCGCTGGTGTCTCCGTCGCTGCGCAGAACGATGGAGACTATGGTGGTGCCGTCCTTCTCGGCCGCGGCTATCATGCAGCCCTTGGCTTCATCGTCGTAGCCGGTCTTTATTCCTATGCATCCGTCGTACTTGGGAGTGCGCTTGTCGGGTCCCACGTATATGGACGTGGTGGTATTGTTGAGCAGCCAGTTGGTGGTCTTTACGGTCTCTTCCTTGCCGGGATTCAGGGCGCCCTTGCCGCGGGTGTAGGTGTATTCGGTCATGCCTACGATCTCGCGGAAGAGGTCGTTCTTCATGCAGTAGCTTACGATCTTGAACAGGTCGCGGGCGGTGGTGTAGTGGTCCTCGTCGTGGAGACCGTGCGGATTAACGAAATGCGTATTCTCACAGCCGATCTCCTCCGCCTTCTGGTTCATCAGCTTGGCGAATTCCGCGGTACTTCCTGATATGTGCTTCGCGAACAGCACAGCAAGGTCGTTGCAGGACGCGATCAGCATGCAGTATAGCGCGTCTTTGGCCTTTATCTGCTCGCCCGCCTTCATCTTGAGTATCGTAGGCTCCACCGCGGCTATGTCGTCGTCCGCGGTAAGCGTAACTCCCAGACTTACGTTTTCTATCGTAAGGATGCCTGTCATTATCTTGGTAAGGCTGGCCGGGTACATGCGGCTGTCCACGTTCTTTTCGTAAAGGATCTCGCCCGTGGTAAGATCAGCCACGAGCGCGGCGCCCGCAGTCGTCTCCGGGACCTCCGAAGCGCCGTACGCCGCAGCCGGGAAGGCTGTCAGCGCGATCACCAGCGCCAGTATTACCGCTGTAAACTTTTTCATCTCTCTATCCCCTGATCCCTATAAAAGTTCCCTTAATCTCTGAAGCGCGCGGCCTCTGTGGCCGTTCTGGTCCTTGTAGCTCTGAGGCATCTGCGCAAAGGTGCGGCGCCTGCCTTCCGGTATGAATATGCTGTCGTAGCCGAAGCCGCCGGTGCCCTTCTCTTCGTAAGAGATGTGGCCCTTGCACTCGCCTCTTGCCTGTATCACCCTTCCGTCCGGATATACCAGAGTGATCACGCACACGAACATCGCGGTGCGCTTCTTATACGGAAGCCCCTCGAGCTTTTTGAGTATTATCTTTCTGGCCGCAGCGTCATCGCCGTGAACTCCGCTGTAGCGCGCGGAATTGACCCCGGGCTCGCCGCCCAGAGCGTCCACGAACAGTCCGGAATCATCCGCTATGGCCGGTTCTCCGGTAAGATCGCTTATGGTCTTCGCCTTTATGTAGGAATTCTCCTCGCAGGTGCTTCCGGTCTCCTCTATGTTTAGATGCCCCAGTCCTGCTTCCGCCTGGGACACCAGTCCCATCCCGAAGTCTTTCGTTATGTGGCTTATTTCGTTAAGTTTGTTGATATTTTGTGTCGCAGCTATGATTCTCATAAGCGTTTCCCTATATTTTATGTTATAATTCTTAATGGTATTATAGCCTAAAAAATCCAGCTTGTACAAATCAATCATAAAAGAGGCAGATAATGTTAAAGATCAACGATACTGACGCCGTCAGATTCTTAGACGGCGCGCCGGACTACGAAGCCGCGGACGCAGCGCTTGCCACCCTTCTTAAAGGCGACGGCGCAGGAAACGATTTCCTCGGATGGGTAAGACTTCCTTTCGACTACGACAAGGAGGAGTATTCCAGGATAAAGCTCTGTGCCGAAAGGATACGCAAAGACGCGGATGCACTCATAGTCATAGGCATAGGAGGTTCCTACCTCGGCGCCAGAGCAGTGGTGGAATTCCTTTGCTCCCCCAGGCACAACGAAGATCCGAAAGGATCGCCCCGCATATACTTTACAGGCAACGGAATAGACGGAGCCGACATCGCCCAGATACTGAGGCTGGTCGAAGGAAAGTCCGTCTATCTTAATGTCATCTCCAAATCCGGCACCACCCTGGAGCCGGCCGTTGCTTTCCGCGTATTCAAGGACTACGTGGAAAAGACCTACGGCAAGGAAGAGGCAAAAAAGCGCATAGTCTGCACGACGGACGCCCGCCGCGGAGCATTAAAGAGCCTTGCGGATAAGGAAGGCTACGAATGCTTCGTGGTACCGGACAACGTAGGCGGACGCTACAGCGTTCTTACAGCCGTAGGACTTCTGCCCATAGCAGCCGCTGGCATAGACATCGACGCCCTCATGAAGGGCGCAGCGGACATGGCGCGGATATGCCATAATCCCGGAAAGGACAACCCCGCGGTAGTCTACGCCGCAACGAGGCAGGCGCTCTACAGAAAGCTCGGAAAGAAGACGGAGATACTCTCCTGCCCCTCCGAGAGCTGGCGCTTCGTTTCCGAGTGGTGGAAGCAGCTCTACGGCGAGTCCGAGGGCAAGCAGGGACTGGGAATATTCCCCGCGTCCTGCGTCTACACGGCGGATCTTCATTCCATGGGACAGTACATTCAGGACGGCGAAAGGACCCTCATGGAGACCTTCCTTACCTGCGCCGAACCAGCGGAGGACATTACCGTACCCGGTTCCGCGGAGAACGCCGACGGTCTCAACTACCTTACCGGCAGGAGCCTTAAGAGCATCTACGCCTGCGCAAAGGAAGGCGTAAAGCAGGCTCACGTAAGCGGCAAGGTGCCCTGCATGGAGATAGAGATAGCGCGTCCGGACGCCGAAAACCTGGGCGGACTGCTCTACTTCTTCGAGGCGGCGTGCGGAATATCCGGCTACATGGAGGGGGTCAATCCCTTCGATCAGCCCGGAGTTGAAGAATACAAGAGGAACATGTTCAAACTGCTCGGCAGACCGTGATATTGTAATTCCGGCCGGAACCGCGGAGCATTCTTTCTCGACCGGCTGCGAGGTTTCACGCTGAGCCTTTCCGAAGCTTCGGGCCCATCGGCTCGTACCTAACGGCCTTTGGGCGAAGCTTTAGCGGAAAGTCTCGACTACCGCTCCGCCCGCCGGAGCTTATGGCCTCGAAATAATGCTCCGCGGCTCCGGCCCGGACAGACAAATACCACACAACTACAGACGTTTATAACTTCCTGCACAGAAAGGAGCAACATATGAGCGACTATAAAGCAAGATACGAGTTCTGGAAGACCAACGGTTTCTTCGACGAGGCCACCAGAGCCGAGCTCGCCGCCCTTACGGACGAAAAAGAGATAGAAGACAGATTCTACAGGGATCTGGAATTCGGTACAGGCGGTGCCCGCGGAATAATGGGCGCCGGCACCAACCGTTTCAACGCCTACAACGTAAGACGCATATCCACAGGCTTCGCGAAATACCTGCTGAAGGCCTTCGGAGAGGACGCCAAAAAGCGCGGCGTTGCCGTAGCCTTCGATACCAGAAACAACTCCGCGGAGTACGCCAGGCAGACCGCGCTGACAATGTGCGCGGCCGGCATACCCGCATACCTCTACACCATGACCTGCCCCACTCCCATGCTGTCCTTTACGGTAAGACAGCTCAACTGCGTGGGCGGCGTAATAGTAACGGCCAGCCACAACACCAAGGAATACAACGGCTACAAGGCCTACGACGAGACCGGCTGCCAGCTCTACCCCTACACCGCGGACGCCGTAATAGCGGAAGTGGATAAGGTAGACATCACGAGCACCGTCATAATGGACGAGAAGGAAGCCGCGGACAAGGGTCTGCTGCGCTACCTGGGCAGCGAGATGATGGACCGCTACGTAAAGGCCGTAGAGGGCGAAGAAGATTACATCACCCCGGGTGCCAAGGCTGCTCTAAAGGTCGTATACACTCCGCTTCACGGCGCGGGCATGGTACCCGTAACAAGAATATTCAAGGACCTCGGCTACACCGGAGTAAGCGTAGTGGAAGCCCAGACCGTACCGGACGGCAACTTCCCCACCGTCACCTCCCCCAACCCCGGAGACGAGAGCGCAATGCAGATGGCCATCAAGCAGGCAGTCGCCGAAGGCGCGGACATTGCCATAGGCTCCGATCCGGACGCGGACCGCATAGGCATGGCTATAATACGCAAGGACGGAAGCTTCAGGTTCCTTTCCGGAAACCAGATCTGCGCATTGCTGATCGACTACGTCCTTAAGAGAAGGCAGGATAAGCTTAAGCCCAACTCCTGCATAATCACCACCGTGGTCACGAGCGAGTTCGGCTCCGACATAGCAAGGTCCTACGGCCTTTCCGCCGAGGAAGTCCTTACCGGATTCAAGTTCATAGGCGAGCGCATGAACCGCCTGGAAGAGAGCGGAGAAAAGACCGTGGAATTCGGCTACGAAGAGAGCAACGGCTGCCTTATAGGCGACTACGTACGCGACAAGGATTCCGCCACCGCCCTCATGAAGATCTGCGAGATGACCGCGTTCTACAAGGCCCACGGCAAGAACATGGACGAAGTCCTGGAAGGCCTCTACAAGAAGCACGGCTACTACCTGGACCATCTGGACAACTACGTGTTCACCGGCAAGGAAGGCGCGGAGAAGATAGCGTCCATAAACAGGAAGCTCCGCGAGATAGGCACCGCCCTGTCCCCGGACATCCAGACCATGAAGGACTTCGAAAAAGGCGTGGACGGACTGCCGCCCTCGGACGTACTCAAATACTGGTTCAAGGACGGTTCCTGGCTGGCGATAAGGCCCTCCGGCACCGAGCCCAAGACCAAGGTATACTACTGCATACACGACAACGATCAGAAGGCCGCGGCCGAGAATCTGGCTAAGAAGCAGAAGCTGATCAAGGACGTGATCGACAGCCTGTAAAACGCTTTCAGCAGCACAGAACGCGCGGCGCATCACCGCGCACCGGACAAAGCTTTATGACTACAGCAGAATTCTATCAACTGAATAAAGACCGCATATATCTGTTCAACCAGGGCAGCTACCAGAACGCGTACGAGCTTATGGGAGCCCACCCCGGCACAGAGGACGGACAGGAAGGCACCCGGTTTACCGTATGGGTCCCCGGCGCCGGAAAAGTAAGCGTAATGGGAGACTTCAACGGATGGTCGGAAGAGGATGATCAGCTCCAGACCATGTGGGACAGCGGAATATGGACGCTGTTCGTTCCCGGGGCAGCCGAAGGACAGGCCTATAAATACCGCATAGAGACCGGCAACGGACAGATACTCTACAAGGCTGACCCCTACGGATACTGGTCCGAAAAACGTCCCAAGTCCGCATCCGTCATCCGCAGACTGGACTACGAATGGCACGACGGCGAATGGATGGACAGACGCGCGCACAGCGACCACTTCAGGCAGCCCAGGAACATCTACGAGGTGCATCTTGGGTCCTGGAAACGGCACTCAGGCCGCCCGAAGGAAGAGCAGTTCTACACCTACTCCGAGATCGCCGCGGATCTTGTGCCCTACGCAAAGAAGATGGGCTACACCCACCTGGAGATAATGCCTGTAATGGAGCATCCTCTGGATGATTCCTGGGGCTACCAGCTTACCGGATACTACGCGGCGACATCGCGCTACGGAACGCCCCAGCAGCTGATGGAACTGATAGACACCGCGCATCAGGCGGGCATAGGCATAATACTGGACTGGGTGCCGGCGCACTTCTGCCGCGACGATCACGGGCTGGTAAAGTTCAACGGCGAGCAGCTCTACGAGCTCCGCGAACATCCCCAGTGGGGCACCCTGATATTCGACTACGGACGTCCGGAGGTTAAGAGTTTCCTGATCTCCAACGCCGTGTTCTGGATCGATAAATACCATGCCGACGGACTGCGCGTGGACGGCGTAAGCTCCATGCTGTACCTCAACTTCGGCATAGACGACCCGGACAAGAAGCGCTTCAACAAATACGGCGATGAAGGCAATCTGGAAGCCATCGATTTCCTGCAGGATCTGGCAAGGACCGTCGGATCGCGCTTCCCGGGAGTGTTTACGGTAGCGGAGGAAAGCACCGCCTGGCCTAAGGTCACCCATCCCGCGGATCAGGGCGGTCTGGGCTTCCACTACAAGTGGGACATGGGCTGGATGCACGATACGCTGGAGTACATCTCCACGGACTACCTCTTCCGCAAGTATCACCAGAACCAGATAAGCTTCTCCATGATGTACGCGCATTCGGAGAACTTCATACTGCCGCTGTCGCACGACGAAGTGGTGCACGGCAAGAAGTCCATAATAGGACGCCAGCAGGGAGATTACCAGCGCCAGTTCGCCGGTCTTAAGGCCCTTGCTGTCTACCAGATGACCCACCCGGGCGGAAAGCTCAACTTCATGGGCACGGAGATAGCGCAGTTCATAGAATGGCGCTTCTACGAAGAGCTGGAATGGTTCCTGCTGGAATACCCCAGCCACAAAGCCCATCAGGAGTTCGTAAGAAAGCTCAACCACGTCTACAAGGACAACCTGGCGCTGTGGGAGCTGGATTACCAGGACCGCGGATTCGAGTGGATAGACGCGGACGACTCCGAGCACAGCGTCTACAGCTACGCAAGATTCTCCGGAAACCGCGCGTATCCGGTGATATGCATAATAAACTTCGGCTGGAACGGCTGCGGAAACTACCGCATAGGAGTGCCCCGTCCCGGAAAGTACAAGGTCCTCATCAACAGCGGGGACGAGACCGCCGAAGGCAGGATAATAGAATCACAGAACGTGCCCATGCACGGAAGACCCTGGTCCATAGAACTGGACCTGCCGCAGACCTGCGGAATAATACTTAAAAAAATAAGGAGCAATCATTAATGTCCCTCGCAAAGTTCAAAGATAAAGAAACATTTAAGACAAGCTACCGGATAATGCTGGATAAGACATATTCCAAACCCGCGGAGGAATGCACCCCCTGGGAGAAGTACGAGGCTCTGGTCTACCTTATCAACGAGGAAGCGGACTTATCCCGCAAGATGACCAAGAAAGCGCATAACGCCGTCTTCGACAAGAGGGTCTACTACTTCTCCATGGAGTTCCTGATCGGAAAACTGCTGGATAACTATCTTCTTACCGCCGGCATAAAAGACAGCGTCAAGGACGGCCTCAGGGATCTGGGGATAGAGCTGGACGACCTCTTGGAACTGGATCCGGAACCCGGTCTTGGCAACGGCGGCCTGGGAAGGCTTGCAGCCTGCTTCCTGGATTCCATGGCGTCTTTAGGAATAGCGGGCACCGGCATGGGCATACGCTACCGTTTCGGCCTGTTCCGCCAGAAGATAGAGAACGGCTGGCAGGTAGCGGAACCGGACGCCTGGCTGGCTAACGGCTATCCCTGGGAGGAAGCGGTACCCGCGGACAACGTAGAGGTGCGCTTCGGCGGAGTGATAGACAGAAGCTACAAAAACGGCCGCATGTACTTTACCCACAGGGACTACACCGCTGTAAACGCAACGCCTTACAACATCAACATCATAGGCGCTGGCGGAGAAAAGGTGGAAAGGCTCAAGCTGTGGAGCGCGTCGCTGGCCAAGGATACACTGGACATGGATGCCTTCAACCGCGGCGATTACAGCCAGGCCCTTAAGCAGAGCGCGGAGATAGAAGCCATCAACTGCATACTCTATCCGGACGACTCAATGGGTGCCGGAAGAAAGCTCCGTTTAATGCAGGAGTACTTCTTCGTGGCCGCAGGCATAGCCACCATAATACGCAACTACAAGAAGACCTACGGCCCGGGCAAGCTGGACGAGCTCCCCGAGCACATCTGCATACACATAAACGACACCCACCCCACCCTCTGCGTTCCGGAGCTGATGAGAGTGCTCATGGACGAGGAAGGCATGGAATGGGACGACGCTTGGCGCGTTACGGAGAACACCATATCCTTCACCAACCACACCGTTCTGCCCGAAGCGCTGGAAAAGTGGTCCATCAGCTTGATGCAGAGCCTCCTTCCCAGAGTCTACATGATCGTTGAAGAGATAGACCGCAGGTGGAGAGAGCGCCTGGAGAAGATAGGCCGCGCAGGCTACGACACGCTCAGAAACACAGCCATCCTCTGGGACGGCGAGGTCCGCATGGCGAACATGTCCATAATAGGCAGCCACTCCACCAACGGCGTTGCAGCCCTGCATTCGCAGATCCTTAAGGACGACGTGTTCCGCGACTTCTACCAGATTAAGCCGGAGGACTTCGGCAACAAGACCAACGGCGTAAGCCACAGGCGCTTCCTGCTCCAGGCGGACCCGGGCCTGTCCGAACTCATAACCTCAGCCATAGGCGACAGATGGATAAAGGAGCCGCAGTATCTGGAGGAGCTGCTTAAGTTTAAGGACGACAGCGCATTCCTGGAAAGGCTCGCCGCCATAAAGCGCTTCAACAAGATAAAGCTCTCCGACTACCTTATTAAAAACGGCGGACCGTCCGTGGATCCGGACAGCATAATGGACGTGCACGTAAAGAGGATACATGCCTACAAGCGCCAGCTGCTCAACGTCCTTAAGATAATGGACCTCTACAACAGGCTCTGCGAGAATCCGTTCATGGACATGGAGCCCGTAACGTTCATATTCGCGGGCAAGGCTGCCCAGGGCTACACCTTCGCCAAAGACGTAATAAAGCTTATAAACAGCGTGGCCGAGATCGTAAACGCAGATCCTGTCATAAGCCAGAAGATAAAGGTCGTGTTCGCGGAGAACTTCTGCGTTTCCCTGGGACAGATCATCTACCCGGCGGCGGACATCTCCGAGCAGATCTCCACGGCAGGCAAGGAAGCTTCCGGCACGGGCAACATGAAGTTCATGATGAACGGCGCGGTAACGCTGGGCACCCTGGACGGAGCAAACATAGAGATAAAGGAACAGGTCGGCGACGACAACATAAAGATATTCGGTCTTACATCGGAAGAGACCGCAAACTTCTACAGGTTCGGAGGATACAACTCCTACCAGCTGTCGCACCAGGACGCAAGGCTGAAGAGAGTCACCGATCAGTTGGTGAACGGATTCTTCGACCGCTGCGGCACCGCGTTCTGGACCATACTGGACGACCTGATAAAGCACAACGATACGTTCTTCGTGCTTAAGGATTTCGACCCTTACGTCCGCGCGTGGGAAGAGCTTACGGCTCAGCATAAGGACAAGGAGGCATGGAACCGCATGTCTCTGGTCAACATTGCGAAGTCCGGCTACTTCTCCAGCGACAGGACGATAAAGGAATATGCAGAGGATATCTGGAACATTCACAACTAGGAGGAAGTCATGTCAAGGAAAAGCTGTATAGCGATGCTTCTGGCGGGCGGCCAGGGAACAAGGCTCGGAGCCCTTACCGACAACATCGCAAAACCCGCAGTATCATTCGGAGGGAAATACCGCATCATCGATTTTTCCCTGTCGAACTGCATCAACTCGGGAATAGATACCGTAGGAATACTGGTGCAGTACAGGCCCGGAACTCTTAACCGCTATCTGGGCAACGGCGAAGCCTGGGACCTTGACGTTTCGGGCGGCGGAGTGCACGTGCTGTCCCCTTATGCAACGCAGAAAGGCGGCGCGTGGTACGAAGGCACCGCGGACGCCATATACCACAACATCAACTTCATAGATCTGTACGATCCGGAGAACGTACTGATCCTTTCCGGCGACCACATCTACAAGATGGACTACGCCAAGCTGCTGGAGGCCCACAAGAAGAACAAGGCTGACCTTACGGTATCCGTAATGGAAGTGCCCTGGGAAGAGGCCAGCCGCTTCGGAATAATGACTCTGGACGAGGAAGACCGCATCGTAAAATTCTCCGAAAAACCCAAGGAACCGGACAGCAACATGGCGTCCATGGGCATCTACATCTTCTCCTGGGACGTTCTTAAGAGCGCGCTTGTGGACGACCACCTGGACGATAAGTCGGAGAAGGACTTCGGAAAGAACATCATCCCCAAGCTCCTGGAAGCAGGCAAGAGACTGTTCGCCTACCACTTCGACGGCTACTGGAAAGACGTAGGGACCATCGACAGCTACTACAACTCCCAGATGGAGCTTCTGGAAAAGGACGCCCCGCTCAACATCTTCGAGCACAAGATGCGCATATTCTCCAACTCCAACAACAGCCCGTCCAGCTTCATAGGCCCCGACGCCGTCATTAAGGACAGCCTGGTCTGCAACGGCTGCGGAGTTTTCGGAACGCTTGAGCACTCGATACTGGGCGTGGACGCGGTGGTGCGCGACGGAAGCGTAATAAAGGATTCCATAATCCTGCCGGGCGTTCGCATAGGCGAAAACTGCCGCATAACCAAGGCAATAATCAACGAAGGCGTCGAGATACCCGACGGCAGCGTGATAGGCAGCGAAGACGGCGGGATAACCGTAGTCGGCAAGAGCCTTTGATCGGGGGTGCAACGATGAAAAACGTATTCGGAATAATATTCGCAAACTACAACGCCGCAGGATTCGGCGAACTGCTGCACAGAAGGACCATAGCCTCCCTGCCCTTCGCGGGAAGATACAGGCTGATAGACTTCCCCATGTCCAACATGGTCAACTCCGGCATAGGCACCGTGGGCGTAATAATGCCGGCGGCCTACAGGTCCCTTATAGACCACATCGGAAGCGGCAAAGAATGGAACCTCAGCAAGAAGATAGGCGGAATGTTCATACTGCCCGGCACCGTGTTCAGCGGCAGCAGCAACACCCAGAAGTTCATGCTCTCCGACCTGCTCGTAAACCACAGATACATCGAAAGGCGTCCGGAAGGCACTTACGCGCTGATCAGCTCCGCTAACGAAGTCTGCAATGTCGATTACTCGGAAATGATAGACCAGCACATCGCAAGCGGAAAGAGCGTCACCTTCGCGTACTTTAAGGACGAAGACGGGGCGGAGAAGTCCCTGGACTGCTTCATCGTAAGCCGCGACATCCTTATGGGCCTCATCAAGAGCTACCCCAGGTCCTCGCATCTGGACCTTGTAGAGCTTCTCAAGACAACGTACGGCGCGGAGGACACAGGCAGATACGTGTTCGACACCTACGTAAGACCCATCGACACCATCGAGGATTACGTAAAGGCCAACATGGAGCTGCTGGATCCGCAGATCCACAAGCTGCTGTTCCGCGGCGAACGCGCCGTATTCACCAAGATACAGGACGAGGCTCCAACCATCTACAACGACGGCTGCGAAGTAAAGAACTCCCTTGTTCCGGCCGGCTGCAAGATCAGCGGCAAAGTGGAGAACTGCATACTCGCCAGGAGCATAGAGATCGAAGAAGGCGCAAGCCTTAAGAACTGCATAGTGTTCCAGCACTGCATAGTTAAACGCGGAACGGTAATTGAGAACGCCATACTGGACAAGTACGTTACCATAAGCAGCAGCGTAAGGCTCTGCGGCGGAACGGAAAGGCCGCTGATAATAGGCAAGAACCTTACCCTGTAGGCCCGCCCTGCCGCGGCGCGCGCGGCAAATATATCACAGAAAGAAAATAATAATTATGGAAAAAGAAAAACTGAAAGTACTTTTCGCAAGCTTCGAGGCTGCTCCGTTCGTAAAGACCGGAGGCCTGGGGGACGTTGCGGGAAGCCTGCCCAAATATCTTAACGACGAAAACTGCGACGTGCGTCTTATCCTGCCCAAGCTGTCGTGCATTCCCCAGCGTTTCGTGGACCGCATGGAATACGTGGAGAACTACACCGTGCCGCTGGGCTGGAGAGACAGCTACTGCGGCCTGTTCGAGATGCACTACAACGGAGTGACCATCTACTTCCTTGACAACGAGTACTACTTCCGCAGGGACGGAGTATACGGCGAGTTCGACGACGGAGAGCGCGTTGCGTTCTTCTCCAAGGCCGTGCTGGAAACTCTGCTGCACATCTCGGACTTCATGCCGGACGTGATCCATTGCAACGACTGGCACACCGCGCTCATACCGGTGTTCCTTAACGAGCAGTACAAGGCTCTGCTGGGATTCGACAGCATCAAGACCGTGCTCACCGTCCACAACCTTAAGTTCCAGGGACAGTTCTCGGACTTCGTGATAGGCGACATCTGCGGACTTACCGGAACGGACGCCGACAGACAGATGCGCTCCGGCTACGGCAGCGCCAACTACATGCTGGGCGGACTCCGCTACGCTGACCGCATAAGCACCGTATCCCCCACCTACGCGGAGGAGATCTGCACACCGTACTTCGGCGAGGGACTGGACTGGCTGTTCTCCGACAGACGCAGCAGACTTACCGGAATACTCAACGGCATAGCCGTGGACGTGTTCGATCCGGAAAACGACAAGTACCTGCCCTACCATTTCTCGGCTGAAAAGACCGCCGGAAAGGCCCGCTGCAAGAAGGCTCTTCAGAAGGAACTTGGACTTAACACCGAGTGCGACAAGCCGCTGTTCGCGGTCATCAGCAGACTCACCGAACAGAAGGGTCTGGACCTCATAACCTACAATCTGCCCTGGATAGTCGAGAACGGCTGCCAGCTGGTAGTGCTGGGCCAGGGAGACAGCAGGTACGAGGAAGCGTTCAGATACTACCACGACAGGTATCCCGGACAGATCTGCGTCAGGATAGAATTCTCCGAGGAACTGTCGCACAAGATATACGCCGGCGCGGACGCCCTGCTGATGCCCAGCCGTTTCGAGCCCTGCGGACTTTCGCAGATGATAGCCATGCGCTACGGCACAGTGCCCGTAGTGCGCGAGACCGGCGGTCTTAAGGACAGCGTACAGCCGTACAACAAGTACACAGGCGAAGGCAGCGGATTCTCGTTCGCCAACTTCAACGCCCACGAGCTGCGCTACGCTATGGAGCAGCTGCTGGAGCTCTGGTCCAAGCCGCGCAAGTGGCAGGCGCTCAAGAAGCACATAATGACGCTGGACTTCAGCTGGGAAGCTTC
>JAEEGL015684701.1_pt1 | contig 13625 bp, 10 predicted proteins | sample 9134231 | NCBI WGS metagenome assembly JAEEGL01 (sample SAMN16246548, study PRJNA631951) | gut metagenome | biome: gut microbiome; feature: rumen; material: fiber-attached | host: Bos | place: Iran: Karaj | collected 2018-10
ATCGGCCGTTGGGCGCAATATGGATATCGGCACTTCCATGGCCTTCCCCATCGTAAGCTTTCAATTGCTGGAGTTTGGTGAGCTGACCATTCTCATAGGAAAAAGTATTGACCACATCCCCCAATTCATTGATAAGATAAACGAAACGTCCATCTATAGAGAAAGTGAAATGTCGGGGACCTAAACCTTTGTCACCCTGATAGATAAGCTGACAATTCGAAAGGTATTGTCCTCCATTCTTATTGTTGGCTTCCGGATTGACATCGAAACGGTAAATACAGTCATTACCCAAGTCTGTAGCCAACAGATAACGCCCATCAGGAGTAAGTTTCACACAATGAATATGAGCAGGTTTCCCTTCGGCTGTTTTGGGAAAACAGAAGTGCTGAGAAGGCATCAACAGGCTGTCACCGCCGCCAATGGGAATCACACTAATGTCACCACCCGTATAATTAGCCGTCACTACCATTTGTCCGTTCGTCATCAGATTACAAGGATCTGCTCCGTCCGTTTTGCGGCTTTTCTTTTGTGTGTTCTCTGGCTCAATGGTGGTAGTATAATTTATAAGTTTCAGTTTCCCCTTATCTATTCGGTAGGCGATGGCCCCTTGTTTGCCATCATTATATTCACTCACGGCAAAGGCAGCCATTCCTGTTGGTGAAGGAATCACATACGATGGATTGGCTCCGTATTGCTGTGAACGCAGTGCGAAATCACCTGTATCTTGGTTAAAGTCATAGAGATAAACTCCTTCGGAGGAACTTCCTTCTGTATAAGTACCCACAAGCATCGTAACCTGCTGGGCATGTGTCCCTATACTGCCGCTCAGGAATCCAAAAGCCAAGAGAAATAGTTGTTTAAGCATAGTCGTAAAAATATTCTACAAATGTAGAGATAAATTCTGAAACGGCAAAAGAAAAACAACATTCTTTTCGCTTAATCAGATTTTTATTGTAATTTTGTAGCCAATATGAGAATTGATATTATCACCGTGTTGCCTGAGATGATTGAGGGCTTCATCCACGAAAGCATCCTGGCAAGGGCACAAAAGAAAGGACTGGCAGAGATTCATCTGCATAACCTTCGCGACTACACACTCGACAAATGGCGCCGTGTGGACGACTATCCTTATGGTGGCTTCGCAGGAATGGTGATGCAGATAGAACCCATCGACCGCTGCATCTCGGCATTAAAGGCCGAGCGCGACTACGATGAGGTGATCTTCACGTCTCCTGATGGAGAGCCTTTCAACCAGCATGTGGCCAACGACCTCTCATTGAAAGAGAACATTATTATATTATGTGGCCACTATAAGGGTGTGGATCAGCGAGTGAGAGACCATCTGATAACGCGAGAAATATCCGTAGGCGACTATGTGCTGACCGGCGGCGAACTGCCTGCTGCCATCATTGCCGATGCTGTGGTGCGTGTAGTTCCTGGTGTAATTGGTGATGAGCAGAGCGCTTTGAGCGACTGTTTCCAAGATGATCTCCTGGCAGCTCCCATCTATACGCGACCCGCAGATTACAAAGGTTGGAAGGTCCCCGACATCCTGCTCTCTGGCCACGAGGCCAAAATCAAGCAATGGGAAATGGACGAGGCCCTGCGCCGCACCCGAGAATTGCGCCCCGACCTGTTGGGAAACGAAGAAAAGTAACTATTAAGCGAATAAATGTAAGTGCCCTACGGGCAGATATTCTACAAATCTTATCCAAAATCAAGCAATATAATTTTGATTATATTTGTAAGATTTCTCGCCGAAGGCGACTACAAAACTGATTCGCAGAATAATAACTGAGAAAAGAGATATTCTAAATTTCAATAACATGAACAAAATTACAGACAACATCTATTACATCGGAGCCGATGACCGCGAACTCGATTTGTTCGAAGGACAGTACGAAACTCCTGAAGGTATTTCGTATAACTCACATGTTATCATGGATGAGAAAATTGCCGTGCTCGACACCATCGATGAGCGGAAGACCGATGAATGGAAAGCAAATCTTGCAGAAGTACTTGGCGACCGCAAGCCCGACTATCTCATCGTGAGTCACATGGAACCCGACCACTCTTCTCTGGTTAAGGAAATGATCGACGCCTATCCTGAAATGAAGGTCGTTTGTTCTATGCTGGCTGTAAAGATGATGACACGCTTCTTCGGTGAACCCGTTCCTGCAGACCGCCTCATCACCGTAAAAGACAATTCTACTTTGGAATTAGGCGAGCACACCCTTCAGTTCTTTACCGCAAGCATGGTTCATTGGCCGGAAGTGATTGTGGAATACGAACAGAAAGAAAAGATTCTGTTCTCCGCCGATGCATTCGGTAAGTTCGGTGCCTTGAGTTTCGACGATCCTGAGGGATGGGCATGCGAGGCACGCCGTTACTACTTTAATATTGTAGGCAAATACGGCGCTCAGGTACAGGCGCTGCTGAAGAAACTCAGCGGTCTGGAGATTAAGAAGATTTGTCCACTCCATGGTCCCGTACTCGATGAGAACTTGGAGTATTACCTCAACACTTATAACACCTGGAGTTCATATGAGCCCGAGGACAAAGGCATCTTCATCGCCTACTGTTCTCTGCATGGCAACACCGAAAAGGCTGCACAGAAACTCGCTGAGATCCTTAAGGAAAATAGCGATGTAAAGGTAAGCATTAGCGACCTACGCCGTGATGACCTGCATGAGGCTGTAGAAGATGCTTTCCGCTACGACCGTCTGGTACTTGCAGCTCCCACTTATGATGCCGGCGTGATGCCCATTATGGAAGACTTCATCCACCACTTAGCCATCAAGAACTACCAGAAGCGCCGTGTGGCCATCATCGAAAATGGCTCGTGGGCTCCTGCAGCAGGTAAGAAGATGCGTGAAGCTATGGAGGCCATGAAGCAGATAACCATTGTAGAACCCATTGTTACCGTGGAATCCACCGTAAAGGCAGATACAATTGAAAAGCTGAAAACGCTTGCCAGCGAGCTTTTGAAATGAATAAAATGAAATAATGAGAAAATGAGAAATTGTTTGTCTTTGCACATCCAATTTCTCATTTCTCATTTTCTAAATCACAAAATCACAAAATTACAAAATCCCTAAATCACTTAGATGTCTAAATTCCCACAGAACCTTTCTCCCAACTGGAACCCTTCTTCATAAAGTCGTTCGAGTTTTTCTAAGTCACGTTCCACACGTCCTACCTCCATCGGACGTTCCGGACGAATCACCACGATTTCGCCCCAACGCTCCATACGCTCCATCATTTCCAATTGGTCATTGTAAGCCTCCACCCGATGACTCAAGGCTACACGCAGACGGGGATAGTCATCATAGACCACAGGCGGAACCTTAATATCATGTTCTTTCAAGCGAAAACCTAAGTTACGGGTCGAAATGACTACATTGAAATCATGTCCACGTTCAATGGAGTGCAGCACAGGAATGCTGTCCACGATGCCTCCGTCGAGCATTGGTGTGCCATCAACATCCACCATACTACTCACATAAGGTATAGCCGAAGATGCCATGATGATATCATTAAGGCGATGCGGATTCTTATATTCCGAGAGATATTCCGTCCGGCCTGTCTTGCAATTCGTCGTCACCACCTCAAACTCATCCCCGGTATTCACGTAAGTATCCCAGTCGAAAGGCACCAGTTTATTGGGGAAATCATCGTAAAGCAGCTGACGGTCGAAGATACTTCCTTGAGTCACCAGGTTCTTCAGCCCTATGTAGCCGAAGTATCCCAGCATGTCGATATTGGCAATACGTGCACGCCTGATTTGGCGGCTCATATACGAAACGCCATTGCAGGCTCCTGCCGATACCGCCACCACATAGTGGAAGTAAAGTCCATGCTTCATAAAAGCATCAAGTACCCCTGAGGTAAACACGCCACGCATGCCACCTCCTTCGAGTACCAGACCCGTATTACGGTCTATCCTCATATTTACAGATTATCCTCCAGCGATTTGGAAATGTCTATCTTGTCGAGCGTCTCGTTCAGTTTCGTACGGAAACGGATAGGACTGGCAATAAACTTATAGGTGTTCACCACTTCGCCCGTGGTAATTTTGATAGTTCCATAGTTGAACAACCGTCCCAGCATGCTCTGTTCCACCATCACGCCTTCGCATTTCACCAGCCGGAGTTCTGAGGTATTGCGCTGAATGATACCCTTCTTCACAATCAGCCGCTTGCTGGTAATATAGTATTCCGTGTTCTTGCTCACCAGCCACACATAGCAATAACCCACCAGCAAAGCCAGGATGGTAACCACGACAAATGCCCAGATCTCAGGCGCGTTGAAGGCAAGAATCACCATAGCTACAGCCCACAGGGCAGTAATCAATACCAGACCACCGGCATAGGCAAACCAGTGCAGATGCCCTTTATGGACTATCTGCTCACTGTTTGTAAGATGTTGTTCAATAAATCCCATTTCAAATGTTATAAAAGTATTTGGTTGCAAAGATAGTAAAAGCTTTTCACTCCACAAAATTAATTATTGTCATCTTCTACAATGCGGTGCATCTTTCGGTAGGCAGTTGGAGTGATGCCATAGGCCTGACGAAACAGGCGATAGAACGTGCGGTCGCTGCCGAAGCCCGATTTCGTGGCTACCACTTCCAGGATATCATCCGTATTTTCCACCAAATTGCGGGCATATTCCAATCTCATCTGCTGTAACGTATCGGAAATGGAGAGGCCCGTCACTTCCTGAAACGCCAGATTCAGCGCATATTTCTTCACACCTAATTCTTTCTCCAATGCACTTGTCGAAAACTTAGGATCACGGAACCGTTTTTCTTCCTTCATATAATCAGTCAGCACCTGGGCAAGATACTCCTTTTCATTCTCAGGTACTTCTTTGGGCGGAAGGGGTTGTTGCTTCACCGACTCTTTCACTCGTTCAAAAAGATACTTATTGTCGGAGAGGCGTTTCCTATACCTCTTTATTATAAAGTACAACAGAATAAGCAGCAGTAGGATCAAAGCAGAAGCCACAGCCATATAGGTATAATTTCGAAAGCGTTCCAGCCGCACTCGTGCATCAGCCTCCACCTGTGTCACCGTACGGAAACTCTCATCAATTTCTTGGTTGGAGATAGCCCAGTCACGTTTGCGCAAACGCTCCGAGATGTTCAGATAGCGCAAAGTAAGAGAGTCCATATTTTCCTTGTCACCACATGCCATCTTCGAGCGAAGGACGAGTTCCAGTGCATCCCGTGCATCATGCGAGACCATTTTTCTATCAAGCATAGGACTCAGCATTCCCGTCACTTCTGCCGCTCTTCCGCTCTCAGCAAGATAGTGAGCGAGGTAAATTCGCTGATGCGGGACATACGGGTAACGCTCCAGCATTTCCAAAGCTTCATTGTAGTATCTCTCGCCCTCTTCCATTTTCAGTAGTCGCTGACAGATACGACTTTGCCCTGTGGTAGCCACCAGCAACATGGCATTCACATAATCATTCTTCTCCCCCGCTCCATTTTGTAGAGCGTTTCGGAGACCGCCAATCAGTTTCTGTCCTTCTTCATAGGCCCACCTATACTCGCCGCCTTCAAAAAGAAAACGTTGTCTTACCAATCCTATTTCTGTATGAATATGCTGAGCCATCTGCCCTGTGGCTTCCTTTCGGGTTATACTGTCAGCTTCCTCCAGTAGTTTCAGGCATCTTTTCAGGTTCCGGGGTCCTTTGTTTGAAGCCGCCTCAAATAATTTGGCAATCGCTAAAAAGTAGCGGTAATCTTTTGAACGCGAGGCAATCCGGTTCATCAGTCCACCGTTACGCCGCATCAAGGATTCATAACCCATGCGCTCATCCATGTTGCACATCACGAGCAAAGCCTCCAGCCGATTCTTTGTGTTGTTCTCTTTGCGCGCATAATCGTAGGCACGATAGACATGGCGCACACACCCCACCTCATTATCCATATAGATACAGATGCGGCTGCAGAGCAGTTCATAATCCGAACGTGCACATCCTTCCCAGTCATTAGCTTCCAGCCGACGACCCAGACTGTCAATGCGTTCCCAAGCCGTTGGCGCATCCACGATATAGATATTTCGAATAGAATCAAGATGATAGACATCAGCCTTGGCTGTTGCGGTCAACAGTAGCAGCAAGCCTAAAAGCCTGGTCCATAGAGGAAGTCTGGTAGTTATGTTTGTGTCCATAGATATAGTGGTAAAGAAATATGTCCGACATTATTTTCTGCAAAAATATGGAATAATTTGGAATCTGACAAGAAAACCGACAAAAAAAAATTATTCATTCAATTGAATATTTTACATTTAATTCAGAACTAGTTGTCTTTCAGCTTGTAGAGAAATCTGTCATAAGGCTTAATTTAATTAGTGCTACCGATAACTTATTTAATAGAAATAGAAAAAGTGCTATATGTCTTTCGTTATCTGCCAATGAATGAATGTCAACTGCAGCGACAGCGAAAGTTGAGGCGGATCTTTACGTCTGACATGTTTCTTGATAACAGGAACAAATTTTTACAAATTATTTGAAGAAGAAACCGATGAAACGGTCATTTTTGTTTTCGTCGTAGAAAACATTCACTATGACTTCTGAAAGCTCATTTTGACATAAATAATCAGTATTGTAGAAATACGTAAAACTAAATAAGAAATATCAAAATAATTTACAGTTTTTACACTCATTTATTGTACACCTCATTAAACTTATTGATTTTCAGCATTTTAAAAAATTTGTCGGAAATAAAATTAGATTACATCAGAAATTTCTCCATGATGGAATAATTATTTTTTCCCATCTTATGTAAGTTTGCGTAGTGAAGATTTGACATTCCACTAGATTTTAGATGATATTAGTAAGTTTGTTATACAAATTTCAATAAGAACAAAAACATAAAAGTGGGCGCCTTTCTATTTATTTCAGATTTACAAACCTCGTTCGTGATTTCTTTCACGACTCGACAAATCATGCAAGCATATTTGCGCTCGCTACTCAAGAAATTCAGATTTAACTAACATGCAAAAACACAAGTTTACTGATGCCCAAAGTTTTTAGTCATTTTTCATCGGTGATTAGGGCCTAATCACTCTCCGAAATTGCCAATTTTCGAGACTGATTAAGCCCTAATTACTACCTATTATATTTAATAAGGGTTTAAGTGTCGCAGAGCGACTGTTTAAGCGCCTTCGGAAGGTGAATGATGTATTATGACGATTACCACTCATCACTCATCACTTAATAGTTTTCGTCTTAGTCATTGTTCATCGTTTTTCTGGTCCTTTTGTCTCTTTGCGGTGGAAGCCTTGTTTAAATGCCATAGAAGCATGGCTTCTGATTCATTAAATAAGCCTCACCCCAGCCTCATCCCTCAATAAAGGGTTAATAGGTTAAGCGCCCTTCGGGCTGTTTAATGGTAAGGACAATGACAATGACGGGAGTGATAAAATCTCTAGTGATTGGCAAAGCTCTAAAAGCAAGACTCCCGTTATCGATTGATAACGGGAGTCTTGCTTTTTATTCGTCTATGGATGAATCCCAGAAAAAGTCGTCGTCCTTAGCGCAAGGTTCGCGAGTTCCATCCTCGTCTACACCTCCATAACCAATACCATTATCTGATGTCGTACCTTTACTTGCAGATGCAAGCACCGATTCTATATAAATAATGCGTGTTTTGATCGCTGGGGCTATATATGCTGTTTTTTTCATAATCTTATTCTTTTTATTTAATCCTATAAACATTACTTTACAGTCACTTTCTTTCCGTCCACAATGTAGACACCCTTCGGCAGACGAGAGAGGTCATCACCTTCGAGTTTAATCTTGCGACCACTCAGGTCATAGATACCCTCAACAGGTGCAATCGTATGCAAGTCTTCAATTCCCGTAGCATCAGCATTAATGCTAAAGTCTATTTTGGCAGAAGAAGTCTTGGTCTTATCTGTCAATTCATCTATAAACCAGAAATATCCGCGATAGGCTTTTGAAACAGTAACACCTTTTGAGTAGTAGAATGTATTTCCACTGATAAAGAGATTATTCTCTGGAATGGTTGTTCCAGCAACATAAGTACCACTGAATGTGCCCCACAAAGCATATTGCTTTCCTGTTTTTCCATTGTCATATTTTACGACAGCATTATCTGCTTCAGGCGTAATATCAACAGCATCAACTTTTATTTCAGAAACATCCTTGTTCACTTTAATAATATACGGATGATTTGCTTTAATTGTAGAAACTGATTCAAACTTAACATTAATCGCGATACATTTTTCTTCAGCATCATAAGTTTCTTCGTATCCAGTAAAGTTTGCCAATTCAGCAGAAATACCATCTCCGAATGCTGTTGCCATATTATCAGAACTTATTTCAAACGGTAGGCAGATCGTGCTCCATTCATTTGCATTGATAGTGCGCTTAACGGTCACATTTACACCAGTCATTGCCACAGGAGCTGTGGTGGAATTCTCGTCAAGAGTAACACGATCGGTAATAACGAGTTTTGTTACGATGCTGTTTTCAAGAGTTACATCTTTTGATCCGTCAGAAAACCCAGAAAGGATTGGCATACCTGTATGAGCAGCAATCGTAAGGGGATATTCGCCAACGTCAAGACTACTTACATCAATATTAATAGAACAGAATTCACCATCCTCAGCAGTCAAAAAATCCTTATCGTATTCTACTCCACCAATGATGCCACCCGAAATGAGAGCGCCTGCTATAGCATAAGATCCATCAACCTGATCGTTACCTGAATGAACAATAGACTGAAATCCAGGAGAATCTGCATTGTAACGGGAAGAATAAACAGCATTTAACTTTAATATTCTTGCTCCTGTTGGCAGAATGACACAAAAGTCATAGCCAGTAAAAGCATCATGGGCTTTTATATTAATAGGAATTGTAACACTGGTCGTACCTTGTAATGCCGTTGTGTTTTGCATATAAATGACATCTTCGAATTTAGACAAATCCGTAGTTGTCACCTCATCTGCCCAAGCAGAACTAATGCTCAGAATGGTGAGTAATGATAAGAGTAATCTTTTCATTTTTATATTTTTTGTCTATATTATTCGCTTTTTTTGTTGATTGCTTCTAGCAAACTATTCTGCATTTTATCTTGCAAAATTAAATAAAAATAATATTATGAGAAAACTTTTTGTTTGTTTTTTTGCAAAAAAGTTTTGTTTTGGAATTAATCTTCTGAATACAACGATAAAAAAGTAAGAAAAAACTATATAAGCGACTCATGTATTTGGATATAATATTCGCTCTCCCATTTTTTTCATTCTCTCATCTTTATAGGGATTCCTTTATATATTACACCTTAATTAATTATTAATATTTGGTTTTATGCAGAATATTTTCTAACTTTGTGGCCGCAATCTATAACAAATTGTCAAAATGTTCCAAAAAGAAGTATATATTGAGCGCCGTCAGGAGCTGCGGCGATGCATGGAGAGTGGCATAATCCTGCTCTTCGGCAACAATGAGGCTCCATGCAACTACCCCGGCAATGCTTACTATCCTTTCCGTCAGGACTCTTCGTTCCTGTACTACTTCGGACAGCAGCGCGACGGTCTGGTGGGCGTGATTGATATCGATAACGCCACGGAGACGCTGGTGGGCGACGACATCGACATTGAGGATATCGTTTGGTTCGGTTCGGTGGATTCCGTCAGGGATATGGCTGATCAGGTGGGCGTGGCTGAAACCGCTCCTATGAAGCAGTTGCAGGTAATCTGCAACGACGCATTGCGACTGAAGCGCAAAATTCATTTCCTGCCACCTTACCGTTATGACACCAAAATACAAATCTTCGACCTGCTCGGCATTCATCCTGCCCAACAGAAGGAATCGGCTTCCGTGGAGCTCATCATGGCCATTGTGCATATGCGTGAGGTGAAATCGGAACTGGAGATAGCGGAGATTGAAAAAGCGTGTGCCGTGGGCTATCAGATGCACACGACAGCTATGAAACTTACCCGTCCGGGTGTGACGGAGAAATATATTGGCGGACAAGTGGACGGTATGGCCCATTCGCTGGGCATGCACGAGAGTTTTGCCACCATTTTCACCCAGCATGGCGAGATTATGCATGGCAATCCTTCATTTAACAAACTGGAAGAAGGCCGTTTGGCACTCTGTGATGCTGGAGCAGAGAATGCAGAGTTCTATTGCTCGGATAATACCCGAACCTATCCTGTCAGCGGAAAATTCACCCAGCGACAGCTGGAAATCTACAGTATCGTTGAAGCATGTCACGACTATGTGCTCGATGTAGCCAAGCCTGGTATCAAGTGGTATGACGTACACATGGAAGTCTGCCGCATGATGACACGCAAGTTGAAGGAGTTAGGACTGATGAAAGGTGACGTGGAAGAGGCCGTTCAGGCTGGCGCCCATGCCATGTTCCTACCTCACGGACTGGGTCACATGATGGGTATGGACGTTCACGACATGGAAGGTCTGGGACAGAACTACGTGGGGTTTGATGATGAGATTCAGCCCAGCACACAGTTTGGAACGAATGCTTTGCGTTGCGGCAAACGACTGAAGGAAGGTTTCGTGATGACCGATGAGCCAGGCATCTACTTCATTCCCGCGTTGATTGACGACTGGCGCTCACAAGGTCTGCATAAGGACTTCATCAACTACGACTTGCTGGAGACCTACAAGGACTTCGGTGGTATCCGCATTGAGGACGACATCCTCATTACAAAGGATGGTTGCCGTTTCCTCGGAGAAGAGCGCATTCCGTATCATCCTGCAGATATGGAGGAGTTTAGAAATTGAGAAATTGAAGAAATAAAAATAGAACACAGAATTACTTCCCTTCGGTCTGTGACACATCTTTAATGTTCACTAAGGTACGTTCACAAAATAGCACAAAAGCCATGCCGCTGAAAAGGCATAAAATCGAAATTCTCAGAAACTAATGTCAGTTTTTGTGAATTTTGTGTTCAGTAAATATCGAAAATCATATTATTAAATAAAAGTATTATTATGAAGAAAATCATGACATTAGCACTCGTGGCTATGCTGGCTACCGGTGCTCAGGCTCAAGACAAGAAGGATGCAGAGAATCCTAACAAGCCTGTTTTCACAACCATCAAGGAGATGCCTATCACCAGTATTAAGAACCAGAACCGTTCAGGTACGTGCTGGGCTTACTCTACTCTCTCCTTCTTCGAGAGCGAAATCCTGAAGAAGAGTGGCAAAACCTATGATTTGGCTGAGATGTACATCGCCAACAAGGACTACATGGACCGCGCATGGCTGACCGTTCGTATGCATGGTGACAGCCAATTCTCACAGGGCGGAAGCGCCGGCGACGTGCTTGTACTTCTCCGTGAAAAAGGTGTTGTTCCTGAAAGTGCCATGGCTGCTCCCGGCAGTCTGACCGGAGATTCACTGGCAAACTTCAACGAGTTCTTCTCCGTGATGGAACCCTATGTGGCTGCTGTCTCTAAGAGTACTGCCAAGAAGATGTCAAGTCAGTGGGCTGTAGGTCTGCAGGGTATCCTCGATGCTTATCTGGGCAAATGCCCCGAGGAGTTCACCTACGAGGGCAAGAAATATACGCCACTGAGCTTTGCACAGAGCCTCGGTCTCAACTGGGATGATTATGTAAGTATCACTTCTTTCACCCATCATCCATTCTACACCGACTTCGCCGTAGAAGTTCAGGACAACTGGCGCTGGGAGCGCAGCTATAATGTGCCTATGGACGAGATGATGCGCATCATTGACAACGCACTTGCCAATGGCTACACCGTAGCCTGGGGTGGTGACGTGAGTAGCGACGGTTTCACCCGCGACGGACTGGGTCTCGCCGTTGACGATAAGGCCACACAGAGTCTGGCAGGAAGTGATCAGGCTAAATGGACCAAAATGACTCCCGCCAAAAAGAAGAGCGTGATCGATTCTCTGGGTGTGAAGGCTCCCGAGATAGTTCCCACACAGGAACTCCGTCAGCAGGAATTCGACAACTGGACCCTGACCGACGACCACGGTATGCACATCTACGGTCTGGCAAAAGATCAGAACGGCAAGGAATATTATATGGTGAAGAATTCTTGGGGTGAGACTGGCGATTACAAGGGAATCTGGTATATGACCAAAGCCTTCGTAGCAGCCAACACCATGGACTTCCTCGTTAATAAGAACGCCGTTCCTAAGGATATCCGTAAGAAGTTGGGGATATAAAGAGACCCACCCCTAGCCCCTGCATTTATACTTGCCTAACCACCCCTGACCCCTCCTTCAAAAGGAGGGGAGATTGGAGGGGAACTTAGGGAGGGAAAGATTTTCTAAAAGTTAAAAAAGACGTGGTTTTTGATTTTTTTTTTCAAAAACCACGTCTTTCTCGTTTTTATTTTTTAACTTTGAAGCGCATTATGTACATACGTGTACAAACCTACCATATATCCGTTTCAACAGCGGCACCCTACATGAAAGAAAATAAAAACGATATAAATGCATTTCAAATGGAATTACGAAGCACCTACACCACAACAGACTCAGGCGGCTGAAGACCTCGGCAGCAAGTTGGGTATAAGCCCCTTGCTGGCGCAGATATTACTGCGTAGAGGCATTACCACAGAGTCGGCGGCAAAGCGTTACTTCCGTCCGCAGCTCAACGACCTCATTAATCCCTTCTTGATGAAGGATATGGACGTGGCCGTGGATCGTCTGAATGACGCAATGGGACGTAAAGAGCGTATCATGGTGTACGGCGACTACGATGTAGATGGATGCACAGCTGTTGCGCTGGTGTACAAATTCCTGCAACGGTTCTATTCTAACATTGAATACTATATCCCCGACCGTTATGAAGAGGGATATGGCGTAAGTAAGAAAGGAATAGACTATGCTAAGCAGGCTGGTGTTAAACTGATCATTATCCTCGATTGCGGTATCAAGGCCATCGAGGAGATAGCCTATGCCAAGGAACAAGGCATCGACTTTATTATCTGCGATCATCATGTGCCCGACGAGGTGATGCCTCCGGCAGTGGCCATCCTCAATCCCAAGCGCGAGGATGACCCCTACCCCTTCAAGCATCTCTGTGGTTGTGGTGTCGGCTTCAAGTTCATGCAAGCCTTCGCCAAGAACAATGGCATACCTTTCTCGCAACTCATCCCATTGCTCGACTTTGTAGCAGTAGCCATCTCGGCAGATATTGTACCGGTAACAGACGAGAACCGCATCCTGGCTTATCATGGTCTGAAACAACTGAACCAGAATCCGACCATTGGTCTGAAGTCAATCATTGACATCTGCGGTCTTTCCGGGCGCGACATCTCCATGAGTGACATCGTGTTCAAGATAGGACCACGCATCAATGCCTCAGGACGTATGGAGAACGGTAAGGAAAGTGTGGACCTGCTGGTAGAAAAAGACTACAATTCCGCACTCGAGAAAGCCAAGCACATCAATGAATATAACGAGCGACGCCGCGATATTGATAAGCAGATGACCGAGGAGGCCAACCAGATTGTGGCCCGCATAGAAAGCCAATATAAGCGGAAGAGTATCGTGCTCTACGATGAAAACTGGAAGAAAGGCGTCATCGGAATCGTGGCTTCACGTCTGACGGAAATCTATTATCGTCCAACGGTGGTCATCAC
>JAEEGL017194681.1_pt1 | contig 13625 bp, 10 predicted proteins | sample 9134231 | NCBI WGS metagenome assembly JAEEGL01 (sample SAMN16246548, study PRJNA631951) | gut metagenome | biome: gut microbiome; feature: rumen; material: fiber-attached | host: Bos | place: Iran: Karaj | collected 2018-10
TCACAGGCGTTTTCCCGGCACCACTGTAAAAACGGGATGTACCAGTTTGTGAAGCCGGGCTTTATGAGATAGTAGGTCGGCGGTGCGCCGAAGCATATCGCGCCGTCGCAGTCCTTCACGGCGCGCCAGGTCGCCTGATAGAAGCGGCGGAACGCCTCCGGATCGGAAAAACCGTACATGGAGCGGGGTGTGTCTGGCTGATGCCATATGGAAAAGCGCCACGACCGAAGCTCCTCTGCTCCGTAGCGCGATTGCAGATGACGGATGAGCGCGCGCACCATGGCCACCCACTTTTCCAGACTGTTCGGCTCGCTGACCAGATAGCCGAACAGTCTTCTGCTGTCTGCGGCCAGGGCTTCCGGCATAAAGGAAAGCTGGACGAAGGGGCGAAGCTGTACGCTGCGCAGAAAATCGAAGACCTTGTCCACGTAAGCGAAGCTGAAGACAGGCGCGCCCTGCGCGTCCTCATAATAGACCCGCATCTCGTCGGAGAAAATGCCGTTGAATTTGATGTAGCGAAAGCCGACGTCCCGCTGGACGCGGCGCAGCAGCGCCTGCACGTCGGCGGACAGCAGCGCCCAGGCGCTGGGCACCGTGATCAGATCGCGCCAGCTGTGCCGAAGATGCGTTCCCCGCGCAGCGGCGCTGACTGAGGCGCGGCAGGAGATCGCCTGCACGGGCGGCTCCTCCCGGCCGAGCTCCAGATACTTTCGCAGCCCGGCCATATAGTCGTGCTGCTCCACCTGCAGGGGCAGGGGCTCCTCGTCCGGACGCTGGCGCTGCTGCCGCCGATAGACGCTCGGCAAAACGCCGTGCTCCTTCCGGAACGCCTGCACGAAGGCGTGGCTGTTGGGAAAGCCCGCGTTGGCGGAGATCGTCTCGATCGTGTCGTCGGTCTTGAGCAGCTCGTTCATCGCGTGGCTGAGCCGCACGTCGGTCAGATAGCTCAGGAAGGTGACGCCGAACTGGCGTTCAAAGAATTTGGACAGATAGGGAGCGGAGAGATGGACCCGCGCGGCAAGATCGCTCAGCGTCAGATTCTCCTGATAGCTTTCGTTGATGATGCGGCTGATCTCAGCCATGCGGGCGGAGTAGCGGTGCGCGCGCTGATTGCGGGCCTCGGAGTCCTCCAGCCGAAAGCTCTGGTACATCACGTCCATGACGGAGTAGATCAGCGCCCAGTTGCGCAGCTCGTACCCCAGCTGGCGTTCCACGTTGTTTTTCACCAGCCGCGCGATCAGCTGCCGGAGCGCGCCGAAGGCGGCGCTGTCTCCCTGCCGGGCGCTGTTGCAGACAAAGTCCGGGTGCTTCGGCTCCGGCAGCGTCCGCTCGAAAAAGCTCTGCTCAAACTGGATCGTGATAATGGTGCAGTCCTCGCCGTGGAAGGCGTGCGGAGCGCGGGAGTCGATGGAGAACACGTCGTCCGCCTCCGCGCGAAAGCTTTCCGCGCCTACCGTCACGCTGCATTTTCCGGTGAGGATCATATCCAGCTCGAAGAAATCATGCACATGGCGCTCGACCGCGCCGATTCGGCGCATGCTGCAGCGCAGGGGATTTCCGCCCTGAAAATCGATGATGGTATAGCTTTGCGGCATGGTCATCACAGTCCTTTCTGCTTCAGTATAGCAAAAACAGAGCAAAAATCAACGGATTGTGGATTCATATCAATCGAAAAAAGTTAAGAATTTAATGTAAAAACGCGCAGAAATGGATTCCGGCTGTATTTTGCTGTCTCTGGAGCCGCCTTGATAGGTGTTCGCATGTTGATCGCGTTTGTGCCAACTGCACAGAAAACCGCGGCGGCAGCTCCCTAAAATTCACAAAAACCATGAACTTTTGCTGTAAGAAACGGCGTTTTCCGGCACATCGACCGGGAAACGCCGTTTTGCCTCGAAAAGTCCAAAAGCATCCGAGGAAAAGTGATTAAGCCATAAATGGCGCGGCCGGTCATAAAAAAATAGAATAACAGCAAGAGGTGAGCGTATGAAAGCCCCCATCCTTGAAATGCACCACATCCGAAAGACGTTCGCAAGCACCGTCGCGCTGGGCGACGTGGATCTGAACGTCTATCCCGGTGAGATCCGCGGACTGATCGGAGAAAACGGCTCGGGAAAGTCCACGATCTCTTCGATCGCCGCGGGGATGCAGAAGGCCGATTCCGGCGAGATGCTCTTTCACGGCAAGCCATGGGCTCCCGGCAGCATGATCGATGCGCTCGAAGGAGGCGTCGGCATGATCGTGCAGGAGAGCGGCACCATTCAGGGCGTGTCCGTGGCCGAGAACATGTTCCTCGGCGAGATGAAGCAGTTCTCCGGCGGCTTCGGTGTCATCGACAGCAAGGCGTTGAACGCCGAAGCGGACGCCGCGCTGCAGACGATCGGTATGCAGGGCGTCTCCGGCGCGACGCCGATGAGCGCGCTGGATTTTCAGACGAGAAAACTTGTCGAGATCGCCAAGGTCATGCGAAAGGACCCTGAGATCCTGGTCGTGGACGAAACGACGACGGCGCTCAGCCAGGACGGGCGGCAGATCCTCTATAGCTTGATGCAACGACTTCGCGACGACGGAAAGGCCGTGCTCTTCATCTCGCACGATCTGGATGAGATCATGGAGGTGTGCGACACGCTGACCGTCCTGCGCGACGGCGCGATCATCCGCCACTTCACAAGGGAGGAATTCGACGCCGACGCCATTCGCACCAGCATGATCGGGCGCGAGCTGCAGGGTGAATACTACCGCAGTGATCCGACGCCCTCCCGCCGGGAGGAAACGGCGGTGGAGCTCCGCGGTGTCTGCCTGGGCGATGCGCTGCACGATGTGAGCGCGACGTTTTATAAAGGAGAGATCGTCGGCATCGGCGGCCTCAGCCACTGCGGCATGCACCCGCTGGGCAAGATCCTGTTCGGGGCGATCCGCCCGGACAAGGGCGAGGTCGTGACCGGAAGCGGTGTGAAGATCGTCAGTGAGACCGTGGCGATGCGGGAGAGCTTCGGCTATGTTTCGAAGGACCGGGACGTGGAGTCCCTGTCGCTTTCCGCCAGCATCCGCGACAATATCGCGATCGCAGGGCTGGAACGCTATGCCGTGCACGGCTTCCTCATGCTGGGCTCCAGAGAAAAAGCGTATGTGGACAGGCAGATCGCCGATCTCTCCATCAAGTGCGCCGACCGGGACCAGACCGTCAGCCAGCTCTCCGGCGGCAACAAGCAGAAGGTGGTCTTCGGCAAGTGGATCGGACGCGGCAGCGAGGTGCTGATCCTTGACTGCCCGACACGCGGCGTGGACATCGGCGTCAAGCGGGCGATGTATCAGCTGATGACGCAGCTGAAACAGGAAGGCAAGTCCATCATCATGATCTCCGAAGAACTGCCCGAGCTGATGGGGATGAGCGACCGCCTCCTCATCATGAAGGACGGCAGGATCGCCCACGAATTTGAACGAAGCCCGGATCTCTCCGATGCGGAGATCATCCAATACATGATTTGAGGCGGGAGGAGGAACCGACGATGGAGAAGGAAGACGTTCTTCGGAAATACAAGCTGCGCAGGCGGCTGATCGATCTGCTTCCTCTGGCGGCCCTGGCGGCGCTCTTTGCGATCCTCTGCATCACTGTCCGGATCAAAGGTTACCGCCTGGACATGTATCTCAGGATCATCTTCAACGAGGGCGTGGTGCTCGCGGTCGTCGCCACCGGAGCGGTGTTCATCTATACGCTGGGCTCCTTTGACATCAGCCTCGGCGCATCCACCCTGTTTTCCGCGACGCTGGGCGTCATGACCTACAACGCCACGGGAAGCCTTGCGCTCATGATCCTCGTGATCTTCGGCGCGGCGGTGGGGTGCTCGCTGCTCAGCTCGGTGCTGGCTTCGGTGTTCCACATTCCCGTGTTCGTCACCACCGTTGCCATGATGAGCGTGCTCTCCGCCATTTCAGCGCAGATCATTACCGCCAACGGCGGAGCGCTGGGCGGGATCAGCATCCCGTCGGAGCTGGTCCGTCCGCTGGACAATGTCGGCTTCAAGATCGCGGTGCTGGCCGTTTTCTGGCTGCTTTGCTTCTTCGTTTTCGAGTACACAAAGATCGGACGGAAGCAGAAGTTCCTGGGCGGCAATCCCGTCTGCGCCCAGCTCACCGGCATCCAGGTAAACAGATATGCTATCATCGCTTTCGTCCTGGCGGGCGTCGGCGTGGGACTCGGCGCGTTCCTGACCCTGGTCTATACCCCGTCGGTCACGGCGACCACCGCCGGCAGCATCGGCATGAACATCATCGTCGCCATCGTATTCGGCGGAATGCCGATCTCCGGCGGCCCCCGCTCCCGGATCTATTCCGCGCTGGTCGGCGGCTTCAGTTACATCCTGCTGAGCAACATCCTGAAGCTCCTCATCGACTCCAATATCGGCTATGGCGTCAGCCAGATCGTCTCCGCGGCGTTCTTCCTGATCGTAGTGTACGTTACGGGGTTGAACTACCGCAGCCAGATGCTCCCAAGATAAGCAAACGCGCAGAGCGTAAACTTAAATCATTTTTATCGGAGGAATCATTATGAAAAAGGCATTTGCACTGATCCTTGCGCTGGTCATGGTCCTCGCGCTGGCCGCCTGCGGCGGCGAGAAGCCCGCCGCCAAGCAGGATAAGCCCGTCAAGATTGGCGTCCTGGTGGCCGACGTCAGCGGCGAAGAGGCCCTCGGCTTCCGCGCCTATTACGAGAACTACATCGCCAAAAACTACAGCGTGGAATTCACCTACACCGAACAGCTGGAGGACGCCGCCGCGGAAAAGAGCGCGATCGAGAAATTCGCCGCGCAGGGCTATGACGCCATTCTCTCTCTGTCCAGCTCCGACCGCTCCACCCAGATCGAGACCGCCGCGGCAAACAAGCTGTATTACGGCGTCGTCTCCGGCATGCTGGACGACGCGCAGTTCGAGCAGTTCAAGAGCAATGAATATTTTGTCGGCCAGATCGGTCCCAGCATGGACACCGAGTATGAAGCCGGCTACGCCATGGGCAAATACTTCGCGGACAAGGGCGTGAAGACCGTCGGCATGTACGGCGCCTTCATCCCCAATCCCATGCATGTCTACCGTGCGGCGGGCGTTCTGGCCGGCCTCGGCTGCACCTACGGCGGCGCGTCCGACAAGGACGCCATCGTGGGCCAGATCTTCGGCGATCAGGGGATCGACATGAGCAAGGTGGCCTGCACCGGAACGCAGCTCATCGGCTATTTCCAGGGCTTCGGCGACACCACCTTTGACGAGCTGTTCGGCATCCTCGGCCAGCAGCCCGAAGCATTCCTCTCCGTCGGCATGGCCACGACCTTCTTCACCGACGCGCTCAACGGCGCCGGCGTGGAATTCAGCGACATCGACTCCTTTACTTCCGGCAACGCCGCCGCGATGGCGGACGGCAAGCTGGCCTACCTCGCGGGCAAGTACTCCTCCAGCATCGGCCCCATCTTCGCGGCCGTCTATGACGCCGTCCAGGGCAATCCCGTGCGCGACGCCGACGGCAACGCGATCTCTGTCAGCCAGAGCTATCTGGTCGCCACCGACAGCGAGACCTTTGACAGCATCCTCAACGGCGACAAGGGCGACAGCCCCATCTTCTCCAAGGAAGTGCTGGACAGTGTGATCGGCAAGGTCTCCTATGATGAGTTCGTGAAGCTGGTCGAGAGCAAATAATCTCTGTATCCGAAACCGGGCGGAGCCGTCCGCTCCGCCCGGCATCACCGATGGGAGGCGCCTTATGAAGACAAGCAAGAGAATCATCGGAACGCTCGCGATCCCCGTTCTTGCGGCGGCGGTGCTGCTGCTGCTGTGCGCGGCAAACGGCAAATCCATGATCCCCAACCGCATCAGCTTCAATTACTTCATCCTCTATACCGCCATCGTGATGATCACGACCATGGCGCTGTCCGTCAACCTCGGGAGCGGGCGGTTCGACTTTTCCCTCGGCGCCATGGCGGTTCTCTCCTCGGTGCTGTCAGCCCGGCTCAGCTATGCCGTTCTGGGCGGCGGCGCCGGCAGCGCGATATTGATGCTCTGCCTCGGCGTCCTGATCGGCGGAGCGCTGGGGCTCGTTTCCGGCGCGCTCTACGTGACGCTGCGGATCCCGCCCATCATCACGTCCCTCGGCGTCACGCTCATTTTCGAGGGGATCACTTTCACCGTGACCGGCGGGAAGTATGTGATGAACGAGGTGCGCAACGCCTCCATGACCGCCTTCGCAGGGAACTGGTACTGGCCTGCGATCCTGATCGCCGCGGTGCTTGCCGTCATGGTCTATCTCTTTGACAAGACCCGCTTCGGCTATGACTACAAGGCGCTGCGAAGCGGCCAGAAGGTCGCCGTCAACACCGGCATCCGCGAGGTCCCGAACGCCCTGTGGTGCTATGTGATCTGCGGCGCGCTCATGGGCGCTGTCGGCTTTCTCAACGCAGCCCGCAGCTCTACCATCAACGGCGGGAGCCTGAACTTCGGCTCGATCGGCATCATGTTCACCGCCTTTCTGCCCATGTTCATCGGCGGTTACATCGGCCGCTATTCCAATGACAAGCTTGGCTATCTGATGGCCGCGCTGTGCATGTCCATGCTCAACTCCACCTTTGCGGCCTTTTCCAATGAGATCAGCGCCTCGGCACAGTCCATCATCAACGCCGTGCTGCTGGTCGTGTTCCTGATCTACCTGAACAACGAGGGACTGCTGAAACGCATCCTCGCGCCGAAAAGAACTTAAGCATGCGTCCTGTCTGACGCATCTGCAGATAAATGGGGGGTGGTCGCCATGATCGATCTGAAGGCGAAGCCGTTTTTCCTGGACGACGCGGATGTCCGCTGGGTGAAAGAGACCCTTGCTTCCATGACAAGGGAACAGAAGGCCGGACAGGTCTTTTGCCCCATGGGCTTTTCCGCCGATCCCGGCCTGCTGCGCCACATCGTGGACGACATCGGCGTGGGCGGGATGATGTACCGCCCCGGCTCTGCCGCGGAGATCCAGCGCACGCACCGCGCGATCCAGTCCATGGCGGACATCCCGCTGCTGCTGGCCGCCAACACGGAGCACGGCGGCGACGGGCTTGCCTTTGAGGGCACGAGCTTCGGCCAGCCGATGGCCGCCGCGGCGACCGGCGATGCGGAGCATGCCTACCGTATGGGCTATGTCGCCTGCGCGGAGGGCGCGGCGCTGGGACTCAACTGGTCCTTCGCGCCCATCGTGGACATCAATTACGAGTTTCACAACCCGATCACCAACGTCCGCACCTTCGGGAGCGATGTGGGGCGCGTCATTGCCTGCGGCAGCGCGTACATGCGCGGCGCGGGGGAGAACGGCGTGGCTGTCTCCATTAAGCATTTTCCCGGCGACGGCGTCGATGAGCGGGATCAGCATATTCTCACCAGCGTCAACTCTCTCAGCCGCGAAGCGTGGGACGCGAGCTTCGGGAAGGTGTATTCCGCGCTGATCGAACAGGGTGCGGAGACCGTCATGGTGGGCCATATCGCCCTGCCGGCCTATGCCGACGAGCATGAAAAATACATGCCCGCCAGTCTGTCCCGGTCGATCATGACGGGGCTGCTCCGGGAAAAGCTGGGCTTCAACGGCCTCATCTCCACCGACGCCACGCCCATGGTGGGCTTTACCGCCGCCATGCCCCGCGCAAAGGCGATCCCCGCGGCCATTGCAGCAGGCGCCGATATGATCCTCTTCAACAAGGATCTGGATGAGGACTATCGTTTTCTGCTGGACGGGCTGGACAGCGGCATACTGACAGAGAAGCGGCTGGACGAGGCCGTTATTCGTATTCTGGCAACCAAGGCAGCACTGGGGCTGCACAGAAAGAAAGAGGCCGGAACGCTGGTTCCGGGGCCGGAGGCGATCTCCGCCGTCGGCTGCGCGCGGCACCGCGCCTGGGCAAGGGAGGTCGCAGACAAGGCGATCACGCTGGTCAAGGATACGCAGGGCCTGCTGCCGCTTTCGACGGAAAAATTCCGGCGCGTCTGCCTGAACGTGATCCAGAAGGACCTGCGCCCGGACAGCGGCGCGGCGCAGGCTTGGCGGGCGCTTTTTGAAGCGGAGGGCTTCGAGGTCTCCGTGCGGGACCGGAGCGTGAGCATCACGCCGCAGGACATGGGCGATCCCGCCGGCATGAGCGAAGCGCAGAAAGCCCTGATGCACGAGATGTACCGCGGCATCGGCGAGGTGCGGGAGGCCTATGACCTCTATGTCTATATTTGCAATATGGAGAACGCCTCCAACAACACCACGCTGCGGCTGAACTGGAACGTGGTCTTCGGCCTGGGCGACGACGCGCCCTGGTTCGTCTCCGAGGTGCCGGCGCTGATGATCAGCACCGCTTACCCCTACCATCTCTTCGACGCCCCCATGCTGAAAACCTACGTCAACGCCTACGCCGGCACGCCCGATTTCCGGGAGGCCGTGATGGACAAGCTCATGGGCCGCAGCGCGTTCACCGGGATCAGCCCCGTCGACCCGTTCTGCGGAAGAGAGGACACGAAGCAATGAGAGATTTTGACGCGGTGATCTTTGACCTGGACGGCGTGATCTGCTTTACCGATGAATACCACTATCAGGCATGGAAAGCCATGGCGGATGGCCTCGGCGTTTATTTTGACCGGAAGATCAACAACCGCCTGCGGGGCGTCAGTCGCATGGAAAGCCTTGACATCGTGCTGGAAAACTATCACGGCGAACTCTCCGAGGCCGAAAAGAACGAACTGGCCGATCAGAAAAATGAGCTTTACAAAAAGCTTCTGGCCCGGATGTCGCCCGCGGATCTGAGCGAAGAAGTCAAAACCACGCTCGACGAGCTGCGCCGCCGAGGCTATCTTCTGGCCATCGGCTCCTCCTCCAAAAACGCGCCCTTCATCCTCCGGCAGATCGGGCTGGGAGAATACTTCGACGCCGTATCGGACGGCAACCACATCACGCGCTCCAAGCCGGACCCGGAGGTCTTTGAAAAAGCGGCGAAAATGCTGCTGACCGATGCCGGACGCTGCCTGGTGGTCGAGGACGCGGTCTCCGGCGCGGAGGCTGCGCACCGGGGCGGCATGCGCTGCGCCTGCGTGGGCGACGCGGCGTCCGCCGGCGCCGGGGACGTGAACCTGAAATCTGTAAAGGAACTGTTGGAGATCCTGCCATGATAGAACGAAACGACGCCTTTCTGGCAAAGGCGGAAGCCCTGAAGCCGACGCTGCATACCCGCGAGATCGCGGTCGCCGGCAGCGGGCGGGCTTTGAAAAAGGGAGAGGGCGTCTGCCTGGACTTCGGCGAGCATCTGGTCGGAACGGTCACGCTCACGCTGGATGCGCGCGGAAGTCATCCGGACGCACCGGCCTGGCTGCGGCTGCGCTTTGCCGAGCGGCAGACGGAACTGGAAGAGAATGTGGAGGACTACCGCGGCTGGATCAGCGCCAGCTGGGTGCAGCAGGAGCAGATCCACGTGGACGAGCTGCCCTGCACGCTGCCGCTGCCGCGCCGATATGCCTTCCGCTATCTCCAAATCGAAGTGCTGGATATTTCCGCGAAGTATGACCTCGTCGTGGAGCGCGCTGTGTGCACGGCGGTCTCTTCCGCGGACGACGCGGCGCTCGCGCCCTATCTGACGGAGGACCGGCAGCTTGCGGAGATCGACCGGATCGCCTGCCGCACCCTGCACGACTGTATGCAGGAGGTCTTTGAGGACGGGCCGAAGCGCGACCGCCGCCTGTGGATCGGCGATCTGCGGCTCCAGGCGCTGGCCAACTACCGCACCTACCGGCAAAACGATCTGGTCCGGCGCTGCCTCTATCTTTTCGCCGGCAGCACGCTGCCCGGCGGGCGCGTCGGCGCGGGAATGTTCATCCGGCCGGAGATCGAGGCGGATGACGCCGTCATGTTCGATTATTCGCTGTTTTTCATCCCGACACTGCTGGACTATTATGAAGCCACGGGAGATATTGAGACCCTGCGCGAGCTCTGGCCCACTGCCCGCCGCCAGATCGAGCTGGCGCAGGCGTCCTTCGACCGCGACGGTCTTGTCCGGGACAGTGATGTGCTGGGCTGGTGCTTTCTGGACTGGAACCTCGCGCTCAACAAGCAGGCGGGGGCGCAGGGCGTTTATCTCTACTGCGAAAGCGCTGCGGTGAAGATCGCGGAGAAGCTGAGCATGCCGGAGGAGGCCGCCGCACTGCGCGCCGATCTGGAGCGGAAACGCGGCGCGGCGCTGGACCGGCTTTATGACCCGATGCTCGGACTTTTCGTCAGCGGCGCGGCGCGGCAGCTCTCCTGGGCCAGCCAGATTTGGATGGTGCTGGGCGGCGCCGCGGACGGCGCGGTGCTGGACCGCATCGCAGCGCGCTCCGACGCGGTAGGCATGGTCACACCCTATCTCTACCACCATTATATACAGGCGCTGCTGGATACCGGGCGGAGGGAGACGGCGCTTGCGGTGCTCCGCGACTACTGGGGCGGTATGGCGAAGGCCGGAGCGGACACGTTCTGGGAGCTGTACGACCCCGCGGATCCGAACGCCTCGCCCTACGGCGGGACCATCGTCAACAGCTACTGCCACGCGTGGAGCTGCGCGCCGGCATTTTTCCTGCGCAAATACTTCGACCACAACGAAAACGATAAACGATAAGGGGGAGCAAATATGACAGAACGCGAGAATATGCAGCTCGTATGGGAACACAAGCAGCCGGAATGGGTGCCGATGATCACGAAAGCGTCGCAGATGCTGATCTCGCCGGAGATCAATGACCGCCCGCTGTTTCAGGACGGCAAGGACTGGTTCGGCCTCCAGTGGGAGCTGGACAAGAAGCATCCGGAACTGATGACCCACGTGGCGCCCGGCCGTTATGCGCTGGAGGATATCAGCGACTGGCGGGAACACATCGTGTTTCCGAGCTGCCGTGAGATCAACTGGGACATGGTGGCAGGCCGGACGAAGGCCATGTGGGCCAAGAGCGATGAGATGATGGGCTATGTGGTCTGCAACATCGGCGCGTTTGAGCGGCTTCTTTCCACGATGGGCGTGGAAAACGCGCTTTTGAGCTTTTACACGGACATCGACGCGCTGGCGGACTACGCCAACGCCTACGCGGATTACCGCATCGAGCAGATGGAGTACTTCAAAAAGTACATGAACGCGGACTTCCTGATGATGCACGACGACTGGGGCAACCAGACCAATCTGTTCATGTCGCCGGAGCAGTGGCGCGCTGTGTTCAAGGAGCCGGAGCGCCGGATGGTGCAGCGCTGCCACGAGCTTGGCATGTATTACATGCACCACAGCTGCGGCAAGACCGAGGCCGTCATCGGCGATCTCGTGGAGATCGGCGTCGACAGCTGGCACAGCGTCCAGCCGATGAACGATCTGGCCGGGCTCAAGGCCGCTTACGGCGACAAACTCGTTTTTGCCGGCGGCGTCGATCCGCAGGTGACCGACCGCCCCGGCGCGACGGAGGCGGAGATCCGGGCCGACGTGCGGCGTGTCATCGACACGCTGGGCAGGGGCGGCGGTCTGCTCTGCTCATCCGCCGTCATGTTTTCCACCGTCCCCGGTGTGGACGGCATCATTGAAGATGAAGGCAGCAAATACGGACAGTATAAAAACCTCAATTTCGCTTCGTAAACTGAAAGGAGAACGAGCATGAGCAAACTGAACGGAACCTGGAACATCGTCCTGCATACCTACATGGGGGATATGCGCTCCCAGCTCGCCGCGACCGTGGAAGGGGATCGCCTGACTGGCACCGTGACGGACGGGGCCAACGGCGCCACCGCCGAGATCAGCAACGGCAGGGTGGAGGGCAGCAAGTTTTGCTATGACCTGACCATCCGGGCGGTCATCGGAGAGCTGACCAACCATCTGGAGGGCGAGATCGTGGACGACAACACCCTGAAGGGGACCAGTGAAAACCCCATGGGGAAGTTTGAGTTTGAAGCGACCCGCGCATGATCACCGACGCAGCGCCCCCGCGGCTTCAGCGCGGGGGCGCTGCTGACGCATTGCCGGAGAAGAATATGAAATACTATCTTGCCATCGACATCGGCGCGTCCTCCGGGCGGCACATCGTGGGCTGGACGGAGGACGGCGAACTGAAAACGGAAGAGGTCTGCCGCTTCCCAAACGGCATGACGGAGCGGGACAGCCGCCTCACATGGGACGTCGACGCGCTGACGGACCATGTGAAAGCGGGCGTCGCAAAAGCGCGGGAGCGCTTCGGAACGATCGAGAGTCTCTCCGTCGACACCTGGGGCGTGGACTACGTGCTGCTGCGCGGCGACGAGACGGTTTCGCCCTGTTACGCCTACCGCGACGGCCGCACCGAAGCGATCATCCCGGACGTACATGGAATCATACCGTTTTCGGAACTGTACCGCCGCACCGGCATCCAGTTCCAGCCCTTCAATACGATCTATCAGCTCTATGCGGACAAGGCGGCCGGGCGTCTGGCGGGCGCAACGGACTTTTTGATGATCCCGGAATACCTCATGTATAAGCTCTGCGGCGTCAAAGCGCATGAGTACACCGACGCCACGACCACCGGCATGGTGAACGCGGAGACCGGGGAGTATGACGACGCAATCATCGAAGCGCTGGGTCTGCCGCGAGCGCTGTTTCATCCGCTGCAGCAGCCGGGGACGGTCATCGGGGAGTACGAGGGCATCAGGGTCGTCCTCTGCGCGACGCACGACACCGGCTCCGCCGTCGAGGGCATCCCGATGGAGGGGAACCACCCGTATATCTCTTCCGGGACCTGGTCGCTGCTGGGTGTGAAGACCGGGAAGCCCATCACAAATGCCGCCGGTGAAAAGGCCAACTGGTCCAACGAGGGCGGCGTGGGCTATACCCGCTATCAGAAGAACATCATGGGTATGTGGCTCATCAACCGCCTGCGGGACGAACTCAGCCCCGGCAAGCCCTTTGGGGAGCTCGTGACGGAGGCGGAGGCCAGCCGATTCGAGGAGACGGTCGACGCCAACGCCCCGGCTTTCCTCGCGCCGGAGAGCATGAAAGCGGCATTTGATACGGTGCTTGCCATGCAGCCGCAGACCGTTGGAGACTATTTTCGATGCGCTTACCGCTCGCTGGCGCTTTCCTACAAGCATGCCATACAAGAATTGCAGCACAACACAGGAGAGCACTATGACCGCATCTACATCGTCGGCGGCGGGGCGAAGAACGCCTTTCTGAACCGTCTGACGGAGGAAGCCACAGGCAAAACCGTGATCGCCCTGCCCATCGAGGCCACTGCCCTCGGAAACCTGAAATTGCAGATGGAGGCAGATCAATGAGCTATCAGGAAGCAAAAACAAAGTACGCGCGGTTCGGCGTGGACGCCGACGCCGCCATCGAAAAGCTGAAGACCGTGCCCGTCTCCCTCCACTGCTGGCAGGGCGACGACGTCCGCGGCTTTGACACCGATCCCTCGAAGCCGCTGACCGGCGGCATCCAGACCACGGGCAACTACCCCTGCCGTGCCCGCACGCCCGAGGAGCTGATGGCCGACCTGGACGTGGCGCTGTCCCTGATCCCCGGCAAACCCAAGATGAACCTGCACGCAAGCTACGCCGTCTTCGAAGAAGGCGAGTGGACCGACCGCGACAAGCTGGAGCCGAAGCA
>JAEEGL013503027.1_pt1 | contig 13624 bp, 10 predicted proteins | sample 9134231 | NCBI WGS metagenome assembly JAEEGL01 (sample SAMN16246548, study PRJNA631951) | gut metagenome | biome: gut microbiome; feature: rumen; material: fiber-attached | host: Bos | place: Iran: Karaj | collected 2018-10
CAACGCTGTGTTCTGGTTCGATACAGCAGGCATCAATGATCTGGGGCTGTTCTGGTCAGGTGCTGACGGAGCTGTAAAGGGTGTCACAGGTCAGTATATGACAGGATTCTTCCCGGTAATGATGTTTGGCCTTCCTGCCGGTGCGCTTGCAATGTACCATACAGCAAAGCCGGGCAAAAAGAAAGCTGTAGCATCCCTCATGATCGCCGGTGCATTGGCATCATTCTTTACAGGAATCACAGAGCCTTTGGAATTCGCTTTCATGTTCCTGGCTCCCGGACTTTACCTGGTACATGCGCTTCTTACAGGTATTTCAGCAACTATCTGTGCGCTGCTGCCGTTCAGGCTTGGATTTAACTTCTCTGCAGGTTTCGTTGACTGGTTCCTTAGCTTTAAGGCTCCGATGGCTTTGAATCCTTGGCTTATCCTTCCGATAGGCGCTGTTTATGCGGCTGTATATTACTTCGTGTTCCGTTTCGTTATTCTTAAGTTTAACCTTAAGACTCCGGGACGAGAGGATGACGAAGATGAAGATGCAGAGAAGGATATCGAACTTGCAAACGATGACTTTACTGCAATTGCCAAACTTGTCCTTGAAGGACTTGGTGGAAAAGAGAATATCAAAGAGTTAGATTACTGTGCAACAAGAGTTCGTGCAGAAGTTGCTGACTATGTTAAGGTAGACGAAAAGACAATCAAGAAAGCCGGAATAGCAGGCGTTATCAGACCATCAAAGTCTACAGTGCAAGTAATCATAGGACCTAAGGTTCAGTTTGTCTATGATGAGATCAAAAAACTAATGTAATATTCATGGAGGAACTATATGAAGTTTCTTGACAACCTTTTTCAGAAAAAGACACTTGATCTTGGCGCCCCGGTGAGTGGCAAGATTGTGCCTATTTCTAACGTCAAAGATCCGATTTTTGCGCAGGAGATGATCGGCAAAGGAATCGCAATCATCCCTGATAACGGTAAATATTTTGCACCATGTGATGGGCATCTCTCAGTTCTTTTCCCATCAGGGCATGCCTATGCCCTGAAAACCAGAGATGGGGTGGATGTAATAATTCATATCGGGATTGACACTGTTAAGCTCAACGGCAAGAACTTCCAAATCCATGCCAAGCAGGGCGAGGATGTCAAAAAAGGGGATCTTATAATTGAGGTTGATATAGAAGCTGTAAAAGAAGCGGGTTTTGATATGATCACTCCAATGGTCATATCAAACCCGGGAATATATGCTGATCTTCAAAGAAAAGACGGCACTGTTGATGCAGGGGATGCTGCAATCACATTAATTAAATAATATCATCTTGGGAATTGTCTTTTGGCGTCCTCATACTGAACGTTGATTTCCTGGAGTGACGCAGTGTCGCCATCCATATTATCGGGATGATAGAGCTTGACGAGAGAGCGGTATTTCTTTTCAACGCTCTCTCTATTATTGCAACCGGCAAAGAAATTGAAAGTGGTGCGAGGCCCTATTTGCTCCGGCTCATCATAATCCTGCTCGTAGTCCTCATCGTACTCATCGTCATAGTCTTCATCCTCATCATAGTCTTCATCTTCATAGTACTCAGGCTCGTCTTCGTCAGGTTCTTCATAGAAATCATCAATCTTGCTTCTCTTAGGAGCCTCGTCATAGGTGTCGTTTTCGAATTCATCATGGTGTCTGCGGAGCCACTTCTCATAGCTTTTTTCGTAGTGTCTTTTACCGGAATCAGGGAAAAGAAAATAGTATCTGTCCAAAAACTGCGCCATAAAACTCTTTCCGGCCAAAGCACGCAGCAGGTAAATCACTATATCAACGACAATCGCATAGAACAAGATAGTACCAAAGGAAGAAAGTACGCTGATACAGAGGAATACGCTGACTACAGGGATGAACATGATTATTGTCAAAAGAAGCAGTGGAATATAAGCACCGCTTCCATGGTGCGAATAGATATTCTCTGCCCACCATAGCTTTAGCGCATCGGAAATTGCAAGAGTAGTGTTTCCTGAAGGTGAGATAAGCTCGAAGCCTTTGATATTTGGAATGCTTCTAAGAATATCGGTGCTTCCTGAAACCAGGATTATGATATTTAAGATGATCAGAAGAAATAAGATGATCGTAGTTAGCGGAAATGCACAAAATAAGAGCTTAAGTGCTTTGAAAAAGAGTTTTACAAACCACAAAAGCATTGAAAATACTGCCTTTAAAATATATACAAAAAAGTTAATCACCGTATTTGCGGCGATAGATATCAGTGAAATCATTGATAGAATTCTTTTCCCCCAGACAAAAAAGCCTTAAACATCTCATTTGATTTTACTATGAAAAGTGCACCTTTGAAAGAATTATTGGAAGAAAGCGCCAATATGTGGTATAGTGTAATTTGATATTTTATGTGATTTTGTGATGACAGACGCCAATTTACATCTGTCAATCTAGGAGGGCATATTTATGGACGAAGGCTCGCCTTCAGTCAGTATTATCATCATTTTAGCAGTTCTTTTGATCGATTTTCTTGTTCACGGCTTTGGAGTTGCAATAACTCACGTCAAGGAAGAGGAAGTCGAGAAGAAATCACAGGATAATAAGGATAAGGTCAGCACTGGACTTCTCAAGATTATTGAGAACGATTCTTCACTGATAAAGAGCATGCAGTTTCTTAATATTGTGCTCAACATGATCCTTGGAGGAATCGTTACAACCGGCATCAGCCTGTACTTTATAAGAACGCTGGATTTGTCCGAGACAGTTCTTTTCCGTGGGCTTACATATGTTATTTGCGGCCTTTGTATAGCACTGATCATTATGTGCTTTGGAGTTATTATTCCAAGAAGACTGGCATACAGGCAGCCTGAGAAATGGGCATATGTCTGCTATTATCCGGTGAGCTTTGGTGTGACAGTTCTTTATCCCTTTGTGTTTATTTCAGACAAGGTTGCGAAGGCACTTTTGTTTGTCTTTGGCGTAAGAGGCGACGACAATCCGACAGATGTTACCGAGGAAGAGATCAAGTCCATGGTAACAGAAGGCCAGGAGCAGGGTGTCCTGCAGGAGACCGAAGCGGATATGATCACCAATATCTTTGAGTTTTCTGACAAAGAGGCCAGAGATATCATGACCAACAGAAAGGCTATGGTAGCTATTGACGCCAACATGAGCCTTAGAGATGCCGTGAATTTCATGATGGATACCAATAACTCCAGATTCCCGGTTTTTCTCGACGATATAGATCACATAATCGGTATCATGCATATCAGAGATGCTATGAAGAAGCTTTCCGAGGAGACAGACGAGAACCTGCCCATCAGGAAGATCAAGGGACTTCTTCGTCAGCCTAAGTTTGTTCCCGAGACCAGGAATATTGATTCTCTTTTCCATAGCATGCAGTCTTCTAAGACTCAGATGGTTATCATCATTGATGAGTATGGTCAGACAGCAGGTCTGGTTTCAATGGAGGACATTCTTGAGGAAATCGTCGGTAATATCCTTGATGAGTATGACGAGGATGAGAACTTTATCAAGCCTACCAAGAACGCAGGCGAGTTCGTGATAGAGGGCAAGACTCCGCTGGAGATTCTCGAGAAGAGATTTAAGATCTCCTTTGAGGAGAGTGAGTTTGAGACACTGAACGGATATCTTATTTCCAAGCTGGACAGGATTCCGGAACAGGATGAGGATTTCAGTGTCATAGTGGATGGCTATAGTTTCAAGATTCTTTCTGTGAACAATCACATGATTCAGAGCGTTTTAGTTAATAAACTACCTGAACAGGAAGTATCAGAGGAAGAAAAAGAATTAGAAATAGCAAAATAAGTTTTATAAATGAAAGGAAGTTTTTATGTCAGGACATTCAAAGTTTGCGAACATCAAACACAAGAAAGAAAAGAATGATGCAGCAAAGGGAAAGATTTTTACTATCATCGGTAAGGAAATCGCTGTAGCAGTAAAAGAGGGCGGCCCAAACCCTGCCAACAACTTCAAGCTTGCTACTGTAATCGCAAAGGCAAAGGCTAACAACATGCCTAACGATACTATTGAGCGTGGTATCAAGAAGGCATCAGGTGCTGATGGAGCCGTTGATTACAAGAGCATCACTTACGAAGGATATGGTCCTGGTGGAACAGCCATCATTGTTGAGACTCTTACAGATAATCAGAACAGAACAGCAGCTAACGTAAAGAGCGCATTTACAAAGGGTAACGGTAACGTTGGAACTCCCGGATGTGTATCCTACATGTTTGACAACAAGGGTCAGATCCTTATCGACAAGGAAGAGTGCAGCATGTCATCTGATGACCTTATGATGCTGGTTCTTGATGCAGGTGCAGACGATTTCAACGAAGAGGATGACAGCTATGAGATCCTTACAACACCGGAGAATTTCCAGGCTGTTGTTGAGGCACTTGGTGAGGCAAAGATTGAGACAGCTTCAGCTGAAGTTACTATGATTCCTCAGAACTATGTATCTGTAACTGATCCTGAGACAGTTAAGTACCTTACAAGAATCCTTGATCTTCTTGACGAGGATGATGATGTTCAGGCTGTTTATCACAACTGGGATGAGCCTGAGGAATAATCTGCGATTCGAATCGGACTTTTTTGAATTTAATATCTAAAAAAATAAACTAGGCGTGGGGGAGCTCTGAAATGAAACTAAAACGTATGTGGCCATCGGTATGCATCTGGGTAGTGTTTATTATTTTTGATGTCATTATGGTAGCGAGTTCCGGTTTCTTTTCAGGGCTCTTTCCATCTGCGAATATAATCCCATATACCTGTGCTATAACAATTGTCGGCGTTTTGGTTATGGGATTATTTACGTTTTTATTTGGCAAAGCCAGCGATGTGGTTTATGCCGGTGAAATCTCGCGGACAGTGACAGCAAATATTCTCTATATGATCACATTGTTCGCTACTATTACAGGCGGTATCTTTTTAAGGATTGATACTATGATAAAGACTCTTGGCGAACCTAAAGGCAAGCTTTCTCTTTATGAGAACGCCATGGTTGGAGCCACCAAAAGTTCTGAATACGATCTGCTTTCTATTATTTATTCCAAACTTCTCAATCTGCTGCTTGTTTTTACTGGAAACAGAAATGTATTTGCGCTTTATTTCCAGATAGTTCTGTTCATGCTCTTTGTGCTTGTTGGAGCAGTAGTGGCAGATAAGCTTCTTGGCATGATGGCATCATTGGTCTTTGCACTTTACGTTTCTTTTATGCCAATTTTTTTAGATAGTGTTGTAAGTGCAACAATTGGTACAGATGAATTGTTTTATTTAATGTACGGGATTGAATTATTAATCCTTGCATTTTATTTAAAGCTTGATACCAAACATAAATATGAATCCAAGATATGTGTTATCTGGTTTATCATTGTTGGAATGGTCCTCGGCTTTATGACCTATGTTGATGCCGGAACACTTATTGTTGTTCTGCCGCTTCTTTTTGCAGGGCTGTTCATTATTGGCAATGATGTTCTCATGGAATGCATCCGTCTTGTTATCATCATAATAAGCGGACTTGCGGTATTTATGGGGATGATTTTCCAGGAAGGCGGCATAGATAATTTTGAAAGCACACTGTTTAAATGGGGAAGCTATTTCTTTAAGAATGTAAATACATTTAATACCTTCTGGACCTACACAAATTACAAGATAGAGTACCTTGTGACCTTTATCGTAATGTCCGGTGTGATTGTGGGCTTTTGGAAAAACAGGATATTCGAGAGGGTAACGCCGTGGCTTTTGTCCACCATGCTTGTTTTCTTTGCAACACCGTTCTTTGGTGCAACAAAGATGAACAGCCAGGTCATGCTCACAATATACTTTGCATTTGTTCTTGGATGTGTGGCTTCGCTTATTGTTACCGATGCCAATGAAGGCAACAAGGCTCCGGCAAAAGCAGACGATGAGGCTGAAGGTGAAGGCGAGGCTGAAGCCGAGAGCGGCGAAGACAGTAAAGATGTAAAGTTCGATGACGCTACGAAGAATGCAGGGGCTGATGCCGGAGAAAAGGCAGGAAAAGAAGATGCTAAGACCGACGAAGGCACATCCGGAATGCAGGTCGTAACACCGGAAGTTGCAGAGACTCATACCGGGAATGCAGGCGAATCTGAAGATTCAGCAAAAACAGGTAAACGTAAAAGGTCAGAGTTTGCGGATCTTTATGATGAGGCAAACGGCAATACGCCGGAGAAGGTGGTTGATACAGAGCAGATTGAGGATAAGGGTGCAGCCTTTGATGGATATGCACAGCGCTTCGTCCCTGAAGGAATGGTACTTCCTGAGGGGGCTGAGGATGAGATGGACGTAACACAGTCTAAGATGAAGATGCCGGAGTACAAGGGCACCATCGCTCTCGACCGGAAGAAGCAGCCAGCAGAGCCGAAGCAGACCTCTGAGCCTAAGCGGCCTGCCGAGCAGCGTGAAACACGCGACAGCGCAAAGACTGAGGCTGTCAAGAAACCTTCAAGAAAGCCAGCCCGCAAAGACGATTTCGATATAGCCTTTACACCGGGCGATGACTTTGATCTTTAAGCTCGGTATGGACTCTTGTCCAAAAACAAAAACACGAAAGAGAGAGACTTCATGAGATTAGAAGACTTAGCGACTTACGAGATAATAGAGAGAAGGAGGATTGATGATCTTAATTCCGACAGCGTTATCTTAAAGCATAAGAAGACAGGAGCAAAAGTATCCCTTCTTTCAAATGATGACGACAATAAGGTTTTTGTAATAGGCTTTAGAACTCCACCCAAGAATTCTACCGGAGTTGCACATATAATTGAGCACACTGTGCTCTGCGGATCCAAGGAGTTTCCGATAAAGGATCCTTTTGTAGAGCTTGTTAAGGGGTCACTTAACACATTTCTTAATGCAATGACATATCCGGACAAGACTGTTTACCCGGTTGCCAGCTGCAACAATGCGGATTTTCAGAATCTGATGCATGTATATCTGGACGCAGTTTTTTATCCGAATATTTACAAGACTGACAAAATATTCAAGCAGGAAGGATGGCACTATGAGATGGAGGATGAGTCTTCTGATCTTACCATCAATGGTGTTGTTTACAATGAGATGAAGGGTGCGTTCTCCTCAGCTGATGACGTACTTTCAAGAGAAATTCAGAATTCTCTTTACCCTGATATTACTTATGGAATCGAGTCAGGTGGCGATCCTGATGTTATCCCAGAGCTTACTTACGAAGAATATCTTGATTTCCACAGGAAGTATTATCACCCATCAAACAGCTATATCTACCTCTACGGTGATATGGATATGGCTGAAAAGCTTGATTACATTGACAAGAATTATTTATCAAAGTTTGACCGTCTTGATGTAGATTCAGCGATTGACAGACAGGAGGCTTTTGCTGCTCCTAAGGAGATCCACAAGAAGTATTCGATAATGCCTACGGATTCCATGGAGAATAATACCTACCTTTCCTACAACTGCTCAGTGGGATCAACACTGGATAAAAAGCTATATATTGCCTTCGATATTCTTGACTATGCCCTTTGTTCAGCACCCGGAGCGCCTATTAAAAAGGCGCTTATCGAAAAGGGAATAGGTCAGGATGTTTACAGCGAGTACGACAATGGCCTGCAGCAGCCTATTTTCTCGATTGTTGCCAAGAATGCAGATGCCTCCCAGAAGGACGAATTCGTAAAGACTATTCGAGACATATTAGAGGCTCAGGTTAAAAACGGAATTGATAAGAAAGCTCTTTTGGCAGGGCTTAGCTATGATGAATTCAAATACAGAGAGGCGGACTTTGGAAGATTTCCAAAGGGCCTGCTGTACGGACTGCAGGTATTTGACAGCTGGCTATATGATGAGCGATATCCATGGATAAATGTGGAAGCAAACGCAACCTTTGAGGAACTCCACAGGGAGGCGGAGGGAAGATTCTTTGAGGACCTCATCCAGAAATACCTGTTGGACAATACTCATAGGACGGTTGTGCTTCTTGAACCGGAACAGGGACTTACAGAGAAAAAGGACGAGGAGCTTAAGGAGAAGCTTAAGGCTTACAAAGAGTCTCTTTCTGCTGATGAGATAAAGACAATCGTAAAGGAAACTAAGGAACTCAAGGAATACCAGGAGAGCGAAGATGACCCTGAGGATCTTAAGAAAATCCCGCTCCTTAAGCTAGAGGATCTTAAGAAAGAGTCTGAGAAATTTATCTATGAGCTCAGAGAATATGGGAATACGAAGGTTCTTTTCCACGATATCTTCACAAATGGAATTGATTATGTGAACTTCGTGTTTGATATGAAGAATATTGATGCCAAGTACCTTCCATACGCAGCAGTCCTCAAGAAGGCACTGGGTATGCTGGATACAGAGAACCACACCTATGGCGACCTTTATAATGACATCAATATTTACACCGGCGGTATCAGCGGATCTATCAGTACATACACTGACGCTGCTGATGTTACACGGTTTGAGACCGTTTTCGAGGTGAGTGTTAAGGTTCTTCACAGTAACCTTGGGAAGGCTTTTGATCTTGTAAAAGAGATCCTTATGACCACAAAGTTTGATGATGTTAAGAGACTTAAGGAAATCTTTGCGGAGCAGTATGCAAGGCTTCAGTCAGATCTTTCATCTGCAGGCCACCAGACAGCAGCGCTTCGTGCTATGAGCTATATTTCACCTGCAGCGATGGTTTCGGACGGAGTAAGCGGAATCGAGTATTTCAGACATCTTGAGAAGATGAATGCGGAGATAAATACTGAGGAAGGCGCTGCAAATATCGTAAAGACCTTAAAAGACCTGTGCAAGGCAATCTTCAGACCGGAGAACCTTCTGGTTGATGTTACAGGAACAGAGAAGGAATTTGTGGGTATTCCTGAGGAATCTGAGAAGTTTTCGAAAGCTCTTTATACTGAGAGCATTGATCTTGGAAGCCTCACGCTTGTTCCTGTTAAAAAGAATGAGGCCTTCAAGACTGCCGGGCAGGTACAGTATGTGTGCAGAGCTGGAAACTTTGCATCCAAGGGCCTTAAGTACAACGGCGCTCTAAGAGTGCTGAAGGTAATGATGGGCTACGATTATCTTTGGAAGAATATAAGAGTTCTTGGCGGAGCATACGGCTGTATGAGCAGCTATGCCAAGAACGGAGATGCGGCTTTTGTGACCTATAGAGACCCTAATCTAAAGAACAGCATTGATGTTTTTGAGAAAGCCGCTGATTACCTGAGAGACTTTAATGCGGATGACAGAACAATCCTGCAGTATATAATCGGCGCAGTATCTGACCTTGACACGCCCAAAACTCCATCAGGCAAGGGAACTTATGGGCTTACAGCTTATCTTTGTAATGCGAAGATGGATAATATCCAGAGAAACAGGGATGAACTTCTTGGAACAAATAAGGATACCATCAGGGAGCTTGCGAAGTACGTCGATGCATTTATGGCAGATGAGTGCCTGTGCGTAATCGGTACTTCCGACAAGATTGATGAGAGTAAGGGCCTTTTTGATAAGGTCGAACAGCTGGTAAATCGTTGAGAAGTATGTATGGACCGGCAATTTAAGTTATAGCAACGAGGAGGAAATTATGAAGAAGAGAAGTCTGACACTGATTTTATCTACACTTGTAATGACAGCACTTATTGCCTCCGGCTGTGGAGGCGACGGAGGAAGCAGTAAGTATGCTACTACCGAAGAGTATGCCACAGAAGCTGCTTATGACAATGCTTTTGAGTCCAAGTCGGTATATCAGGCAGAAGGCTCAGTGATGGATGCGGAAGCTCCTATGGCTGAGGATCTTAACGGCGAAGTGGTGGACACTTCAAGAAAACTTATAACCACCATGAGTATATCCGCTGAGACCGAAGATCTGGACAGCGTGCTCGCAAACGTTCAGACCAAGGTTAAAGAGCTTGGCGGTTACGTTGAATCCAGCGACATCTATAACGGAAGTAACTACTATACCGGCGGAAAACCAAAGAGAAATGCCTATCTTACTCTGAGAATTCCCGCGAATAACCTGGACAAATTTGTTGAGGTTGTTGAGAGTTCAACAAACATCACAAATAAGTCAACCAATGTTGAGGATGTCACCTTAAGTTATGTTGATATTGAGAGCAAAAAGAATGCTCTGACTGCTGAAGAGAAGAGACTTCTCGAGATCCTTGAGAAGGCTGAAACTGTGGAAGACATCATTACAGTTGAGGAGAGACTTTCAGAAGTCAGATATGAGCTTGAGAGTATCGAATCTCAGCTTCGCACCTATGACAACAGGATAAATTACAGCACTGTTAATCTTAGTATCGATGAGGTTACCAAGTTCACTGAAACTGAAGAAAAGGGACCGATTCAGAGGATGAAAGAAGGCTTCTTCGACAGTATTGCAGAGGTGATTGCATTTATTATCGAGGCCTGCGTATGGGTAGTTATCCATGTTCCTCAGATCATTCTTGTAATTATCGGTGTAGTTATTGTAATCTTGATCATTAGAGCAATTGACAAGGCCGGCAAAAAGAAGAACTTGAAGAGAATGGCGCAGATGCAGCAAATGACTCAGATGAGACCAGGGCAGACAGCACCCGGGCAGGCAACTGGGCAGGCGACACCAGTTCAGCCACTGGGAAAGCCTGCAGATCCCGTTAAACCGGAAAAGAAATAAAAGGAATAAGATGAACAACAATTTTAAGACAGGTTTTATCACTTTAATAGGACGGCCCAATGTTGGCAAATCTACCCTGATGAATCACATGATAGGGCAGAAGATTGCCATTACGTCCAATAAGCCCCAGACCACCAGAAATAAGATCATGACGGTTTACACTGATGATGAGTGTCAGATGATTTTTCTGGATACCCCGGGCATACACGACACCAAGAATAAACTTGGTGAGTATATGACCAAGGTGGCTAAGAGCACGCTGGAAGAGGTAGATGTTGTACTGTGGCTTGTGGAGCCTTCAACCTTCATTGGTGCCGGGGAGAAATCCATTGTAGAGGAACTTAAAAAGTGCAAAAAGCCTGTGATACTTGTTATCAATAAGATCGATACTGTATCTGAAGACAAGCTTCAAAAGTTTGAAGATGCCTACAGGGCTGAAATGGACTTTGCTGATGTGGTTCACGTGGCAGCTCTAAAGGGCAAGAATATTGATGGTGTTATGGACGCCATCAAGAAGTTCCTTCCCTACGGACCTCCTTTTTACGACGAGGAGACACTTACGGATCAGCCGGAGAGACAGATTGCAGCGGAGATTATCCGTGAAAAGGCGCTTCGTCTGTTACAGGATGAGGTTCCCCATGGAATTGCCGTTACTATTGAGACCATGCGTATGCGTGAAAAGAAGGCTGAAGAGACACCAAAGCCCAAGAAAAAGAGGCATCAGCATCCGCCAAAGAAAAGCAAACTTCAAGAGATGGCGATGGAAACCGCTTCTGCGATGCTGCCGTTAGATGAAGATATGGATGAGGACTTTGACGGACCTATGGTCCTGGATCTTTCGGAAATTCAGCAGGAGGAAGAGGCTTTCGATCCTGACGGAATCATGGATATTGAGGCCACAATCGTATGCGAGAGGGATTCCCACAAGGGCATCGTTATTGGCAAAGGCGGAGCAATGCTTAAAAAGATTGGTTCGGCAGCCAGAAAAGATATAGAGGAACTGGTTGGATGCAAGGTTAATCTTCAGCTCTGGGTTAAGGTCAGACGGGACTGGAGAGATGACAAGACTCAGATGAAGAGCTTTGGCTATGATATCAGGGACTATAAATAAAGATATAGTTTTTACTTATTAGAATTTGTAATTTGTTTGGGCAGAAATATGGAAGATTATATTACCGTCCGTGGAATTATTCTCAAACACTCACCGGTGGGAGACTATGATTGGACAGTCACTATCTTTACGGCTGAAAGGGGCAAGATCACAGCGTTTGCAAGAAGTGCCAGAAAACCCGGAAGTAAACTGGCAGGTCTTGTAGAACCTTTCTGCTTTGGTACTTTCAAACTGTTTGTTGGGAAAAATTCGTACACAATACTGGAAGCGGATATAGAAAATTATTTTGAAGGCTTTAGGGGGGATCTGGAAGGTGCCTGTTACGGCACCTTTTTTCTTGAGCTGGCGTCCTTCTATACAAGAGAGAACAATGAAGACGTTGAGCTGTTAAATCTTCTTTATTTTTCTCTTAAAGCTCTTTTAAAGGAAAATATACCAAATCGGCTTACGAGATGCATCTTTGAACTAAGAGCTTTGAAGATCGAGGGAGAATATCCCGGAATTCCTGAAAATGAAAGACTTTTGGAGAGCACAAGATATGCCTGTCAGTATATAACTGAAAGCCCTTTGAACAAGCTCTTTTCATTTGCGCTTAGTGAGGAAGTCCTGAATGAACTTGACATGATCGCTCGAAAGTACAGGGCTATGTTTATCGACAGGCCGTTAAAGAGCCTTGAGATGTTAAGTGCTATTGAAAAAGAATAATGATTTGGCTATAATATCTTTGTTTTATTTTTGTGTCATGAGGTATGGGGCTGTGGTGACTAAGGGAATCACATCAAACAGAATAAATGCGGTTATTAAGGTGGCTGTTTTAGTCAGCTTTTTTGCTGTGTCAGCATGTGGCTGCGGAGCCAAGAAGAGCCCTGAGACTAAGCTTACTATTAACAAGGACGGAATGATAAGCAGTGTCATAGTGGAGAGTTTTGGGGAGGATTACTATGATCTTTCCGAACTGGAGGACATGGCTAATGATGAGATTTCTTATTATAACTCAGAGTACACTGATCCGAGGATAAGCCTTGATGAGTCAGGTATTCTGGAGGATGGACGCGCCACTCTTACTATGAATTTCAGCAATTATATTGATTTCGCCCACTTCAATCAGGTGACTTTCTTCTATGGAACAGTAGCAGAGGCTTCTGATAAGGGATTTTCGGTATCAGGTGATCTGGTAGATTCCCAGGGAGTTCAGATTTCTCTTTCTGAGATTGAGGATATAAGCGACAGACATATAATTATTACCGGTGATAAAGCAGGAATCATCGCACCCTACAAGATTTCTTACATGACTAAGGGCGTCGTATTAAAAGATAAAAAGGAAGCGGAATTATCCGGCGTAACACAGGATATTGTACAACTGCTTCTTTCTAAATAGTTTATGTATAGCCACTTGGCGCAGGTTGCGGAGCGCAGGGTGACAAGAATGGAGGATTATGGAAGCGAACGCAAAAACAATGGACAAGATTGTAGCTCTGGCAAAGGCTAGGGGATTTGTATATCCCGGATCAGAGATCTACGGGGGACTTGCAAATACCTGGGATTATGGAAACCTTGGCGTAGAGTTCAAGAATAATGTTAAAAAGGCATGGTGGCAGAAGTTTGTACAGGAGAATCCTTACAACGTAGGTGTTGACTGTGCGATTCTTATGAACCCTCAGACATGGGTAGCATCAGGACATCTTGGCGGCTTCTCAGATCCTCTTATGGATTGTAAGGAATGTCACGAGAGATTCAGAGCGGACAAGATCATTGAGGATTTTGCGGCTGAGAACGGAATCACGCTTGAGACTTCAGTTGATGGCTGGTCTCATGAGGAGATGGAGAACTTCATCAAGGAGCACAGCGTTCCATGTCCATCATGTGGCAAGCACAA
>JAEEGL014666666.1_pt1 | contig 13624 bp, 10 predicted proteins | sample 9134231 | NCBI WGS metagenome assembly JAEEGL01 (sample SAMN16246548, study PRJNA631951) | gut metagenome | biome: gut microbiome; feature: rumen; material: fiber-attached | host: Bos | place: Iran: Karaj | collected 2018-10
ATTTTTTTAAAAAGTCCATGATTATAACCTCCTATAGATAAAGACAACAACGGGTAACAGGAACCGTTGAGGAGGCGGTCTGGAAAATATGTATTTGAGAAAAGTATTGCGATATGCTAATATAGGCATGAAAAAGTAGGGGTTTTGTTTAGTGTCGATGTTAGGCGTCGGAGACTTAACTATAGTACATCTAAACGTAAAACGCTACTTTTTTTGATAAAGTAGAGGTAAAACGGCTACTTGGCTAGCCATCGCGTAAGCGATTTGGTACAATAAATATCGTGCTTGGAACGTAATTGAGTTCATAAACTGTAACACAGGCATTTGATATTTCCACAATACTGTTTAAGGAGGTATTCACATGAAAAAGAAAATCATCCCTATCTTGGCATTGTTTACCATGCTTGCCGGATGTAGCAGCGTCTCACAGGAACAATACAATGGATTACTAAAAAACTATGAAGAACTGGAAAATAAATATGACGAACTTGAGGATGAAATCATAGAACTTAAATCAGATATTGAATCCCTGCAAGGACCGGGCGGACCGCAAGCGTATTTAAGTGGGCCTTCCAGCGGGCCATCTAGCGGGCCATCTAGCGGGCCATCTAGCGGGCCATCTAGCGGGCCTTCCAGCGGGCCGGGCAGTGGGCCTTCCAGCGGACCGGGCAGTGGACCTTCCAATGGGCCTTCCAGCGGACCGGGCAGTGGACCTTCCAACGGACCTTACAGTGGGGCTTCCAATCCGGCTTCTTCGCTTATTTTATCCGTGAACACTTTTTACGACAGTTTCTCATATGCTGACACGGGAGAAAATGCTACATATTCGCTTTATACCGACGATCAACAAAATCCGAATTGTATTGTAACGTTTTCTGTTCCATATAAAAATGGTGCCGATATTACAGACTACGAACTAAGAGCTACATGGTTTTTAACGGAAATGGATCATTATTTATCTGGTAAGCATTTTGAAAATTACACAATAACTGTATCTACTCCGAACGGCATAAACAGAGATTTAACGGCTACAAGAGTTTCAAACGACTGCAGAATATCCGGAAAAAACAGAGACGGAAAAGATGCTGACGACCCGGACTGGTTTGTTGATTCCTATGCTGAAATTGTCAATAACGGATATAGAGATGAAGTGTTGGTCGAACTTACAGAAAAGATGGAAGGGGAAATGGATGGTGGTATCCATTATTATTAAGTAGACCTCATGTAAATAAAAAGGCTGAAATCCGGCAATTACAGAATAACGCAAAAAGGTGTGTTCCGGACCGTTATCGGTACCTTTATTCTGTTGGTTGATTTGAAACAAAATTTTCATAAAAACAGGCCTCCTTATCCGTATTACTTTTAATAGTGGGGAAGGAGGTTTTTTATGAGTGTAAATACAGCAAGAATGTTGAACAGTATCTTTTCGGCTCCGGCGTGGAAGCTGCTGCTGGTCGTGGGCCTTCTGGCGTTGATCGCGTGTTTTATCATAAAGGGGAAGAAAAGAGCGGTACCGGTCGTTATCTGTATCGTATCGGTGTGCTTATATATTGTCACGGCAGGGATACGTGGATACGCGGGTCATCTGATAAGCGGCCAGGCGGGGCAGGAGCTGGTAAAGACAGATGATAATGGGGAAAAAAACGCCGGTAGAGGGACAGGGTCGGGAATGGACGATGATATATACACTGTATCGGAGGATGATAAAGAGTTTGTGGTTATCAGGATAAAAGATGAATATTATGATATCCGCAGAAATGGTGAGTTTCTGAGGCTGCATACTGTTTATACTGTCAGAACGGACTATCCGGAAATAGCTGTGGGAAACTGCGCAAGAGTAGTAGCCGATGTGGATATCGTCCGCGGCGGTATTGCCGGTTACAATGACGATTATTTTATTAAAAATGTAAAATCCTGTGTCCCTCTTACTTATGATGAAGTAGATGCGGAATTTGACCTGGCAGATGCGGGTGAAACCAATTTCGATATGTATAACCAGCTGCTGATCTATCGCGATGGGGGAAACATTTATATGGTATGCTTATATCGGAATTTTGTCGAGGTATATAAGGATGGAGTATTCTTTGCAGAATATGACGGAAAGATCATCGATGAAAGAGAGACGGCGAACCCTCTTCTTGACTATCCGGGAACAGAGGAAACTGATGACGAGGAGGAAACAGATGACTGGAAAGAAACAGGATCGTATTATAAGGAGCCGGGTAAAGAAGATATAGTATATGATGAGAATTCCGGTGACAGATATGTAAAGAATCAGCTGATTATCGGAGTAACACCCGGTACTGATGAAAGCGTAATAGAGAATCTGGCGGAAAGTTATGATGCGGATATAGTAGGGTATCTTAAGGAAATGAAAATGTACCAGATAGAATTCCGTCGGGATGTATCATATATAGAGCTGGAGAAGATTGCAGAAAACCTTGAGAGCTGCCCGTATATTTCATACGCAATGCTGAACTATCTGGAGAATTTTTAAAAAGAACAAAAAAGGCGGCAGGAAGGGACTTTTCTGCTTGTAAGCGCTTAAAAATACATGTTATAATGAAATTTATGAGTGACGGAAGGGCTCATGACGAGCAGACGATAAAAAGATATACCGAGCTGGCTGAGAGAGCACGGCGCAGTTATACATATACTTATTTAACATATAGTTTTTTACAGGGAGTAGCAAGATGAAGATCAAATGCGAATACTGCGGATCGTTGTTCGATGATACGCTGGAAAAATGCCCGAATTGCGGCGGCACCAACAACAATGTACGCAGAAGCACATCCGATCAGCCCCTTACGATAGATGAACTGAAAGAATGGTATAAGTCAAAAGGGCTTCCCGATGAGGAAGTGACCAGGTTTTTCATAGGCAGGGACTATAAAGGTTCAAAAGCCTTTGGCATATATAAGGCTCCTGACGGAAACTTTGTTGTATACAAAAACAAAGCAGACGGTTCACGTGCCGTAAGATACGAAGGAACGGATGAAGCCTATGCGGTAAACGAACTGCTTACCCGCTTAAAACAGGAGATCCTTGAACAGAAGGCAAGGACAGTAAACAAAAGCGCTGCAGAAAAAAGCGGGGTTTCTCCTTCGGAATTAAAGGCAACTCTGCCGGAGAAAGAGCAGGCTCCGGAACTGTCACCGGAAGAGATCCAAAAGATCAAAAAAGGTTTAAAGACCGCCGGCATCGCTCTGGTGGCTGTTATCATCGCGATCATCGGGATAACTGCCGCCGTAAAGATACACAGAAAGAATTCTATCCCCTATATAGGCTATTATAAACATAACGGCGAGCTCTATTATCATTGCGAAGATTCCCTGTATTATTGGGCAAAATATAACCGCGATACAAATGACTGGGAAATATTTGACTACATAGGCGATATAGATGAAGAACTGCATTACAGGAAAAGTGCAAAACAGTATTTCCTGGGAGAGGACTATGACAGTTCATACGGCGGGTATGATATACAAAACAGCCTTGAATATAAGGATTATCTTAACGCCTACTGGGTAGATACGGGGTATTACGATTATGAGGATACCGTATATTACCATAACGGCCTGAGACAGGACAGCGACTGGTATTATTTCGATACCGATGATAACGACTGGATGGCTGTACCGGATGATATGCTTCCGGATGCCCTTACCCATGAGAGCATCGCTGATGATTTCTGGTATACACCCAAGTGGGACAGCGAAACACAGCTTACGGATTTTGAAGATACTGCGATATACCGGGAGAGCTTGGAGCAGTATGAGACATCCGAAGATAAGGATGAGAGCTGGTGGGGAACGGACAGCGAGAGCTCATCGGATGATTATGACTGGGACTGGGGAAGTAACAGCTGGGACTCCGGTTCTACCGACTGGAACAGTAACTGGTAAGAAGGTAGGGTTGCATGGATACTTCAAGAGATAAGATAATAATAAGAACGAGCATAATAGGGATACTGGCTAATCTGTTCCTGGCGGGATTTAAGGCGGCGATAGGGCTTCTTTCAAATTCGATCGCGATAGTTATGGATGCGGTCAACAATCTGTCGGATGCCGCCAGTTCCATCATAACGATAGTAGGAACTAAGCTGGCAGGGAAGGAACCCGACAGAAAGCATCCCTTCGGCTACGGCAGGATAGAATATCTTACCGCGATGGTGATATCCGTGCTGGTCATGTATGCCGGAGTCACTGCACTGATAGAGTCGGTAAAAAAGATACTTAAGCCGGATGTTCCGGAATATCAAACAGTATCGCTGATAATAGTGGCGGTAGCTGTCGTAGTAAAGATCGTCCTGGGCAGTTATGTAAAGGGCATGGGGAAAAAGGTCAATTCGGATGCACTGATCAATTCCGGTGCGGATGCGATGATGGATTCGGTAATATCCGCTTCCACGCTCGTGGCTGCACTGGTGTTTATATTGTTCAGAGTGTCGCTGGAGGCATGGCTGGGCGCAGTGATCGCGGCGGTCATCATCAAGTCGGGCTTTGAGATGATAGCAGATACCGTGTCCAAGCTTTTGGGGGAGCGTGTGGATGGCAAGCTGGTAAGGGATATCAAGGATACCATCAAAAGCTTCCCGGAGGTCAGCGGGGCGTATGACCTGGTCATGCACAATTACGGACCGGATTCATATAACGGCTCGGTACATATCGAGGTGCCGGATACGCTGTCGATAGATGAGCTGGACAGGCTGATAAGGCGGATACAGGTCAAGGTATATAAAGAGCATAAAGTAATACTGACTGCCGTGGGTATCTATTCGGACAATTCCAATAATCCGGATGCCCTGGCACGGAGGGATGAGATAAGAAAGATAGTGACCGAAGATCCCAATGTACTGCAGATGCATGGATTTTACCTTAACAGGGAAGATAAGATGATGCGTTTTGACATAGTAGTGAGCTTTGATGCCAAAGACAGGGCGGCTGTTTACAGGCATGCACTTGAAAAGGTCCGGGAGGCATATCCGGATTATATGGTGCAGATCGCCATGGACATCGACTTCACGGATGTCGAATAGTTGCAATATGTAGTATGTTAGTGTATAATTTTACCGTTTAAAAACACAATTTCTGCTTGGAGGGTATCGGAAATGTGTTAGCGCCGGGACCGTAACAGGTTGACGAGGACAGCAGCTATCGAAAGATTCGGCGGGTGCTGCTGCGGCCTTCGCAGGGGTCGGAGAAAAGAGGAGAAAAAGCAGAATCAAAACTGTAACAGAGACTCTTTTTAAGCTGCGCTACATCACACAAAAAAGAGGAGAATCAAATATATGAGAGTAGTTATTCAGGATGATTACGATAAGATGTGCAAGTGGGCTGCAAACTATATCGCAGCTAAGATAAACGGACATAAAGAGGCGCGCCCCTTCGTACTGGGTCTTCCCACGGGATCTTCTCCCATAGGCGTATATAAGGAGCTGGTACGTATGAACAAGGCAGGAGAGCTTTCCTTTGCCAATGTAGTGACCTTTAATATGGACGAATATCTGGGGCTTCCCCGCGAGCACGACCAGAGCTACTGGTATTTCATGCATGACAATCTGTTCAACCATCTGGTGGACATGAAGCCTGAGAATATCAATATCTTAAACGGCATGACGGATGATCCGGAGGGTGAGTGTGCAAGATACGAGGAGAAGATAGCTTCTTACGGCGGCATCGACCTGTTCATGGGCGGTATCGGTGTGGACGGCCATCTGGCTTTCAACGAGCCCTATACCAGCCTTACCTCACGTACCGGTGTGCGTGATCTGACCACCGATACAAGGATAGTCAACAGCCGTTTCTTTGGTAACGATCCGGAGAAGGTTCCCGCAAAGGCACTTTCCGTAGGCATAGGTACGGTAACGGATTCAAAAGAGGTACTGGTGCTGATCTCCGGTCATAATAAAGCACGTGCGCTGGCTGCCACTGTAGAGGGCGGCGTGAGCCAGAAGTGGACCTGCTCCGCACTGCAGATGCATAACGGCGCGATCATCGCCTGCGATGAAGAGGCATGCGGAGAGCTTACCGTAGATACTTATAAGTACTTCCTGGATATCGAGAAGAAAGAGAGGTTATAAGATGTATACGATCAAAGATCTGTATGACCTGGATCATACATTGGCTAAAGATTACCTGCTTCAGTTCACTTATCCCTGGGAAGCGCTTAAAGGGATAAAGGAATTTATACTTGAGCTTGGTCCCACGCTTGGAGACGAATATGAAGAGCGTGAGGAGCATGTATGGGTACATAAGACTGCAAAGGTCTTCCCCAGTGCTTATCTGGGAGCACCCTGCATCATAGGACCCAATACCGAAGTGCGCCACTGTGCGTTCATCCGTGGTTCGGCTCTGGTGGGAGCAGACTGTGTTGTAGGTAACTCGGTGGAGCTTAAGAATGTGATCCTTTTTGATCATGTCCAGACTCCCCATTATAATTATGTCGGCGATTCGATACTTGGCTATTATTCGCACATGGGTGCAGGTTCCATTACATCCAATGTCAAATCGGATAAGAAGCTGGTAGTGGTACATAACGGTACCGAAGAGATGGAGACAGGGATCAAGAAGTTCGGCGCTATGCTGGGTGATCATGTTGAAGTCGGCTGCAACAGCGTATGCAATCCCGGTACGGTCGTGGGAAGGAATTCCAATGTATATCCCACTTCCTGCGTGCGCGGGGTGGTACCTGAGAATTCCATCTGGAAAAATAACGGAGAGATTGTGAGGAAAAGAGAGAATGGGTAAATATTTCGGAACAGACGGCTTTCGTGGCGAGGCTAACAAGAATCTGACATTTGATCATGCCATAAAGATCGGCCGCTTCCTGGGCTGGTATTACGGAGCAAAGGAAGGAAAGAAAGCAAAGATCGTCATAGGCAAGGATACCAGACGTTCAAGCTACATGTTTGAATATGCACTGTGCACCGGCCTTATGGCATCGGGAGCGGATGCTTATATCATGCACGTTACCACCACTCCTTCGGTGGCTTACATCACACGTGTTGATGATTTTGACTGCGGTATCATGATCTCCGCATCACACAATCCTTACTATGATAACGGTATCAAGCTCTTAAACGGCAAGGGCGAGAAGATGGATGAAGAGACCATTTTAAAGGTAGAGGATTATATCGACGGCAAGATCGAGATACCCGTAGCAGAGCGTGACGCTATAGGCCGCACGGTAGACTATGTGGCAGGACGTAACCGTTATATCGGTTATCTGATCTCCATGTCCAAGTACAGCTTTAAGGATGTTAAGGTAGGACTGGATGTGGCCAACGGTGCTGCATGGCAGATAGCAAAGGGAGTATTTGATGCGCTGGGCGCAAAGACCTATGTCATGAACGACAGTCCCGACGGATACAATATCAATACGGACTGCGGATCCACCCATATCGAGCATCTTCAGAAGTTCGTTGTGGAGAAAGGCCTGGATGTGGGCTTTGCCTATGACGGAGATGCGGACCGCTGCCTCTGCGTGGATGAAAAGGGCAATGTGATCACAGGCGATCATATACTTTATATCTACGGCCTGTATATGAAGGAGCGCGGAAAGCTCTTAAACAACAAAGTGGTAACCACCATAATGAGTAACTTCGGTCTGTACAAGGCGCTTGATAAAGTGGGCATCGAATACGAGAAGACCAAGGTCGGCGATAAATACGTATATGAGAATATGGTGACCAACGGACACCGTATCGGCGGCGAGCAGAGCGGACATATCATATTTACCAAGTACGCTACTACCGGAGACGGCATACTTACCTCACTTAAGATGATGGAAGTAATGCTGGCAAAGGAAAAGCCAATGAGCGAGCTGGCAGCACCTGTAGTCTTCTATCCTCAGGTACTCAAGAACGTGAGGGTAAAGAGTAAGCCCGATGCGCAGAACGATCCCAAGGTACAGGAGGCTGTTTCAAAAGTTGCGGCAGAGCTGGGAGATGACGGACGCATACTGGTGCGTGAGAGCGGAACCGAGCCTGTTATCCGAGTGATGGTTGAGGCGGGCAGCGATGAGGTCTGCGAAAAGTATGTGGACAGCGTAATAGACGTGATACGCGCGCAGGGACATATAGCAGAATAAAGCAAGCAGGAAGGACTGCCGCATTCCGGGATAGGAGTGGGCAGTCTTTTTTTAGGATAACCTATGAAGACTGTGGATGTGATCATTCCGGTATATAAACCGGATGAAAGATTAAAAAAGATAATTTCTCGCTTAAGGAGACAGAGCTATCCCGTAAACAGGATCATACTGATCAATACGGGACGGGCTTATTTTGAGCAGGCATTTTCGCGGGATATGTCGTTTTTTGAAGCCGGAGATATAGTTCTGCGCCATATAAGCGAGGAACAGTTTGATCACGGCCGGACGCGGAGAATGGCTGTATCGATATCGAAAGCGGATTATTTTGTCTGTATGACGGACGACGCCCTGCCGCTTGACCGGCATCTGATAAAGGAGCTTACATCGCCCCTTATGGAGGGGAAAGCTTCAGCGGCATATGCCAGGCAGCTGGCGGGAAAAGAAGCCGATATAGTCGAGAAGTTCTCACGGCGCTTTAATTACCCTGCAGTCTCAAGGATAAAGAACAGTGAAGATTTTGATGAGCTTGGAATAAAGACTTTTTTCTGCTCAAACGCATGCGCTGCATACGAGCGTAAAACATATGATGCGCTGGGCGGATTTGAAAAACACATGATCTTTAACGAGGATATGGTCTACGCAGGAAGGCTGATAGATTCAGGAGCGTCCATAGCCTATGTGGCGGAGGCAAGGGTATTGCATACCCATCATTATACTGCAATGCAGCAGCTTAAGCGTAATTTTGATCTGGGCGTGTCCCAGGCTCAGTTTCCCGAACTCTTTAACAGGGTATCCTCCCAGTCGGAAGGCATACGCATGATAAGGGGAATGCTTGGCATACTGCTTAAAAAGAATGAGTACGATAAAATGCCCTCAGTCATTATCAACTCAGCCTTTAAGCTGGCAGGCTACAAACTTGGCAAGGCTTATAAAAAACTTCCGCAGTGGCTCATCATGAAGCTCACCATGAACAGAAATTACTGGAAGTCGTTATTCTGAGCGAAGCGAAAAAGGGAGGCAGGAGATCTGTGATCTTCCGTACCACTGTCCGCCGACTGTCAGGGAGGGGGACTAACAGTTTCCGACCTTTCCTACTTGGGAATCTTGACAGAATTAATGCAGATAAGAAAGTTCCGGCGAGCATCAAAAAAATAGGAGGAATGCATTATGTGCGGAATAGTAGGATATATAGGTAAAAACCAGGCAGCCCCGATAATCCTGGGCGGCCTGGAAAAACTGGAATACAGAGGCTATGACTCTGCAGGCATGGCCATAATAAATGAAGACGGAAAACTAACATACGAGAAATCGGTAGGAAGACTTAAGGTACTGGACGAGCTGACACATGGCGGAAGCCTTCTGCCTGGACATGCGGGAATAGGTCATACCCGCTGGGCGACACACGGCGTGCCCAGTAACGAGAATGCACACCCTCATTTTAATGAGGCAGAGACCATTGCCGTGGTACATAACGGCATCATCGAAAACTACATCCAGCTGCGCGAAAAGCTGACAAAGAAGGGCTATAAATTCCAGTCCGAGACGGATACCGAGGTTCTGGCCCACATGCTGGACCGCTATTACAAAGGTAATCCGTTAGAGACTATCACGCATGTGATGCACAGGGTGGAAGGCTCTTATGCACTGGGTATAATCTTTGCGGATCATCCCGATGAGATATATGCGGTACGAAAGGATTCGCCTCTGGTAGTGGGCCGTAATGAAGAGGGCTGCTTTATAGCGTCGGATGTACCGGCTATGCTTAAGCATACGCGTACAGTGTATTATGTGGAGAATCAGGAGATAGCCTGTCTTAAAGCTGATGAGCTGCATTTCTATTCCATTGACGAAGAGGAACTGGAGAAGAAACCCACGCAGATAGACTGGGATGCAAATGCTGCCGAAAAGGGCGGTTATGAGCATTTTATGTTAAAGGAAATGTATGAGCAGCCCAAGGCCATAAGGGAGACACTGATACCGCAGAATAATCCGCGCATCAGGAATAACGATATAGTTATAGATGAGCTCAATATGGATGATGATGAGATAAAGGCTGTAAAGAAGATCCATATAGTTGCCTGCGGATCGGCTTATCATGCGGGGATGAGCGGAAAATATGTTATAGAAGGTCTGGCGCGGATCCCTGTTGAAGTCGATCTGGCTTCGGAATTCCGTTACCGTGATCCGATCATCGAAGAAGGAGCTTTGGTCATCGTCATAAGCCAGTCGGGTGAGACCGCAGATACAAAGGAAGCTCTGCACCTGGCGCAGAATAAGGGATTTCCTGTACTGGGCATAGTAAATGTGGTAGGCAGTGCCATAGCACGTGAAGCCGATAAAGTCATGTATACCTGGGCGGGGCCGGAGATAGCCGTGGCAACGACCAAGGCATACAGCGCCCAGCTGATCGCACTTTACCTGCTTGCGATGAAGTTCGCAAGGGTAAGAGGAACAGTCAGCGAAGAGTATTTTAAAACCCTGCTGGAAGATATACAGCGTCTGCCCGATCAAGTGGAGCTTTTGCTTGAAAGCAGGAAGAGGATACAGCGTTTTGCTAACCGTTATATCGGCGCAAAGGATGTGTTCTATATAGGGCGCGGGGCAGATTACGCAACGGCGCTTGAGAGCGCGCTTAAGCTTAAGGAGATATCCTATGTTCATTCGGAAGCGTATGCAGCGGGCGAGCTTAAGCATGGTACGATATCGCTGATAGAGGAAGGCACACTGGTTACCGCTCTGGCGACGCAGGAGGCTTTGTATCAGAAGACCGTCAGCAATATGGTTGAAGTAAAGAGCCGCGGCGCCTTTGTGCTGGCGGTAACAAACGAGGGCAATAAAGATATCGAAAAAGCTGCGGATTATGTGATACACATACCCACAACGAACCAGTGGATGGCCAACAGCCTGGCGATAGTTCCCATGCAGCTGTTTGCATATTATGTGGCACTGGGTAAAGGCTGTGATATAGACAAGCCCAGAAATCTGGCCAAATCAGTAACGGTAGAGTAGATCATATAGTTTAAAAAGTATCTGATGCTTACTGCCCTTTTCGGGCGGTAAGCATTTTTTATGCACAGGGTCGCCGAAAGGAAAACGTTGCCTGACGGCAACCGGCGACCCGCGCGCGAGCAGGGTGCGACTTCGTCTTCCCTACTCGATTGCACAGGGTGCGCTCTCATCTTCCCTGCCGGGTTTCAGAAGTCCGTAAGTTTCTTTATCTCAAGCAGCAGTTCGTCATGTTCCTTTTCCAGGCTGTCATGCTCTTCCTTGATATCGCGCAGCATCTTCGCAAGCTCTTCTTCTTTTCTTTTGAAGGAGGCAGAATTCAGTTTTAAGGCGACGGCGCAAAACGCAATAAAAAGTGCCAGAAGGATCAGCGCCAATGCTATATTGACGCCGGACATGATCATGACGATCCACGATGGGATGCCTATTGCAAAGAGCATTACGATGATCAGCTGAAAACGGATATCCCCGGAGGCACTGAAGCGCTTTTCGATGCCGGTCAATGCAGTGATGATCTCCATCTGGCGCCGTTCAAGGTAGATTAGACGCCTGACCACCATGGAGCGGCGTTCGTTTTTCCGAGTCAGAATGTTTATACGCTCCCTGTTTTCGGGAGAATTCCATTTATCATCCGACGCTTCAAGTTCAAAAGGAAGATCGCCGCCGTAGGCTATACGGTAGTTCTTTTCGGAAGAAGGTTTATCTTCATCCACGGACTTATCTTTTTCTCCAAGGTAAAAAACCGTTTCTTTATTATCCATGATCAGAATATTAGCATTTAAAAGCCTGCTCTGCAAGGTATAGGGCTGACATTGCACACCGGCCGCAAAAATGGTATCATATTTATTTGTGGGAAAGCAGATCCCGGCTATTGTATGATAAAGACCGTTACCGGCTCACTAAGGAGGATGAAGTGAAATACGATGCATTTATAAGCTACCGTCATATGCCGCTGGATATGGAGATGGCTAAGAAACTCCATAAGGGACTTGAAACCTTTCCTGTTCCTGCAGCCGTGCGTGAGAGCTCCGGAAAAAAGAAGATCGAAAGGGTATTCCGTGATCAGGAAGAACTGCCGATAGGCAGCAATCTGACAGAAGAGATATCGGCAGCCCTGGCAGAATCCGAATACCTTATCGTAGTCTGCTCGCATTTTACGCCGGAGTCCACATGGGTCCAGAGGGAGATCGAGACCTTTATATCCATGCATGACCGCAGCCATGTGCTGGCGATACTCATCGAAGGCGAGCCGGAGGAGAGTTTTCCCAAACAGCTTCTTATCGACGATGACGGTAATACCGTTGAGCCGCTCGCAGCGGATGTACGCGGTGAGACCAGGCAGGAGAGAAACAGGAAATTTAATACGGAACTTTTGCGGCTTGCGGCTCCTATATTGGGATGTTCCTATGACGATCTGAAGCAGAGACACCGGGAACGTTTTATCAGAAGGATGGTTATCGAGATATCGGCCCTGGCCGGAGTAGTTGCCCTGGCCGGTGCTTTGTTCGGTGTATATAATGCCAGGGTCGCTGATGACATGAAAAAGCTGGCTGATGAGAAAGCTCTGCTGGCGACGCAGATGGGGGAGCTGGCGGAAGAAAAAACGCAGCTGGCCAATGAAATAATGGAGGAATATCAGGATAAGCTGAAAAACCAGTCCAGATTCTATGCTGAAACGTCGTTGGCTCTTTTAACGGAAGGAAAAAGAGAGGCGGCTGTGATGGTTGCAGCGGAGGCTATCCCCGCGGAAGGAAATGAACGCCCTTATGTACCGGAGGCGGAATATGCTCTGGGTAAAGCACTTAGGGTATATGATTATCCTACTACTCTTTATTTCGACAGAAATCTGCATCACAGTTTCGTTGTACGTGATATAAAGCTCAGCAGTGACGGGAAAAGAGTGATCACCGAAGATTCAAGTCATAATCTGCATGTATGGTCTGTGGACGGCTGGAAGGAGGAAATGTATGTAGCTCATACGTTAAATGATCATGATTACTATAATGACATCGTAAATGAGGATGCGGATGAAGACAGTATATTTCTGGCAACTACCGGTAGTCTTTACAGATACGACAATAACGGAAATATTGTCTGGAAAGAAGATATGCCGGATACTGTAAGATATGCGGATTTTTCACCGGCAAATAATGAAGCCTTTATTGTCTTTCCCAAGTATATCCAGCGCTATGATACAAGAAACGGCATATTGATAGATACCTATGATAAAGAAGTAGACGATGAGTTTTCAAAACATACATGTTATGATGCGGATGCAGGCATATTTGTATGTGCGCATATGGGCGACATAGAGCATAATGCGAATATATCGATAATAAACATTGATGATAAGACCGTTACCACTATACAGTTTGCAGGTAAAAGCATTTTTAAGCTGGGCATGACGCAGGATGGGAACATAGCGGTATTCGGATGTGAAAAAGATTTTCTGTATGAAGGTGATTCCGGCAAGCTATGCTTTGAACTTTATTCGGCTTCAGGGGAACTTATATGGTCTAAAGATTCC